>Ga0315277_10004757_pt1 | contig 17993 bp, 14 predicted proteins | sample YL17G05_15_MG_FD_203695 | JGI IMG/M metagenome (GOLD analysis project Ga0315277, IMG submission 203695) | Sediment microbial communities from Yellowstone Lake, YNP, Wyoming, USA - YL17G05_15 | ecosystem: Environmental > Aquatic > Freshwater > Lake > Sediment | place: USA: Wyoming | collected...
CGCATGTTGGAGGAGCGAGACTACCCCGTGGAGATGGCCTTGGCGGTGCGCATGCACAACGCCGAGGGGCTTGGTCTGGGCAAGAGGAGCACCGTGCTGCAGCACGCCCTGGCCGCCTCCGAGACGGCGACCGGCCTCATCGTGGCCACGACCCTGGTGCGGCCCGACAAGAAGCTGGAGGGGGTGAAGGTCAGCTCGTTGCGCAAGCGCATGAGGGAGAAGGCGTTCGCCAGAGGGGCCCGGCGCGAAGTGATCGTGGAATGCGAGCAGGCCGGCTTTGAGTTGGATGAGTTCCTGCGACTGGCGCTGGAGGCCATGCAAGAGATCTCCGGCACCCTCGGCCTCTAACCCATGATCACACCCTTCGGCTGATTGCAGCGCGTAAGCGCCAGCGCCGTCTTCGGCGCGACGGTGCCAGCGCCTTAACATTTCCGAATGTTAAGGCGCTGGCACGCATATATCTGACCTCCATGGCACACATACATCAGGTCCTCTTAGCGATGAACACGGTGGCAATGGCCGCAATTCCCTCACCCCGGCCCGTGAAGCCCATCCCCTCGGTAGTGGTCGCCTTTACGCCCACCCGGTCGGCGTCGACCCTCATGGTCGCCGCCAGGAGTTCCTGCATGCGATCCATACAAGGCGATAGGCGGGGTTCCTGGGCCACCACCACGCAATCGGCGTTGACCACCCGGAATCCCTTCTCCCACAGCAGGCCGATCACTTCCTCCAGGAGGACGATGCTGGAGATGTCTTTATAAGCAGGGTCTGTATCTGGGAAATGCGTACCGATATCCCTTTCACCGCATGCTCCGAGCAAGGCATCCATGATCGCGTGCACCAGGACGTCCGCATCGGAGTGCCCGGCCAGACCCCGGTCGTGCGGCACCTCGACGCCGCCCAGCACCAGTCTTCTCCCTTTCTCGAAGGCGTGGGCGTCAAACCCCAGACCCACCCGGTTCGGCAATTTCCAGACCTCCTTTCCCCAGCAGGGCCTCAGCCAGGACGAGATCGCTCGCATAGGTTATCTTCAGGTTGGTCAACTCCCCCTCTACCACCCTGATGCGATAGCGGTACCGTTCCAGAAGCGCCGCGTCATCCGTCGCCCACACCCCCTCGCGATAGGCACGCTCGTGGGAATCGAGTAGTGCCGGGGAGCGGAAACACTGCGGTGTCTGCACCGCCCAGAGGCGCTGGCGGTCGGGGGTCCTCATGACCCACCCTCCTTCGACCTCCTTTACCGTGTCCACCATGGGGACAGCGGCGATTATCCCCTCGCAGTCGGAATCGTGTAATGCTTTTATTGCCCGCCGAAACAGGCTGGGGGTGGCAAGCGGCCTGGCGCCGTCGTGCACGACGACGACCTCCGTGTCAGGGGAGAGGGTGCGCAGGGCCCGCAGGACCGACTCCTGCCTCCACTCCCCTCCTTCCACCACACTTATGACTTTATCCAACCCGTAGGCCGAGATTATCTCCTCACCAGCCCGCTCGATGTCCCCGGCGTTGACCACCAGGACGATCTCCTCCACCTCTGGAACGGCCGCCACGTTGAGGAGGGAGCGGGCCAGCACCGGTATACCCACCAGTTCCAGGAACTGCTTGCCTTCCTTATTGCCGATCCTCTCGCCACGCCCCGCGCCCGCCACGATGGCGGCTGCCTTTGCGGACATGCTCACTTCTCCTTGAGTGCGGCAAAGATCATCCTGCCGGCCGGCGTCTGCAGGATGCTGGTCACCAGGGCTTCCACATCACGGCCGATCGACTTCTTGCCTCCCTCGACCACCACCATGGTCCCATCGTCCAGGTAACCGACCCCCTGGCCGGGCTCCTTGCCCTCCTTAATCAGGTTCAGGGTTATCGATTCGCCGGGGAGCACCACGGGTTTGAGCGAGTTGGCCAACTCGTTGATGTTCAGGACCCGGACTCCCTGGAGCTCGGCGATCTTGTTCAGGTTGAAATCGTTGGTCATCACCGGCACGTTCAAGGATTTGCCCAGGGCGACCAGTTTGGAGTCGACCGCGGAGAGCTCGGGGAAATCGAACTCCTCGATGCGCACCTCCACCCTGTCCTGCCTCTGCAGGGCATTGAGCACGTCCAGGCCACGCCGGCCGCGGTTGCGCTTGAGCGGGTCCTCGGAATCGGCTATGGACTGGAGCTCGTTGAGGACGAACCGCGGCACCACCAGCTCACCCTCCAGGAAGCCGGAATAACAGATGTCGGTGATGCGGCCGTCGATGATCACGCTGGTATCCAGTATGCGTGACACCGCGCCTTTCCCCGTATGCTCGCCCGCCTCATGGTACGCCCGCGAGGGGCGGAAAAGGCCGAGCAGGTCATCTTTTTTCTGCACGGCGATGATATACCCGATCACCCCGCAGATGGCGTAGAGGATAAGGGCGACTATCCAGCCCGGGTAGGACCGGAAGAGTATCATCGAGGGCAGGAAAGCTATGAGGAACCCGGCGATGATCCCTATAGCTCCCATGAGAAGGTCGGTGCCCGGGATATCCTGGATGGCGACTTCGAATCGGTTGAGGAGCCTGGCGAGATAGCGTCCCGCCGCTCCTCCGATCACGAATCCCAGCCCTATGCAGACAAGAATAGAAACGATAAAGCCGATCAGATAATAACTAGCGCTGAGATTCTCCGGTAATTGCTTCTCGATCAGTTGCCCGAGCTCATAGCCCCCGACACCCCCGATGACCATGAAGATCAATCGGACGACAAGGACTACCATTAACTTTCAATACTCCCACTCAGGGTAGTGCAGCCCTCCCTTCCAGCTTATTTCCCCGGGCCGATGATAAAGATGATAAGACCCGGAGTCCATATATAGATTATAACTCAAGAGGAGGAAGAAAAAACCTCCTCGATCATGCGCACGGCCTCGTCTACCTCGACTTCGACGGCGTACATCAATTCGCTGGCCAATATATCCCGGGCCTGGTTGAGCATGCGCTTCTCTCCCGACGAAAGCCCCTTCTCTATGTCCCGGAGGGTCAGGTTCCTCACTACCTCGGCGACCTCGAAGATGTCACCGCTGCGGAGCTTGTCGCGGTTCTTCTTATAGCGGTGGTTCCAGTTGCTGGGCATCGGGCTCTGCTTCTCGCCGAGAACGCAGAAGACCTTTTCGACCTCATCCTTATCGATGACATTGCGCAGGCCGACCAGGTGGGAATTATCCGCTGGCACCATCACCTTGAGATTTCCCTGGCACATACGCAAGACGAAATAGGTCCTGGTCTCCCCTTCGACAGCTTTCGCGGAGATCCCCTCGATAACCCCCGCTCCATGGTGAGGATAGACTACTATATCTCCAACATGAAACATCCTCATCACCTCTCAGGTCTTGACGGAGTTTCTACGATATTATTCGCAGACAACATATTATCGGTTAAATCAGGGTGGTTATGCGTGAGGTCCAGTCTCACCAGGCCACGACTGACATATGCGATCAAAATCCATATTTGAACAATATCGTCCGTTCTCCCGAGGGACTATGCACAATATCATCCACGCGTTCAGGTGAGGCTGTAGACTCCCAGGGTATTAATGCGGTCGTTCTCCCTCTCCAGAACACATTTAAGATCCAGCCCTAACAGGCAGCAGATAGCCCCGAGATAGAAGATCGCGTTCCCCAACTCCGTCTCTATGACATCCGCGCAGTTTGGGCAGAGCTTCCCCTCGATATGGCTCTTGACGTAGTTGGCGACCTGGGAAAAACTTGCATCTTCTGGAAGCTCCTGCTTACTCGCTTCTATGCTCAGGCACCCGCAGCTGGTTACCGTCTTCGCCAGGGCCCGATTGACCCTGGTCGCGGCATCCTGGAGTTTGGTCATGACATCGAGGATACTGCGGTTGCGGACGAGGTACTCCGATACAGTCTTCTGGAATTCTGCACAATCAGCTTCCCGCATATCTATTACCTCCGTCCCTATTGACTAGGTTCATTATAGGTTCGGCTTTTCAGGGGTGTCAAACCGCGGCAGCCTCCGCATGCATACAAAAATGTTCATCTACCATATTATGGATGGATTTCCCGCACCGGTAGGGGTGCGACGGCGGAACGAGAGGTGGAATGCCACATGCAGCCCGCGTGGTCACATGTATCTCTCGACGAGGGAGGATTCGGCGATCCGCCGCAACCCTTCCTTGATGGCATGTGCGCGCGCCTTGCCGATACCCTCGACCTCGTCCAGCATCTTCTCCGAAGCCTGCATGATGTTCTGTACGGTCTTGAAGTTCTTGACGAGCTTCTCCACGACAGACGCAGGAAGGCGCGGGATACGCTCGAGTATACGATAGCCGCGTGAGGAGAGGGGGCGGTCCAGTTCATCATGGGCGCCCGAATACCCCAGGGCCTGCGCTACGCTGGTCAGTTGGAGGAGTTCCTCGTCGCTGAGGCGGGCCAGGCTGCGCTCCACGGCCTCCACCGACTTTCCCCTTTCCTCCACGCGGAAGTCGCGTATCACGTTTCTCTTCTCGCGCTCTACGCCTGATATGAGCTCCTCCATCTGGAGCCCTATAAGGCGGCCTTCTGTGCCCAACTCGGAAAGGTAGACCTGGATCTCATCGGCGATCCTCTGCATCATCTCCGCCCTCTGCAGTACGCTGACCACGTCCTGCAGGCTCACCAGGTCCTCGAATTCCAGGGCGCTCAAGGTGGCCGAGACCTGGTCCAGGCGTGCCTTGTACTTCTCCATCGTCTGCAAAGCCTGGCCGGACTTACTGATGAGCACGCGGACGGAGAGGATGACGTGGTGCCAGTCATCCTTGTATATGGTGACCCTTGTCATGCGTTCCGATATCGCTATCACCAGTTTGCCGGTCTGCCGCGCGACCCTTTCGGCGGTGCGATGGCGCGTGCCGCTTTCTATCGTCGGTACAGAGGGGTCAGGGACCAGATGCACGTTGGCGAACCGGATCTTGGATATCTCCTCGTCCAACACCACCGCTCCATCCATTTTGGCGATCTGGAAAAGGTTGGCGGCGGAGAACTCCCAGTTCAGCTCGACTCCCCCGTTCACGACCTCCAGGACGTCGCTGCTGTCGCCTACGACGATCAGGGCCCCCAGGTGGGAGGCCATCAGGCGGGCAAGGGCTTCCCGCAGCTCCGTGCCCGGCGCTACGAGCCGCAGAAAACCCAAGTATTCCCGGTCCTGGTGGTAGTCTTCCATGGTCAGGAACTCCCTCGCTCGCTGCAGTAGCCAGCTTTCCTCTGTTTTCCAGCCCTCTATATCATAAACAAAGAAACATGGCTGCACCAGCCGAACGGACGAGTCAGGGCTTCGGAGGGCGGTATCAGGTGATCCCGAAGGTGGCCAAGGCATGGCTCACGTCGCGCACTCCCACGAGCTCCAGCTCGCGCGGCCGCTCCCGCAAGCTTGCCTTGTCGGAGAGCGCAAGAGAGCGGAAACCCAAGCGTGCCGCCTCCTTCAGGCGCTCTTCCAACCTGGATATAGGCTGCACCTCGCCGGTGAGGCTGACCTCGCCCAGGAACACCGTCTCGGGAGGTAGGGTCCTGTCCTGCCTGGATGAGGCGATAGCCATGCACACCCCCAGGTCGAGGGCGGGCTCGTTCACCCGCAGCCCGCCGGAGATGCCGACGTATACGTCCCGGTCCGCCAGGCGCACCCTGGCCTTGCGCTCCAGCACGGCCACGTCGATGGCCAGCCGCCGGTGGTCCATACCCGTGGATACACGCTTGGGGGCGGGAAGCCTGGAGGGAACGACCAGCGCCTGCACCTCGACCACCAGGGAACGGCGTCCCTCCATGACTACCACCGCCGCTGTCCCGGGGACCGGTTCCTCGCGTGCTCCCAGGAAATGGTGGCTGGGGTCCTCGACTTCGGCCAGGCCGCCATCGGTCATCTCGAAGATCCCCAATTCGCTCACGGACCCGAAGCGGTTCTTCACCGCCCGCAGTATACGCAGGGAGTCGAAGCGCTCTCCCTCGAAATAGAGCACGCAGTCCACCATGTGCTCCACCATCCTGGGCCCGGCCAGCACTCCCTCCTTGGTCACGTGCCCGACCAGAAAAGCGACGGCGTCGGTCTCCTTTGCCAGGGACTGCATGCGGGACACGCATTCCCGCAACTGGTTGACTCCACCGGGAGAGGAGTCGAGGCCGGGGCTGCGCATGGCCTGTATGGAGTCCAACACCAGGACCTGGGGTGTGAGCTCACGCGCGGCCTCCACCACCGCCTCGATATCGGTCTCACACAGCAGGTAGAGGTCGGGATTGATAGACCCGGTGCGCCGGGCGCGGGAACCGATCTGGGCGGCCGACTCCTCCCCGCTCACCAGCATCACCCTGGCCCCTTGTCCCGTGAGGGAAGAAGCGGCCTGCAGGAGCAGGGTGGACTTGCCGATACCCGGCTCGCCTCCCAGCAGCACCAGGGAACCAGGTACGGCCCCTCCCCCCAGGACGCGGTCGAGCTCCCCTATGCCCACCGTGAGACGCGGCCGCTCCGCCTCCACGCTGCCCATACGGAGCGGTGCGGCCCTCGGGCCGGCGTCCCCGCTCCTGGGGACCTCCTTCCTCTCTTCGCGCATGGTGCCGAAGATGCCGCAGGCGGGGCAGCGGCCCAGCCACCGCATGGAGGCCTCCCCGCACTCCTCGCAGACGTAATGCGACCGTTCCGCCTTCACCACTTGCACCTCGCCGTTCATTTCCGAACTTCACCGTCGTTGAGATTATACTTCCTGCCACTGTCATGTTAAGGGTCTTGCATAGCCCATGGGTGTTGCGACAACGAGCCCGGGGAACTATGGGGTCGGTCGGAGCCAGGTTTTTCGGGAAGCGGAAAACCGTGTTGCGAGGAGTCCGCGACGAAGCAAGCCCGATTGAGTACTACTTTGGCGATGGAAATCGACAAGTCGCGGAGCGAGACCGTTACCCAGCGGCCCGGGCCACAGTGTAGCCTGTATAAAAACCCCTGCCCGGGCTCGACTGGGTCGGTCAGAGCTATCATCGGTAGAAAATACAGCGACGCGCGTATCCCACGGTTAGGGATGCAATGATTACGTCCCGCGCGTCGCCTTACTACATAAAAACCACGAGCCCGGTGAGCGAGGTGCTCGGAGGAGCTTGCGACGACGACCAGCCTTGTCACCGGGCCGAAAGCGCACCGCCCCGGGCCGAAAAAGTTCCCTCAGGTCGTCTGCAGCAGGTCGGCGCCGCTCTCCGGCGCTTCCACCTTCTCGAAGACTATACGGCCTTCGCGGTCGGTGGCGATGAGGATGGTCGAGCCGGGCAGTAATTCCTTGGCCAGGACCTTCTCCGAGAGGGGGTCCTCGATGAGCTTCTGGATGGCGCGGCGCAGCGGCCTCGCGCCGTACACCGGGTCGTAACCCTCCGTCACCAGGGCCTCCTTGGCGTCGTCCGAGAGGATGATCTCTATCTCCTGCTCGGCCAGCTGGTCTCTCACGCGCTTCATGAGCAGGTCCACTATCTGCTTGATCTCCGCGTGGCTGAGCTCGTGGAAGACGATGACATCGTCGATGCGGTTGAGCAGCTCGGGCCGGAAGGTCTTCTTCAGCTCCGAGAGCACCCGGTCCTTCATCTTGTCGTAATCCATGCCCACCCCTTTCTGGGTGGTGAAGCCGAGGGAGGTGCCCTTGCTGATATCCCTGGCCCCCAGGTTGGAGGTCATGATGATGATGGTGTTGCGGAAGTCCACCTTATGCCCCTGGGAGTCGGTGAGACGTCCGTCCTCCAGGATCTGCAGTAGCATGTTGAAGGCGTCGGGGTGGGCTTTCTCGATCTCGTCGAAGAGCACCACGCTGAAGGGTTTGCGGCGCACCGCCTCGGTGAGTTGTCCCCCCTCCTCGTACCCCACGTAACCGGGCGGGGAGCCCACCAGGCGGGATACGGCGTGCTTCTCCATATATTCAGACATGTCGATCTGGATGAGGGCGGACTCATCGCCGAAGAGGAACTCCGCCAAGGTGCGCGCCAGCTCCGTCTTGCCTACCCCGGAGGGTCCCAGGAAGATGAAGGAACCGCCGGGTCGCTTGGGGTCCTTCAGGCCGGCCCGCGTGCGCCGGATGGAGCGGGAGACGGCGATGACCGCCTCGTCCTGTCCCACCACGCGGTCGTGCAGGGCGTCCTCCATGCGCAGGAGCTTGCTGCTCTCCTCCTCGGTGAGCTGGCTCACCGGTATACCCGTCCAGGAGGAGAGGATATCCGCGATGTCGTCGTCGGTGACCTGCAGCTGGTGGGAGCCCATGGGTATTTTCCAATCCTCCTCCAGCTGGTCCATCTCGCCGATGATGTCCTTCTCCCTGTCCCGCAGGCCGGCGGCCTTCTCGAACTCCTGGCCCGCGATGGCGGCCTGCTTCTCCTGACGCACCTGCTGGAGCTTCTCTTCCAGCTCCCGGAAGTCGGGTGGCGCGGTCATGGCGTGGATGCGCAACCGCGACGCGGCCTCGTCGATGAGGTCGATGGCCTTGTCCGGTAGGAAGCGGTCGGAGATATAGCGGCTGGCCAACCTGGCCGCGGCCACCAGGGCATCGTCGGTGATGGTCACGCGGTGGTGGGCCTCGTAGCGGTCGCGCAGGCCCTTCAATATGTCTATGGTATGCTCCACGGTCGGCTCTTCCACCAGGATAGGCTGGAACCGTCTCTCAAGAGCAGCGTCCTTTTCCAGGTGCTTGCGGTACTCGTCAAGGGTGGTCGCACCGATGGTCTGCAGCTCACCCCTGGCCAGCGCCGGTTTGAGGATGGAAGCGGCATCGATGGCTCCCTCCGCAGCGCCGGCCCCGACCAGATTGTGCAGCTCGTCGATGAAGAGGATGATGTCGCCGCGGCTGCGGATCTCCTTTACCACCTTCTTTAAGCGTTCCTCGAAATCGCCGCGGTAGCGCGAACCGGCGACCAAGGCTCCGAGGTCGAGGGTGTATAATTGCTTCCCTCCGAGTATGTGTGGGACCTCGTTATTCACGATCTTCTGAGCAAAACCCTCGACAACCGCCGTCTTGCCCACGCCGGGTTCGCCGATGAGCACGGGGTTGTTCTTGGTGCGGCGGGAGAGCACCTGCATGACCCTCTCGATCTCCTTGTCCCGCCCGATGACCGGGTCCAGCTTACTCTGGAGGGCAAGCTGTGTGAGGTTACGGCCGAACTGGTCCAGCAGCAGGTTCCCCTGGGCGGGGGCCTCCCCCGCCGGGGCCACTTCCTTGGTACCCGCTGCTCCGGTGAGGAGCTGTACCACCTGGTTGCGTACCCGGTCCAGGTCCGCTCCCAGCTTGGTCAACACCTGGGCGGCCACGCCCTCGCCCTCGCGTATGAGGCCGAGGAGGATATGTTCGGTGCCGATATAGTTGTGGCCCAGCTGCAACGCCTCGCGCAGCGATAGCTCCAACACTTTCTTGGCGCGGGGAGTGAAGGGGATATGCCCGGTCGGGGCGGAGGTCCCTCTCCCGATTATCTCCTCCACCTGGTTGCGCACGGCCTCCAGGCTGATGCCCATAGACTCCAAAGCCTTCGCGGCCACCCCCTCCCCCTCCTGGATCAACCCGAGGAGGAGATGCTCCGTCCCTATGTAGTTGTGGTTGAGCATGCGGGCCTCTTCCTGGGCCAATACCACTACCCGCCTTGCCCGGTCGGAAAACCTTTGAAACACTGTCTTTCCCTCCAAATCCAATACTTCAGGATTCCATTATCACACCTATTCTCGTTCTTATCAAAGACGTTTCGCCATGCTCTATCTCATGTCCTCTGAGCGGCTAATACGCCTTCAAAGCCTTGCTTACGGAACCCTTCGTCTATCGTAATCGTCATCGCGCGGCCCTTTCTTGAAGACCCCCCGGCTAACGGTTCATACCGAGGTTCACAACATATATTATTCCCCGGGAGCGGTCTCGGGCTCTTGATAGGTAAGACGCTCTATCCCTCGTGTAAGGGTCCCGGCGTGCAGCGGTCACCGGCTCTTCTACATCCGCCGGCCTTGCCTTTCTTCCCATCAATGGACGACCTCGATGACCTGTCGGACGCGGGGGGCGCCGGGTCAGGTTTCGGAACGGAGGTGCGGGAAAAGGATGACCTCGCGGATGGAGTGGGAGTCGGTGAGGAGCATCACCAGGCGGTCCACCCCCAGGCCGAGCCCTCCCGTGGGCGGCATACCGTACTCGAGAGCGCGCAGGAAGTCATGATCGACGACATGGGCCTCCTCGTCGCCTTTCTCCCGTTGCCGGGCTTGCTCCTGGAAGCGTTCCCGCTGGTCGAGCGGGTCGATGAGCTCCGAGAAAGCGTTGGCGATCTCCCGGCCCGCGGCGATGAGTTCGAATCTCTCGGTGAGGCGGGGATCGTCCCGGTGTGCCCTTGCCAGCGGGGAGACCTCGCGCGGGTAGTCCATGACCAGGGTCGGTTCCCACAGGTTCGGCTCCACCAGTTTCTCGAAGAGTTCCGTTACGATCTTGCCCGGATCCCACCCTTTCTCCAGGGGCACTTCCCGCTCCTTGGCCAGGGCCAGCAGCTCTTTCTCCGGGGTGTCGGGGCTGACTGGCCGGCCCACCGCCTCGCTCACCGCCTCCAGCAGGGTTACCCTGCGCCAGGGGGGAGCCATGTCCAGGGCCATCCCCTGGTAGGAGAAAGCGAGGGTGCCCATGACCGCCTTCACGACCTCGGCGAGCATCTCCTCCAGGAAGTCGGCCAGGTCGAGATAATCCACGTATGCCCAGTAGAACTCCAGCATGGTGAACTCGGGGTTGTGCTTGTACGAGATGCCCTCGTTGCGGAAGTTGCGGTTTATCTCGTAGACCTTCTCCAGCCCGCCCACGATGCAGCGCTTGAGGTACAGCTCAGGGGCGATGCGCAGGTAGAGGTTCGCGCCCAGGGCCTGGTGGAAGGTGGTGAAAGGGCGAGCGGTGGCCCCCCCGGGGATAGGCTGCAGCATGGGGGTCTCCACCTCGACGAACCCGCGCGCATCCAGGAAGCGGCGCAGCTCCTGGATGGTCTTGACCCGCACCAGGAGGTTCTTCTTCACCTCCGGGTTGACTATGAGGTCCAGGTATCTCTGGCGGTAGCGCAGCTCGACGTCCTTCAAGCCGTGCCATTTCTCCGGCAGGGGACGGAGGCTTTTACTCAGCAGCTCGAACGTCGCGACCCGCACCGTGAGCTCGCCGCGCTTGCTCTTGAAGACCGTGCCCTCCACGCCGATCCAGTCCCCGATATCCAGTTCCTGGAACATATCGTATGGCTCGGGCCCCAGGGAATCCACGGAGGCCATGAGCTGAAGCCGGCCATCGCGGTCTTCGATATCCGCGAAGCAGGCCTTGCCATGGCGCCGCAGGGCCATGAGCCTGCCCGCCAGCGATGCGGTGAAGCCGCTATCCTCCCCGTCCGCGAGTGACGCGAAACGGTCGCGGATGTCCGAAGTGGTGTCGCGTCGCGCGTATTTCAGGGCGTAGGGCTCGATGCCATGCCCCCTCCAGTCCTCCAGCTTCTCCAGGCGCCTCTTGACCAGATCCCCTTCGTCCTGGAAAGCCGCGGGTCCCTTCTCATCGCCCACAAGATTCACATCCCGAAAAACTTCTCCCTGTCAGGCAACAGGCCGGAAACAACATGAAGGCGTCCGATCATGATCGCATCGAGTCGCCCTGTAGGTTGCGGCCATCCATGGCTTTAACCGGTAAGCTCCGGTCGTGACCGTGGATCAGCGCTCTATATGAAGGATACGGTATTTCAATACCCCCGAGGGGACTTGCACTTCCACGACCTCGCCCGCCTTGCGTCCCATTATAGCCCTGCCTACCGGCGATTGGTCGGAGATACACCCCTGGTCCCCCCGCGCCTCGGCCGCGCTCACCAGGCGCAGGCGCATCTCCTCGCCCCTCTCCACATCCTCCAGGCGCACCGAGGAGCCGATAGCTACCACCGAGAGGTCGATCTCTTCTTCCTTGATGATGCGGGCGTTGTCGAGGATGCTCTCTATCTCCATGATGCGGCCGTGCACGAAGGCCTGCTCGTGCTTGGCGTCGTCGTATTCGGAGTTCTCCATGATGTCGCCGAAGGACCTGGCCTGCTCGATGCGCTTGGCCACCTCCCAGCGCTTGACGTTCTTCAGGTGATCGAGCTCCTCCTGGAGCTTCTGGTAGCCGTGCTCGGTGAGGACGATGTCGTCCTCTTTCTCCTCCCGGTATTCGCCCAGGACCGGTTTATATGTGCTCTCCTCCATCTCCCATCCTCATCTCGGTCTGGCACGTAGAAGCGTGCTCGTATGTTCAGGGATAACAAGAAGCTATTATATGCCAGCCTGAAACACCAGTCAAAGTAGTCTCTGTGTCGTAGGTCACGTCCTATATGCCGCTCGCATGCCGCCAGCCTCCATAGTCGGTCATTCCCGCATAAACCATGAGATGCATGGGTATAATGGACACGGTAAAAGGTGTGGGAAAGCGAGGGCGAAGGAGAGATCAAACTGCTGGAGGAGCTGTTCCGTCCCTCCGCGCTGGCGGTTATAGGGGCCTCCGAGAAGAGCGGCAAGGTGGGGAGGGTGGTCCTCGAGAACATCCTCAACTCCGGCTATAAGGGCAAAGTCTTTCCCGTGAATCCCTCTTACAAGGAGGTATTCTCCCTGCCATGTTATCCCTCCGTTTCCGACCTCCCCGAGAGCCCGGAGCTGGCGGTGATCATTATCCCCGCCGCGGCGGTGCAAGAGGTCCTGGAGGAATGCGGCTCCCGGGGAGTAAAAGCGGCGGTGATCATCTCCGCCGGCTTCAAGGAATCAGGCAGGGACGGCTACCGCCGGGAGACTGAGCTGCGCCAGACAGCCGAACGCCTGGGCATCGAGGTCCTGGGGCCAAACTGCCTGGGGATCGCCGACACCTATACCCCCTTGAACGCCACCTTCGCCACCAAGGCGCCGCTGCCGGGCAAGGTCGCGTTCATGTCCCAATCCGGGGCGTTGTGCACCGCCGTACTCGGGTGGTCGGAGGATAACCACCTCGGCTTTTCACGCTTCATCAGCCTGGGCAACAAGATGGACCTCAATGAGAGCGACCTGCTGGAGGCGTTGGAGAACGACGAAAACACGTCTGTCATCGCCGCTTACCTGGAGGGAGTCGCCGAAGGCGAGCGGTTCCTCGAAGTGACTACCCGCGTGAGCCGCTCCAAGCCCGTGATAATCTTCAAGGCGGGGGTGACCCAGGCGGGGGCGCGCGCGGTATCGTCCCATACCGGCACCCTGGCGGGCTCGGAGAACGCCTATATCGCCGCTTTTCGCGCATGCGGGGCGCTGCGGGCCGACACCATAGAGGATCTGTTCCTGCTGGCCCAGGGTTTCTCCGCCCAGCCTCCTCCCGCAGGTCCCGAGGTGTGCGTGGTCACCAACGCCGGCGGGCCAGGCATCATCGCCTCCGACGCCCTGGAGCGCGCCGGGTTGACCTTGTCCGGCTTGAGCGAGGAGACCACGCGGTACCTCCGCGAGAACCTCCCGGAGGCAGCCAGCGTCTATAACCCGGTGGACGTATTGGGCGACGCGGGAGCCGACCGCTACCGCCTGGCATTGGAGAGCGTGCTCGCAGATCCCGGGGTGGACGCCCTGTTGATCATATTGACCCCCCAGGCCATGACCAAGGCTTCGGATACCGCGCGTGTGGTGGCGGAATGCGCCGGCGGGGCGCAGAAGACCGTCTTCGCCGTGTTCATGGGAGGGCACGACGTAAACGAGGCCGAGGATATAATGCGAGAGGCGGGCATACCCAACTTCCAGTTCCCGGAGGAGGCCGTGGCCACCCTGCGCCACATGAAGGCCTACACCGATTTCCTCTCCCGGCCCCGGCAAACGCGGGTGCGCTTCGACGTGGACAAGGACAAGGTGCGCGGCATCTTCGGCAAGGTACGCGGGCAGCAGCGCAATGAGCTGGTGGAGGTAGAGGCCCGCGAGATCCTGGATGCCTATGGTTTGCCGGTAGCGCGCACCCTCCTCGCCACCAACCTCGAGGAATGCGTGAAAGCGGGGCGGGACATCGGATATCCGGTGGTGGTCAAGATCGCCTCCCCCCAGATCCTGCACAAGACGGACGTGGGGGGCGTGATCGTGGGGATCAACAACACCGACGAACTCATCTCCGCATATGAGCGGGTAACGGCGAACGCCCGCAAGTTCTTTCCCCAGGCCGATATCTGGGGGGTACTGGTGCAGGAGATGCTCCCTCCCTCGCGCGAGCTGATATTGGGCATGAACCGCGACAGCCAGTTCGGCCCCCTCCTGATGACCGGCCTGGGTGGCATCTTTGTGGAGGTGCTCAAGGACGTAAGCTTCCGCCTGGCCCCGGTCAGCGAGGAGGATGCGATGGACATGCTGCGGGAGCTCAAGAGTTATTGGTTGCTGCTGGGAGCGCGTGGGGAGCCGTCGGCGGACATCGACGCGGTCATCGAGTCCGTGCTGCGCATCTCCCAGCTGGTGACCGACTTTCCCGAGATAAACGAGCTGGACATAAATCCCCTGAGGGTCATGGAGGAGGGAAAGGGTTGCCTGGCCGCAGACGCCAGGATAGTTCTAGAGGAGTGAGAGATATGGTCTGTCTTTACCTGACTTCGGAGGTCGGCCTTTCGGGCCTGCATACCTTGTGCATAGGCCTGGGCCAACGCTTCCAGGAGGAAAACCTCAAGGTGGGATATATCAAGCCCGTCGGACACCGCTATCACAGGGTAGAGGGACGGACGACCGACGAGGATGCCGCCTTCATGCGCCGCACCCTCGATCTGAAGGAAGACCTGGACGACATCTGCCCGGTGGTGCTCACCCCTCAACTGGTGTTCGATTACTACCAGGAAGGCGGGGAGGGCCTGGTCGAACGCGTAAAGGACGCCTTCAAGCGCGTGAGCAGCGGCAAGGACGTGGTCATCGCGCAAGGAGCGTACACCTCGCTGCAGGGTCGTTTTCTGGGCCTCTCCGCCTACCAGCTTGCTCCCATCTTCGACGCCCGGGTCATCCTGGTGGAGCGATTCGACGACGCCTTCCTGGCCGACAACGTCTTGGCGGCCAAGGACGACTTCGGTGACAGCCTGGTAGGCGTAGTCTATAACATCATCCCCCCCAACCGCGAGAGTTTTGTAGCGGAGGTGATCGCGCCCAGCCTGGAGAAAGAGGGTATACCGGTGTTGGGAAAGATCCCCGTCGACCGGCTGCTCTCCTCCATAAACGTCGGAGACCTGGCCGAACTCCTCGATGGGAAGGTCCTTGCGGGGGAGGCCAACCTCGGCGAAATGGTGGAGAATATCCTGGTGGGGGCCATGAGCCAGGAGCACGCCCTTTCCGTCTTCCGCAAACACCGCAACCTCTGCGTGGTCACCGGCGGCGACCGCAGCGACATCATGCTGGCGGCCATGGAGGCCAGAGCCCGCTGCCTCATCCTCACCGGCAACCTCTACCCCTCCAGCATAATCCTGGGTAAGGCGGAGGAACTGGGCATCCCCGTGATCCTGGTCAGCACGGACACCTTCACCACCGCCGAGCGCGCGGACATAATCATCAAGAGCGCGCGCACCCACGAGGCGAAAAAGCTCGACAGGTTGCGGGAGCTCGTAGATTGCTGCGTGGACCTGCCGCGCCTGATGGAGCTGATAGGGCTGCGGCCCGGGGCCTCTTGGTAGGCGTTTTTCCGGCCCGGGGCCTCGTGGTAGGTTCTTTTCCGGCCCGAGCCTTGGGGTAACGGTCTCCGCTCCGCGCGCGCGGCCTGTGATATGTATTCGACCCGGTGACAAGGCTGGTCGTCGTCGCAAGCTCCTCCGAGCACCTTGCTCACCGGGCTCGTGGTTTTTATGTAGCAGGCTTACACCCGGGCGTGTTCATTGCTCCCCCAGCCGCATGATATGCACGTCTCTGTATTTTCTATCGATAATAGCTCCGACCGACCCCATAGTTCTCGGGCTCGTTGGTCTTATATAGTAGGGGCTATGCCTGCAATGAGAACTTCGCATCAGCTGCCGGGAAGGACACACTTTTGGGTACCTTCTTTCGGTCGCTCGCTGCGACCGACCCAGTAGTTCCTCGGGCTGGTTTGTTTTTAAAAGGTTACTTCCGATAACCCGGATTATAGGAAGTGAGGTGAGATGCACTGTTTGTATTATGAGTATACGGTTTTTGAGAGGGCAGTTTTGCAATGACCCATCCTATTTGTATATGACCTTCAATTACGGTTATTACGAATGCGTGTGCTTTTCTTGCCTCTCCCTTCTTAGTGCACTAATAATTGGACCGACAGAGTTTTTATTACTCGAAGCAGCATCCTCGTTCAAATCTTTATTTAGGTGCCGTTGAAATATGCTAGTTATTTTTCTATAGGTATAAACAATGCTGTTTAACATAAAATGTTCGTCTGATATCATCTGAAGCTCCGCTAGGTCATCGTCCCTTAAGATCCAATAACTTGCCTAGTCATTTAGTAATCTGAGATACCCATCTTTTGAGGTATTCCTTGGCTTCATCGAGAGCGCGTCTCGGCACCTGCTTCCGTCCAAACTGCTTGAAGGCTTGGCACGCTTACGTTTGGATAATGCGGACGGTCCGAGGATGTTAGACTCCACTAGCCGTCGATAGCCACCAGCAGGGGGTAGGGGTTGACCGCTCCTCCCCCGCCGGGGTGCCACTCGAAGTGGAGGTGGGGGCAGCCCCGCGCGTTCCCGGTATCGCCGACATAGCCGATGATCTCGCCGCCGCTCACCCGCCCCGAAGCGCCGTAGTCCTGCAGGTGCATGTAGTAGTACAGGTGCCCGTTATCACCGTAAAGAAATACGTACAGCCCCGCGTTGCCGCCGCTGCGTTGTACTACATTGCCGCCGGTGATAGCAACGACGGGAGTGCCGTAATCGGCCATGATATCGCATCCCTTGTGGCTGCGTCCCACGGCACGGGGAGCCCCCCAGTCGTTGGTGTAGCTGTGCGGCCCCGCCACCGGGAAATACAGGCCGTTGACCGGGCCGATGTTCCAGCCTCCGCCGCCGCCGCCCCCGCCGTAGCGGCTGCTGAGCAGGGAAGCCACCTCCGCATCGATCCCGGCCAGGAGGGCTTTCTGCTCGTTGAGCTTGCTCTGGATGGAACTCCTCTGGCTCTGGAGGCTGTTCGAGTAGGCCTGGTACTCGGCCTTGGAGTTCTCCAGTTCCGCCCGCCGTGTCCTGATCTCCGCCATGAGGTTCTGGGTGGCTACGATAGTCTCGGCGTCGTGGTTTCCGATGCGCGACATGTAATCGTAGGAGTTGATGAAGGTGTCGAAGTCGTCGCACTCGAGGAGAACGTCGATAGCAGCGACATTGCCCTCCTTGTACATGGCCACCAGCCGCTCGGACAGGATGCCCTGCCAACGATCGTATTCGGCCTCCGCCGCCTGCAACTGCGCCTGGTTGGCCTCGATGTTGGCCTGCAGGGTAGCAAGTCGCGATTGGGTCTGGTTGAGCTCCGAGGTAAGCCGGTTGAGCTCGCTCTGGAGGGAATTGAGCTGCTGCTCCACCTGGCGAGCCTGCTCCTTCTTCTCGGTGATGGAATCCGCACCGAGCGGCGGGGCGGACTGGCCAATGAGAAGAACCAGGGCTACGAGGAGGAGTACCAGACGGAGGGAGGTCTTCAGGGCTTTTCTCGTCCCTATCCTACCCTTATGATCCACGCGATTACCGCCTTGCTAGACTATACTTCCTTAATATTGTAGGAAACCTATCGCGGGAGAGTCAAATCACCATGCCCGCCCCGAACAGGCCTGAAAACAATATCTAGTGACTTTTTTGCCATCTACGCCTCAATATATAGTTATTGGCACCTTTGAAGGATGCCGTTCTCCCGCGGCGATCGCGCCTGCGATGCCGCTCGCTTTCATGCATGCTACACATGTTGCCGCGTCTCAAACATGAGACCTGTCAAGGGAGGACTTTGTTCCGGTAGATGGGAGCCACCTGGTAACAGGGTGACTGAGAATAATGCGCGAGGCCTATGTCAAGCCGGGGGTCAGCCCTCCACATTCCACATAAACCAATAAGGTACCTGCTCAATCTATAG
>Ga0315277_10004759_pt1 | contig 17988 bp, 19 predicted proteins | sample YL17G05_15_MG_FD_203695 | JGI IMG/M metagenome (GOLD analysis project Ga0315277, IMG submission 203695) | Sediment microbial communities from Yellowstone Lake, YNP, Wyoming, USA - YL17G05_15 | ecosystem: Environmental > Aquatic > Freshwater > Lake > Sediment | place: USA: Wyoming | collected...
CACATACGGGATCGCACCGGCATCCACTGAGATCCGGCGCTGCGGGAATGGTCGTTCGATCGCTCCTTTGAGTGTGGGAAATATCCATCCGCCATACTCCATGAGCACCGGCTTTTTATTGATCAGGTAAAAGGCAAGGTTCGTGCTTGTTTCCAGGATCTCAACGGTATCAGCCTGAAACAGGGATGCACCGTCGCCGATCTGATCTTTTAACCGTGCATAGATATCGGTGATCTGACCTTTCCGGATCGAATGGCGTTTTTTCACTGCGAATTTTTTCATGATGAGATGAGTATGAGTCAGTTTCCAAAAGAAATAGTTTTTTGTGCAATATCGGTTATGGTGCATTGAAATTGCAGAGTCTTTTTTGTCGAAAAACAGGGGATCGGGTTTACGGTATGTTTAAGTATCCTGCTCACGGACAATTATACTCCAGAGCGATGGAACCAGGGAAATGATATGACCAAACGACCGTTGGATATTTTGGATCATGTACTGAACCGCCAGCCCGTCCTTGTTTCATTAAAAGGCGGAAGGGAAATCCGTGGCGTTCTCCAGGGCTATGATGTCCACATGAACCTTGTGCTTGACAAAGCAGAGGAGATGGAGAACGGACAGGTTCAGAAGGTCGGGACACTTATCGTCCGCGGGGATAACGTCATTTACATATCGCCATCCATAGAGTAATTTTGAGGTGAAGAGCGATGTCAAAGGGCACGCCCTCAATGGGCAAAATGAACAAGAAGACCCATATCGCCTGCAGGCGGTGCGGTCGCATATCGTATCACGCACAGAAGAAAGTCTGTTCTGCCTGCGGGTTTGGCAGGAGCACCAAACTGCGCAGCTACAAGTGGATCAACAAGCGACCAAAAATCCCGACGCATTAATCGAGCTGTACCATGTGTGGAATCGTTGGCATCCTGGATGCTGGCGGTGTATCCATCCAGCTCTACTATGCCATGTATGCGCTCCAGCACCGGGGGCAGGAGAGCGCAGGAATATCCACGTTTGACGGCACGACCCTGCATAAGTTCAAGGGGCAGGGGCTTGTCGCCGATGTTTTTTCAACGGCCACGCTTGCGGATTTGAAAGGTACGAGCGGCATCGGGCACGTGCGGTATCCGACGACCGGGTTCAACCTCCCGGAAAACATCCAGCCCCTCAACTTTCAGTTCAAGGACCACTCTTTTTCCCTTGCACACAATGGAAATCTCGTCAATACCCATCAGCTCCGCAGCGAATACGAACAGTCGGGCCAAATCTTCACTACCACCACCGACACCGAGGTTATCGCCCGGATCCTGATCGACGAGATCAGCGCATCAGGGAGCGTGGAGGATGCGGTCCACCTCTGCATGCGTCGGCTCCAGGGCTCATACTCTGTCGTGATAATGATCGATGGTGTGCTGTATGCCTTCCGCGACCCGCTGGGCATCAAACCGTTCTGCATCGGTACGATCGAACAGGGCTATATGGTCGCATCGGAAAGTGTCGCAGTTGACGCACTCAACGGCAAGTTCCTGCGTGACATCAGGCCCGGCGAGCTCGTGCGCATCAATGCAGGGGGGATCCGGTGTACCCAGATAGCCGTTTCGTCAGCCCGGGCCCACTGCATCTTCGAGTACATCTACTTTTCTCGGGCGGATTCGGTCATTGACGGTGTATTGGTATATGATGTCCGGCGCACGATCGGTGGGAAACTCTACGACGAGGATCCGGTCGCTGCTGATGCGATCTCGCCTGTCCCGGACTCCGGGACCGCGTATGCGATTGGATACTCGAGAAGGTCCGGCATTCCCTATGCCGAGAGCCTGATGAAGAACCGGTACATGGGCCGCACGTTCATCATGCCTTCTCAGAAGCAGCGTGAAAGGGCAGTGCGGATCAAGCTCAATCCGATCCCCGCTCACCTTGCAGGGAAGTCGGTGGTACTTGTAGACGACAGCATCGTGCGGGGCACCACATCAAAGCGGATCATCGAGATGATGCGTGAAGCGGGCGCCCGCGAGGTGCATGTGCGGATCGGATCCCCCCAGATCAAGGCGCCCTGCTACCTCGGGGTGGATATGCCGACCCGGCAGGAGCTTATCGCAAGTGACAAGATCGAGGAAGAGGTTCGGCGCAACATCACGGCGACCACACTGCATCACGTTTCGCTCGATGCATTGATAGAAGCGATCGGGTGCGGGCGGGACGATCTCTGCACTGGTTGTCTCACCGGTTGTTACCCTCTCCCCATCGAAGGGGAGCAGGGAAGGACGCCACAAATCGATTTTGTTCCCGGCACGTATCAGGCGAATCTGGAATCATTTGAAACGTGATCGCGAAAAATGGTATTTTACATTTTTTGAACGATGCCTGATGTATGTTGAGTCAGGCTTATTTGACGTTACCCTCAAACGGTTATCGCAAAACAAGTAGCGAGGGATGGATTTGAACCATCGATCTACGGGTTATGAGCCCGTCGGGATATCCTGACTACCCTACCTCGCTCCGTAATCAGGTTTAATATATTGCAGGGTTGCGCAGATATAGTTTACCCACTCGTGGAGCCGTATTGCACCGGGCAGCTCATTAATTACCCGGTTTTTCCAACAAGGGATTATGGATGATGAACTCGCAACGATCCGCAAAAAAAAGATGCAGGAGCTTTTGGACCGGTTCGATCCGGCTAAGAAGGCAGCTCAGGCACCGGTAAATGCCGTCGTGCTGCCCGTCGATGAGATCCATTTTGCACAGTTCGTCCGCGATCATACGGCGCTGGTCATCGATTTCTGGGCGGAGTGGTGCGGTCCGTGCCGGCGCGTGGGGCCGGTTGTTGAAGAGCTCGCACAGGAATTCGCGGGGAAGGTCACGTTTGCCAAGTGTGACACCGACCACAACCAGCGCCTTGCCATGCAGTTCGGGATCTCCGCCATCCCCTGCCTGCTCTTCTTCTCTCACGGGCAGATGGTCGACCGGCTGATTGGAGCGCTGCCCAAGGAATCAATCCGTGCGAAGCTTGTAAGGAATTTCGGGAATTAATCCGGAAAAAGAGATTACTATATTTTTTTCTTAATCTGCCCCTCCGCCTTCCCGCTCATTCAGCTTTGCCGCCATGATAAAATCGTTCCACATGAGCCCGCCTGCCGGGTACGTATAGTATGAGACTTCGACAATCCGTCCTTCAGAAAGGTGGATATCAGGAAGGTGCCCTTCCGCCTGGGAAAACCCCATAACATCATTGATGAATGAGAGGGACTCTGAGCTGTTCTCGAACGTGAATTTACGCGTCAGGTGCCCGTTATCAAGAGACCACCCCGGGACTGCTTTTAAGAGCTCCATAGTTTCCCTGCGGGTCAACGGTGGGGAACCGACACGGTAGGTGATAATCTTTTCCTTGGTGAGATCCATGGTGATCAGTCCTTTTTACAACTAAAAAAGGTTTATTCCTCGGGAATCCTTTATGGATGACCGAACGAGAAAAATGAAATTTTTCAATCATTCATAAAGTATCACAGATGACAGAAACCTCCCATTGACAACGGTCAATCCTGATTTTTTTCACCCCGCTCTGTTGAAGCGTTTACGAGCACCTCCCTGTTCCGGAAAGGCACCGTCTTACATAGGATAAACCAAAAACCCATAACATCGCCCCCGCAATGCTATTACAGGAATGGTATCGGCATTTACCTCGCTCCATGAATCCCTCCAGACGGTTCTCTCCCAGCGGCTCGGTTGGACAGAATTGCGGGAAGTACAGGAACGCTCGTACCATGCCGTGTCAAAGGGCAGTGATGTGCTTGTCATTGCCCCGACTGCAGGCGGAAAATCAGAAGCTGCCCTGATCCCCGTCATTGATGACCTCTTAAAGAACGGACGGTCGGGCATCGCGTGTCTGTATCTCTCACCGTTAAAAGCGCTCATCAACGATCAGGAAGAGCGGTTTTCTGCCTTTTGCATCCCGACCGGGCTTACGGTGATGAAATGGCACGGTGACGTGCCAAAGGGCGACCGTGCGTGGAAGGAGGGGGAGAAGCCCCACATCCTCATGATTACCCCGGAATCCCTCGAGGTCCTGCTGCACGAACCGAAGCTTGCGGCTGCATTGAAAAACCTCCGGTTCGTCATCATTGATGAGCTGCACGCGTTTGTGGAAGCGGAACGCGGTGTCCACGTCAAGACACTGCTGTATCGGATCGATCGGATCGCACAGCGCCCCGTCCAGCGGATTGGGCTCTCTGCAACGGTCGGCAACCCCGGGCAGATCCTCGGGTGGCTCTCCGATCACCGGCATGGGGAGGAAGTTGTTGCGGTACCTGTCACTGCAAAACAAAAACGCTTCTCCTTTGTAATCGAGGCGGAGGAGAAGGGCCGCATGGATGCTGTCGTCAGCACGGTTTCTGGAAAAAAAGCGCTGGTGTTTGTAAACAGCCGGCGGGATGCGGAGAACGTGATGAACGCGATCGCGCCCCGCATGGAAAATGTGTACATCCATCACTCATCCCTTTCCGTTGCGGTGCGCAAGGAATCAGAGGAGGCATTCTCGCGGGAGGGAGGCGCCTGTATCATCTGCACAAGTACGCTTGAGCTCGGGATAGATATTGGCGATCTCGACGTGGTCGTGCAGCTCGGACCTCCGAATTCGGTTTCATCGTTTTTACAGCGGATGGGCAGGAGTGGCCGGCGGGGAAAATCAGCCTATGTCGCGTGGGTGCTGCGTGATGCTTGCGAGTTGCTCTGCAGCGCTGCGATCATCGAATGCGCCATGCACCGGGCAGTCGAACCGCTTTACCCACAGGAGCGCCCGTATAACGTGCTAGTCCAGCAGATGTTTTTGTTTGTCCACCGGACCCGTCGTACAACCCGCCGCCAGCTCGAACACGCCCTGCGATCGCTTCCGCCATTTGCTGGCATTCCCCCGGCTGCCATCGGGATGATCATCACCTATGCGATCAGGCAGGGATACCTCACAACCGATGGTGACATGCTCCTGCTCGGGGAAAGGGCGGAACAGACATTCGGCAACGCGAACTGGAAGGATCTGTATTCGGTCATCACAGGCGCCGGGGAATTCCGTGCGGTTACACCGGATGGTGAGGTGATTGGCAAGCTGGACGCACAATTCGTCTCAAGCCGGGCAGGCGGCGAGTTCTCGCTGGGCGGGAAGATCTGGTCGATCGTGAAGTGTGACGAGGGGCACAATCTTGTCGTCGTCATACCGGGCACAGAACAGACGTCACGGGCATTCTGGACCGGGGGGGGACAGGCAGGGTTCTCGCCGCTTGTCTGTGCCGCGGTGCAGGAGATTATTTCCCGTGGCTCATCAGTGCTCCCCCTGCTCCCCCCCGACGAAAAAACGCTCAGCGAGCGACTCAGCCGTCTCCCCAAGGGTCTCCCAAGAGCCGGGTTGTGCGTCTGGGAGCAGATCTCAGGAAAACGTATCGATGTGGTGGTACTCTCACTCAATGGCAGCCAGGTCAACCAACTGCTTGCCATCCTTCTTCGTCAGATGCTCGGCAAACGGGTGCGGGTCCGGTACAGCGATTTTATCGTGCTCGTCCAGAACGCGGGAAAGGATGGCGGAGCAGATCGGGTAAAAGACGCCCTCGATGCGATCAAATCGCTGGAACGCGACGCGATCGGTGCGAGATTACCGGCACTTCCCGCGGATACATGGAAGTTTGGTGCAGTCTTGCCAGAAGAAGCGCTGGATGATATGGCACTATCGGCACACTACCATATTGAGGAATTCATAACGACTATCCGAAAGGCACCCCTTTTTATCCTGCCCGGGTTGTCTCAACACTCTAATCAGCAGGACAAAAAAGGGGAGGATGAATGAGCGAACAACCATTGAATCAGGAAATGTTGGGCACCCTGATCACGCTGCAAAAGGCGGAGATCACCGAACATCGTATCTATCAGAAAATCGCCGCAGTGACCATCGACCCGCATAACCGCGAGGTACTTACCCGAATCTCCGCACAGGAGAACGAACACTATCATATCTGGAAAAAGTATACCGGACGGGATATTGGCCCGGAAGTCCCGCGTATCTGGTTCTATTACCTGCTCGCACGTATGCTCGGGATCACGTTTGCCATAAAACTGATGGAGGGTGTCGAGAAACGGGCACAGCAACTCTACCGTGAGATCGGAACGATCATCCCGGAAGTGAAGGAGATCGTTGCCCACGAGGAAGCCCATGAACGCGAGCTGATCGGGCTTCTGGACGAGGAACGGTTGCGGTACGTGGGGTCGGTCGTGCTCGGTCTGAATGATGCGCTCGTGGAATTCACAGGGACGCTTGCCGGGCTCACGTTTGCCATCCAGAACTCGCAGGTCATCGCCATGGCAGGGCTCATCACGGGAATCGCTGCTTCTCTCTCGATGGGTGCGTCCGAATACCTCTCGAAGAAATCTGATGAAGGATCAGAGAACGCAGGAAAAGCCGCGCTTTATACCGGCTTTGCCTATATTGTCACTGTGATCCTGCTCGTCCTGCCGTTCCTGCTCACACCCAACCCCTATTTCGCGCTGCCGATCACGCTTGCGACTGCAATCCTTGTGATCTTTTTTTTCACATTCTACATTTCAATAGCAAAGGACCTGCCATTTGTCCGCCGGTTTTTGGAGATGGCTGCAGTCAGCATGGGGATTGCTGCGATCTCATTTGTGATCGGTCTTATGATCCGAATGGTGCTGCATGTCGATATGTGAACATGTCCGTTGATGCACGATGCGGATCGTGGAAAAATCGTAGAGCGCCATCCAGGTCGATGAGCTGAGATCCGCCGGCCTGTCCGGATGATCGCTCTTCCTTTTTTTTAATCTTCTGCTTGTCTCGTTATGTTCATGAATGCTATAAGAGTGCAGAAGCCGGCCAGAGCCACGATTCCCATAATCAGGTTGTTCTCAGGTGTATTGTAGGGAGTCATCATGTTCAGGGTACCGGTGCTTCCTGACCACAGGGAGTACAGACCAATGAAAACAAGGAGCAGCAGTACCGCATACCGTGCTGGCATTGTTCTATGGGCAATCCATTGGGGGAGTGACAGAATGATACGGTCGATGTACACCAGCGAGAACACGACGATCGTTGCGAAAAAAAATACCCATTCGGATGCCGATGATACCTCAAGCCAGAAAAATGTTCCAAAATAATTGATGTAGTGGTACGGCTGAAACGGTCCGAGCAGGGGATAAAACCAGATCACCGGCTCATGCCACATAGCATCGAGGATCTGGTGCAGCATGACCGAACCGGCGACGAGGAACACAAGGATACTACGCCGGAACCGCCAGACAAGGTATGCAATTGCAGTGATGAGCATGACAGCGAGCAATGCATGAAAAAATGTTCTGCCGGGACCGAGATCGTCAGGCAGGAAGATAAAGCCAAGCGGTTTATCGATGACATCTGGAAGTATCGAAGCCGCGACGCAGAGCGGAAAAATACGGGTATCATGGAGAAACCATCCGAGCACGAGCCCGAATACGGCGCCGGCAAAGATATGGGTAAAGATAAACATGCGGATCTGGACCAACCGGGGCTGACGGGGTGTTCGGTTCCGATATGTTCGGTTCCGAAGGTTTGATTGTTAATCCTCTTTGCAATGCACAAAAAAATTGTGCAGGTCCTTTCCCTTCAAACCCTTCTCCTTCAGTCAAGCTTCTTGACAAGCTCCGCGACATTTCCGGCAAATATTCGGATTGTTGCAATCCCCTCGTCATCCTTCCAGACCTCCCCCGGGTCCCTGCCAAAGACCATGTTCCAGTAGGTCGATCCGACGATGATCATGTCGTTGATGAGGTAGAACATCAGCATCTCCTGAAGTGTGGAGGTGTGGCCGCCCCGTCGCGCAATGGCAACGGGTCCCCCGACCATTCCCGAAAGGAAGCTGTCAGATGCCATCGAAACCATGCCGATCCGCTGCAGCGCCGCCATCACGTCGCCACGGGCAGTCCCGAAATAGACCGGTGACGCAACGATGAGGCCCTGAGATTTCCGCAGTTTTTTGATGATTTCGTTCAGCCCGTCATTGATTGAACACTCCCCAAGGTCCTTGCACTGGTAGCAGGCAGTACAGGACTCGATCTTCTTTCCGGCAAACGAGATGACCTCGGCCGAAACCCCGTTATTCTCGATCACCTTTGCACATTCTTCCGCGATCTGCGCGGTGTTGCCATTCGGACGGGGGCTCCCGCAGATAACAAGGACTTTTTTCATTGATGACCTCTTTTGCATCCTGTCACAAGGGTTGGGCATCGGGCCTATTAAATCCCTGTTCCTGCAATGCACAGTCAATGCCGTCACATCATCATTTTCCTTGTTATGTGGGGGTCCTGCAAAAGGACAGTCCTTTAAAAAAATACGTTCATCGAGCTGATGCGGAAAAGATATGCCCGCTCCACGCATTCGGTCAAAGGAACTGTTGAGGTGGATTGACGTACCGTATACACCACCGCAATATTCCTCCTCTATTCATGGACACGTTCCGGTCAATCCAGTTGTCCGATCCGTAATCTATATGACCCGTTATCAACGATGCTTCCATTATGAGAAGCTTTGTTGTGGTGTCGATGCTGGTTCTCGCAGCGGTCATTGTTACCGGCTGCACGCAACCTTTGGGGGTTCAGCCCACGCAGACACCCTCTCCAACACCCTCCATGTCGCCGGTCCAGCCGCCGCTCACACCTGTTCCGACACCAATCAGCCAGGCACCGGTGTCGGCAAATACCATCGCGATCAGGAATTTTGCGTTCGATCCCCAGACCCTGACCGTCAATGCCGGCTCTACCGTCCGCTGGGTGAATTATGATAGTGTCACGCACCGGATTGTTTTTATTGATACGGCTGGCAGGGATATCGATGTGGATTCAAGTCCCCTTCTTTCCGCGTCGCAGTCATGGAGCAGCAGCAAATTTGACAAACCGGGGACGTATTCCTATTATTGTAAAATCCATCCCGAAATGACGGGGACCGTCATTGTGGTGTAACCATGCTGCAGCAGGTATCCTATTATCTTATTTTCGGGCGACCGCTTATCCTCTATCTTGGCATTATCACGGTCTGTATGTTACTAGCCACCGCATCAATACCCGTCCTGTCCCGGCGCGGGCTTGTGAAGATCTCGTTTGGCTGGCATGTCAGGCTGGCAGTGCTTACAATCTGCATTGCTCTGGTGCACGGTATGCTGGGAATTGCACTATATGTTTAAAACCTAGATATCCGGCATGAACATGCCATCTCGGCATTTTGTATGAAAATTAAAAAGAGGGATCTTTTCTTCAAATATGCCTCTAAATCGTTCTGACCTTAACACCCTTTTTAAAACCCGGCAACCTTGACCATCATACCAACAAGGATGCCGAACATCGAGGTGGATGCCGAGAGCATAGCGAGAAGAATATATCCGGTGACAACGCCGATTTTAATCGGGACATAGGTACGGTTAAGGTTCAGGCGCCGGATCGCCCGAAACGATCGCGTTTCAGCCGATACCGCCGGTTTGTTCTTTTTAATCCTCAACATAACTTTCCTCTTTGATGCGTATTTTCAGGTCGTCCCTGATCCCCCTATGACGTGTGTCCGGATCAGGCCACATTATTTTGCGCAGAGATTACTTGAACAAATCCCTATTTAATATTTTGGGGTGATTAAAAAACGATCGTCAATTATGCCCCAGTCGTCTATTCTGACAGGATTTTTTATAAAAACCATTACTTTCATTTTTATGAAGTTCCACTACGATTTGGTCTTTTCAAAAAACGTGCAGAACGAGCCACAGCGGGTGCAGCTCTCGTTACATGGTTCGGTATGGATCGTAATATTTGATCGGGGAAATTCTGTCCGGAGATCCGATTCGAGATGGTCGGCAAGGTCATGGGACTGCTCGACAGAAACCCTTCCCGGCATCACCAGGTGGAACTCAATAAAAATTTCCGGTCCGGACCGGCGGGTCCTGAGGTCATGGAATCCCGCGTAGTCGCTCGCATGGTCACAGATGATCTCCTTGATCCGCCTCTCCACCTTTTCAAGGAGGCTGTGGTCGATAAGATCGGAGAATGACCGGACGGCGAGATCGTACGCGGCTTTGATGATAACGACGGCGACTCCGAGGGCAAAGAGCGGGTCAAGGATCGTTATTCCCGTCAACCGGAGAAGGATGAGGCCCGTAAACACGCCCAGGGATGTATAGACATCCGTCCGCAGGTGCCAGGCATCACTCTCAAGGGCGATGGATTCGGACTGTTTTGCCACCTTCATAAGCTGTCCGGAGACCAGCCAGTTCACGAGAGCCGAAACACCCATCACGGCAATGCCGACAATCAGGAGGTCTTGTGAGAAAGGTTCTGCCCCTTTCCCAAGCAGTTTTGCGAGGGCTTCCCAGATAATCAGGATTGCAGCAATAAAAATGAGCAGGGCTTCCACAAGTCCGGATATGTCCTCAAATTTGCCATGCCCGAAGGAATGTGCAGTGTCGGGCGGCTCTGCGGATTTTTTTCACCGAGACAAAAACGATCACGGCAGCGAGAAGATCCATTGATGAATGGATCGTTTCGGATATGATACTGACAGAACCGATTGCAAACCCGACAACAAATTTCATCAGGACAAGCCCGGTATTGGAGATGACAGAAATTCTTGCTGTTTTTTCTTTGAGCCGGTCGACTGACTCCTTATCCATTGCAGGGATGGCTATGAAGTCTCTCATCGTATATGTCGGCACCCGTTGACTTCAAGGTATTTTCAATTTTTTGGTCTTTCCTGAATGGAGAACAGGACTGCTGTAAAAAATGGACATTATCCCGTCAGACGCCGAGGGGGAGAGTTGAACTCCCGAGGTGCAGGGCACCAATGGTTTTCGAGACCATCGCCTTACCGGGCTAGACTACCTCGGCATTGGTTCAGATCATTTTTACGTCAATTCCTATAATAGTTATGGGACGGGTTTGCGCTGCCGGATGCCGGGTGGGCTGAAAGGAGAGGGAGGACTCTGAGGGTGAATACAAGGGGAGGTCAGTGGGAGCATGGGAAAAACGCAGGTTCCAATACGGTTCACTTCTCATCCTCGGAGAATAAGACAAAGCGCTCTTCAAAAAGAAACGGTCAAAGAAAAGATTGATGATATATCGGTCTGTTTTGGGAGTTACGTGGAGCGTTTTACCCCATCGGTGCACCCGGCATTCCTGCCGGTTTCCTCTGCTGCGTGATCATCATATCGTCAACACGGATGAGCATCGCTGCGGTCTCCGAAGCGCTCTGGATGGATTGCCGCTTGGACCGGAGCGGTTCGAAAACACCCTCCGCATACATGTCGATGATCTCGCCTGTGTAAACGTTCAGTCCGGCATTCTTCTTGCCCTTTGCGTGGGCGTTCTTCAGATCGACAAGTTTGTCGATCGGGTTGTACCCTGAGTTCTCTGCAAGTGTTCTGGGGATGGATTCGAACGCAGCTGCATAGGCCTCAAGCGCGAGCTGGACACGCCCGCCAACGCTTGCTGCGTATTCCTTGATCTTCATGAGCAGCTCGGTTTCCACCGCGCCCCCACCGACAACGAACGTGCCGTCCTCCATCGCGTCCATGACCACCCGTTTGCCATCATTGACAGCACGCTCGAGTTCATCGAGCAGATAGTCAGTAGAGCCCCGCAGCAAAACCGTGATCGCCTTGGGGTTCCTGCACCCGTTGATCCTGAGGATATCGATATCTGCGTCTTCCTCGACAGAGTCAGCGGTGCCGAGATCCTTTGCGCTGAGGTCTTCGGGCTTGTTTATGATGTTCCCGTTCAGTGCCTTTGCAGCATATTTCAGGTCACTCTCGGACACATCTTCGACGGCAAGGATTCCTGCTTTTGCAAGGTGGAACTGGACCGGATCAGCGATGCCTTTCTGGCAGAGGAGCACGTTCGCACCGCTGTCAATTACGTAGTTTGCAAGTCTTTTTAACGCCTCGCGCTCCTGTTCGGTGAAGGCGGCGATCTGTGCCGCAGTCGAGATCTTGATCTTTGCCTTCACCTGAGTCTTGGTAATTTCGAGCGGGGTTGCGATCATGGCGACCTTTGCCTTGGAGATCTTCTTTGGCATGCCCTCGTGTACCCGCTTCTTGTCGATCACGACGCCACGGATCAGCTCGGCGTCGTCCATTGCCTGCCCGCGCTTCTTTTTCACCATCACATCATCTTCGTCGATGGTGATCTTCCCGTTCACCTTCTCTGCGACTGCACTGACAGCATCCACGATGATGCCATCGAGTTTGGATTTGACTGCATCGATTGATTTGCCGGTAATAGCGGTATCGCAGATTTTTGTAAGGGTCTTCTTATCGGTTGGTTCAACCTTTCGTGCAAGCCCGTCAACGATCTCGAGCGCCTTATCCATGCCGAGCCGGTAACCCGCTGAGATAACGGTCGGGTGAATCCCCTGCTCAAGAAGACTCTCCGCCTGCTCCATGAGTGCGCCCACAAGCACGACAGCCGTGGTCGTCCCGTCACCGACTTCGTTGTCCTGCGTCTTTGCGACCTCAATGACCATCTTTGCGCCGGGATGCTGTACGGAGATCTCCTGCAGGATTGTGGCACCGTCATTGGTGATCACGATATCGCCGGTAGAACCGACAAGCATTTTGTCCATACCACGGGGACCAAGGGTCGTCCTCACCGCGCCGGCGATCGCCTTTGCAGCAGTAATATTCGAGCGCTGAGCTTCTTTCCCGTAATTACGCTCGACATTTTCCCTCAAAATGATAATTGGCTGTCCAGCTAACATATTAGATCCTCTGATGCTGTAAAAGATGGAATTGAACTTCTATATAAACTATAGTGTATTGAGGACGTCAAAAAAGAGAAGGTCAGTCGATACGGGATATTTTGAAAAGCGAATAGACCGGGACACCCTCGATATCCGTTATGCCGCGCTTGTCAAAGATCACCCAGATGGCGACCGGTGTCGCCCCATGCTTTTTCAGATACCTGACGACCTCCTTCATTGTTTTGCCTGATGTGATTGTATCGTCAACAATGATGCAGCGCTCACCTGAAATCTGCGCAAAGTTGCCACTGATCGATCCGACCGGGTGCTCGCTCGCGCTCTGTTTTGCCGGGTGGTAGAGAGCGAGTTCTGCGTCTTCCTGTACTGCTATTATCGTGGCAAGCGGGATGCCCGACAGTGCGATCCCGACGATTATACTGGCATCCCTGGTTGGAACATCCTGCGTGCTGTTCCTGTCCCGGTAATAGCGTTTGAGGAGCATGAATGCGATCTCTTCAAGAAGTGGTGCGGAGCTGCTGACAGCAGTCCAGTCGATATGAACGTCCTTTGGAGCAGTCGCACCTTTTGCCTGGGTAAGGAGCCAGGTGACCGTTTCCATCGAGAGCGAGAGTTCGTCAGCTATCTGACCGGGGCTGTGACCTTCTGAGAGCAGAAGTTTTGCCCGCCCGATCAGATCATCAAGGGAAGACATGAGAAGAGATTTTTGTCTCCTATTTAATGGTTCTTTTGATTGGTGAACCACAGACAGGGCATACACCGGAGGCAAGGTACAACCTCCTGCATCCGTTGCACCGGAATTTCCAGATACGCTTTTTTGCATGGCGCTGCAGGACAGGGTGCACCATGATCCCTAGGGTATGCGCAACATTGTGGACTGCAAAATCATCAGAGAAAATTGTTGCATTCAGATCGAGTGCGAGGGCGAGGAGGTCCCTGTCGGTTGCCGAGATTCTGTCTGCATCCCCGGTTTGTTGTGCCGCATCCGAAACTCTCCTCTTGCCTGCCTGTGTGGGTTCGATCACCTGCAGTCCGGCAGCGAGCAGGGTCTCGTAACGGCATTTTGAGCGCAGATCAACGAGTTCTTCAATAACCGAAGGCGTGGTAAACAATTCACCGGAGATCGGGTATTCGATGAAAAACAGGGACGTGTCGATAACCGCTTTCATACAGGGATTCCGGATCCTGCGCCAACCGTTATTGCGACAGCGCCTCGGAGATACGGTTCGCAGCGCTGTACCTGCTGCACCCGCGTTCGATCGTGTCACTGCAGACGACTTCCTTTATTCCCGCTGCTTTCAGGCGGGCATACGCCCCCCCGGTCAGCACGCCGTGGACACAGGCAGCGAAGACTTCACCTGCCCCATGATCCCTGAGCATCGCAGCCGCAGTCGCAATGGTCGATCCGGTCGATATGATATCATCAACGATTACGACCGGCCTGTTCTCTGCAGAAAGCGTCCTTGGAGCCATCCGGACTTCATCACCGGATATCCTGGTTTTCTCGAGATGGTCGCATTCCCATGTACCAATGGCGGCGACCTCCCTGGCAAAGGCAGCTGCGCCTTCATCGGGGGCAAGGATAAGGGGATCGGAAAGATCCATATCCTTGATGTGGGTGCCAATATCACGGGAGAGCGAAACATCAGACGCAGGAATTTTAAAATACGAAAGCACCCGTTTGTCATGGATATTGACCGTGATACACCGCCCAATCCCCCAAGAAAGCATCCGCGAGATCGCACGGGCACTCACGGGCTCACCGGTTTTGAACCGTTTGTCCTGCCGTGCGTACCCCATGTAGGGAATGACAAGGCGGTTGTTTGAGCCCTCGCATGCGTCAATGAGGAGCACGAGCTGGACAAGCGAATCATTGTCCACCACGCTTCCCACGATGATCATATCCTCTTCGAGTCCATTGGCACAGAGGTAGAGTTCCCCGTCAGGAAAACGGGAGAATTTCACGTCAACAACTGAAATGTTCAATGCATCGGCAATCCGGCCTGCAAGGACCTGCGACGGTTCCGTGGAAACGATCTTCATGGTACCCCTTTGTCCTGACATCCACCGGCAGTTCCCTTATACCGGGGGATGCCGGAAATCCCTTTTTATGAACGTTTCGTCCCGCCGGCAACTAAATGTTGCGCTCTGGTATAAGCTGAAACTACTTAAATGAGCTCTTACACATTATAGGATACTCAATCCAGTCAGAGGATAATTGCCCTATGGAAACACCACAACCCCCTGCCGAATCCGAACAAAAAACAGTACCGGAGGTGCCTGTGGGGGGCTCGTCGCAGATCGATGTACCGGCCAAGCTGATCGATCAGGTCATCGGGCAGGAACATGCGGTTGACGTCATCAGAAAAGCGGCAATCCAGCGCCGGCATGTCATGATGATCGGCAGCCCCGGGACCGGCAAGTCCATGCTCGCAAAAGCGATGGCGGAGCTGCTGCCCAAGGAGGAGCTGCAGGACATCCTTGTGTACCCCAATTCCGACGACCCCAACAACCCCGTGATCCGGACGGTTGCGGTCGGGCGGGGCAAACAGATCGTTTCCGCCCACAAAGCCGAGGCAAAACGCAAGATCCAGTTCCGCAACACCCTGCTCATGCTGCTCATCATCGGTATCGTCGGATATGCATTCATCACCTACCAGTGGCTGATGGGGATCATCGCTGCCGCGTTCCTCTTCATGGCGCTCAAGTACTCTGGTCCCCGCGAGGAGGCGATGGTGCCCAAACTGCTCGTATTCAATGACAATACGAGCACGGCGCCCTTTATTGACGGGACCGGGTCACATGCGGGAGCGCTTCTCGGAGATGTCCGCCATGACCCGTTCCAGAGCGGCGGGCTCGAAACGCCGGCACACGACCGTGTCGAGGCGGGGGCAATCCACCGTTCGAACGGCGGTGTCCTGTTCATCGATGAGATCAATATGCTGGACCAGCACTCCCAGCAGAGTCTGCTGACCGCACTTCAGGAAGGAGAGTTCCCGATAACAGGGCAGAGTGAACGTTCGAGTGGTGCAATGGTACGGACTGAACCTGTCCCGTGCCGGTTCATCATGATCTCAGCAGGGAACCTCGATGCCGTTCAGGGCATGCACCCGGCATTGCGCTCACGGATCCGCGGGTACGGCTACGAAGTGTACATGTCGGACAGCATGGAGGACCTCCCTGAAAACCGGCAGAAGTATGTCCGGTTCATCGCCCAGGAAGTGAAGAACGACGGCAAGATCCCGCACTTCGACCAGAGCGGTATCGATGAGATCATCCGCGAAGCACGGCGCCGCTCCGATCGTAAGGGGCATATCACGCTCAGGCTCCGGGATATCGGCGGCCTGATCCGTGTCGCCGGTGACATTGCCCGGCAGGAGGGCGCCCCCCTCGCAACCGGGGCCCATGTTGTCATGGCAAAAAAGACGGCACGTTCGATCGAGGATCAGGTCTCGGATGTCATCAACCAGCACCTCAGAGAGTATGAGATGGCGGTGGTCGAGGGGACGCGGGTCGGCAGGGTGAACGGGCTGTCTGTCAGGGGCAGCAACGCGGGCTCGGTGCTGCCCATTATGGCTGAGGTCACTCCTGCACAGGGAGGCAGCGGGCAGATCATCACGACCGGCATCCTGGGGAAGAGGACAGAATCCTGGATGAAAGATGAGGAATCAATCGCCCAGCAGTCGATCAAGAATGTCAGCGCATTAATCAAAAAGTTCACCGGAAAGGATGTGAAGAACATCGACATCCACATCCAGTTCATTGCCTCACATGTCGGGGTTGAGGGGGACTCTGCCTCCATCAGTGTGGCGACTGCGGTCATCAGTGCGATTGACGGGATTCCTGTCCGACAGGATGTTGCAATGACCGGTTCGCTTTCGGTCCGCGGCGAGGTGATGCCCGTGGGTGGTGTTACCTTCAAGATTGAGGCGGCAGCAAAAGCAGGTATCAAAACGGTGCTCATCCCGCGGATGAACATGGACGATGTCTTGATCGAAGAACGGTACCGTCCGCTCGTCACCGTTATCCCTGTTGACACCATTGATGATGTCTTCAAATATGCACTGGTCCCGCAGAACACCGAAGGATTCCTCTCAAAGCTCAAGAAGATGGCGATGCGATCCACGGAAGTGCATGGTGACACACCCGCCATCAACCAGACCGTCGCATGAGTAGGCTGGCGGGAGTCAGGTACCACGACCTGCGCCACGTGACGGGCCAGGCAACCCTCATCGATATTGATAATGGCGTGGTGGAGTCCGCCGGGACGTCGTTTTTCAACAGGGCAATCCTCCGTGTGCTCGGTCCCCGCGGGTGGGGAATCCTCCAGATCGACAATTTCTCCCCATGCTCAAAAAGAAAATTCAATTCCCTGCTTCGCTCCGCTTCCCGTCTCTCTGCGATCACACAACAGGACGTCAACCTCGCTGATGCACGGCAGCGGGCTCTCAGGGTGCCGCCAATGAAAGAGGACCCGCGGGATGTGGACATCGGGGAAAAGACAGCCCTCCTTGCTGAGGTTGAACTGGCGGCGAAGATTCCGGACGTGGTCAACCGGCGGGCAAATTACATCGAACGGTTCGAGCAGGTAGTATTCTCGGACAGCTCAGGGCATGAATTCTCGTATGAGATCTGCCGTTCGGGATTCAACGTGCTCGCGGTCGCATCCCGCAACGGGACGGTGCAGATGGGCTATCAGCGTGCGCATTCGATCCGGGGGTTCGACCTCGGGCACCGGCAGGAATACGGGAAGAAAGCTGCCGATATTGCCGTCGCACTGCTTGGTGCAGGGCTTGCGAAAGGAGGCAGGATGCGGGCGGTTCTGGACCCGGAACTTGCCGGGGTATTTGCCCACGAGGCGGTAGGGCATGCAAGCGAAGGGGATCTTGTGCAGGAGGGCAGCTCGATCCTTGCAGGAAAGACCGGCGAGCAGATTGGGAATGACCAGCTGAATATCATCGACGACCCGGCATTGCCGGAATTCGGATTCGAGCCATGTGATGCGGAAGGTGTCGCTGTCCGGCGAACCGAGATCATCAAAAACGGTGTGGTGAATGCATTCCTTCACAGCCGGGAAACGCTGGCTGCCATCGGAAACGGAATGGCGGGTCATGCACGGGCAATGTCTGCCGAACCGCCACTGGTCCGGATGAGCAATACGTATATTCAGAACGGTGACGCGACACTGGAGGAAATTGTCGAGGTCTGCGGGGATGGCATACTGCTGAAAGGCT
>Ga0315277_10004761_pt1 | contig 17981 bp, 15 predicted proteins | sample YL17G05_15_MG_FD_203695 | JGI IMG/M metagenome (GOLD analysis project Ga0315277, IMG submission 203695) | Sediment microbial communities from Yellowstone Lake, YNP, Wyoming, USA - YL17G05_15 | ecosystem: Environmental > Aquatic > Freshwater > Lake > Sediment | place: USA: Wyoming | collected...
CGGGCATTGCTAGGAAACCCGGATCTTGCCAGGGCGGAGAAAATCATGCTGCTCGATAGCATGTTGGATGCCATCTGGGTGGAGACGAGCAAAAAAGAAGGCATCACGAGCAAGGATGAGTTGCGCACGCTGAAACCGAGCATTTCAAATACGCAAGAGCAAATCCTGCTCGAATGGGTTCGCCTCTACAAGTCATATAGACGGGGCTTATTTGCCTATTACGATTTTCTCGTTCCAGAAAGAACGAATGCCAAGATCGAGAAGAAGTTTGGCGAGGAAAAAACCTTGCTATTCAGCCAATGCGCGAAAACACGAGTCGGTATGCAAGTAAGGACTCGTGGTGAATACTTGTTAAAAGAGCTCTATGCGGGAAAAGTCGAGATTAAATTGATCATTCATGATATCGAGGGCGAGTATGACATGGAACAAGTTAAAGCCGGGCTTGAAGAGCTCGAGCGGCGGGTCAAGCAAGAGACCGAATGTTGGAAGTCCAACCTTGGTGGTATCGATGCCATCAAGAACGTCTTAAATATCGGAAAGAAACGTATAAAGAAGGGTGACCTAGATGAGATCAAAAGTTAATGTTTTTTTTCTATGATGCCGAACAAGAAGGTGCCCGGCCTCGACCGCGCAGAAGCAGACGTGTTCGATTGCCACCAGCCGATGACACCCGCGGTGATCCAGCAAGTTGCGAATCTATTCTTGCCAGGCCGTAGAGAGATTCAAGCCACCGATAATTTACGAGATTTGATCGAGGTATATAAAAAACGAGGGAAGGACTTGTGTTGGCTCTACGCACTCCTCAAGGAGGCCTCCCCGCACGTCGATGAAATCGACCGCGAGTGGTGTGCCATTTTTGATGACCCAGACTTCCTCCTAAAGCATCCTGGCTGCGAGGAGTTCGTGGTCGATACAGATGGCACAAGGATACTTGTCGAACGTAGCGGCCAAAATGGAGTCTGGGATGTTTTGCATCGGATCTTCGACGATGAACAATACAAATATATTATGATTAATATGTGCAAGGTGGGCTTCGAGAAAGAGTTTATCAACTCTTGGCGGCAGCGCCTTGGCAAGTGGGTCATCCCGCTGCGCCCGGAAGGCAAGCCAGGCCCGTTCTGGCGCGATGCCGGGCGATCGCACGAGGATGCATTGATCCGGCTCCAGCACGCTTTTTATGCGGCGGAAAAGCATTACGTGGATATCGAAGATGATTGGCTCCGCCTTCTCCACGGGCCTGATCCCAAACCGTCCTTGACAGGCAACAGCCTGGTGCTCCACCGATTCGACATCATCACGGTCGCGAATCTGGATGGCAAAAATGACGAGCTCATTCTTTTGCTACGCATTTTCGATGATCGTGAATACAAGCACTTTATGCGGCAGCCGGGCATGCCGACCTTCGTGGTGAATTTCATCAACAAGTGGCGGCGGCGGGTTGGCACGTGGACAATCCCGCTGCGGCCCGAGGGCGAGCCAGTTGCATCCCGGCCGAGCAATGACGGGGAATCGTTGGAGGAGGAATTGCGCGGCGTCTATCACGCGTTCAGGGAGGCAGCACCGCATTACGATGCCATCAAGCACGAATGGCTCATTAACATGAAATCCGCGACCACGGATGCCACTCGTCGCGACTTGTTCGTGTTCGATACCACTGGCATCCGCATTGTGGACGATTCCATCATCGTGCTGCGGATTTTCGACGACCGAGAGTACAAGCACGCGTTGCGCCACTTGAACCAAGTTTCCTACGTCGAAGTATTCATCAACTCGTGGCGTCAGCGCCTCGGCAATTGGATCATCCCGCTGCGGCTCGAGGGCGAGCCTGGCCCATTCTGGCGCGGCACGGGCAGGCTGCTTGCTCCCGATATGTGCCAGGCTTGCAATATGCTTGGCGAGGCTGCCCCGCACCTTGCCACGATCGAGGGCGAGTGGGGCGATGCGCTCGCTAAGCACGGGTACCCCGTTCCCGGTGCTGCCGACAGCAACAGTACCGGTGGCGTGGATGGCACGACGATCCTGGACATCGTGGAGCGGATCTTTGACGACGATGCTTACAAGCACACCATGCGATGCGCGATCGAGGTAGGTTTCGCGGAGGCTTTCTGCAATGATTGGCGGCAGCGCCTTGGCAAGTGGGTCATCCCGCTGCGCCCGGAAGGCAAGCCAGGCCCGTTCTGGCGTGACAACGGGGTGCGGCTATGAATCCCTTTTTTACTCGGAATGTGGCAACCATGGTAATATTTTTAATTAAACGAAAGGAATTAGACAATGCTGATTTATAATTAGTTATTAGTTGTTTCAAGGAATGTCTTTGAAACTATCATATTCATTCAATCCCGCGCCTGGAACGCCTCTGATATTCGTTCGCTTTTCTTTTTATGGTTTACTCTTCTCTATTGTTTTCATCTTTCCAGTTTCTTCACTACGCTTCCAGACTGATAAATTCATCACGGCGATGTAGAGCAGAATGAGGGAAGCAACCATCAAGATCGCGCCAATATAATTCACTCCGGGAATCAATTCATTCGCCAAACGTGCATTCGCGAGCTCGGAAAGCGCGAAAAGCACGATCGCGGTGAGCATCAATATAGCATTCGTCCTGATCGCACCTGTTGATTTCAATACCGCCGTAAGGTACACGAAGATGATGAATACCGCAAGTGTAGATGTCACAAAATAATGGACCCACAGTAATAATCTATAACCGAAATACGTTTGTTGAGCGAAGATGTCAATGACCTGGACAAAAAATGCACCGATTCCGAGAAACGAGAAAAAATGCTTCGATTTCGTGTACACGAGCGATTCAATCGCCACGACAAGAAGAACAACGCTGGATAAACCAAGGATGGTACCCACGTCGAACATCAATACATTGCCAGGAAAAAACCTTCGCACGAAAAATATCAATCTGCAAGAACCATGAACGAGAAAAAATCCAATCACGCCGATGTAATACTTCTGGCGTTGGGTTCCTTCGATCTTCAAGGTCTTTAAGAGAAGCACGATGCCAAGAAGGAAATCGATCACGATCGCGCTTAATTCGAGCGATAACATCAAAAAATCGATTTGATAAATCATGAAGGAAATTTAGAAGAATCTAATAAAAAGCTTCTCCCATTCAATATTAAGCCTCGTTAAAAGCACAAACTTTACCTTGCCCTCGCGCCGTGATTCTAGGATGAAGGCCAATATTTGGACGCCGGAAAAAATCGGATGTTTGCTCGCGTATCCAAATATATCGAAGATAGGCCAAGCGTCCTTGGGCATGCACGTGATCGAGAACATCGCAGTAAAACAGCAAGGTTACGTCGCCGACACGTGGTATTATCCCGATCTCCATGAAAAACAAAAAATAGCATCTGTGCGAATGCGCGGACCCCCGAATATTTTTTCGATCATTGGATTCAGCTGTGCTTTCGAGCTGGATTACCCGAACGTGCCCCGGATGTTGCAGATGGCAAGCATCGCGCAAACAGCAAAGGAACGGTTAGCACAGCGGAAATCTGGAAATCGGGTTCCTGCTATCGTTGCCGGAGGGGTTGCGGTATCATCGAATCCCCTTGTATTGTTACCGTTCCTGGATTTCATATTCATATTTGACGCTGAAAGAACATTCACTGAGTTCTTGCAAAACTACATGGATCGCTATGAAGAAACGATGGATCTCGAAATATGGTGGAAAAAGTACACCGGCACGAAGCGAGGCATCATCCCGGCTTTCAAGTATGCAGATGGCATGCCCCTTGAAGAGCTCTTCACGAAGGATGCATGCAAGTGGGACGCACGACCGCTAGATGCATTTGACGTGCCACTTTCACAAGAATTGCTCGACCCCGAGGACCCTTCCGCGCTCGGCACTTCATATCTTCTCGAGATCGGCCGTGGTTGCGGGGAAGGTTGCCGCTTCTGCTTAATCGGTAACCACCAGCGCCCGCCGCGGTTCAAATCACAAACAAACATACGAGCAAGCATGCAGCGACTCAAGACGGAAGGACACTCTTTCAGGAAAATTGCACTAATCAGCACGAACGTCGCCGATCATCCAGAATTACAAGAGATTTGCTCGTGCATCCTTGAAAATGGGTACAAGATTTCCATCCCGTCCACCAAGCCATGCGGTGACGATTCAATGCTTCGCATCATCGAGGCTGCGGGAATCCAAACCATCACCATCGCGCCCGAAACGGGATCGGAACGATTACGCATGGTTGCGGGTAAAAAGATCACGAATGCAGAATTCGAAAGCACGGTTTCTGGTTTGACCTCTCACGGCGTAACCACCATCAAGATCTACCTGCTCTTTGGTCTTCCTAGCGAGCTTCCGAGCGATCTCGACGAGACCATCACGTTTCTTGAAAAGTTGAGAGAGATAACATCCAAGCGAGGTACAAAAATCCACGTCACGTTAAACCCGTTCATCCCGAAACTCGGCACGCCGTTCATGTTCCACGTGCAAAACTTCTTGTCTACCGCCACCCAAGCATTCAAGAAAACTTACGAGGCTTTCGCCGTGCGCATCGAGAAGGCATGCCGGGGCAAGGTGGATGTGATGAATCTAAAGGAAGCTCGTATGCAAGCGGTATTGTCGCTCGGTGGAGTCGAGCTTGCACCATTCTTGCGGGTGATGGAGCAAGCGGGAAGAAATGCCAGCAAATTACAAATCCCGGAAGAGATCATTGATGAGGTTTTCCTAAACATTGTTAAATTGCTGGATCGTTCAGATTTTCCACGTTATCTCTCGAACATCATCCCGGTTTCTTCCAAGTTCTTGATACGGGAATGGCAAGACGCGATGAAAGGCCTTCCATCGGCGCGATGCCAGCCACCGGGCTCTTGCTCACGATGCATGCACGTGAATTGCTCGGACACCAATAAACAAGAAAGATAATGTAGAAAAGCGCGTGTTCAATTCGTGAACCATTTCTTGCAGACGGAACACGAATACAGCTTATCCTGCTCGATGAAGACGAGATATTGCATCTTGCATTCTGGACAAACGACTGGTCCCTTCATGCGCGATTCGGCCTTGTCCATCACGTTCACGGTTTTACTTCCTGGCTGGCGATAGAACTTGATATCGCATTTTTCGCAGAAGAAGCGCAGTAATTTCTCGCCCGGGATCACCTTTTGCAAGTATAGGTTGTCCTGGCTCTTGCATTGCGGGCAAGACGGGAGCGTCTTTGTCAAGACCTCCGCGGAAATAGGATTTTCGAGGGCTTGAACGAGAAGCTCCTCCTGCCCTGCAAGAAAATCGGGAAAATAATCGAGCATAGATTTGATTATGCCGGCCGTCGACTTCTGGATGTAATTATTCTTGTCCTTGATGCCGGTCGTGAGTAAATGCTTGTATTTTTCTATGATAACCGGGCTTGCTTCATATGCAGCTACCATTAGCACGTATGCAGTGCTACGGACTTCATCATCTTCCGATTTGGCAAGCTCTGTGATGATTTCAAGGGCCTTACCCTGGAACAATTCTGGCTTTGCAACGGCCACGCTTTTCAAGACGCCGGTCATCTTATACTTGAAATCCACATCATTGCCGGCGTTCTTAACGATTTGGATGAGGATCTCTGGCTGGACCTTGAATAATTCCTCCCATTCGGCCTTGTTATCGTTTTCCAGGACATCCAGGATCGTTTGGCGCAATATAAGGCTGGCGGGGTTCCGGTTTGCCATCTCCGCGAGCATCTCGAATGCCTTGAAATAATCCTTTCGGAGCCGGTGAATCCTTGCTATCCCAAGATATGCGGTTTCGCAATTCTTATCCCTTGTCAAGGTTTCGTTGAAACTTTGCACCGCCTCGTTCTTGTAATTGCACGCTTCTTGTATCAAGCCTTGCAATTGCCACGCCAGAGGATTATCGGGATGCTCCTCGAGAGATTTCACTATGAATTCCAGCGCTTTTTCATATTGCTCCTTTTGGAACAGTTCCTCGGCTCTTTGGCGAAGCTTGGCCGCCTTTTCTGGATTTACCATAGAGATCGGCATATGATGTTAATTGCTTATACTTTGCCACGTTTGCATTTAAGTGTTGAGGATAGTGGCACCTTTGGCCTCTAGTACATGGTGATATTAAGATACGCGCGCCTATAGTACATGGTGATATTAAGATGAGCGAGACTCCTTACTACGTGAAAAATGATGGCGTGAAGGTGCCCATCGTCGTTCCCAAAAAGATCCTTGTCTTCGCCCCGCATCCAGATGACGAGCTCATTAGTTGCGGTGGAACGATCTTGAAATATTCCGCGTTCGGTTCTGAGGTTGTCGTGGTGTTGATGACCCAAGGACTTGGTGGCTACACGAAAGAACAAGATCGGGATGCAATTGCCAAGGTGCGCGAGCAAGAGTACAAGAATGCCGTGAAAAGCCTCCACATCGACGAGTTCGTGAATTTAAAATGGGATGAGGTCGAGATCAAGCGTGACACGGTCAAGATCGTGACGAATATCATCCGTGATCAACAACCCGACTTGATCTTTTCACCACACCCGACCGATACGCACCGGTCGCACCGGAACACCGCGGAGCTCGTGAAAGAATCCGTGTACCATGCGGTGCATGGAAAGGCGTATGGCGGCCATGAGAAGAACGTGCTACCCAAGGGAATGTACTGCTACGAATCACCTTCATGCAAATTTTCTTATGTCGATGCTGATGTGTTTTGCGTCGTTGATATCACGCCGTACTGGCAGGAAAAGGTCGACACCTTCAACAAGGTTTATGCATCACAAGGCGAAGTGCTCGAACGCACCATGACTTGGGCCGAGAAAACCGCGAAGCTGCGCGGCGAGGAAAATTTCTTCGAATTTGGCGAGGCATTCATTCCTCAAACCGAATATGTTCCGTTATCAATCCTCATCTTGTAATGAAATCGAAGGAGTATTTGAAATGCCATTTGAAATCTTTTTTGCGACCGGCAATAAAAACAAGTTCGATGAAGCAAAGCTGTATCTAGAGAGAAATATCCGTGGCCTTATCTTGAAACAACTCACGGGAGACTTTCCCGAGATCCAGGCCGGCACGCTCGAAGAAGTTGCCCGTTTCAAGATTCTCGCGGCGACAAAGCAATGCACCGGAAATATTTTCATGGAAGATGCCGGCCTCTTTATCCCCGTGCTGAACGGTTTCCCGGGCGTGTATTCATCGCAAGTGAAAAAAATGCTCGATTGCAAAGGCATCTTGAAGCTTATGGAAGAGTACAAGTCATTGGATAAAAGAGAAGCATATTTCGAGGCTTGTGATTGCCTCTTTATGCCCGCATCCAATGAGTTCAAGACTTTTTCTGGTCGGATCGACGGCACCATCGCGTTCGAGGAGCGAGGGAAGAATGGTTTTGGCTTCGACCCAATATTCGTCGCAAATGAGCCCCGTGGCAATAAGAAGACGTTTGCCGAAATGACCAACGAGGACAAGATCCAGATCTCGCACAGGTCAAGGGCACTACAAAAATTGAAGGATTTCATTGTCCAGCAGCGAAAATTGCCAGCATAGAATGGTTCGTGCGACAATCACGGGCGACGCGGGGGAAGCGCTTCCCTGGCCGACGCAGGAAGTGCTTGCAAATATGCTGATTTCACGATCTTGATCAACGCATCAAGGGATTCTTCTTTTTTATTCGATTGCATCAATTTTGTGCATATTTTCTCGCATGCCCACCATGCACTCACTCGACCCGGCGTTGGAAAGACCATATCCGAAGGAAGGTTCACCGGGAACTTGCTAACAATGTCAAGAGGCACCGAAATGATGAACATAGAGACGGCAGCGGCTTTTGCTTTCTCACGCGGGCTGAGATAGTACATCGCTTGTTTCTCGTATGCGTAGACGATGTCCATGTTGCATTCTAGGCGCAGCTGATGTCGCCAGTCATATTTCATAAGCTCGTCCATGATGAGCATAACCTGCTCCGGTTCCGATACTGATAGCTTGAGTAATCCCTCTGCGCCTTTTGACAAGACCATGGCATCCAGAAACGTGGGATTCATCAAAGCAAACCCGAGGATATCGATGCCCCGGCGCCCGAACGTGCCGGTCAACTCGATGAATTTCGGGAGACCCTCGGCGTATCCCTTGGCTAGCGAAGGTCCTTTGGAAATCATAAACTCAGCGATTTTCTGGTAAACCTCCGCGCCATAGCCATACTCTTTCAACTTTGCAAACACTTCTTTCGGCCCTTCGAGCAACGTTTTCTGGATCGTCATAGCTTCGTTCTGCCGGAAATGCTCTTCAGTTTTGGCAATCGCTTCCTTGAGCGTGTACCCTAAGTTGATGTGATAAAACGATGTCAACGCCTTGAATGCACCGATGAACTCTTTCTTGTGACGGCTCGTGGAACGCAAAATGGTCTGCTTGGTATCTTTTGTCGTCTGGAGAATGAGCGTGGCAATGAAGGGCGTGACCTTGTGCACGGTCGTCAAGTAATCAGCAGCAGACATATTATTATTTTTCAAAAAGATTTGCTCGTAGTCATTGACCATCTCGCCAAGTTGCTTGGCTATCGTGACCTCGTCACACGCACTTCGCTGTCCCGACAAGTATTGGAAGATGCGCACGCCGAGGACGATCGATGCTTCCGATATAATTCGTCCAAGGCGCTTGTCCCTGCTCTTGTAAGAGTCACTTGCAAAGAGAATGTTCAAATTGCTATCAAAATCGCCGCACGCGTGGATCTCGATCGCGAAAGCACCTGCTTCCTTTGGAATCAAGGTACCCTCTAATTCACGATTTACATGCGTCAATTCGTGCAGCAGTGTTGCGTAATCACCGGGTCGAATCAAGACCTCGTACGTGAGCTTGCTCGCGAGGCCGAGAAACGACGCATCACCGGCGCTCCGCATATTCGAACCGACTTCCCGGATCCGGTCAGCGAGCTCGTCGATGTTCGGGAAAAACTCGTCGATGCCGAGATAGTTTACCCAAGACTTGACACGTTTCAAGAAGTCGATTTCTGGTTTCTTGACATAGAAGTTTTCCCCGACGACGTTGTCCGCCAAGCCTCTTTTTCGGTCATAAGGTGCGATATCCTTTCTTGGATTAGCCATGGTGGTGGGATTTTCCTCCTTTATCGAGATGGGTATGTTATTGAGATGTCACTAAAACAAAATAATCTTGTGCATTCCAGGCGATGCATCACCGCCAATCAAAATAGAATTTCTCGATTTTATCGGGCAAGGGAATGTTGTCGATGAATGAATAGAACCGCACGATCAATTCTTTCGGATAAAAGATAAACCTGGCTTTTTTCAAGGGTGCCGGGTCGAAATACGGGATGTACGGGGACTGCAGTCCGATCCATCCGCGTTCTTTCGATGTCTGGGCCAAATAATTGCACAAATCCACGGCATCGCTTGTCTTCAAGCGATAGGTATGCACCATATCGAGCCAGCCAAATGGGTGATGCTTCTCAAATCCGGCGATTATGAATTCCCACGCGATAATGAATCCATCCGGCTTTCCATCGGTATCTTCGTGGACAACACAGTTCACGCCGGATTGGTTGAGAAACCATGCAAAATCTTCTTTCTCGCGCGTGAAGGAAACTTGGTTATGCGTGCGGTGATCATCCAGCAATTCAAACATGCGGTCCGTGTCCGAAGGTTTGTATTTGCGGACGCGGGGATTGTTCATGCGAGGCACGCCTTGAAACAAACGCAAAGCCAACTTTTCGTACCACTTTGTCTTGACTACGTCTGACATCTTCTTGACATCGAAGACCCGGATGATAAACTTTTTAATCCGAATGGCTTCGCGGCTGTGCATTTCTACTTCACGGAGCATGGCAACCGAGGTGTCGATGCCGTGTGCTTCAGGTTCAAATATCCCGAAACCGCCATCAAAGCCGAGTTCTTTTCCCGCTTTTAGCATTTCGAAGCTCATGCGAAGGGCGAGATTCTTGCGGCGATGGTTAGGATGAACCGCTAACGTGCCTGGAACGCCAGTCTTGTACGTCTTCCCGTTCACGTAAATTGGGCGGGGATTGCCTCCCACGAATCCCACGATCTCGCCCGTCGGTTTATGCACTGCCCGGATGAAAAGATTTTTCGGTATCGATGGAGAACCGAAAAAAATGTTAAAGGTTTGCTCCGTGAAGGAAATGGTGCCCCCTTGTTCCGGATCATTGGTCAAGTATGACGCTTGAATGACATCGACCAATTTTTTTATATCTTTCTTGTCGAGCGTGAACCGCTCTACCAAGTATTCATCTTCTGCATGTTCACCCACGGGATTCTCCCCTTGCACGATCATTTACAACAACTTGATTAACAATCTATCGATTGCTCTAAATAGATTCTTACCCGGATTGGCACTGGAAGGAAAAAGGGGAAAAGATAAAATTAGAAGCCTGGCAAGTGGGCGTGGAACGGGTTCACGAGCACGATGCCGTTTTCAAACTCGCGCTGGTAATACATACCTCCGAGCCCCGATTTTAACTGCATCTCTCCGAGCGCGTCGCCGAACTCCAACTCGAAATACTCCGGGTGGCTCTCGATCTCTTCCTTGGCGGTCTTTACAGCGTATCCGACTAGCCCCTCAGAAGGATAGAAGCCCGGCTGTGGTTGGAAGGCGAGACTCGTGCAGTTATTTGGCTTTGCCATTAGATAAGTGGCGATAGCATACTCGAGCCCCGGCGTATCGTCCTTCTTATACCATGCGGCCCAGATGTAGCTCTTGCCTTGTTCGGCAAGATTGCGGGCATTCTGCACGATCCCGGCCCAATCCATGGAATTGTCTCTGAACAGGTCGGCCGGGCGGTCATCGGTCCTTTGCCCGTAAGGGCCGCCCGAACGGAAAGCTATCTCGCCCCAAACGCCATCCTGGTAAACTTGCGCCTCTGGCCAGAAAGCTTGCGTGATAACTTCCATTCCCGTCTTGTTGTCGAGGCGTTCGAGCCAATTATAGCATGCTTGGTGAACTTGACTAGCGGAAGTATAATCGCGTAAGGACTGGCCTTCATTATCCGCTTCTATATTTCCGTAACCGCTCCACAAGATCTCGTCGATGGCAACGCCATCAGCATGATACTCAGCTGCTCGATTAGTATAGATCCACGCAAAGTAATCTGCCCATTCCATATTGCCAATATCCATATAGTGTGCATCGGTGTGCTCTCTCGACCGGCGCAATCCGAATGCCTCGCTGCCATTTGCGAGCTTGATCGTCCATTCGAGCATTGTTGTATTAAAGCCAACGGTTGGATAATGGGTGCCGCCCCAGGTCGGTCCGGTATTGTTGCTGCCCGTCGCTTCGAAAAGTGTGGTCCCGAAAGCCATATAGTAGAACTTGGCTCCCGAATTGAGGGCACGGATCGCGAGGATGTCGGCAGGCTGGACAAGATCACCGCAAAAGCCGAAGCTGAACACATCGTTGGTGCTTCCAATCCACTGGATCACGTCAGCCTTCGACATTAAGCTGTTGCTCCCGTTCGCGAAGCCGTAATAGTACCCGCCGAGACGGATGGATTTACCTGGTCTGATGCTCTCGCCGTGCGATGTCCCGTTGGGTGACGGCGAATAGAGTAGTATCTTAGCCGACTCAGCTGGTAGGTCGACGGCATCCACCGCGTTCCCATCAACATCATACATGGTCCTCCCCAAGGCTATGTAAACGACCGAGCCGGAGCTTATATAGAATAACGCCGAGAACGCGGGGATGAGTACCATCGCTGCCAGCAAAACGCCGGCCACTTTTTTCTTCCTTTCAAGTGGAATCGATGCCGGGATCAACGCCCGGGGTTTTGATTGAACGGGCAAAATAGACCTCGTGCCGCGCTGCTTGAATACAATCAACATAAAAACCACGGCAGCGGCTGCAAGCACAAGATAGATGAACCACCATTTTTGTTCAGGTTCGTCGCGCAGCAACCAGAAAAACTCGCTGGCCAATCCAGATGCCAATATAATAAAAAACAAGATCCAGAATAACGCAAGGCCTTCCGAAGATTTCTTCGGCGATCTAGGCAACAAGTATGCTTTTCCCGCCGTGATGCCGGTCATCAAGCCCATAAGAACGCCGGTTATCAAGACGTACCATACTTGCGTGGCAATCGATTGATCGTTCATAAAAAGAATTCCGGTAAACGCGACTGCGGGTAATATCAAGACCTGAACTATCCCCGACCTTCGTATTGTAATCAGCGCAACGACCACGCCGCCGGCAATGCCCAAGTATCCGAAAAGGCCATTATTTCCCGCGTAAACAAAGGTGACTAACGAGAAAAGGAACGTCGTGCAAAATATCAAGATGAAGCTGGCAGTAACGTCCAATTTCACAGCGCGACCCAATTCCTTGCCTGAGCGCTGGTTCTCATCATCTATAACAGGTCGTGATTTTTCGTGCAACTTAAGCCAAGGAGCAATCAAGAACAGTGCGCATGCAACGAAAAATAATACAGAATCAGACCCGAGCAACAACCTTAGAATCCCCGTGACAAGTGCAGGTGCACCGAAACCGATGCCTTGGAGGAGGCTATCGAGGACATTCGTGGCATTCACGCCGTGAACCGTCAAACCATTCTTATCCAGGATATCGAGATAGTTCGTAATGAATCCCCAGAGTAAAGCCATCGTTAATATGAATATATCCGGAATCGAATTCCGGTCGATGACAAACAAGTTGCTTAAGCCAGACAAGGCAAAAAACGCTGATGCCCCTATGCTCATAATGAGTAGGAGCGTTTCTCGGAGGCTTGGCTTGGCCTTAACTAGAAACAAGGAAATAAATGCCAAGGGGATAATACTCAAGGCAATAATGAGCGTAATGCCGCGAAGTCCGATATCCATCAACCGGATGACTGTCCAGGGGACAATAATCGCGAGATACATAGCGAGAGGGGAACTTTTCAAGCCCGTTAAGAATAATCTTACATAAGGCCTTTCTAAATCGTGTTTTTCATCCATAATCTGCATCAAATCGTGTGTGAATCGTATCGATCAACATTTTGAGATGAATTTCCGGTTATCTCTTGGGTCTATAAAATGATAGTCTGGTTTTAGAAAAACAAGATTATAGGTCGGATGGTTCCTACATCCAATGAGAAATCAAGTGATTTCATGAAAGGACTCGTTATCATCGGCGTCGTATGCTTGGCTCGCAAGACTTTCGACTTTGAAGCAGCTCGCGAGATATACAAGCGCATCCAGCAAGACTTGAAAAAGGTCGAGAACGTAACGTTCGAGTTCATCGACGATCTCGTCATCGAGATTCCCGATGCAGAAAATGCAGCCCAGCGACTGTCGACAAAGCACTTGGATGGCCTCATCCTCATAGCGGGGACGTTCCACCTCGGTCACCTCGCCCTCGTCATCAATAAGGCCGTCAAAAAGCCGATCCTCTTGTGGGGCTTGAATGAGTTGCCGTACAATGGCGGGAAGATTCGGCTCAACTCCGTATGCGGTATCAACCTCGATGCTTCGAATCTCTACAAGGCAGGAACCCGGGATTACCACGTGACCATCGGGGATACGGTCGACGAGGATTGGATCGATGCAATGCGCATCAAACACGCGTTTGCTACGGCTAGAATCGGCATTGCAGGATACCGCGCCCACGGGTTTTTCAATCTGGATGTCGATGAGCCGGATTTATACCGTGCCACTGGCGTGCTCATCGATCATTTCGAGCTAACCAATATCTTTGATATGAACGTGACCGTGGAACAAGTTACCGAGAAACGGAAGCGCATCCAAAAAACATTCACGACGAGTGCACTAAACAAAGATCAGATCGAGAAAGTGAGCATCCTCACTGCCAAGATCGACGCGTTCCTTTCCAAGAACAACTTAACCGCCTTGGCCATCCGGTGCTGGCCCGAATTCGCCGAATCCTTTGGCATCGCGCCGTGCGGGGCGATGTCCTTGCTGCAATCCGAGCACAAGATCCTCGCGTGCGAGGGCGACATCCTCGGGGCCATGTCGATGCTCGCGCACGTGGCCATGGGCGCGGAAACGCCGTTCCTGGCGGATTTCTCGCAAGTCAATTTCAAGGAAAACTTTGCGATCCTGTGGCATTGCGGCGTTGCACCGTGCAACTTGTGGGATGGAACGTGCGATCGATCGCTCGAAACGTACCATGCCGGTGGCAAGGGTATCACCGCGGACATGGTCTTGAAAGCAGGTAACGTGTCGATCATGCGCATTGATTATTGCCCGGAAGGGTATAGGATCTTCGTGCAAGAAGCCAGGGCGGTGCCCATGACCAAGGATCTGAAAGGCACTTATGCCAAGGCCGTTTTCGATGGCAACGTGCGAGACGTGCTGGACAAGATCGTTATGAACGGCATCGCGCACCACGTCTCCGTCGTGTACGGGAAGTTCATCAAGCCAATCGAGATCCTCGCGCGGTTGCAAGGCTGGGCGTTGATCAAGTGATCCATTGAAATCAAGTGCGTTCCATGGCAGCTGGCAAAATCCAGGATTACCACGTGCATTCATTCTATTCTGATGGCGAGAGCACGATCCCCTCGATCATTCGAGCGTGTGCCAATGCCGGGTGCGTGGAGCTCGCGATCACCGATCACGTGGATCAAGACGGGGCCTTCACGTTCATTCCCGAGTTCCGGCGTGGGAATGCACTTCCGGATTACATCGAGGCCATCCACGCGCTGAAGGATGAAGCATGCATTCAATTCAACGTGAATGTTCATGTTGGTATCGAGCTTTCGACCACCACGAATGAATTCAAGGCACCGATTGCCAAGAATATCGTGCCGCTTGCCGATGGCATCGAGATTATTTTGATCGAAGGGCTTGATGTTAACGGGGCGACCAGCCTGGCATTGGCCACCCGCGGGATCCTCGAAGCTGCCGGGTGCAAAAACAAGCCGATCTTCATAGCTCACCCCGTATTTGCCGAGGTCCTTGAGGAAATCGAGCTGTTGATCGACAATGATATCGGGCTGGAATTGAACGAGTCAAAATTTTCACCAGTGCACCGGCAAAACTTGGACAAGATATTGGATCATGTTGTTGAGGCAGGGCTCAAGAGATTCCGGTTCACGATGGGATCCGACGCGCATTCGGCATCCGACGCGGGAAAGGTGCCGATCGTGCACAAGTATGCTGTGGAACGAGGAATCATCGAATCCTTGTACTGGCTTTGAGCACGTTTCAAAGCTTCGAGCCCGTGTAGAAGAAAGCGCCTTTTCGCATCTGGATGTATCCCGGCTTGTTCTTGCCAACAATATTTCCACACGGGCACTTGGAATCCTCGCCTTCTTGCACGAGATCGTAGATCTTGACGATGCGCTCGTTATAGCAACGCAAGACCTCGCCCTTGCCGATTTTTAAGTACCGGAATAGCTTAGTCTTGCAAGCGGCGCACTTGATCACGAGCATGATGCAAGACCGTGTTTGCATGTTAAAAAAAGAATGAAAAGAAGCGGGATCAACCGCCTAGCAAGAGGATCACGATGTTGATGACGAGGCCGATCACGACCATTCCAATAGCGGTCTTGATCTTGCTGCGATTCGTGTATTTACCATACACGTATCCAATGCCGAAGAGCATGGCGAACGAGATGCCCCTTGACAACCACATTTTTATCATGAGACTCCATGGCCGAATATAGAAAGGGACCACTGTGATGAACGCGGTCGCGAATGTAAAGAGAAAGCATACGATTGCGCCCATGATATCGTCCCGGGTCACGCGCGCTGCCTTTGGTTCGATTCTCGAAACGGACTTGAAGACATCGGAACACACGCGCTTTCGCTCGTCATCACTCAAACTATCGAGGATGATGGAGTCGATCTCCTTGTTAATGATGGGAATCGCTGTTTCTTCATCCTTGCAGTTCTTGATCTTGGCGACAAGACCCAAATACTTGCCGCGATCGAATAGCTCGGTGAACACATACATGATGGCATCGACGAGACCCCACGCGATGTTGCAGCCAAGCGCCGCGGAGATGATCACGCGTCCGGTCACCTCCTCGTCGCCCGAGAGCAACGCGACCCTCGCCGCACCGATGACCGTCATTGCCATTATCAAGCCAAACATGATCTCCGCAAGCCTATCTGTAGGGGAAAGATAACTTTTAATTTTAACCGGCATGTGAAGCACACCTCCAAGGATTCTAGCAACTACATGACAATCGTCAAGCCAATCTAAGCCTATTTTAATATTGCTCGATTTCCCGCAAGATCAATTTTTTATGTTCCTACACCAAGAAGTCCACATGGAAAATCTAATAGGACCATGGCTCAAAATCATTCAGACCGCCAACGATGAGGTTACGGCGAAGGCATTTGCCGATCGCTTGAAAAAACAATATTCGGAGGTAGCCGTCATTCATCCGAACCAGAACTCGCCCGTGTTCCAGATCGGCATCTACGACGAAACAAAAGTTTCATATTTTGACCAGATGGATAACTCATCGACGTACAAGAAGGAAAAATGCGACGCATGCGGCGTTCCAGAATCTGAAAATCGATTTTTCAAGTGCGTCAATTGTGGATTCTGGGAATGTTACAATTGCGGTGCGAAACGGTTGTATAACGGCAAGATTCCTGTCGTCCATACATGCGGGGTCGATGATTTTCAATTCCTGGGAAACATTGGCGCGTGTGCCAAGTGCGGGGAGCCCATGGGCTTCAGGAGCATTCCTCAGAGCCTCCGGATTCGCGCGATGGGCAAGAATCTCGTGTCAAAAATGTCCATGATGTCGGCGGGCATCATCGGTTATTATTTGAGCGAGAAAATCTTCATCGAAAAGGAACTATTCTGGGAATTCGAAGACACGAAGGACATTACAGCAAGAATAACGCAGCATCGGCACGATCCCGCGGAATGGTTCAAGCTATACCGTCACATCAAGTCAAATTTCAAGCGCATGGAGTGGGGGGCATCTTACATCATCAATGTTTTGGATAAATTTCTCAACGCGGCGCAAAAAAACGTGTATCAAGATACGAGCACGAAAATCCAGAGCATGCACAAGGCATTGACACTGCAAAGCAAGCTGCACGATGGCATCGTTGCATACATCGATTCAAACACGGTGCTCCCGAAATTCGATCAGTTCCTTGCCCAATTCGCTCCGTTCCTCCCATCGCAGAGCGCGAGAAGTGCTATCGCGAAACTGCAGCAGATGGGCGAGAAGCTCCGGGACACGACGTGGTTCATCGAATACGCGTCGCTCATCGAAGAATTGATTATCACCAAGCCGATCGAGGATATCATGTTCAAGTATCCCGCACGATTAAAATGTTGATTGATCCTTGCGAGTGGTTCTATGAATACCAAGTTCTTTACCAAGCTCAATTCCAAGGAATTCAATGAAGCGTTGAGCATTGTATTTATCGCGATCGCTGTTATGGTGCTAGTTAAAATCGTTCCAAATGAAATCTCGAGCGGAACTTTGCCGGTTATACAAAATATCTTCATTTTTGTTTTTTATTCATCGCTTGCCGTCGTGTATTGGAGGCGCAAGCTCTCCGAGGAAGATGTCGACTTGAAACGGGTCGTCGCTTGTTTTATCTCATATTGCATTCCTCTTTTCATCAAATACTTTGCTATGGTCGAAAACTCACTCTTCTCCCAGTTTGAAGTGGGATCTATCTTGGTAATCGTGGGGAACACGATCGCGGTGCTGTCAATCGTATCGCTGGGAAAGAGCATGGGATTCTTGCCCGCAAGGAGAGCAACGGTTATACGGGGCATGTATAAAATTGTCAGGCATCCCATGTATGCTGGAGAAATCGTGATGTGCGTTGGTCTGGTCATACAACGAATCAACGTGACAAGCATCGTCTTGTTTTTTGCCGGGATTATCTCGCTGTTGTTCAGGATTCGATGGGAAGAAAAGGTCTTGAGCGTGTTACCGTCGTACCAAGAATATAAAGCAAAAGTGCGCTATCGTTTGTTCCCGGGCTTGTTCTGAAACATCGGGACATTATTGCTCAGGTTGAGGATCAAGTGTGAAGAAGAGATTTTGAGTGCATCGCTCGCCTATATGCCGTATAAAAAAAGAGTAC
>Ga0315277_10004762_pt1 | contig 17976 bp, 14 predicted proteins | sample YL17G05_15_MG_FD_203695 | JGI IMG/M metagenome (GOLD analysis project Ga0315277, IMG submission 203695) | Sediment microbial communities from Yellowstone Lake, YNP, Wyoming, USA - YL17G05_15 | ecosystem: Environmental > Aquatic > Freshwater > Lake > Sediment | place: USA: Wyoming | collected...
GGTATAGAGTCAAAGGGTTACGGTTAAAAGATTTAGAGACCAACGACCTAACCCTTTAACGAAACGGGCATCCTAACCTTGACCTTTTAACCATTGCTTTTTGTTTTTCAGGTAAGTCGTAATGGACCCCAATCATAAAATCGTCTATTCTATCATTGAAAAGTCTGTCAAGGGAACCAGAAGAGAGAGGGAAGGGCCTGGTGCTCTTTCAGAATCGTTGGGTCTGAAAACAAGAGAAGTGATCAGTCTGGCTGGAGCGGGTGGGAAGACCACATTGATGTTTCGCCTTGCCAAAGAGTTGTTCCTCAAAGGGAAGAGGGTAGTGACAACCACGACGACGAAGATATTGGAACCTGCTTCAGGAGAAACCGTTTCTCTTTTTATTAATCTGGATGAGGAAGAGCTTAAACAATTTGTGCACAAACATCTGGATGAATATAAACATATTACCATCGCCAGAGAGAGACTTGAATCAGGGAAGTTGAAAGGGGTATCTTCAGATCTGGTGAATGACTTTTGGAGTTCAAATGAGATTGACTATATCATCATAGAGGCCGATGGTGCTGCAGGCCGTCCGATCAAAGCGCCCAGGGAAGGAGAACCCGTTATTCCCTCGAGTACGACATTGGTCGTGGCCATTTTGGGTGTGGATGGAGTGGAAATGGAGGTAAACGAGGAGAATGTGTTCCAGGTGGAGCGGGTTTCGAAATTGACAGGGATTCCTATAGGGAAGAAAATGACAGATGAGGCAATGGCCATTTTGATGACCCATCCGGAAGGCATTTTTAAGGGAGCACCATCTTCGTCGAGGGTGATTACCTTCCTTAATAAGGTGGACATCCCCAATGGAGTGGTAAAGGCAAAAGGAATCGCTCGGAAAATCATCGAGATGAAACACTTGCAGATCGAAAGGGTCGTTTTGGGTCAGTTAAAAAGTGAGCCGCCTGTGGTGGAGGTGATATTTCCATAGTCCCCTCCCCCTCTCCTCTGTGCGTGCCTGCCCTGCCTACCGGCAGGCAGGCGTTAGGCAGGGGGAGAGGGTAAAGGCGAGGGCAAAGGGAGTCGGTGATGAGACACTGGAGAATTTTCGGATGGATTCTTCTTTTCTTTAGTTTAGTCTCTTTCGGTTTTGCCGAGGATTATGGTCTGCAGTACTTTCTAACGAAGATCTCGTCCCAGACAAATGAACTTTCTAAGAATGAGAGAATAGAATTGTTAAATCGAATTGATGAAGTTATGAGGCAGGCCAAACAGATCCATTCGAAATTGATTCAGGCCATTCAAATAGGGGAGATGGACATCCGGTATCAAGAGGGTACGTTCTGGATGTCTAAACTGGAGGAAGATCAAAGGTCGATCGAAAATGGGATTCAGCAAATCAAATTGCTGAGGGAGAAGCCAACGCATCTCGTTGCATCGATCAAACTTTATAAATCTCTCAAAGATCTTTCATCGAATTTCAATGCTTACAACAATATGCCTTCATTCTCTGCCCTTGTTGGGGATCTGGCACCTGAAATGGAGCTATGGGCTGATCCAGTCTTTTATAAACTTTATCTCCTTCCTCTTGCCCATTTAAAAGATCCAGAAAAGAGTCCGTCCTTGAAGGAGAAGAAACCGATTCCAAAAGGGAAGAAACCATAGCCTATCCCGGTTCAGATTATTTTTCTTCCTTTTGAAAAATTTTCCCTTGAAGCCATCAGGTTTGTTTAAATTTTCTTTTGAGGTTAATGAAGTTAAGTGTATGGAGAAGGCATGGAGAAAGATGCTGCTATAAATAAGGGTTTGCGTCAGATTATTACGAATGTCTCAAGTTTGTGCATATTATTGGCAATAGGATTTTTCATGCTCTTTGTAAGCTGGAGAAGGTGGTCGTTAATTATTCTTGACTTTGGAAGAGAGCTCTATATCCCATGGAAATTAAACATGGGAGGCGTCTTGTATAGGGATATCTATGTTGATCATTATGGGCCATTCTCTCCATATCTGAATGCATTCCTTTTTAAGATGTTCGGCGTAAACATAATGACGCTTGCATTTTTTAATATGGGCGTCGTGATAATCATCACCTATTGTATCTATCGTTTTTTTCGCCATACCACGAATTCCGTTACGGCAATGATGACTGCAGCAACATTTCTCTCTGTATTTGCATTCAAGTTTCCAAACTACAACTATATAACCCCTTATGTCTATGCATTGACCCATGGGATTGCATTATCATTCTTTTCAATATTTGCCTTTTATCAATACATAAAGAAGCAAACCACACTCTGGGTGGTCATCATCGGTTTATTAATAGGAACAATTTTCCTTACAAAACTGGAGGTTTTTTTTGCAAGTATTGCTGCAATAGGAACAGGCTTTATTGTTCTATGGCATGTTGAGCAATTTCCGTTACGAAAGATCATAAAAGTGTCTGCCATACTGTTCTTTTCGTTTTTGTTTCCTATTGTTGTTTTTACTGTATATTTTTATTTTTTTATGCCCTTTCAGGAGGCGCTTCTCTCAATTCTCGCGCAATACAGACAGTTATTTGAGACAACGGTGACTTCCAATATTTTCTATCTTAGATGTACTGGAAGAGATGCCCCTTTGTTCCATTTAGGGAAGATATTACTCGTTACGGGCTGGTATGTGTTATTGTTCTTCTTGGTATGGTGTGTTGCTCGTCTGGTCGAGAGAATAAGCAGCACGTACTATAATATGATCATCATGATCGTTGCAGCAGCATCCACCCTTTCTTTGTTATATCTTATGAACTATGAAACATGGAATTGGCTCTACGTTAGAATACCCTTGGCTTTTCAGGTTGTCGTAGCTGTCATGGGAGTTTTTTATGGTATAACGATCTGGAAATCGAGAAAAGATAAGGGAAAAGCATTAGATGCTCTCCCCATACTCGTATTTATAATATTCGCCTTTGTAATGGTATTGAAGGTTATACTCCATGTGAGAATAGATGTCTATGGTTTTGCCCTCACCATGCCGGCGACGTTAGTTGTGGTTGCGGGACTTGTGTATCATGTTCCAAGGCTTGTGGCAAAAAACGCTCAGAGTACCACGTTTATTAGAGCTTTAAGCAGTATCTTGGTTGCAATGTTCCTGATGATGCAAATAAGTGCGATAAGTGGTACTTATTTGATCAGAAACTACCCGATAGCTACCGGCAAAGAAAGAATCGTTACATTTGATGCTACGCTGAACATTGAAGGCCCTGTCATTGACGCAACGCTTAAAAAGATCAATGAAACGATCAAGCCGAATGAAAACTTCCTCGTTATACCTGAAGGCATACTATTGAATTACCTGACAAGACGGGAAAGTCCATCGCCGTATACTTCTTTCTTGCTGGGAGACCTGGCCATGCATAATGAAGAAAAAATGGTGGAAAGACTGACCAGACAATTGCCCGATTATGTGATCCTTATTGATAGGAGCGTCATTGAGTGGGGTTTTAAAAAATTTGGGGTTGATACAGGAACGAAAATATCGGCATGGGTGACAAAAAACTATGTCCCCATTTACGGTATCGGGAATATACCATTCCAGGGCTCTTACTTGTGCAATGGTGTCATTATTGCAAAACGTGGTACACCCGACAGCAATGCCTGGAAGATATGGCCGTGAGCATCAATGGCCATAAGGGAAAAACGAATCAAGCAGAAAATTCCAACTGTATGAGCAAGGCTCTCAGACTGGCAGAGTTGATATTATCTGCCGGCATGTGACTTCACGTGTACTTTCTCACCAACTTGTGCGAAGCCATTTCCCGAACATGATCGGCAACCCTCGGGCCGAACTTCCGAGTAATCATGTCCAGATACCCCGGATTGCTGTAGTATACCTGAAATGCGTGATCGCGGAACCGCAACACGTCAGATGCAGAAAGACGTTTTGTGGGCAAAGGCAGCGTCTCGTATGCGTATTGCGAATATCCCTGCCACGTTTCCGGGAGCGGCCAACCTTCTTTGATCGCCATTTCGTAAAGCTGCGAGCCGGGATATGCCATGGCGCAGTAGAAATTGGTCCACTCGGCATTGATCCGCATCGCCAGATCCAGTGTGGCCTGCATGGACGCGAGATCATCATCCGGAAGTCCAAAGATAAAGTTGGCGACGATGTAGTTCCCAGCATTACGCGTCATTCTGACGACCGAATCCACGGTATGAACGTCATAGCCCTTGCTGATCTTCTGAAGTACCTCGTTGCTCCCCGACTCGAAACCGTAGCACACCCAGTTAATCCCGGCCTGTTTCATACGCCGCAAAAGTGTCTCATTGACGGTATTGACGCGCGCGTAGGCCCACATGTTCAAGTCGTATCCCCGTTCGGTGATCAAGTCGCACAACCTGTAGACATGCGACTCCTTCAGTACAAACATCTCGTCCAAGATCTTGATGTTTCGGACACCGTAATTCCTAACGAGGTAGTCAATCTCTTCGATCACGAGCTCAGGGCTGCGATATCGTATCCCGCGTTGCCCAAACAAGGCATTGATGCAACAGAAACTGCACCGGAAGGGGCAACCCAGACTCGTATAGATCACCGCGTAAGGCTGGCGGTTGTCTGTATTGCCAAAACAGTGCCAGTTGTGCGCCCGGTACTTCGCCATCGGCAAGAGATCCCATGCGGGCATCGGGAGTTCGTCCAGGTTCTTGACCAGTGGAGCGCGTGGGTTCGAGACTATCTTGCCGTTCTCCCTGAACCAGAGTCCCTCAATCTGAGAAAAGCCCTGCTTTGATTTCAATGCGTCAATCAACTTCGGAAGTGTGTAGATCCCTTCCCCTTCGCAAACGAAGTCCACCGCCTCTTCGGCGAGTGTCTGCTCGGGGAGAGCCGAAGGATGCAGCCCCATGAGTAGTGTCTTGATTTCGGGCGCAAGTTTCTTCAGGTGATGAACAACGGCACCCGCTCCCGTCATGTTCATTGTGGAAGCCGATGGATTTGTGCCGGAGACTACGACAGCCACCAGGATCGGATGGACTTCCATTATCTTTTGGGCCGTCTCTTCGTAGCTCCAGGTTTCGACCTCGGCATCAAAGATCTCCGCTGAACAGCCCAGGCTCCTCAGGTGCGCCGCAAGAAGTGCCGCCCACAAGGGTGGCTCAATCCCTGTGAGCTTTAAGGCGTTCAATTCGCCATACAACTGCTTTTGGCTTCCAGGCTTGACCAGGAGAACATCTACCTGACTCATCCGAACTCGCCTTTCGTGAATCTCACACTGGAATGCCCATGCCGCCCTTACCGCTGATGGATTTCCAGAAATCTGTCGAGTGTCGCCAGTACATAGTCCATCTCTTCCAGCCCCAGGTCCTGGTGCACGCCGATGTGTATGCCGTGGTTCCCGATATACTCGGCATTCGGAAACTGGCCTTCCCGATAACCGAGGAAACTGAAACCTGCGCACTGAGTCGGCATGGAAGCAAACAGCGTGCGTGTTTCAATGCCGCTCGATTCCATGTAACCTGCAAGTTCGTCCCGTGTGAACGATGCAGCCTTCTGAACAATGATCGGAATGGCGTGTGGGCCGATCCTTTCTTCCGGCCGTTCGGAGATAGTCTCCAGGTACGGGCGGAATCTGCCGAACCGCGACAGGACATGGAGGAGATTGCGCCGGCGCTTGTCCAGAATCTCGTGAAAAAGCTCAATACACCCCAGACCAACAGCCGCCTCCATCTCGTTCATTTTGCAGGAATAGCCGATCCTTTCGAACACGAAGCGAATATCCCTTCCTGTGCCGTTCTCGAACCGTTTCGGGCAATAGTTCTGCGAAACATTCAGAACGCACTGCTGACACTTGCAGGCCCGCCCGTGGGAACGCAGCGATCGCAGAATATCTGAAAACTCCTCCTTGTCAGTGATCACGACGCCACCCTCTACGCTCGTGATGATGTGCGCCACATACAGGCTGAAAGCTCCGAGATCGGCGAGTGTACCGACCGCCTTTCCCTTGTACGTCGCTCCATGCGCTTCGGAAGCGTCTTCGATCACATGTAAACCTCGCCGCCTGGCGATGCCATTGATGGCATCCATATCCGCAGGCTTTCCCATAAGATGCACGGGCATGATGGCGCGCGTCTTCTCCGTTATGACTTCCTCGATACGAGTCACATCCACGTTGAGTGTCTCGCGTTCTATATCCACAAAGACCGGCGTGAAACCCGCCTGGAGGACCGCATTCCCGGTTGCGACAAAGGAAAGTGCAGGGACAATCACCTCGTCACCGCGCCTGGCCCCGAAGTCGTAAAGCACGGCCAGCGCCAGTGCGTCCGCATCGGTGCCGCTCGACACAGCCACGGCTTCTTTTGCCCCGAGCAATTTCGCAAATCTGTCCTCGAACATTCGGACGTACTTGCCGCTTGAAACTCGCCGGGTATCAAGAATCTCCGAGATCAATGCCTTGGACCTCTCCGGGATTGAAATCGTCCCAAATGGAACCTTCATTTTTCTTACCATCGAACCGCTTGCCTCTCCGGTTTTTGCCCGTTAGTGTCCTCGCCCCCCGCCGGACTGTAGAAACCATTCGTAGGTTTTCTCCAGAGCAGTCCGCAGAGGAACTCTCGGTCGCCAGCCCCATGCCGTCAGCTTGCTCGAATCCAGGATCTTCACAGGCATACCGTCCGGCTTGCTCGTGTCATAGGAAATCTTCCCCTGAAATCCTATGATCTCTTTGATAAGCCCGGCCAACTCCGCGATGGAAACAACAGACCCGCAACCGAGATTGACGGGATCCCTTCCCGAGTAACAGCCCATGACAAAAATGCTGGCATCCGCCACGTCCTCCGCAAACACGAACTCCCGACGCGCGCAACCGGTTCCCCAGATTTCAACAGATGCCGCGCCACGGACTTTTGCCTCGTGCATTCTCCGTATCAATGCAGCTACGACGTGCGAGTCCTGCGGGCTGAAATCATCGCCTGGACCAAAAACGTTTGCCGGAATGGCTGGGATGAATTCCACCCCGTATTGCCGGCTGTATGCCTGGCAGAGCTTGATCCCGGCAATCTTTGCAACCGCGTAAGCTTCGTTAGTGGATTCCAGGGGACCCGTCAGCAAAGCCTCTTCTTTCATCGGCTGTGGGCATTGTCTGGGATAGCAGCAGGAACTGGCCAGGAACAGCAGCTTCTTAACGCCATGCCGAAAAGCGTTGTGCACCACGTGGCATTCCGCTAGCAGGTTGTCCGTCATCAGATCGGCCGGATAGTTCTGGTTCGCCGCAATACCGCCCGATTTCCCGGCAGCAAGAAACACGTATTCGGGTCGAACACGCTTCAGAAACGCGTCCACCGCGGTACCATCTGTCAGGTTCGGCTCTGCGTCACGTCCGCCGACAACGTTCGTATACCCCCGCTGTCGCAAGGCACGGAGTATGGCGGCCCCGATCAGCGTCTCCCCCCCTGCGATATAGATAGTGGACTGTTTTTTCACGAATCCGGCCTCTCTTACTTCATAAGCTCTCGTGCAGCGGCGGCAATCTCTGGCGCGCCCGCGTAATAGGCTTTTTCAAGGGTATATCCGGCCGGGGTGGGCAGGTCCGGGGATGTGACTCGCCGGATCGGCGCCTTGAGCAACGCAAACCCTTTCTCCACCACCATGGCGGCAATCTCCGCAGCCACCCCTCCGGTCTTCCAACCCGTATCGGCCACAACAAGACGCCCCGTCTTCGCAACAGAGCTCAGAATAGTGCTCTCATCCAGAGGACGTAGCGTGCGCGGATCAATGATTTCGGCCTCAATACCTTCCCTTGCCAGTTCGTCCGCCGCTTTGCATGCCTCGAAAGTCATGTACGATATAGCGACCAGCGTCACGTCCTTTCCGGGTCTCCTCACAACGCCCTTGCCGAAGGGGATCCGGTAAACGTGTTCCGGAACGAAACCCTGGTGTTTGAAGTTGTAGCGATGTTCCAAGATCAGGACTGGATTGCCGTCCGCAATAGCCGACAGCATAAAACCTTTGGCATCGTAACAGGTACTTGGCATTACCAGTTTCAGTCCAGGAACGTGCATGAACAGCCCTTGAAGGGCCTGGGAATGTTGTGCAGCGGAGCCCCATCCCCGCCCGGTACAGGCCCAGACGACCATAGGGATATTCACTGCCCCTCCGAACATATAGTGCCACTTGGAGGCGTGATTGACCAACTGATCCATGGCAAGCAGCAGAAAGTCGGGCCGGTTATGGAAATAGACCGGCCGCATCCCGCCGATCGCGGCGCCGACCGCTGCGCCCATGAGTGCGTCTTCGGACAAGGGAGTGTCGAAGACACGATCCGCTCCATGCTTTTGATGGAGATTCAGGGTGGCACCGAACATGCCCGACGGGTCGTCAACCCCCTGGCCCATGATGAAAACTCGCGGATCCAATGTCAGCGCCTGATCCAATGCCTCCCGGATGGCTTCGGCATAAGCAAGGCGACGACCGGTCTCTGTGCTTCCCTGCCGGAAGTCGGGCTCGTTCGATTCCGGAGTGATCCTCAACCACGGCTCGTATCGAACCTTCGCCTCGCTTTCGTTTTGATCTGTCTGGGGTAATGGCATGACACTACTCACGAAACAGGTAGAGCGCCAGGTCTTCCCCTCTGGGAAGAGGGCTCTCCCGAGCCAAACGAAATGCCTCATCAATCTCAGCTTCGATTTCCTGTTCCATGTCCCTAATGCCTTCTTCTGTAATCGCTCGGTCCGCCAGGAGCTTGTCCCGAAACCGGGTGACCGGACACTGGGCTTCCCAGGTGGCGATCTCCTCGGCCGTTCGGTACCCGAGCGCAGTATCCGGGCCTGATCCGGCGTGTCCTCGGACCCGATACGTCTTGCACTCGATGAAGGAAGGCCCCTCGCCCGCACGTGCCCGCTCAACCGCCTCCCTTGATGCCTCGTACACCGCCAGGACGGAATTACCGTCTACCATAAACGACTGGATCAGTTCGGGAGACATCACATGAAAAGGAATCTCACCCGCCTGGCGGGAGGATACATGGGAACAGACCGAATACTGGTTATTCTCATATACGAAAATCACCGGCAGCCTCTTGAGCGCGGCAAAGTTCACGCTCTCGTACAACACTCCTCGGTCCGCCGCCCCGTCGCCGAAGAAAGTCACGCTTACACGGTCCTGCTTCTGCATTTTGATGGCTAGACCCAATCCCACGCCGATGGGTATGCAGCCGCCGACGATTGATGAGCTGCCGATATGCCCCACCGAGGTGTCTATCAGGTGCATCGAGCCGCCTCGCCCCTTGGAACAGCCGGTCTCTCGGCAGCAGAGCTCAGCAATCATGGCCTGCAAGTTTCCGCCTTTTGCCAGGTAATGACCGTGACCCCGATGGTTGCTCGAAATGAGGTCATCCTTACGCAGGACGCTGCAGACTCCAACCGCAACGGCCTCCTGCCCGATACACAGATGAATAGGCGTCTTCATCTCGTCCAGATGGTACAGGGATTCTATGCGCAGCTCGACTTTGCGAATCCGCAGCATCTGGAAGTACAGCGATAGCAATGTCTCCCCGGACAGATTCACTCCGTATTCTCCTCGAAAACCCGGCCCGGCTGCCCAATGCGGGCCATGTCCAGAGCGGAGTAGTCCTCCTCCGGGTCGAAGAAGATAATCTGGCTCCCGCCAAACTCGAACCTGAACGGAACATGGATCAATCTGCTAAACACCTTCTTGAGAGAATCGTGCGCAGCAGGTGGCGCGAAAAGCAGCAGGAAGCCGCCCCCTCCAGCGCCGGTCAGTTTGCCGCCGATAGCGCCACCCGATAGGGCCTTTTCGTAAAGCGTGTCAACCTGCGGATTGGAAACCTTGGAGCTCAGGCTACGCTTGGCCTGCCATGCTTCGTGCAGAAGTCTTCCGAAGGCGGTGATATCCTGGCCGCTGTTCAGAATCGCGAGGCCCTCCTCGACGAGATCCTTGATGATGCGCAACTGCCGCCTTCTGCCCTCAATCACATCCACATAACTTTGGGCCACTGCCGAAGCCGTGCGTTGAATCCCTGTGTAAAAGAGCATGAGATGCGAGTTCAACTCCTTCATCCGTTCCGGCAGGATGGTGACCGGCCTGACGGAAATCTCACCGTTGGCAAAGAAAAGGATGTGATTAAGACCTCCGTATGCGGCACACACTTGATCCTGGGACCCGACGGTCTCCTTGAGGATCTCCCGTTCGATATGAATGCTTTCCATGGCCAGTTGTTGCTTACTCGGCATCTGACCCTTCAAAGCATGCAGCGCGTGCAAGAGTCCCACCGTGAAAGAAGAACTCGATCCCATACCGCTTCGGGCCAGCAGATCGCCGTCGTGGTGTATCTCTACGCCGCGATCCATGCTCAGATAGTGCAAAACCGCCCGAACCGCCGGATGGGCGATTTCGTCCACCGTATGGCAATCCTCGATCCTGGAATAGACGATGCGGATCCTATGCTCGAAGAACGGCGGAAGGTAACGGCACGTCAGATAGCAGTACTTGTTGATCGTCGTGGCCAGGACCGATCCGCCGTGTTCGAGGTACCATGACGGGTAGTCGGTCCCGCCACCCAAAAAAGAAATTCGATACGGCGTTCTGCTGATGATCATGGGTTCTCCTTCTTCTCTTCGGCCAGCATATGCCGGATGGCCTTCACCGCTGCGGGCAAGTCTTCCGCAACAAAATCAGGTGCCATCTCGGTCCAGCAGCACAAAGCGTTTTTGCGCCAGCCCAGCAAAGAAGCTCTCAGCGGACGCATAGGCTTCCGGCGTGCCAATATCCAGGAAACCCCCGTGATTCCGGTAAGCGTAGAGCCCATGGCCGATACAAGCTGGAAACACATCCTGCTCCAAAGAGACCACGCCCCCTGCTGTGATCCTGTCCAGGAAAGCATGGCGGAGCAGATATATCCCCGCATTGATCCAGCCTGGTCCATGCTCTTCTCCCTTCTCGGTGAAACCCAGCAGATGCCCTTCGGCATCCATTTGTACCTGACCGTAGCGTCCGGAGTCCTGCACCTTTACTACCATCACTGTCGCATCGGCGCCAAGGGCACAGTGCCAGATCCAGAAGTCTCTCAGGTTCGCGTCCACGAACGAATCACCGTTCATAACCAATACGGATTCCGATTTAAAAAAAGACGAAGCATGGCGCAAGGCGCCAGCGGTACCCAACGGTATATCTTCCTGGGAGTAGAACAATCGCAGAGACCTGTATTTATCGCCGAAAGCCCCTCGTACCTGTTCCGCCATGTAGCCCGTGCACAAAACAACCTCTCGCACACCTGCTGCAACCAACTGGTCCAACAGATACGACAGGAACGGTCGCCCACGAACTGCGGCCAGCACTTTAGGACAATCGGCCACAACAGGCCGCAAACGTATGCCGCGCCCACCCGCCAGGATTGCGGCCGTAATGCTCGACAGGTCCTCCACCCCTATGTTCCCCACAGCCCCCCTCTCAAACGTTCTCGAACTGCGCGCGTCCCGTCATGCGATATCCCTTGAGCAGTTCTTTGATCCCATCGTCGATGGAACGCATCGCCTCAAAACCGGCCTCCCTCAAACGCTGGTTCGACACGATATAGTTACGCTTGTCCGGGTCGCTTCCAACTTCCGAGAAATGTATGTAGAGGTTGGGCACGTGTTCTTTGATCTTAAGGACCAACTCCTCCTTGGAGAGATTGGCAGCGTCCAGTCCCACGTTGTAGGGCCGGCCCACCATTCGCTCGGCATGTGCAATGCAGTGAACAAAGCACTCCGCCGCGTCTCGAACATGGACGTAGTTACGCTTGAAGTCCTTTTCAAAGATGACTATGCAGCCTTCTGTGACCGCGATATAGACAAAGTGATTCACAAGAAGGTCTATCCGCATGCGAGGTGACATGCCGAATACGGTCGCGAGGCGAAGCGTAATGACGTTGGGTGTCGCCAACAAGTCCGCTTCGGCCTCTGCCTTCGTCTGTCCGTAGAGCGAGATGGGGTCCAGCGGCGTGCCTTCGGTGCAGTAGATATCTCCTGACTTTGTCCCATAACCGCTGTTCGTTGTGGGGTAGACAACCAACTGTCTCGGACTACGCAGGCGGTTCAACAGCCGTATCGCCTCTACATTCAGGGATTTCGCCAGCCATGGATCCTGGTCACAAGCAGGTGCTCCCACAACCGCCGCAAGTGGGATCAGCACGTCTGCATCCTTTATAAGACGGCGCATCAAGTATTCATCTCGCACATCCCCTCTCACAAAATCGAAATGCGCGTTTACGCAAAGATGGAAAAGTGAATTCTGTCTGTATGTTAGATTGTCAACCACGACGACCTCATAGCCCGCATCAAGCAGGTGCTCGCACAACACCGAACCCACATAGCCCGCGCCACCAGTGACAAGTACCTTTTGCCCCATCTTGCCCGTCCCCACAATCGAAGCGACACCTGACCGCAACCGTTTCTCCTCTTTTGCCTGTCCGCCTCACGACAGATCGTCTTCGGGCCCTACGAAAGAACGGTACGGAAGAGTTAACAAACTCATAAGTTAGACGTGTCTTCTCTGCAACACCTTTTGGTGTCTGGTATTCTGGAAATACCTCACCCTGATCGTAATATTACAACGGGATACAATTAGAGTCAAGAAACTGCTATTCTTGGTCGCACTTATCCCACTGTGAAAGCTTCTTGTCAGGCTCTTCCCCGGATGGCTAAAGAAACCACTCCATATCTTTTGGTTTTTTCTTGACATTCAACTCCGTTTTCCATATATTTCACTCACTAAAAAGTGAGTTCTTATCATTCAATGAGCGTGGCACTCAGGGTGTGATGACATGAAGCATACATTGATAATCCCAACGCTAAATGAGATCGACGGTGTTCGAGAAATAATGCCGAAAATCAGAGATGAATGGTATGACCAATTGGTTATCGTCGATGGAAATTCGACGGATGGGACAATAGAATACCTCCGCGAGAAAGGCTATCCAGTTTATCTTCAAAAGAAAAAGGGCATGCGAAACGCCTATATGGAGATTTATGATCTCATAGAAGGTGATATTGTCACGACCTTCAGCCCTGACGGGAACTCCATACCTGAGCTGATTCCTCAATTAAGAGAAAAAATGGAAGAAGGATACGATATGGTCATTGTTTCCCGGTATCTCGGAGATGCAACCAGCGAAGACGATGATTCTATTACACGATTTGGGAACTGGCTTTTCACCAAAACAATTAATATACTCCACGGCAGTTCTTACACTGATGCGATGGTCATGTTCCGTGCATACAAAAAGGATCTCATAAAGACATTGGATTTACACAAAAACGAGACATATTGGCCGGAGAACATTTTTTGGACGAGTCTGAGCTGGGAACCGATCTTGTCGGTGAGATGCGCAAAACGCAAATTGAAAGTAACGGAAATCCCCGGTGATGAGCCGAAAAGAATTGGTGGCGAACGAAAACTTCAGGTAATCCGGTGGGGGCTGGGCTATATGGCGCAAGTTATTGCCGAGACTGTTTACTGGCGATAAGCATGACGAAGAGAAATATTCGCTATCTGTATAAGCTTGTGTTTGGTATCACTCTTGTCCCGATTAGGTTTTGAAAAGGGGTTCACCTCTTGGAGTCAAAGGGAATAAGTAAGGAAATCTTAATAGCTAATACCCTTCAAAATATTGGGAGAAGCTGTTATAATGGGTATGTCTTTTTCGTATCAACAGCTGGGGGGAATCTTCTATAAGCCAAGCCTCCGCAAGACCTCGAAGGTTAGGGGATTAGGATCATGCAGGACATCTATTCTGAAATTGTGAAAGCCCTGGAGAGAAAGGAAAAGGTGGCTCTGGCCACTCTAATCACACGCGTCGGTTCTGCCCCCAGAGCAGTGGGTGCAAAATATTTGATCAAGGGAGACGGAACCTCCTTAGGCTCTATTGGAGGGGGATGTGTTGAGGCAGAGGTATGGCAAGCAGCTACAGAAGTCATGATGAAAGGGCAGGGGACGGTTCTTCACTTTAATCTGACATCTGAACAATTGGCAGAAGGTGGACTCATCTGCGGTGGGAATGTGGATATATTTGTAGAACCCCTCAGAGAAGAATATTTAAAGATATATCAGGAAGTGATGAGGATTAAGCAGAAAGGGGGTTCGGCGATATTGGCCACCCTAATCACTGTGGATGACGCTTTTCCCAAAGAAGGAAATTCAAAGATGTTGGTAAAGGCCTCTGGAGAAAAGATTGGTGATATATTTAATAGAGAGGAGATAGAACAGAGAATCTTAAGAGAAGGGGAGACATTGGTCAAAGGAAATAAGCCAACGGTCATAGTGCTTGATTCGGAAGAAAAGAATTACCCATGGGGGAAAATGGAGGTATTGGTAGAGCCGATCTTTTCTGAACCCACTGTCTATATCTTTGGGGCAGGCCATGTTTCCCAACAGTTGGCCCTTCTTGCAAAGAGAGTCTCTTTCAAGGTGGTGGTGATTGATGACCGGGAGATGTTTGCGAATCGCGAGCGCTTCCCAGATGCAGATGAGGTGATTGTTTCAGAATTTGAGAAATGTTTTGATCAATTCAATATCGATGAGTCCAGTTATATCGTCATTGTCACCCGTGGCCATCTCTATGATGGTTTTGTATTGGAACAGGCAATCCAAACCAATGCTCGATATATTGGGATGATCGGTTCGAAGAAGAAGATTCAAACCCTTTATCAAAATTTGATGAAGAAGGGAATCTCCAAAGAAACCCTGAATCGTATCTACGCCCCCATCGGACTCGATATCAACTCTGAAACCCCTGAGGAGATCGCCATCAGCATCGTGGCAGAGTTAATTAAAGTGAGAGGAGAACCTCAATCCCGATGAGAAGGAAAGAAATGGACAAATTTTTTTAATGTTAAACAAAAATTGTTCATTTTTAGATTTTAGTCTTTTATAAGAATCGAAGATAGTAACTGAAAAGTCGTTTAACTAACTAATTTTATTAGTTTTTTTGTAATGGAAAAATCTTTGAAATTTTTCCTCTGTTGGCATAAATATTGTAATGAAATAAAAATCTAAAAAAAAGCTTGACAAAAGATTTTGGTTTTGTAAAATGGTGACAAATTCTAATTACTTCTATGAGGGGAGGAGATGGAAATGGTAAAAAATCAGAAAGGATTTACATTGATCGAGTTGATTATCATTATTGTGATCATTGGGATTCTGGCGGCGGTGGCGATTCCAAAGTATATAGATTTAACTGCGGACGCCGCCAATGGAACGGCAAGAGGGGTACTGGGTGGCCTTAGAAGTCAGAATTCTTTAATGTTTAGTACGCAACTCGTAAGGGGTACCGCGGGAGCCTTCAGTATGAATGATATCGTAACAAATATGGCGGGTGGATTGCAAGGTTTAACTTATACTTATGCAGCCACTACCATTATACTGACAGTAGGGGGGTATAATTATACCTACACACTCACACCCACACCAAACACCCCGGCGACCTTTGGGTCAATTACTGCTGCAACCGCCACATGGTGATAATGGAAATATTAGCCCTTCGTGATAGATAAGGTAAAGTCAAAAATGAAATGGGTCAAGTCAGCCGATTGTTTCGGTGGTTTGACCCTTTTTTTTGTCTCTCTGCTCTTTTTTTACGACCTCCTGGGTGGAAGATATATCCTCACAGAAAGAGATCTGGGTCCTTACTTTATACCTCCGAGATTCTTCTGGGTAGAAAGCATAAAGAGAGGTGAGTTTCCTTTATGGAATCCCTATCAATTCTCAGGCCATCCTTTTTTTGCTAATCCGCAGAATGCCCTCCTTTACCCCTTGAATAGTCTTTTTTTTCTCCTTCCATTCGATGTGGCCTTCAATGCAATCATCATTCTCCACTTCTTCCTGGGTGGATTATTCACCTACCTCTTCCTTAAGGACCTAAAAGTAAATTCAACAGGCTCTCTTATCTCAGGACTGATATTTATGCTCAGCGGCTATCTGCTTTCTGTTCATGGCTTGCTGACCTGTCTTCTCTCTACCATATGGACCCCACTGATCATGATGTTTTTTAGAAGAGCGATTGCGAACCCAGGGTTGAAAAACGAAATATTGACCGCCATTTTTATTACGCTCTCTTTCCTGGGGGGTGGAATTGAAATTGTCTATGGGAATTTTTTTGTCCTTATCTTTATGATGATTTTTCCTCTCTTACAAATGGGCGGCCACGGAGGGCCGCCCCTACGATACATCAATGAGGTAGGGGAGCCCCTCTGGGGGCTCCCAAAATGGAAAAGGATTCGCCTGAGGGCCCGAAGCCTCTTTGTTGTCTCTATTATGTTTCTATTTCTTTCTGCTATTCAATTTCTTCCTTTCCTCGAATTATTCTATCACTCCATCAGAGGACGAGGTATTCCCTATCATGAGGCAACGATTTGGAGTTTTGCACCAAAGGATATCCTTCTCTTCTTTCTCCCAGATGCCTATGGATATTTTTTGGATATGAAAAAATATTGGGTAAACCAATGCTGGTTTAAAACCCTTTATACGGGTGGACTGCCATTTATATTAAGTCTGATCTTCTTCCTCACCCCTCACCCCCCCCTCTCCCCCTCTTGCCTGCCTGCCGGTAGGCAGGGGGAGAGGGATGTAGGGGAACCCCTCTGCGGGCTCCCTCAGGAGGCGGCCACAGGGGGCCGCCACTACAGGATTTCTCCTTTTGATAGAGGCCGAATACTCTATCTTTCTCTGATCCTTTTTTCACTTTTTTTATCCCTTGGGCGATATAACCCCCTTTACCCGTATGTGTTCAACTATTTCCCGTTTTTTAATGGGATCCGATATCCCGCTAAATTTCTCTACATCTTTATTCTGATCCTCTCTATCACAGCAGGTTTGGGATTCCAGAGATTAACAGAATTTTCAAAAGAGGGTGAAAATGGAAGATTAAAAAATATTCTCATGCTATCCTCTCTCGCATCCGGCATTTTCCTACTACTCTTAGTCCTAAACCATAAAGCGATTGAGCAATTTCTTAAATTGAAGGGGATCGATTTTCCTGATTTTAATTATCTCTTGGTTAACCTTTATCATTCAAAAAGATTTTTTTTCTACCTTGCCCTTTTCTTTCTGTTACTGAGGATCGGTTATGGGGTGAATTGGAAAGGCTGGACGAAAATTTTATTGGTCTTTTTTCTTACGGCAGACCTCTTTGGGAATATGGGTTTTTATGGAAAGGAGATAACATCGACCCATTTCCGGAGGACCCGGATTGTAGAAATCATTTCTTCCGATAAAGGAAATTTCAGGATATTTTCAACAGCTAAAACCATTTCACTCAATACTCCCATTAAAATTGCAGAAGACCCTCTTCTTAATGTGTTTAAGGAAAAACATCTGCCATCGTTTAATTTGATTTACCAGTTGCACGACATCTGGGGAATCGATGTGATTCCATTAAAAAGGGTGGATGATCTTTATAAAGCATTTACCGGTACTCCATTTATTTCGACAACCAATCTTATTGACCTCTATGGGGTGAAATATGTTATCTCTGCCGTTCCCATTGAGAAAGACCCTCGCTTTGAGCTTATCTATTCAAGGCTTGAAGGTCTCCGGGGCAAAAAGAAGGACCTTCTTAAAGAAAATACGATTAAGTTATATAGAAATCGCAACCATCTTCCAAGAGCATGGTTGGTAAAGGATTTTAGAATAATGGATCCAAAGGCCATCCTTTACACTATGATCGATAAGAAGTTCGATCCTCGGAAAGAGGTGTTGCTCGAAGAAGAGCCGATTCAATTGCGGAATGCGGAATGCGGAATGCAGAATGCAGAATGGAAAATTGCTACTCTTGGTAGACAGGCAAAATCCGAAATCAGAAATCCAAATTCCTTCGGTGGGCTTCCAAACAAGGTCGAGTTTCTTTTGGAAAAGAACAACGAGGTGAACCTTCGGGTGAGAGCAAAAGAAAATGCCTTATTGGTTTTAAGTGACACTTATTACCCAGGATGGAGAGCGTTCGTTTACCCCGTTAGATACGATTCGTATAATCAG
>Ga0315277_10004763_pt1 | contig 17975 bp, 10 predicted proteins | sample YL17G05_15_MG_FD_203695 | JGI IMG/M metagenome (GOLD analysis project Ga0315277, IMG submission 203695) | Sediment microbial communities from Yellowstone Lake, YNP, Wyoming, USA - YL17G05_15 | ecosystem: Environmental > Aquatic > Freshwater > Lake > Sediment | place: USA: Wyoming | collected...
GCCCTTGGCGCGGATCACTGCGGCCAGGTCCTGCTTCTCTGCCGTGCTCCAGCGCTCGATTCCCGGCAGCAGCACGACGAGCGGCGCCCAGCGCTCGAAGGCCAGGCGCTCGCCCGCGGACCAGTCGCGGCCGGGGCGCACGCCGAGCAGGAGCCCCGCCTCGCGCGCGCATTCTGTCGCGCCCCGCTCGCGCTCGGCGCCGAAGCGCCGCGCCATCGTGCGGGTCACCGCGAGGCCGGCGCGCGCGAGCGGCAGCACGCCCAGCACGTCGGGGCGGCGGGGGCCGAGGTAGAGGTAGACGTTGTGCTCGGCAAGCCGCTCGAGCGTGGCGCGGCTCGAACGATGCGCGGGGCGGCGTTTCATGCGCGCGAGTTCGCGCCGCATGAGGGCGAGCGCCCGGGGCTCGCGCGGGCGGAAGCCCAGCTTCTGGTAGAACCACCAGGCGCCCGAGACGAGCCCTTCCTCGTTCCCCGCGCCGCCGAGCTGGAAGGGGTAGACCGTGAAGGCGTCCACCCCGAACAGGAGGCGGGTCATCGCCAGCACGCGCCCGTAGAGGGGCGCGGCCTGGGCGCCGCGGAAGGTCTCGAACACGTTGTAGGCGACCTCGGCCGAGCCGAAGAGGGCGCTGGTGAGCACGTAGCCGGTGGGCACGCCGTTCTTGAGCGTGAGGTAGCCGTAGACCGCCTCGAGCAGCAGCCGCCGCTCGGGGATGGCGCCGATGCAGGCGAACTGGAGGCCGTCGCCGAAGTCCACGAGCCGCACGTCGCGCGGGTCGCCGTAGGCGAACACGTCGAGGTCGCGGCTGCGCGTCACCATGGACTCCAGTGCGAGTTCGATCAGGCGCCGGCCCGCCGTCGGGGACAGCGTCCGCACCGAGAGCGGCTCGCGCCGCGCCTCGATCCGCAGATCCGGGCGGGCACGCTCGAGTGGCAGGGTCTGGAAGGAGACGCGCGAGCGCGGCCACCGGGCATGCGTGCGCGAGGGCGTGCCGGGTCCGGGCTCGAGGATCACGGGCATGTCGAGCCGGTCGTGCAGCTTCTCGCGCAGGAAGGAGTCGGCTCGCAACGCCGCGAGCCGGCGGATGACGAAGCTGGCGTCGCTCTCCTTCCCGCCCTTCATCATCCGTACCCAGTCGCGGGTGCCGTAGTCGAACTCGTCGAGTCCCGGGGTTTCGGCGAAGTGCCCGAACAGGGGAAGCAGGTCCTCGAGATCGTCCGCCTTCTTGAAGGTCTTCCAGTCGATGGTGAGCCGCTCCGGCCAGCGGCGCGCGAGCCACCGGGCGGTCTCCGAGAAGAACGGGTAGTGGAAGACAGTGCCTTCGATGCCCGAGTCCGCGAGCTGCCGGCGGAAGCGGCGCAGGTCACGGCGGCGTTCGAAGCGCGCGAGCATGCGCTCGACCCGCGCGAGCAGGGTCGCATCGTCCGGGTAGGCGCGCAGGAAGCAGAGCGCTTCGTGCAGCCGCAGCACTTCGCGCGCGCTGGCGAGCGTGCGGCGCTCGAGCGCGGCGAGCAGGGCGCCCTTCTCGGCCGCGGCCTCCGGGCCGAACTCGAGCCGCAGGCGCGCGAGGCGGCGCAGAGCCGCGGCCGGGGTCCGCGGGGGCTGCCGGCCTACTTCAGCCATCGGTTCCACCAGGCCAGCATACGCGCGAACTGGTCGGCGCGGTGCCGCGGCTCGCGCAGGCCGTGGCCTTCGCGCGGGTAGTGGACGAACTCGACCGGCACGCCCAGGGCCAGGAGCGCGCGATAGAGCTGCTGGCCCTGGGGGTAGGGGATACGCGGGTCGTTCTCGCCGATCAGGATCTGGGTCGGGGTCTTGACGTTCCCGATGTGGGTGTAGGGGGAGGAGCGCCGCCAGTTCTCGGGCGTCTCCCAGGGCCTGCCCTCGAACTCGAACGCCCGGTACTTCTGCGTGTCGCTCTGGCCGTAGAGCGAGGTCAGCTCGACCGCCCCCGCGAGAACGCTCGCCGCCTTGAAGCGATCCGTCTGGGTGATGGCCCAGGCCGAGAGATAGCCGCCGTACGAGCCGCCGTAAACCCCGAGCCGCCTCGGATCGGCGAGTCCCCAGCTCGCGAGGCTGTCCACGCCGCTCTCGACGTCCTTCCAATCCTGGAAGCCCCAGTCGCTGCGCTGGCGCAGCATGAAGGCGGTGCCGTAGCCGCCGCTCGAGCGGAAGTTGGGCATGAAGACCTGGTAGCCGCGGGCGGCGAAGAACTGCGCGCCCGCCTGGAAGCCCAGAGCGTAGCGCGAAGCGTACGGTCCGCCATGAAGGAGCACGAGCGTCTTCACGGCGGCGCGCTCAGGAGCGCCGGGCGGGCGCAGCAGCAGGCCCTCGACCGCGACGCCGTCGGTGCTGGTCCATCTCACGCTGCGCGTGGAGCCGAACGCCCGGCCGGAAATGCCGGCGTTGACCGCGGTGGTCTTCCGTCCCGGCAGCCCCGCGTGGTCGGCGACCCACAGCTCCACGGGCTCGGTCGCGCCCGCCTGGATCCATGCCGCACGCCCGCCGGCCGAGATGACCGGAGCACCGGCCTCGGCCTGGAGGTCGGGGCCGAGGGTCACGGGACCGCCGGCGCGGGGCACGGACGCGAGCGCCGTGCTCACGCCACGCGCCGAGTGGAAGTAGAGCGTGTCGGAGCCCGGGCTCCAGGCCGGCTCTTTCGCGTCCTCGTCGAACCCCGCAGTGAAGTTCACGGGCCTGCCGAAGTCGTAGGCGGCTCCGGCTGCGCCGCCACCGGACCCCGCCACGTCGGCCACCCAGAGATCGTTCTTCTCGACGTACTTCGAGCGGTCACTCCCGCCCGCCCACGCCAGCCAGCGACCGTCGGGCGACCAGGCGAACGGCGCGCCCAGCACGCCCAGCTTGCGCACCGCGCCTCCCGCGACCGCCACGATCCCGATGTCGGCGAGATTCTCGTCGTCCACGCGACCCGTGGGGCTCACCAGGAAGGCGATGCGCTTCGAGTCCGGCGACCAGCGCGCGTGCCAGACGAACTCGCCGGGCGCGCTCAGGCGGCGCTGGCTGCCGGTCGCGATCTCGGCCACCCACAGCTCCGGGTATTGAAGCCGCTGGTCCTCGATCACCTGGTCCCATTTCTTCTTCTTCCACTCGCGGGCCTGCTTGGAGAGGGTGTCCAGCTTCACGTAGGCCAGCCAGCGGCCGTCGGGCGACCACTCCACCTCGCTCACGGCCTCGTCGTAGCTGCCGCAGGGCCAGGGGTCGCCTCCGCGCAGCGAGAGCATGTAGATCGCGGGCTTGGCGTCCTCGCCGCTCCCGCGCGTGGCCACGAACGCGAGGGTGTCTCCACCCGGCGAGAACGTGGGGCTGAAGTCGTTCTTCGGGTGGCGCGTGAGCTGGCCGTGCCGGCCTTCCGCCAAGTCGAGCAGCCAGAGGTCCTGGTTGTTCGCGTTCTCCGCCGTGTCGGCGGCCGTGACCACGAAGGCGAGTCGCCGCCCGTCGGGCGACCACACGGGATCGGCCAGTGACGAGAGCGTGAGCAGATCCTCGAGCGTGAAGGGCCTGGGCCCTGGAGTCTCCGTCACGGAGGCGCGCCGCGGTTCAGTGGCAGAGGCCTTCACACCCGATTTCGACTCAGGAGGCACCGCCGAAGCCGGCATGGAGGTGAGCAGAACGGATGCGGCAAGGGCAGTCACCACGCGGCGCATCGGGGCCTCCAATGCAGCGGTTCATGGACGGGGCGGACGGCCGCAGGTTATCGGAGCAGGTGGCGCAGGCCAAGCGCAACCCGCGGGCGCCGTCGAGCCGGTGCAGGATGGCGGTGGTCCGGATGCGCGGGCCGGGTGCATAATCGTGCCGAGTGGCCCCAACCCTCAGAGTCCGGGCGCTATCCACGGCATTCGGACGCGCGAAGGAGTCATGAGCCGCACGCCGCTTCTCGGGCCGTTTCTCCATCCAGTTGTCCGTCGTTTCTCCGCTCTCGCCACCCCGCTCACCCTCGTTGCCGCACTCGGCTGCGCCGCACCCGCCCATGCGGCCTGGCAGACCTTCAGCGCAGCGGAAGGGGTGGAGTTCCCCACGTGCATGGCGGTCGACAGCCTGGGAAGGTACTGGTTCGGTGTGGTTGACCTTGGGGCCGGGGCCAGCATCCGGTGCTACGACGGAAACGTCTGGCGGAGCTACTCGACGGCGGACGGGCTGGTGCAGGGCCAGGTGGAGGCGATCCTCGTGGATCGCGCGGGGAATGTCTGGTTCGGCACCCGCGGCGGAGTGAGCCGCTTCGACGGCACGAGCTGGCGGAGCTACCTCAAGTCCGATGGCCTTGCCGGCGACACGGTCTTCTTCATCGTGCAGGACCACCCCGGCAACCTCTGGTTCTCGACTTCGGGCGGCCTCTGCCGCTTTGACGGCTCGAGTTGGAGGACGGTCAGACAGCCTGAGGGCCTGCCCTCCGACGAGGTGTTTCTCCAGACCGTCGATCCCGCCGGCAATCTCTGGGGCCTCATGGTGGATGCGATGGTCCGCTTCGACGGAGTGACGTGGCGGACCTACTCCGCCGCGGAAGGACTACCGGAGGGCATGGGCCTGGGTCACCCCATCCATGCCGACCGCGCAGGGCGAATCTGGCTCGGCTCGTGGGACCGGGGGGTCTACTGCTTCGACGGCACGAGCTGGCGCGCCTATACGACTGCCGACGGGCTCGCCAACGACTACGTCTGGACCATTGGAGAGGACCAGACGGGATGCCTCTGGTTCGGGACGCAGGGTGGGTTGAGCCGCTTCGATGGCGCCACCTGGAGGACGTACACGACCGCCGATGGCCTGCCGCTCGAGGCCTCTGGTGGAATCCTGGAGGACCGGGTGGGCAACCTCTGGCTCCTGGACACTGGCGTGACCCGCTACGATCACGTGGACTGGAGGCGCTTCCCGGCGGCCGGGGCTCCCCCAGGGGTGAGCGCGTGGCCCTTCCTGCGAGACCGCGAGGGCCGGCTCTGGTTCACGGTGACGGGCGGTGTGTCCCGCTCCGACGCCTCGAGCTGGCAGACCTTCACCCTGGCCGATGGCCTCGCCGACACCGCCCTGACGGCGAACCTGGAGGATCGCACCGGGGCCTGCTGGTTCGGGACCCGACGCGGGCTGAGCCGCTACGACGGCGCGTCCTGGCGCACCTTCACGCGCGCGGACGGGCTGGCGAGCGACACCGTGAACGTGCTGCTGGAAGACCGAGCCGGGGTCTTGTGGGTGGCGACGGCCGCCGGCGTGAACCGCTACGACGGCACGAGCTGGCGCACCTTCACGCACTCGGATGGCCTGGCGAGCGACGTCGCGAGTGCCCTGTTCGAGGACCGGGGCGGGCAGGTGTGGGCCGTGACCTCCGTCGGCGTGAGCCGCTACGACGGCACGAGCTGGCGCACCTTCACGCGGGCCGACGGTCTGGCAAGCGACACGATCAACGTGACGCTGGCGGACCGCGCCGGCAACGTCTGGATCGGTACCCCCTTTGGCGTCAGCCGCTTCGATGGCTCGAGCTGGACGACGTTCACGCGGGCCGATGGCCTCGGCACGGACTACTCGGTCAGGATGGCGGAGGACGGGCTGGGGAACGTCTGGGTCGCGGGTGGAGAGCCGGGACTCGGGGAGGGGGGCCTCAGCCACTACGACGGCACGCACTGGACGCCCTGGCCCTACGGCACCGACATCACGGTCATGACGATGCTCGTGGACCGGAGCGGCAGGCTCTGGGTCGGATGCTGGCCCAACGGAGCGATGTGCTTCGATGGCACCCGGTGGACGCCTTACCTCCGCGATCTCCATGGTGAAGGCGATGCAATCGTGCTCACGATCCACGAAGACCACAGGGGCGACCTCTGGTTCGGCATGTCCTTCTACGGCCTCGCGCGCTTCGATGGCGCGAGGTGGAGCTACTACACCACCGCCGACGGTCTGGCGGATCGCGAGGTGAGTTCGATCACCGAAGATCGGCGGGGTGTCCTGTGGTTCGGCACGCGTGGTGGGACCTCCCTCTACGAGCCCGATGGTGTCTCGCCGCTCACCGTCCCCGTGCAGGGTCCGTCCCCCGTTTCCCCCGCGCGCCAGGCGGACTTCAGCTTCGTCGCCGCCTTCGGGGAATCCCAGGTCGGATTCTCCGGCGCGCTCGACGGTGAGCCCTGGTCGGACTGGTCACCCATCAACTCGTCGCGCCGGGGCGACATCCCCGATGGCGTGCACACCTTCCGGGTGCGCGCCCGCGATCTCGACCACAACCTCGAGCAGCGGCCCAGGACCTGGACGTTCGAAGTGGACGCGACGCCGCCGGCGGCCACGATCGCCTCCCCCGCCTTCGGCGAGGCCGTGCGCGGTCGCGTGGCGATCCAGGGGCGCGCGCAGGATGCGCGCTTCAAGGAGTACCGCCTGGACGTGCGGCCCGCGGGGAGTGTCTCCTGGGACGCGCCGCAGACGATGAGGCTCGGGGGCGGCCAGGTGCCGGTGTCGCAAGGCCTGCTCGCCGAGTGGGACACGAACGCGTCGCCTGATGGTCCCTACGAACTGCGCCTCTCGGTCGTGGACACGCTCGGGCTCGTGGGCAGCTCCATCGTGGAAGTCGTCGTGGACAATCACGCGCCCTGGGCTCAGGAGACCACGCCGGCGCTCATCCGGGCGGCCGCGGGAGGGGACGTCTACACGACGAATGGCGAGGTGCACCTCTACTTCCCTCCGCGTGCGTTCCCGCAGGATGCGCGAGTGAGCATCTCGGCGCTGGATACCAGCTCCGTTCCCGCCTCCCTTCCCTCGGGCGCCACACGGATCCACGCGGGATACTCGATGTCGTGGGGCGAGATGCGGCTCGAGAAGCCCGGTGCGATGGAGTTCGCTCTTCCGCCGGCTGCGGCGCTCTCGCCGGGGAATGCGCCCGCGCTCTTCTTCTCGGGCGACGGCCTGGAGTGGCTCCATTCCGGCGGCACGTTCGACGCGCAGTCACGCCGCCTGGCGGCGACAATCCGCGAGCCGGGGCGCTATGCCGTCTTCGCGGGCAGCGCGTCTGTCGGTGCCGGAGTGCTCTCCGCCCTCTCCCTGGTGCCTCGCGTCTTCTCGCCCCAGGGTGGCTTCGCCGCGCGGGATGTGGCCATCGGCTTCACACTGGGCAGAGCCGGCCCGGTGACCATCAGGGTCTACAACCGGGCCGGGCGCCTCGTGCGCACCGTCATCGGAGGCCTGCCGCTCGAGGCGGGGGCGAACCTGGTGCGCTGGGACGGGCGCGACGAGGACGCGGCCATCGTGCCCGACGGGATCTACCTCGTCGCCGTGGAGGCCCTGGGTGAGACGCAGAGGCGGACGCTCGCCGTGGTGAGGTAGCGAAGGGGGCACTGCGGAGGATGGAGGACCTGCCCACGACCCTCCTCCTGCCGAGGTTTCTCATGCTCTCGGCCGCCGCCGAGATCGGCGAGCAGGTGTCTGTCGGCGGTCGGGGTATTGCGATCGCCGGTGCCTTCTCTTCGATCGCTGGTGGCGCGAGTGCGCTCTTCGAGGACGCGCCCGGCGATCACTTGGTGCAGGAAGCTGCCCGTGACCCGTGCCGGATCCGGGCGCGGAGGCCCGCCCGGTCCGGTGTGTTCGCTCCCGGTGCGCATCGCGTTGGGGTTCGTTCGGGGCTCGGGGTTCATTCGGCGCCCGGGGTTCGCTCAGCTCCCGCTGCCGCCGTTCGCGGGTTTCACGACCACGCGGACGGCCACGGTCTCGCGGCCTTCCTCGCGGTAGTAGACGGTCACGCGGGCGTCCTTCTCCAGATCGCCGACGGTTCGCATCTCGGCGTGCCGGGTGAACACCATCGTGCGGGGCTTCTTGCCGCCCTTCTCGACCGTGAGACTGCTCTTGTCCAGCGCGGTCACCACGCCGGTGAACTGGCGGGTCGTCTGCTTCGCCTTGACGCTCGCGCTTGCCGACGACGCAGCGGACTTGCGCGCCGCCTGCGCGGGGAACGCGGCGACGGTCGCGGCGGCGAGGGCGAGCACCGCGCACAGGGTGAGTACCTTCCGGCCCTGCTTCATCCTCCTCACCTCCCTTCCTCGCCCCGGGGCCGGGCGCGCGCACCTTTACGCCGCCGAAGGCAGGGAAGTCAAGGGTTTCGTGCGCGGATTCCGCGGCTGGACACGGCGTTGACGCCCCGCTCACGGCGTGAGCGGAGGTCATCGAGCACGGGTCGGGCGCCGCGCCGCGCCTGCTCGCGCCGAAGGCGCGCTCCGCGCGCAGGGGCGTCGGCGCTCGGAGTGACCACGGCGGCGACAGCGCGGGCCGGGCGCTTCAGGACCCTTGGCGCTGGCGACGACGGCCAGACCGAACCGGGCGTGTCGCGGCGCGCAAGTGCCTCGAGTCCGCGTGCGTGGCAAGGAGGCGCTGGCTGAACCGGGCGCGCTCCCGAGCGCGGGTGACCAGCATCCGCGGCGGCGAGCGCCGGAGCGAGGTGAGCGCACGCTCCGGATCCCGCGCACGCCGCGTCAGCGCGCCGGGCGACGGATGCCGAGCTTCTTCATCTTCGATTCGAGCGTTGTGGGCTTGAGCCCAAGCGCGGCCGCCGCGCCTTGTGGGCCGCTCACGCGCCAGCCCGTGCGCTCGAGCGCGCGCACGATGGCGGCGCGCTGGATCTCGGCGAAGCTGGGCAGCGGTGCGGCGGCGGTGGCATCCGGATGGATCATCGCGCCCGTGCCGGCGACGAGGCCGCCGGGCGCGGGGCCCGCCGCCCGCTCCGGGAGCAGCCCGAGTTCGGATCGCAGCCGGGCATGCTTCGCGGCGAGCCGGTTGCGCTCCACCGCCATCGCCCGGTAGGCCTCGACGTTGCCGATGGCCTCGGCGCCCAGATGCGCCGCGGCGGTGAGCTGGCGCATCTGGGCGCCGGGCAGCGTGCCGCGCGAGAAGACCGCGAGCACGCCGATGCAGCGCACGCCGTGCTCGAGGGGCAGGGCGGCGAAACTCCGCACACCGTGCAGGGTGAGCCATGCGGGGTCGGCCACGCCCAGGCGGAGGAGGTCGTCGCGCGCGATCAGCGGCTCGTGGGTGATGGGGATGCGCCCCACGGTGCGCGCGCCGATGGGGAAGCGCCGGAAGGGACCGTCCACGCGGCTCGTGAGCCCGGCGCTCATGACCAGATGCAGGCAGGTCGTCTGGCTCGGGCACTCGGGGCGCAGCGCGCAGGAGGCGCACTGGTCCCCAGGACCCGCAAGCCAGATCCGCGCGAGCACTCCCTGGCAGGCCGCGAGACCGGCGTCGGTCAGCGAGGCCAGCACGGGTCTAAGAGTCTGGAGAACCTGGCCGGTCTGGCTCATCCGTGCCTCCATAGACGCCGCGATCCTACATCACGATATTTCGTGAGTCACGGAATATCGTGAATGAGGTTCAGTCCAGCGCGAGAGCCATTCAGTTGGGCAGGCCAGCGGCCGAAAACACGGCCGTGAACTCCGGCGCCGTGGGGAAGAGCGAGGTCATCCCCGAGCATTTCCTCGCCTTGCTTTACGGGCTCGGAGCGCTCGTTCTGGGCGCGGCTGTCTGGTCGGCAATGGCGGTGCTCTTCGGCCTCTGGTCGCTGCTGGCCGCACCGGGGCTCGGCTGGCTGATCGGCTGGGCCTGCCGCTACGGCGGCCGGCGGGAGGACTCCTTCATTCGGACATCGGCCTGGCTGCTGTCGGCGGCCGGGGCTCTGTCCGCGCTCTTCGTGCAGAGCGCCTTCTCGCTGACTCAGGCCTCGCCGGACGCGGGCTTCCAGGTTCGGGCCGCGGGCCTCGAATACTGGAGGCTCTTCGCCGATCCTCCCTGGTTCGGATCGGCAACCTTGCTCGTTGCGCTGGCCGGTGCCTGGCGAGCCCTGCGCGTTGGCCCGCCCGCGACCGAGACCGCGCGCCACACCGGAGCCCCGGAGAGCGGGCCGCAGGTCGTGGCCGCGGGGGTCGGGGCTCCTCCCGGCGTCGTGATGGCTCCGCGAAGCACCTTGGCCGGCGACCCGGGCTCCCGCGCAGCCTGACGCGGCCGCCTCCTTCGAGTGTTCCGTGTCAGGAACTCTCCTGCGCTCGGCCGGCGCTGCGAGTGGTGATCTGCGCTGCGCGTCGTGAGTGGCAACGCGCGTCGTAAGTGGCAACGCGCGTCATGATCCGCGCCACGCTCGGGGCAGGTCGCGCCCGGCGTGAATCCAGCCTCCATCGGCTATCATGCCCGGGTGCAGCCCTGCCGGATGAGGCCGACCGAATCTCCCACCGGAGGAAGCCGCTCATGAGACGTTCCGCCTGGCTGTGGATCATCGCCCTCCTCGTTACCCTGCTTTCTGCCCGCTGGCAGCGCATGACCGGTCCCACCCACACGCTCTCGGGCGAAGCGCTCCTGGGGGGCACGGCCATCCACTACGCGCTCGAGCGGACCCACAAGGGACCCGGCGATCAGCGGGTCGAGATCGAGAAGCCGCCCGCCGACGTCGCCGGCGCCGTCGAGTGGAAGGCGTATGGCGGCAACGACCCCTGGACCGTGGTGAGCATGCGGCGCGAGGCCGAAAGCCTCGTGGCCGAGCTTCCCCACCAGCCGCCGGCCGGGAAGCTCTGGTACCGGGTCAAGCTCACGCGCGGGGCCGAGGCCGTCCTCCTGCCGTCTGAGCGCCCCGCCGCGATCCGCTTCGTTGGCGCCGTTCCGCCGGCAGTCCTGATCCCGCACATCCTCTTCATGTTCCTGGCCATGTTCCTCTCGACGCGGGCCGGGCTCGAGGTGTTCATGCCCAAGCCGGCGCTCCGTGGCCTCACCTACTGGACCCTCGCGGTCCTCTTCGTCGGCGGCATGGTGCTGGGGCCATTCGTCACCCACTATGCCTTCGGGCCGTGGTGGACCGGCTTCCCCGTGGGCACCGACCTCACCGACAGCAAGACGCTCATCGCCCTGATCGGTTGGATCGCCGCCGCGGTCGCGGTCGCCCGCTCCCGGCTGGCAAAGGCGTGGGTGGTGTTCGCCGCGCTGGTGACGCTCATCATCTTTGTCATCCCGCACTCGTGGACGGGTGCGGAGCCGGAGTACGCGCAGCTCGACGCGACCACCGCGCCGGTCGCTGAGCCCGCCCGCTGAGCCGCAGGAGGAACCATGGTCGCCTTCGTCCCGGTCGTGCCTCCACCGCCACCGTCCCCGCGCGCCGAGGCCCTGGGCCAGCGCCTGGCGGAGACCATCGAGCAGTACCGGCAGCAGAATCCGGAGCTGGGCGCGCTCGAGCTGCGTCAGGCCATGGAGCTCGCTCTCGCCCGCGCCGGCGGGGCGCACGCCGCGACGCCCCGCCTCATCGCGGTGATCGTCGGCCTGCTGGCGGCGCTGGGCCTCGCGCTCGCGCTGGGGCTGGCCAGCCGGGGGGCCGTGAACTCCATGGCCCTGGTGGGAGTCCTGATCCTGGGGCTCCTGGTGGTGATGATGGTCGTGCGGACCGCGTTCCGCGATCGCTGAGCCGGGCAGACTTCTTCACCATGGATCGGTGACGCGCCCGGGCTGTGCCGCCTCTGGCGCGGCCGCCGCTACTCGGGCTTGACGCGCGCGAGCACCAGGGTGGGCGTGCGCGCCAGGATCTCGAGCGGGGTCTGCACGCCGCGCGCCACGTCGCGCTCCCGCGAGGGAGGGAAGGCGAGGTACGTCATTCCGTCCGCGGCGCGGCAGGCGCGCAGCGCCCGGGGCTCGGGGGGCACGAGGACCAGGTTGTGGCGCACCTGGAACCGCAGCGACGGCGCCGGCGGGCTCACGAGCGCGAGCGGTGCCAGGGCGGGCGCCACCGCCCGGAACGCCTGCGCCGCGGTACGCGTGTTCAGCCAGTCCTCCATGGCCGGGAGCACGCGGAGTGCCACGATGGGCGTCCCCGTCGCGACCGGCAGCGCCATGAGGAGCGCGGCCAGGCGTCGCCGCCGCATCAGGTCAGCGAGGAAAGGCGCCCACGAGGTGACGAGCCCTGCGGCCGCCAGCAGTCGCAGGCTCGGCGCAGCGTCGGCCAGGCGCGCGGCCAGCACGGCGAAGGCCACGGCCGCCACGCTGCCGACCACCGCCAGGGTCAGGGTCGAGCGCGTGAACGGCGCCGAGAGCCGCCGCGGGTCCTCCCACAGGTGGTCGAGCAGACGCCCGCAGAGGAGCGCCGCCGCGGGCGCCGCGGGCAGCGCCGCGGTGAGCGGGCGCGACGAGTAGAACAGGATGGGCGCCAGCGCGGCGAGCAGGCAGGCGATGAAGAAGTGGGCGGCGCCTTCCTCGCGCCGCTCGCGCTCGATGGCCGCGGTGGGCGTCAGTTCCGGCCCGGTCGGGCCGAGGCGCAGCAGCGGGAAGCGCCCGCGCCACCACGTCGCCGCATGCACCATCGCGTCGGGCAGCACTGCGCTCCAGGGGTAGAAGCCCACGACCAGGAAGGGCACCGCGTAGACGAGGCCCGCGTACCAGGGCATGGGCGGACCGGCCGCGTAAGGGAAGAAAGGCGCCCGGGCGAGGAAGGCGAGGCCGTGGCGCTCGGTCATCGCTCCGTACCACGGCAGGGCGACCCCCACCATGAGGGCGAGGCCCCAGAGCACACGCGCGCGCCGCCAGCCCTGGCGATCCCGTGCGAGCGCCAGGTAGAGCGTGAGCCCGGCCAGCGGCCACAGCGCCGCGAGGGGGCCGGCGCACATCAGCGCCACGGCCAGCGCGCCGTAGGTGACGATCAGGCGCAGCTCCCGGCCGCGCGCGCGCCCGAAGACGACGTCGGCGAGGCCTTCGCAGCCGATCCAGGCGGAAAGCGTCCCGAGCAACTGCGCGCCGTCACTGCGCGCCGCCAGCGGGAGCAGAACCGAGGTGGCGAGCACGCCCGCGGCGAAGACACCGGCCCGCGCGCCGAAGTGCCGCGCTCCCGCGACGCCGGTGATCAACACCAGCAGGAACGCAGCCACGGCGCGGATCTGCCGCGACCGCAACGGTGTTCCCGGCGCCAGGTGCTGGGCCAGCGCCTCGAGCGCGTAGGCGGGCAGCGGCTTCTCGTACAGCGGGCTGGTGCCGTAGAGCGGCGTCAGGAGCTCGCGGCGCCGCAGCAGCTCGCGCGCGACCTGGGCGTCGCGGGCCTCGCGCTCGTCGAGCACGCCGACGCGGTCGAGCCCGAGGAAGAGCGTGAGCGCGCACAGCGCGGCGAGGGCGAGGACGGCGTAGCGCACGCGCGCAGGGTAGCAGAGGGGGAGGCGGGCGCCGAAGCCGGAGCACGGCGAGGCCGTGGAGCCGGCGCGTGCGGTGTGGCGCCGGTCGAGACGGCCGGCGCCATCCGGCAGTCGCTGCTTCCTCGCCCGCCGGTTCCCTCACACCCCCGCGATCGGCAGCTTCCGCACCGGCTTCCCCGTCGCCGCGAAGATGGCGTTCGCCACCGCCGGGGCGATGGGCGGCAGCCCGGGCTCGCCGATCCCCCCGAGTTCGCCGCCGCTCAGGGCGAAGTGCACCTCGATGAGCGGCGTCTCCGCCATCGTCACCACCGGGTAGTCGCTGAAGTTGCCCTGGACCACGCGGCCCTTCTCGAGGGTGATCTGGCCGTGCAGCGCGGCGGAGAGCCCGTAGATGATGCCGCTCTCCATCTGCGCCCTGACGAGGTCAAGGTGCACGGCGGTGCCGCAGTCCACGGCACAGAACACGCGCTTGACCCGCACGGTGCCGGCGGTGGCGACCTCCACTTCGGCGACCTGCGCCACGAACGAGCCGAAGCAGCCGTGCACGGCAATGCCGCGCCCCTGGCCTTTCGGCAGTGGCGTGCCCCAGCCGGCCTGCTTCGCCGCCAGTTCGAGCACGGCGAGGTGCTGGGGCTTGTCCTTGAGCAGCTCGCGCCGCAGCTCGAACGGGTCGCGCTTCGCGGCGGCGGCCACCTCGTCCAGGAAGCACTCGACCACGTAAGCGTTCTGCGAGCTGCCGACCGAACGCCAGAACCCGAGCGGGACGCCCGGGTCGTGCGTGACCAGGTCCACCTCGATGTTCGGGATGGCATAGGGAAGGTTCGCGGCACCGTCGATCGAGGACCAGTCGGGCTTGTCCTTTTCGGCGAACCGCATCTGCGTGGCGATGCCCGGCGCGACCATGCGGTGGGTCCAGGCAATGGGGGCGCCCGTCGCGTCCAGGCCGGCGCGCAGCACGTTGTATGTCGCGGGACGATAGAAATCGTGCTGCATGTCGTCCTCGCGCGTCCAGAACACCTGCACCGGCGCATGCACGGCCTTCGAGAGCAGCACGGCCTGCACCAGCGGATCGTGCTGGTGGCGCCGGCCGAAGCCGCCGCCGAGGAACGTCATGTGGATGGTCACCTGCTCGGGCTTGAGCCCGGCGGCTTCGGCGGCGGCGCGCTGCGCGCTGCTGCCGTTCTGCGTGGACACCCAGACCGCGCACGAGCCGGGCTGCACGTGCGCGGTGCAGTTCATGGGTTCCATGGTGGCGTGCGCGAGGAAGGGCACCTCGTATACCGCCTCGATCGTGCGCGCGGCGCTCGCGAGCGCCTCGGTGCCGCGGCCTTCCTTGCGCGCCTGCTGGCCGGGCTGCCCGGCCAGCTCCACGAACTTCGCGCGGATGCCGGCGCTGTCGAGCGCAGCGAGCGCGCCCTCGTCCCACGTCACCCGCAGCGCCTCGCGGCCGCGCAGTGCGGCCCAGGTGCTCTTCGCCAGCACCGCCACGTCGTTCCCCACGCGCTCGACACGCACCACGCCCGGCACCTGGAGGGCGGCGGCGGGATCGAAGCCCTGGACCTTGCCGCCGAAGACCGGGCATTGCAGGACCGAGGCGTAGAGCATGCCGGGCACGCGCACGTCCGTGCCGAAACGGGCGCGGCCGTCCACCTTGGCGGGGCCGTCGAGACGCGCCGGCGAGGTGCCGATCAGGCGCCAGTCCTTCCTCTCCTCGAGCACCGGCTTCTCCGGCACCGGCAGCTTCGCGGCCGCGGCGACGAGCGCGCCGAAGGCGAGCCGGCGCCCGCTGGGCGGGTGCACCACCTCGCCGTGCTCGGCGCGGCACGTGCCCGGGGCCACCTTCCACTGGTTCGCGGCTGCCGCGATCAGCATCTCGCGCGCCTGCGCGCCGGCCTTGCGCATGGGCTCCCAGAGCGAGCGGATGCTCATGCTGCCCCCGGTGCTCATGTTTCCGTACTTGGGGGCGGGGATGGCCTGCTGAATGCGGACCTTCGTCCAGTCCGCCTCCAGCTCCTCGGCAAGCAGCATGGCCAGTCCGGTGCTGCTGCCCTGCCCCATCTCGGAACGTGCGATGATCACCGTGACCTCGCCCTTCGGGTCAACGATGAGATAGGCGTTGGGCTTCCACCGGGTGGCCGGCGCGGCTTTCGTGACGGCGGCTGCGAGCGCTTCGGGCACGTGGAACGCGATGACGAGGCCGGTGCCAGCCAGGGCGCCGGTCTTGAGGAAGGCGCGGCGCGAGAGGGCGCGCTCCGCGGGGGCGCACTGCTCCCCCGCGCGGCGCCGCGCTGCGGGTCGGCTCTTGCCGGTCGGGCTCATCGTGCACCTCCCTTGGCTGCGCGATGAATGGCTCGGCGGATGCGGGGGTAGGTGCCGCAGCGGCACAGGTTGGCCGACATGACCTGGTCGATGTCGGCGTCGCTCGGGTCTGGCTGCTTCGCGAGCAGCGCGACCGCGGCCATGATCTGTCCGGAGTGGCAGTAGCCGCACTGCGGCACCTGCTCCTCCAGCCACGCGCGCTGCACCGGGTGCGCGCCGTCGGGGGAGAGCCCCTCGATGGTGACGACCTGCTTGCCGGCGGCCTGCGCGACCGTGACCTGGCACGAGCGCATGGGCTCGCCGTCCAGGTGCACGGTGCAGGCGCCGCAGATTCCGGCGCCGCAGCCGTACTTCGTGCCGGTGAGTCCGAGCGTGTCGCGGAGAGCCCAGAGGAGAGGCATCTCCGGGTCCACATCGATCGAGTGCGCGGCGCCGTTGACGATGAGCCGGATGGCGGGCATGAGCGACCTCCGAGTCGTGGGCGCGGCCCCCGCGAGGGGGTGCCGCCAAGGGACGCGCGCATGATACCGCCGGGCGCCGCCGAGGGAAGGCGGATTCTGCGCGGGACGGCCGGCGGGCTGCCGGGGGGTGAGGACGAGGTGCCCGCGCGCGGGTGCCGGTTTCTCCGCAGCCCGCATGGGGTGTTGAAGGCTGGCTCCCTGCCTCGTAGCATGCCGGGCATCCGTAGTCCTCCAAGGAGGCATCCGTGAGACAACCCGCACCATCGCACGGCATCCCGGGACCCGCCGTCGCGGCGCTCCTGGCGCTGGCCGTGTCTCTCGGCCCGCCCGCTCCGCTCGCGCGGGCCGCCTCGCCGTCCCCCATTCGCGTCCGCGTGGACGCCACCGAGGCGCCGCGGGGAATCCTCCACGCGCGGCTCGAGATTCCGGTGCGCCCGGGACCGGTGACGCTCGTCTATCCCAAATGGATCCCCGGTGAGCACGGCCCGACGGGGCCGCTCGTGGGCCTGGCCGGGATCAAGATCGCCGCGGCCGGGCGCGCGGTCGCTTGGGAGCGCGACCTCGTGGACATGCACGCCTTCCATTGCCGCGTTCCGCCGGGTGCCTCCCTGCTGGACGTGACGCTCGACTTCCTGTTCCCGCGGCCGGGCGAAGAGTCCTGGGTCGGCGCTTCCACGACGCAGCTCCTGATGCTCAACTGGAACCAGGTCGCGCTCTATCCCGCGGGGCGCGCAGCGGACGAGATCCCGGTCGTCGCCTGGCTCCAGCTCCCCGCGGGATGGCGCTACGGCACGGCGCTCCAGACCGTGAAGCAGGATTCCGCCCTCATCCAGTTCGCCCCGGTCTCGCTGGCGACGCTCGTGGACTCGCCGGTCCTGGCCGGCGCTTACTTCCGGCGCGTGGACATTTCCCTCGCGGGTGGGCCACCGCACACCGTGGACCTGGCCTGTGACAGCGAGGCGGGCTTGGCGGCGGGGCCGGAGCTGATCGCCGGATGGAAGCAGCTCGTGGCGGAGGGGGGCGCACTGTTCGGCGCGCGCCACTACCGCCACTACGACTTCCTGGTCTCGCTCAGCGACCACGTGCTGCACGACGGGCTCGAGCACCACGAGTCGAGTGACAACCGCGTGCCGGAGCGGGCGCTGGTGGACGACGACCTGCGCCTGGCGATCTCGGGACTGCTGCCCCACGAGTTCGCGCACTCCTGGAACGGCAAGTACCGCCGTCCCGCCGGCCTGCTGAGCCCCGACTTCCAGCAGCCGATGAAGACGGATCTGCTCTGGGTGTACGAGGGGCTCACCTCGTACCTGGGCTTCGTACTCACGGCGCGCAGCGGGCTCGCCTCGCCGGAGCAGGCGCGCGAGGATCTTGCCTCCGTCGCCGGCTGGCTCGACAAGCGCCCGGGCCGCACCTGGCGCCCGCTCCAGGACACGGCCGACGAGGCGCAGGTGCTGTACGAGGCGCCCCGCGCGTGGCAGTCGTGGCGCCGCGGCGTGGACTTCTACGAGGAGGGGGTGCTGATCTGGCTCGAGGCCGACGTCCTCATCCGCCAGCGCACGGGCGGGAAGCGCTCGCTCGACGACTTCTGCCGCGCGTTCTTCGGCGAGAGCGGGGGAGCGCGGACTCGGGGTGAGCGCGCCGGCGGAGCGCCCGCGGTGGTGCCGTACACGTTCGACGAGCTCGTGAAGGCGCTCGGCCAGGTCGCGCCCTACGACTGGCGGGCCTTCTTCGCGGCCCGGCTCCGCTCCACATCGCCGCGGCCGCCGCTCGGCGGTCTCGAGGGAGGCGGCTGGCGCCTGGTGTGGGCGGACACTCTCAATCCCACGCTGCGAGCCGCCGAGAAGGACGAGGAGCACACCGACCTGCGCTACTCGATCGGATTGCTCATTGGCAACGACGGCGTCATTGCCGACGTCGTGCCGGGGAGCGCGGCGGCCGATGCCGGCCTCGGTCCCGGGATGAAGCCGCTCGCGGTGAACGGCATGCGCTTCAGCATCGACCGCCTGCGCGAGGCGCTGCGCGAGGGGAAGAACGGCACGGCGCCGCTCGAGCTGCTGGCGGAGAACGGGGAGTCCGT
>Ga0315277_10004764_pt1 | contig 17972 bp, 13 predicted proteins | sample YL17G05_15_MG_FD_203695 | JGI IMG/M metagenome (GOLD analysis project Ga0315277, IMG submission 203695) | Sediment microbial communities from Yellowstone Lake, YNP, Wyoming, USA - YL17G05_15 | ecosystem: Environmental > Aquatic > Freshwater > Lake > Sediment | place: USA: Wyoming | collected...
GGGAATATCGCGTTGCAAATGTCGGCGGTAATGCAGATATCAAGGCATCTGGATGATTCCAAATCCATATGTCATCTCCTGTAAATTGATATTACCAATTTAATTTATCGCCAATTGGCATCAAATGTTCACTCCACGATGAAACCGGTTATAAGTTTGCGGTGTCATTAAGTTGAAATGGGATTTAAAATGGGGACTGTCCCAACTAAGCAAATCGCATCTGCATAGTCTATAAATAAAATGAGACTTGTAGACCGAGCAAAGAAACCCAAGGCATGTGGACTGTCCCCATTTCTCCCTTTAATTCATTTTGAAAGGCATTAAATATTAAGTATAATCGCCGTTTACTTATAGATAATATTTTGGTAAATGGAATCTCATCCAAGGGAGTCAGAATGTTCAAGTTAAAAGTTTTTCTAATAGCATGCGGGATACTCTTTTTGTTATCGAGTTACTCATTCGCCAAAGTCCCGACCATGATGGTCAGCGAGCTTCAACCCGGCATGAAGGGAATCGGCAAAACCGTTATACGCGGTACCGATGTGGAGAGCTTTAATGTCGAGATAATCGGGATTATCAAAAAGGGCGGATTCAACGGAGGTCCCATGATTCTCATCAAATGCACGGGACCTGTAATCGATGCCACAGGGGGTATCGCGGGCGGTTTTTCCGGAAGTCCCGTATTCATCGATGGCAAAATAATAGGGGCATTGAGCGCCGCATGGTACTTCGCCGACCATTCAATCGCCGGCGTAACCCCAATCAATGAAATGCTTAAAAATTTTTATTTCTCAGAGAAATCCGAAACGGGGATTCAACTTGCAAAACTTGATAAACCTATCGAGCTCTTTGGAAAAACAATCGACTCAACAATACTCGGCATGGATGATGAAGCCACAAAAAAACTTGAGAACAATCTGAATGAAAACACGATGGTTTTGACCGCATGCAGGACTCCCCTCTTCATAAATGGTCTTTCGCCTCAGCTTGTGGATAAAGTAAAAGAATTTCTCGGTCCAAAACTTCCATACATCGAGATAATGGCTGGATCCGGCGGAGGAATGGATGATAAGAACTGGGAAAAAATCACGTTGATTGATAATCGCACGCAGATGGAACCCGGAAGCGCTCTCGGTATGCAACTCGTAACGGGCGACATGGACTTTACCGCGGTCGGCACATTGACTTATTTCGATCCCGAAGATGCCGACATGAAAATCCTCGCCTTCGGACACCCCTTCCTGCAAAAAGGCAAACTGGATGCTCCTCTAACGAGCGCCCGCATTGTTTTCACCGTACCCGCTCTCGACAGGTCTTTTAAGATAGGCGAGGCGATAAGCGTGATAGGCTCATCAAGCCAGGATCGAGCCTGCGCGATATCAGGCGTGCTTGGTAAAGCTCCCGATCTCGTAAAAGTGCATCTTGAAATAAATGATATCGACCAGGACCAAACTAAAAAATTCGACCTTGGCGTTCTGCGCGATGAAGACTTGATGCCATTTTTAACATTGCTCCCACTGATGCAGGGATTAGCGCAAACGATGGATAGGTCCGGGCGATGCACTATAAAATCCAGCTTCACAGTCAAGGGTGAGGGTCTCGCGGAACCTATCACCCGCAACAATGTTTATTTCAGCGATTTCAGCGGAATGGAATCCATCAACGAACTTATGGAGGTCATCTCGACACTCACAGCGGGTAATATCTTCCGCGAGGTATCCATCGACGAGGTTGATGTCAAAATCGATCTGACTGAAAACCGTCAAACTCTCGATATTGTCGGAATAGAATTTATCGAAGAGGCAAAAAAGCAAGAGGAAAAACCCGCGATATCCGAACCGGTCCCACCATCTGAAACTCAGGAACCGCAGGGCGTAAATGTAATACGGATCGACCTCCAGCAAGCTCCTCAACAAACACAAGCAACAACACCGGAAGGTGAAGCACAGCCAATTGTCATTACTCAACCGGAAATCAAGAGATTCAAACCCGGTGACAATATCCGAATGAAAGTAACCTTAAAACCGTATCGCGAGGAATCATTCGAGGAGACACTGGAACTCAAAATCCCCGAGGATATAACTGCCGGAATAACTCAGATTGTTGTTCGCGGCGGTGGAGGTATTCCGAACAGGTTCATGATGGGTGCAGCTCCAATTGCGTTAGTGCAGGATATGAACATGATGCCGGGTATGATTCCGATGCCAATGCCGGAAAAACCTCCAAAATCGCTTGATGAGATAATCGAAAAAATTCTCAAGCGCGACCACAACAACGAACTCGTGATAGAACTAATGCGTCCGATGAATCCGAATCCTCAGAAGAAAGAGGATGAGGAAACGCTGGAGCCGATAAAATTAATTCAACCGAGGGATAAAATCATTTACGGTGTCTTCCAATTGCCCATTGAAATCAAGAAACCTGAGGAACAAAAAAAGGAGGGACCTCAGGCAAAACCTGGTGAAACGGTCGCTCCGAAGGAAGGCACATCACCTGAGGGAGAAACCAAACCACCAGCAGAGAAGGAAAAAGAGCCATCCAAACGTAAGGATTTTAAATACAAGTCAAAAAAATAGAATCGAATTAAAAAAATATAACCTTGACGCACGCGCTTCCAAACGATGAATAACTCTTTGGTGTAGTAAAACACCCAGCTTAATCTCCTCATTGAAATGTTTATTGTATTTCAACCAATCATTTGGTATTATTCGCCTTTTGCGTAAAGTGCAGTTTTTTTGCGTCAGCAAGGAGATGTTCGCAAATGGCGAATGTAAGTGAAATACGTAACGTTGTACTCAGCGGTCACGGTGGATGCGGGAAAACATCGATAGCGGAAGCCATAATATACAATTCAGGAGCGACAACTCGTCTCGGAAGTACCAACGAAGGAACTACGGTCATGGATTACCTTGAGGATGAGATCCAGCGCAAAATGTCGGTCTCATCAGCGTTTTATCCGGTTTCATGGAATGGAGTAACTATCAACCTTATCGACACTCCGGGATTCCCGGATTTCATCAATGATGCACGCGCAGCGTTCAGAGGCGCTGATATCGCGGTTATTGTAGTCAGCGGTGTCGATGGTGTCGAGGTTATGACCGAAAAAGTGAATGTCTTCGCCGAGATGGGAAATCTCAAACGCGCGATTTTCATCAATAAACTCGACAGGGAACGTTCGGATTTCGATATAACACTCGAAAGCGTCCAGAAAATATTCAAAGGCGCGATTCCGTTAACTATCCCGATTGGCAGCGAAGCAGGTTTCAAAGGCGTTATCGACCTCCTCAAGATGAGAGCTATTTATCCCGAAGGCGATGGAAAGACAGTACGCGAGGATAATGTGCCATCGGATATGGTCGATCTGGTCACTGAGATGCGCACCCAGACAATCGAGAAAATCGCCGAGAACGATGAAGCGCTAATGGAAAAATACTTCGAGGGTGCCGATATCCCCCTCGATGATTATTACAGGGTGCTCAAAGCAGCGATAAAAGCCGGCGATATTATCCCGGTTTTCGCTGGATGCGGTACACTCAACAATGGAATTATTCCCCTCGTTGATGCTCTCGTGAATATGTTTCCATCACCGGCGGAACTTCCTCCACGTGAGGGTTCCCACATGAAATCCGGTGAAAAAGAAACGAGAGAATGCAAACCTGATGCACCTGTCAGCGCGTTTGTAATCAAAACCATGATCGATCCGTTCGCTGGACGAATCAACATCGTGCGTGTATTCAGCGGCACAATCAAAAGCGATTCAAACCTCTTTAACACCACTCGAAGTGAAAAAGAAAAAATCGGACAGCTTCTGAAACTCAAAGGCAAGGACAATATAGTTATCGATCAGATTCCAGCCGGCGATATAGGAGTATTGGTAAAACTCACCGTTACAAACACAGGGGAAACAATCGCGCAGGCTGATTCTCCTATCCTTTACCCGAAAATAGATTTCCCGCAGCCGATTTATTCACTTGCTCTCACTCCGAAATCGCGTGATGACGAGCAGCGAATCTCAACCGGTCTCACGAAACTGACAGAGGAAGAGCCAACACTTGTTTGGGATCGAAACATAGAAACAAAGGAATTAATTCTGAGAGGTATGGGACCGAATCATCTGGCTGTCGCGCTTGAAAAATTAAAAAGGCGGTTCAATGTTTCAGTTGAGACAAAACTGCCTGAAATTCCATATAGAGAGACAATCAAGAAGACAGCTGAGGCGCAAGGCAAGCACAAAAAACAGACTGGAGGCGCTGGTCAATATGGCGACGTTTATATCCGTTTCGAGCCTCTTCCGCGCGGCTCAGGATTCGAATTCGTAGATGCAATCGTGAGCGGTGTCGTTCCAAACCAGTTCATACCCGCTGTCGAAAAGGGACTTCGCGAGAACATGTACGATGGTCCTCTCGCCGGTTTCCCCGCAACCGATTTTAAAGCGACACTTTATTTCGGCTCTTATCATAAAGTTGACTCAAAAGAAATCGCGTTCAAACTCGCTGCAAGAAAAAGCTTCCGCATAGGATGGATGGAGGCAAGTCCGATTCTTCTCGAACCGATTTATAACGTAAGCATAACAATCCCCGAGGAGTTCATGGGCAACATAATGGGCGATTTAAACTCAAAGCGTTCGAGAATCCAGGGTGTGGAAGCCAAAGGACATCTTCAGATAATCACCGCTCAAATCCCTCTTGCCGAACTGCAAAATTATGTCGCCGACCTGAACTCGATAACATCCGGACGCGGCACTTATGAAATGGAATTCTCGCATTACGATGAAGTACCTGCTGACGCGACGAAGAAGATAATCGAACGTCGAAAAGCAGGACGCAAAGAAGAGGAAGAGGAATAGGATTTTTTTTATTGTTAAAAGCCCCTTTTGTACGGATTCTTTTATTTTTCTAAAGATATTTTGCAGCCTTTTCAGCTAATCCATCAAAATCGTATATTCTAAAAATATGCAATTCTCGATCGAGAAGTGACGATAACAAAGAATCCCTAAAATCGGTGATGAAAACAGTTGAGGGTGATTCTGATAGGCAATACTTGTCACCAAGTTCAATCCTCGGAACATTCCTTTCTTTCAAAGCTCTAGTCTGTTTATCCTTTACTCTAACACGATTAATCACACTTCTTTTTGTCTGTATGAACGGTTTTCCTTCACAAATGTCAGGAGCTTCATATATTTCTTGAATAATTCTAGATGGGAATTTACTGCTTTTTAACTTCTTCTCGCCCTTTTCTCGAAATTCACTCTCAATTTTTTCAATTTGCCCACGATTCTTAGTAAATATTTTCTTTTCATATTCTATATCAGGAATTATTCTTCTTAGTAATGCAATGCAAAGCAATTTAAAATCTTTGCTGATTCGGTTTTCTTGAATCGCCTTCCGCACAGCATCCAAGAAAAAAACATCATCAAAATCACAAAAAATGCCATTCGAATCATTCAAAGCAGACTGCCATTCATCAAAATTCAACAAATATTTCATATTTATCAATTGAATTGCTATGTACCTTGCCATTTTCTCGATAATCATTAAAGAAGGGTGATTGATAATCTGGGTATACCAATAATATTTCGCAAGGTAAAAATGTTCTAAAGCATTTAATCCCCTCCGTTTTATAATAATTCTTTTTTCGGATGAATCATCAAATCCGAATGCTTCGCTCAAATAGCAAAAATCATAGTTACCATATGGAATCCCGGTTTTTTGTGAATCACGTAGCAGATAATCCATATTATCAGCATCGATATTGGAATGGATGAGCTGGTTAAAGTAAGAAGGATTAATACAGTTCCCAATTATGGCATCTGTTATTCTTACTCTACGTTCTTTGTTTATCGAGGGGCATACTGCTTTTAAAACACTGTCAGCGACAACTCTACTGCAATCTTCATGATATTCATACTTTCTCACCTCATCAGCAGAATATCTATCATTGACCTTAGGTTCATTTTTCTTTTTTAATCCATTTTTAATATATTCTTGAGCCTTTTTATCTGCTTTTTTCTTTGCCAGCGAATCATAGACATCCTCCAAAGTATGAGAAAAAGGAAAATGCCCAACATCATGAAGAAGAGCAATTAATCTGAGATCTTCTCTATGCTCATTATCAATTTTCAAGTGCTGGCACAACCTGTCAATTACTGCAAGAACTCCCAGCGAATGGCTGAATCGAGTGTGGTTGGCCTCAGGAAAAACGTAAGAAGCAAAGCCTAGTTGATTTATCCTTCGAAGTCTTTGAAATTGGGGCGTATCAATTATATTCACTTCATCTTCGGTAAGATGAATAGTTCCATGCAAAGAGTCAAAAATTTTTTTCCCTTTTTCAAATTTAGAACAAAATTGCGACATATCGTAGCTAATCTAAACTCAAGAAATTACGTGCTTGGTCAAACAACTCACTAATTTCTTTTTCACTTAAATTAATGTTTTTTAAGTTTTTAAAATTACTGATAAGGTAATCTTTATAGTTGCTAACGTTATTATCGACAAGACTAAAATTCTTGCACATCATCACTAAGGTTGTAAATGCCTCAAGTATGTCTTTATCTTTCTTCCCTAGCTCATTCTTCTTATTAATAATCTCTCGTACTTGCTGAGGTAATCCTTTGCGTAAAGCTTCAACTTGCCTATCTCCCTTGTCATTAAGGGAGTTATTCTCTAAAACTTTTAAGGAATCAGAAATTTCATAACCTATCTTAGTCAATTCCGGGGAGTAAGGACCATGTATATAAAGACCAAACGAGCAACTGAGATCCTTGAATTGATTTGTTTGAAAAGCCAAAAACATAAGTTTTTGAAGCTTAAACCGTTGATTGAAATCGGTTTTAAAAGACTTAAAATTAACGCCAAGGTCTTTAGCAATCAGGCAAATCGCTATTTCTCTTGGTTTCATTTTAATCTCCTTACCAGTCATCTATAATCAAAGCTTGCTTTGATTATAGATGACTCTGATAATTATGTCAAGAAAAATACAGAAAAAATGTTTAGTATTATTTTTAATGGCCATTGCAGTTCTAAAGACTTTTATTAATTTTAAACATAAGGTTCCGAGTGACACGGAGAAAAATAATCGAGCGCCCTAAGGCAGGATGTAAAGAAGAGGAAGAGGAATAATCACAACCGCCTTTTCAAAAGAGAACACTCTTAAACTATCCCGTGATTTAATCCGAAAGTGAAATAATTAGGGGTAGTTCGAACGTGCAATTGCCTCAGTTTGCAATTTCTTTCACTCGGTCTAAAGCTCAACTTCACATCCTCCTCCAAATATTCTGCATTCGTATTTTCCATCTTGACCTTGACGCTAATACGGACTATATTATTAAATAATCACAAATTCGGAATGTGAGATTAACAGGATGCTGCCATCCATAAAAAATGCATCCTTGACATCCTGATTATATGAGCTTAAACGAGACCACATACGATGTATTCTTCAGTTACTCGCATGAGGACACTTCCGAGGTTGAAAAACTCGCCAAACGCGTGGAGGAAAAAACCGATTATCGTGTATGGCTCGATAAATGGGTTCTTCCTCCCGGTAAATACTGGCAACCCGCAATAGCGCAGGCACTGGGTACAACTAAATGCTGCATGATTTTTATAGGAAAAACAACACCATCCGGATGGTTTAACCAGGAGATTCAAAAAGCTCTCGACAGGCGCGCAGTTGATGATGATTTTCGCATCATGGCTGTCCTTCTTCCGGGTGCCAATGAAAAAACAATCGATTCATACCTCGGACTTCGAACATGGATCGATTTCCGAAAAGGTCTTACCAACGATAAAGCACTTCATGACCTTATCTGTGGTATCAGGGGTGTTCCGTTTGGCAAAGGTCCTGAACTGAAAAAAGAAAGAACAAGCAAGCAAATGGAAAGCATCAAACGTGAACTGATAAAGATAAAAAAACTTCTTGATGAAGAGTTGATCGATGAGGAAATAGCTAAAGAGTATCGTCGCAAGCTTCTTGATAATTTCCTTCATATAGAGGTAGCTGCAAGATAATGCAACTATCACAAAATCCCAAATATGATGTTTTTCTATGTTACTCCGCGATGGATTCGGAACCGGTGGAAGAAATCGCAAGCTATCTGACCGACGCTGGGGTCAGAGTTTGGCTGGATAAATGGAATCTCATACCCGGACGATCATGGGTACAGGATATATCAAAAGCAATCAAGGATTCAGCATCATTCGGATTCTTCGTCGGCTCGGATATAAACGTCAGGCAAAAAGAAGAACTCGATTCGTTCCTCAAGCAGAAACCCAAAAACGCCATTCTTATAATTCTTCCTGATGCTAAAAAGGAGCAAATCCCACAACTATTTGAGGAGCATATGGCGATTGATCTCACAGGCAATATCCATGATATAAAAGAGCTAAGCAAACTGACAGCCGCGATTATTTCAAATAAACAGGATAATGAAATCGAGCGCGAGTTATATCTAAGCGGAGTACTGCGCAAGCAGGAGAATTTTGACGAAGCGATCGAGCATCTGAAAAAAGCGCTTGATATTTCAAAATCACAATTAGGCGCGAATCACCCCACAACCGCAAATATACTGAATAATATCGGAGGTTTTTATTTCGACCAGGGTAACTTCCACGAAGCACTGAAATATTTCGAGGAAAGTCTGTTAATAACAAGGGAAAATAGCGATATTGAAGCCGAAGCCACTGTGCTGAACAATATCGGATTAATATTGAAACTACAGGGAAAACCTCAGAAAGCTCTCGAACTCTATACAAAATCAATTGAGCTCGCACGTGTTGTACATGATCTGTCTCAGCAGGCGACTACACTGAACAATATCGCAAATGTGTATCTGGACACAGGTGAGATCAGGAAAGCGGATAATGTTATCGAGGAAGGTCTGGAAATTGCCGGAGAAACAGGCGATAAGGAAATTTATATCTCCTGTTTGGGTACAAAGGCAATAATTCTCTACCAGCTGGGCAATCTTGATAACGCTATGCAGCTCTTGAAAGAACAGGAGATGACCTGCCGCGAGATAAACAACCCTATCGAATTGCAGCGTGCTCTCGGACACCAGGGAGTTATCCTCCACGAACGTAACGAGTTAAATGATGCCTTGCCACTCTTGAAAGAACAGGAACGAATTTGTCGCGAAATTAACTACTACATCGGACTTCAAAAATGCCTTGGCAACATCGCATTAATCGTCAGGAAACTCGGCGATAAGGATAAAGCTCTTGAACTGCACAAAGAGGAGGAACAGATCTGCCGCCAGAAAAATATTCCTTCAGGTCTCCAGAGAAGCCTCGGCAACCAGGCTCAGATATATTTCATGAACGAAGATATTGACACGGCTGTAAGATTGCTGGATGAGCAGGAGAAAATATGTCGTGAAATTGGCGATCGTTCCAGTCTTGCCCGATGTCTCGGTAACAAGGGATTAGTGCTCGAAGCCCAGGAAAACCTGGTTGATGCTTTGAAATATATGAAAGAACAGGAACAACTAAACAGAGAACTCAACATCCCAAGAGGTATTGCAATATCGCTTGCCAATCAGGCTGGCGTTCTCAATAAAATGGGTAAACCGCAGGAAGCTTTAAAACTCGCTGAGGAATCGCTCGCGATATTCGAAAAACATGGTTATTCAATGCTCGTGAAATCGGTTAATAGAATCATTGAGGAGATTCGAGCCAATCTTTAGCTTACATACTATTAGCTCCGAACGGCTTAGCGTAAGCGCCCCGCCCATAACCACGCACCCCACGCGTGAGCACGGGGATTCCGCCTCCGCTATAGCTATGGTGAACAAGTCCGTACTGCGACCGTGAGGGAGTAGCTCCGAACGGCTTAGCGTAAGCGCTCCGCCCATATCCCCGACCGTCAGGGAGAGTTGATCCCTCATCACGGACGATCCGCGAAATAGGTAAACTCACCCCAGATATGATCGTTGAACGGTGCAAGCGATGTTCTCTCGTCAACCCATATCGAACAGAGTTCAAGTCTTCCGGGTTCATACTGAAAATAACCGTCACATGAAATATTATCAGTTTGGTTTGTGCCGTAGCTGCTTATGAAAAACGAGTCGAAGCTCTCGCCATAATCACGGGAATAAAAGTATGTTGCCTGATAATTTCCTGAATACAAGTACATCACAGGAACAACTATGATATCAGCCAAAGGTGTTACCATTATATCCACACCTCGAAAACTGGCAGCGGAAAAATCTAAAATTACTTCATGAGGGCTGAATGTTGGAGGATTACCAAATTGGGTTTTACGGAAATAGGTCTTTTTATCGGAATCATTCCACACGAAATATGCGTTGTTAACATTATCGACCGCCATATTGCAGTCAAATGTCAAAGTTGCATCAGTGACCTGTACGTCCGAATGCCATGTCACACCCCCATCGGACGACCAATCGTAAAAGTATTGACTGGAGCCAGTTCTTAAGTCCTGCCATAAAACGTGGATAACACCATCAGGAGAGAATTCAAGCTCAGGTCTACCCGCGTAATCTGTATTGATAACATCGCGAAACGCGCCACTGCCGCCGACAGGCTGATGCCATGTCTCGCCTCCATCATCGGAAACCCATAACCACAATAAGTAGTTGCCCGATTGTTGTACAGAATACGCAAGATAGAACAATCCTATTACATTACCGGCGCAGATGTCGGCTTCTCCCATTACATCTGGATTCTGCACGCCTGTCACAATTCTTTCCCCACCCATGGCTCCAAAAGACATACCTCCATCATCACTCGAGTTTATTTTTATTCTATAAGTAGTTGGGACAGTGGATGTGTCATTTTCAATCCATATAACATGCGTAAGTTTGTCATAGCCGGCAACCTTGGGAAATTCACAGCTACCAGATGATGGCCCACGTGAAATAACCTGATGGTTCGCGAACATGTGCGGATCCCTCGCTGTATTGCAATACATGACTGGCGAACCACCTAAAACACAATATGTGGCATGATAAACCGGATTATTCATGGGGTAGTTAATTACCGCGATATCATGATCGCAATATTGCGGATCACTGGCATCAGAATCATCAACCTTGAATTCCGGATCCCGTATGCCTTGCACGATTATTTGCTTTGAACAGGATGAACTAAGATAATTGGCGCGGTTGTCCTCCGACACTCTACATCCGACCAAATAAAATCCGGCTACACCGTACGCGTGTGGCGTAGGGTATTGTCCTGTCGCATCAACATCAAAGTTCAACCCGTTGCCATCCCAATCATAATCCCATTCATATTTCAGAGTATCCCCATCAAGATCGTAACCATCGGCGTACATTCCTATCGACTGCCAAGTATCGATTATCCCCCAGTATGGATTTGTGGTAATTCCTGTGCAAATTGGCGACGAGTTATTCTCTGTTACAATAATATAAGCATAGTCGGTATCATCGCTATCGATGTCGCTTACAGTGAATGACAGAATGAAAGGTACACCACTGACCAGAATATCGAAAACAGGTGGTGCCTGCCAGACGGTACTTAGGGCATCTTGATCGGCAAATATACCAACCGGGGACGCTGGTGAAACCTGCTCCCAATGATAGGTCAAAACATCCCCATCAGGTTCAACAACATCAGCACTAATATCTGTCGTTTCCCCTTCTTTCAGATTTGAAATATAGTTGAAGCCAGTTATTTCGGGTGCTGAGCCTTTAACCCGAACCGGGAATATGTTGTAGGTTGAATAATCGTAAATTTCCGGACCGGGAAATGGGAATCCTGCCGGTGTTTCGGGTATGGCAATTGGACCCTGTTGTCCCTGCAAATCATCCCTGACTGCCGCGATTCCCCAATACCATCCTGCTCCGGCACCTTTGGAGTTCGAAACTGTCAAATTGAAGATGTACGGAACGCCCTCATATCCATCACCCGATACAAGAGTTGTAGTCTCGACAAGTTCACTTACCGCGGGAATCTCGATTGAAACCGACTTAACATCGCTTTCAGCCTTGATTCCACCAAGGTTTGTTGTATCCGGATATTCGGGATCAGCAAAAAGAATATTCTGCCAGTCACATACGCTTACCTGATAATTAACGGATGATCCCGTATTATGAGACTGAAAATCTCCTGACATTGGTATGACATCGACCTTCCATGCCTCTTTCCGATTGAATTCCGGCAGGAAATAATATGGCGTCTGACGATTCTGGAATGTTGCCGATTGTCCGTATGAACAATCAAGAACAAACACAAAATCGAGAGGCTCAGATGATGACGGAAGGTTAAACATGTATTTCTGAGTCTGCCATCCAGCACCGACTTTCATCACATTGAATCCGGTTGGATTATGCGGATCGAAAATCGGAGTGGTGCCATCCACAAAATACCTTTTATATGGATTGATATTCACATCCCAGGTTTTAGGCGGATCGAAATAGTTCGAGTCATATATTAGTTCCACGAAATGATGTGTCCAGCCATCGGCATTAGCGATCAAGCTTACATTCGCTCGAGCAAAAAGCTCGGTTGTTGCATCAGCCATGACCTTTGTCAGTGGGAAATTGTAATTCCCATTCGCGATAACAATTCCTCGGACATCGAATACATGAAGGTCCGGGCGTTTTGTAATATCCGCGAACGGATGTTTTATCGCGAAACCAATCTCGAACTGATTATCACCCGCATAACGAATCCCATCGATCTTCAGGCAATCGGTGCACGGACTCACTGTCAGAAACTGAGTGAGGTCTGAGTCGAATGTCGTCCCGATTGCCTTGGCTTTTCTTGTGGGAATGAGTTCCACATTCATGGTTTTAGGATCCAGTTTAACCTCGAATGCCCCAAATGCCTTGTATGCGATTGTCCCATCCGACGACCTGTCATAGAGTACATCCGATGCCACCACCGGTTCGGTTTTCTCATCCACTACCGACACACTCTCATTTGGACCTGTCGATGATGTAGTCACCGGATTTACTCCTCCTCCCGAACACGATGATAATATCGCAAACACCAAAATCATTAAAATCGATAATCGCAGTTTCATATTATGTCTCCAAAGTAAGATACTCGAATTTCCCTATTATAGCGCACATCCTCGATTAAGCTAAATTAATAGCTAACAGTTACGCACCCCGCGCGCAAGTAAGGGGAAAAGAGTACTGCTATCCACAAACAGGAGTATATTGAACTGTGACGCCAAAAAACCAGAGTGTACAAGACTGTGGCGCCCACAAGCGAGCGTCAGCGAGCTTGTGGGTGCCCCATTAAAACAAACTCCTAATCCCATTCTGTGCCATTATCGCTGCTAACAATTCTTTCTGAATCAATAACAAACCATCCGCATTCTCATTCCAATCCTTCGCACTTGACCAGTACCATTCCTCCGCCTTTTCAACTAATCCCCTTTTCACAGGATTATCATGAATATAATTTATCGAATTAATAATCTCCTCAATATTTCTGCAACTCCTGTCATAACCGCCACCATCCTGCCAGAATCTGAATTTTGGACTGATCAGTCCGGTTTCCAGATTCTTTAATACACTCGATCCCTGCATTTTAAGCGCGTTAATAATTTTCCGCGACGATGATTGTTTTATTGATTTCAGAATGTCCGAGATGGAGTAATCCTCAACGACAGGATAAATCAGAATATGAATGTGATCAGGCATAAAAACATAAGCCCATAACTCAAAACTATATTTAGAGGCGCTCTCGTTGATACTCGATTCAAGGAATTCTTTTGCCGATGCAATGTTGAGTAAAGGTTGATTGTGATAGCATGAAAAGGTTATGAAATGAGCGTGTCCGGGAGTGTTGAAGCGGTGATATCTGTGTATTCTTCTGGGATGATTTTCCATTTTGTTTCCTTGTATGTGGATGAATTTGAATTTTTATGAAGCACCTACAAGCTCGCAAAGCCTCGCTTGTAGGCGCCACAGGTTCTTGTTGTTTCTCGCTTGTGAGCACAATTTCTCTTTATCAATATAGACAGACGATACCAAGGTATCTTTTTACGCATAAAATTGCAGGAATTGTTAAAATTTTTTTCTTATTGGTGATTCTAAGTGAAATTCTCAATTCTGTATCATCCAGAAGCTAAGGACACGACTAACATTGGCACCCACAAGCTGATGCAAATTAACTGTGCCGCCCACAAGCGAGGCTTTGCGAGCTTGTGGGTGCTGTTAAAATCTCATTCTCAAACAATCATGCTGTCTATAAATGTACTTGCTCTGTTTTCCTTAGGATTATGATTGGACTAGCATCGTTTCAAAATTTTCAATGTTTGAACTTGGGATTATTTTCTTTATATTATTAATGTCTGTAATACATCTAAAATCTGGCTTTATTATTAATGATTCTTCTTTCCTCCAGTCTGTTGAATTTATAGGTGCTTCAATGTCAATTCTCCGCCAATCCTCGTAATTCGGACCTGGAAAACACACTCTTGTACCAACTTTACCCCCAAAAAAAGAACAAATCAATACCCATCCATTATCAAAAGTAAGACGAAACTTATGAGTCTCATCTGGACAATTCAATCTTTGTAAATCATCATTCGCAACAAAACCACAATCCCTAAAAACAGCGGGATTAATACCCTTGCCTTCTATAATAAATAGAATCGATTCCTTAAAAGTATCTTTGTTGACTTTTGTTATTTTGCAGTAATGCGCAAGAAGATTAATGCCAAGCATGACCAGCGAGCGTAAAAATAATGGGCCATTAAATCTACCAGAGAATTGCTGTATCTGAGAACCAATGCACATTGAACTTCTATAATTAGGATTAATAACCTCCCATAATTTGATCCGCTCAATAATATTATGCTTGTCTATAACACCGTAATATCTGCAAATAAAGTGACAGTCACCTTTTAAACTACTAATTGCGTGTTTAGTAAAAATCCTTGGCGGATATAAACCGAAGCGGGGTTTAGATTTCAATTCATCAAATAATACACAATTTTCTTTCTTTTCTTCGTAGGAATTTCGTAAATATTTATGAAAAATTCGAAGGCAGTTCTCTTCGCCGTATAAGTTAATATCATCTGAAGAAGTAAAGAATGAAACATCATCATCATGAATAATAATTTGAGGCCACACAGATTGAGACAGTTTATCCTCTGAAAAATGTGCTTCCAAAACAATGCCTGTTTCTGAGTTAAAATCCCAACCGCCAGCTGACTTTATCCTCAGATCCTGAACAGTTACAATTTGAATATGAGGAGTATATAATAACGCATTCGCAAGATTAGATAGAATTCCATTATTACATTCCTTGCATACTAAATTCTCTTTTAAAATTTTACTACCGCCTAAACAATCTGGTATTATGTGTTCTCTGCTTTCATTTTCATTTGTAATGATCTCACCGCAATAGATGCATTTATCAGGGATTATCATTTTTCAGAATCTCCTTTTTAAAATTGCATTAAAGCTCAATTTTTTATTCTTAAGTAGCAGTAATCAATATCTATCAATACTAAAAAAGCCCTCCGTTTCCGAAGGGCTTTTTGTTTGCTTTTAAATTAATAATCCATGCCGCCGCCTCCGGGAGGCATCATTGGAGCCTTCTCCTCCTGAGGCTTGTCGGCAATAAGCGTTTCAGTTATGCAGGATGCTGTCACTTTTTCATCAACCTTGAAAGGTCATCCTGTGAAAGACCACATTGTTTGAGTATTCCTAATAATGTTCCCTTCGCCAGTTCCTTATGAAGCGGAACAACCGTTCGATACACACCTTTTTGAAGGCTGACATGGCTTCCTTTCAGACGAACTATCGTGAAGCCATCTTTCATCAGAAGTTTTATCAGCTCATCACCGGAAAGCACTGGTAGTTTAGCCACTTGTGATAACCTCAAGAGGATAAAATACTATTTCACCTGTACTTTCGGGAAGATCCACAGTTCCGAAACTTTCGATGTATAGCTCGACAGCTTCTTTAAGGTTTTTCTGCGCCTCCTCAATCGTTTTTCCCTGACTTACGACGCCCAATTCCACACAATGCGCGACATACCATTTTTTTTCTTTCGTGATTATGGCTGTAAATTTAACCGGCTCTTTCTTCTTTTTGTTTTTCATTGTGTAAATCCTTTGAAATTGATTTTCGCTATAATGATAGCACAAAAATGTACTTGCTTACGCGCTTCGTTATGGGCGGGACGCTTACGCTATACCGTTCGGAACTGCCTCCCTTACGGTCGCAGTACGGACTTGTGCACCATAGCTATAGCGGGGGTGGAATCCCCTTGCTCACGCGCGGGGTGCGTATAAAAAAGCCCCCCGTTTCCGGAGGGCTTTTTATTCGTTATCAGATTAATAATCCATGCCGCCCATGCCGCCGCCTCCGGGAGGCATCATTGGAGCCTTCTCCTCCTGAGGCTTGTCAGCTATAAGCGTCTCTGTTGTGAGAATCATTCCAGCAATCGATGCCGCATTCTCAAGTGCAGCTCGTGTAACTAATGCCGGATCGATAATCCCCGCTTTCACAAGGTCTTCGTATTTCTCGGTCTGAGCGTTGAAACCCTCATGACCTTTCATGCCTTTGACTTTCTCGAGCACAACCGCGCCCTCGAAGCCTGCGTTGGCAGCGATAAGTTTGAGAGGCTCATCGAGCGCTCGTCGGACTATGTTGATCCCAACGAGTTCATCGCCGTGCGCCTTGACATCATCGAGAGCTTTCGCAGCTCGTACAAGAGCCACCCCTCCGCCGGTTACTACACCCTCTTCGACCGCCGCACGAGTCGCCGAAAGAGCATCCTCGAATCGATGTTTTCGCTCTTTCAGTTCCGTCTCGGTCGGTGCGCCGACTTTGATTACGCCGACACCGCCCGCGAGTTTCGCGTGACGTTCCTGAAGTTTCTCCTTATCCCAGTCGCTCGTTGCCTTCTCGATTTCCTTCTTTATCTGCTCGATTCGTCCGTTGATAGCATCCTTCTTGCCCTTGCCCTCAACGATAGTCGTGTTGTCCTTCGAGATTTTGATTTTCTTGGCTCGTCCGAGCTGGTCGATATCGACATTTTCGAGTTTGGTACCGAGATCCTCGCTGAAGAAAGTTCCGCCGGTGAGAATCGCGATATCCTCCATCATTGATTTTCGGCGATCACCATAGCCGGGAGCTTTAACAGCGACACAGTTCAGCGTTCCGCGGAGCTTGTTAACTACGAGCGTGGCAAGCGCCTCGCCCTCGACATCCTCGGCGATTATGGTTAGCGGGATTCCCTTCTTCGCGATTTTCTCGAGAAGTGGGACAATATCCGCAACCGCGCTGATTTTCTTCTCCCACAAGAGGATATAGACATCCTCGAGGACAGCCTCCATATTCTCCCGGTCGGTAATCATGTACGGCGAGATATAGCCCTTGTCGAACTGCATGCCCTCGACAACCTCATGTGTTGTGTCGGTGCCTTTCGATTCCTCGACTGTGATAACGCCGTCTTTGCCGACCTTGTCCATGACCTCGGCTATGACATCGCCGATTTCCTGATCGTTGCCGCTTATCGCCGCGACCTGGGAGATCGATTTCTTGTCCTTGATCGGGATTGAGAGTTTCTTGAGTTCCTCGACCACCGCTTCAGTTGCTTTCTTGATACCGCGCTGGATATCCATGGGATTCGCTCCAGCGGTTACATTCTGGAGCCCGAAATGCACCATGGACTGCGCGAGCACCGTCGCAGTCGTGGTGCCATCGCCGGCGATATCGTTCGTCTTTGATGCCACTTCTTTTACGAGCTGAGCGCCCATATTTTCGTACGGGTCTTCGAGCTCGATTTCTTTCGCGACTGTCACGCCATCTTTCGTGATAGTCGGGCTTCCCCATTTCTTCTCGAGAACTACGTTTCGTCCGCGCGGACCGAGCGTGATTCCCACAGCTCTCGCGACCTTGTCCACGCCGGATTCGAGTTTTCGTCTTGCTTCCTCAGAATATGCAAGTATTTTCGGCATTTTTCATACCTCCGATGTTTTCCGGATTTGGATAAATAAATCATATTTGTAAGGGCGCT
>Ga0315277_10004765_pt1 | contig 17972 bp, 18 predicted proteins | sample YL17G05_15_MG_FD_203695 | JGI IMG/M metagenome (GOLD analysis project Ga0315277, IMG submission 203695) | Sediment microbial communities from Yellowstone Lake, YNP, Wyoming, USA - YL17G05_15 | ecosystem: Environmental > Aquatic > Freshwater > Lake > Sediment | place: USA: Wyoming | collected...
GAAGAGCCAAGTCGGCTTGGGGCCGATGCAAGCTCGAGGCGAGAGTCTTCAGGAAAGCCGGATGCGGGAAATCCGCCTGTCCGGTTTGTCGAGGGGGAGGGGCGACTGCCCCTCCCTACTCTACCGGCTAAAAATAATTAAATTCTCTGCGTCCTTCAAGTCCTCCATAGCCCCTTCTGGCTCGGGCTGTCTGTCGGCGGCGGAGGATGCGGTGAAGATTGATTTGAAGGGCGGACACACGGGTCCGCCCGTACACTGCGCGCCAAGAATTCTTTGCGGTCTTTGCCCCTGGATAATATAATGATTATTCTTTAATCCGGCTGGCGAATTCGGGGAGGAATTTGGCTTTGATTTCGCGTTTGAGGACTTTGAGGGTCATCCCCATGGGGATTTCGGATTCGGGGACGATCTTGACCAGGCGGGGTGCTTTGTAATGAGCCATATGCTCATTGGCCCATTGGATGATCTCCTGCTCCGCGGCTTCCATTCCCGGCTTCAGGCAAACCACTGCCACGGTCATTTCTTTTTTGGTCGGATGGGGTATGCCGAAGACCACGGCGCGTGAGATTTTGGGATGTCTCATCAGCTTCTGCTCAACCTCCACGGAGAAGATAGAGTATCCTCCGGCCTTGATCATATCTTTTTTCCGGTCCACGAAATAGATCAGGCCGAGCCGGTTCTTTTTTCCCAGGTCTCCGGTATTCAGCCATCCCTGGTGGATCAATTCCTTACTCGCCTCCGGATTATTGAAATAGCCTTTGGTCACTCCCGGTCCTTTTGCCCAGATTTCTCCGACCTCGCCGGGTTTAGCGCGGGTTCCGTCTTCCTTCATCACCTTGATCCGGTAAGGATACACCGGCATTCCCACGCAGCCGCGGGCAAACCTGATTCCGGGCAGGTTGAACTTGATCATAGAAATCCCGGCCAGCTCCACCATCCCATAGGCTTCCACAAAGAGCGCGGACATAAGCGGTTTCCCGAAAATTTTGATGAAGCCTCCTTTTTTTCGGAAGATTTCCACCTGCTCCGGGGGCATGGCATCCGCGGCCGAGCACCAGGCTTTCATACTGGAGAGGTCGTATTTGTCAATTCCCTCGGCGAGCATCATCGCGTACATTGCGGGCACGCCCACGAAGAAGGTTGCGCGGTGTTTTTCAATCGCTTCCAGGACGCGTTTGGGATGGAACTTGCTCATATACAACCCGCCCACCCCGGCGATCATTCCCATCAGGGAGGCGCAGAATCCCATAATATGCGCGATCGGGAGGGACATAATTCCGAAGTCTTTCTTGGAGTTGGTGGGAAGGATTCCCGCGGCGAATTTCTGTCCGGTGATCAGGGCTTTGCTGGTCATCTGGGCGCCTTTGGGAAAGCCGGTGGTTCCGGAGGTGTAAAAGATCGCGACCGGGTCCGTGTCAGTGATCGGGGCCGGGTCCATTTCCGGGCTGGCTTTGGCAGTCAGATCGTCCAGAGATGAGAATCCGTCCAGACATTCGGCCTCCGGCCCGGACATAATCCATCTCTCAATGCCTTCAATGGTTTTTTGATCTTTGATGGAATCGGCAAAGACTTCGCGGTCCACGATCAAGGTTTTCGCCCCGCAATTTTCAATAATGTAAGCGATCTCGTCCTGCTTGAGCTGCCAGTTGAGCGGGACCGCGACCGCGCCCATTTTCATTATTCCGAACAGCATCAGGGGCAGATCAATTTTATTGGCGGTGCAGACCGCGACACGCTCTCCGCGCTGAATCCCCAGTTCCTTCAAGGCGTTCCCGACCCGGTTGAGAAAAATATTTCCGTCCATCGTTGAGACCTGGCCGCAGGCAAAAGTCTGGTAGCGCATTTCATCGCCCTGGTTCAGGAGCACGCCCTTGCGGTTGCCGTACGCTTTTAGAATTTTGTCGTGGATGTTGGCGATGTTCAGTTCTTTATCGCGCACCACCCGGAATTTTTCGAACATCGGAAAATACTCCTTGCTTGAGATTAAAAATACTTAGAACCATTCCGGCATCTTCTATATTTATTATGCCCAGAGTCTGAACCGCCTCGGCCAGAAACAAATTTCCCGGGTTCATCAGCCAGACGCCGTTCCGCTCAAAAATTCCGGCAAGATGATTATGTCCGAACAAAACCAGCCGGGCCTCGCGGGAGACCGCGGTTTGATAAAGCTGATCCAGGCCGGAATCCAAATCATAGTAATGCCCGTGCAGGGCGAGAATTTTGAAACCGTTCAGATGAAACTCAAGCTCGTTCGGCCCGGCAAACAGGTCCTCGTTTCCGCGCACGCCCTGGAATTTCAGCCCGAAATGCTCGGCCAGCTCCCTCCCGTCCTGGATAAAGTCGCCGAGATGAATCAGCAGGTCCGCGGGAAGATGATTCTTGATCGCTGATTCCGCGAGCTGGATACTCCGGTGAGTGTCGCTGATCACCAGGATCTTCACAGTTCCCTTATAGCAAATCCGGTCAGGGTTTGCAAGGAAAAATCACCGATCCCTTCAATCCAAAATCCTGGGGCGGAAAAATGATTGCAGTTGTCTGAAATCAGGTCTTATTTTATACTGATGATAGAAAAAATTTTTAAGGAGAGAAATGATGAAAAGTTCGGAAGCAAGATTCAGGTATTCAGGTTGGTTTCTGCTTTTAATTTTAGCTCTCTTGCTTCTGGATTCCTGCCAAACCCTGAAAAAGAAGCCGCCCGGACCGCACGAGAATTACGGCGCCAAGGCGGAGATCGTGATCAAGAATGTCGCTTACGCCGAGGGCGTTCCCGCCGCGGAAATGCTCAAACTGGATGTCTATTCCAACCCGCACCCGGGCCTTTGGCCCGCGGTGGTGGCGATCCACGGCGGGGCCTGGATCAAGGGCGACAAGGAAATGGACAACAAGGTCTATGTCTGCCAGGTTCTGGCGAATAACGGCTATGTGGTTTTCAATATTGACTACCGGCTGGCGCCGGAATTTCCGATCCGGGATCAGATTGAGGACGCGATGGGGGCGGTGATCTGGGTAAAGGAGCACGCGAAGGAATACGGGGCGGACCCGGAGCGGGTGGGAGTGGTCGGCGGCTCCGCGGGCGGGCATCTGGGAGCGATGGTTGCCTGGGCGAGCGATGACGAATATTTTAAGCCGACCGGACATCCGGAAAGCGGGCTTGACTCGGAGGTCAAGGTCGCGGCGCTTTACTATCCGGTGATAGATGTTGACCGGACGCTCAAGGAAAATGGAAAGGGAATGGCCTGGCTGGGGGAATCGGTGCTGGCCGGAGCGGTGGGCAAGAAATATCAGGGCCAGCTTAAGCACATCTCGCCGATGAATCATATTGATCAGAAATGTGTTCCGACCATTTTGCTGACCGGGGACGCGGACGAGCTGAAGCTCTATCCGCAATCGGTGGAGACGGTTAAGAAGCTGAAAGAACTCGGCATTGACGCGGAGCTGTTCACCGCGGCCGGAAAAAAGCACGGCTTCACCTGGGAATACTGGGATCCGGTCTCGGTGGATTCGGTCCAGGCGATTGTGAAGTTTTTTGACCGATACATGAAGGGATGACTAATCCTGCCCGCAACTAAAAGCATGTTCCGTCGGTTCCAATATTCCTGCTTGACAAGTAAATTTGAAACGATGATAATAGTTTATAAGGGTATGGAAAAGAGGTTGATCGGCAAAGGGGGAGGACCATGAAAAATAGTCAGCCATTGTTAGAGCTTAAATTTGACGCTAAAAATGAGGCCAGCATATCCGTAGATGAATTTGTTTCTTCCCTGAAGAACTTCCAGTTGTGTATTAAAAGATTAGGCCAGGTTTTGTCGAAAGGGATATCTATGGTTAAGCCAGGCCGCATAGGGAAGAGCATAGAGGATGCCTGTAATTTGGATATAATCGCGATCGAAAAAGGAAGCCTTCGAGTAGGTCTGGATTTGCCCACGAATCAAGAGATTCAAGTGGAAATGTTCGGAAAACAAGAATCGCTCGGAAAAGTAGCGGTAAGCAAATTTGTTGAGGGCATAGAATTGCTGGGATCGAAAAAGCCCAGTCTCGCGGTTGAATTTGATTATGGAGTTCTTGTCTCTCTCAGAGATGCTTCAAGAATTCTCACCAATGGAATAGATCATATCGATATTTTTTATAAGGGAGATGCCCATCCCGTCCGGAAAACGGCCATTACAAAAAGAGTGAGAGAAAAGGTGATTGAAAATATCACCGCGCCCATAAAGAGTGCGGTGGAAGTCAAGGGCAAGCTAAGAGAAGTTGATTTAGAACGGAATAGCTGCCAAATTTATCCAAATCCAAGTCATTTTATTCGATGCACTTTTGAACAGGCCCATGAGAGTCTAATCAAAGATTGCCTTGACCTTTATGTGAGAGCAAGAGGAGATGCGACGCTTCGAGAAGCAGATGGGCAAATCAGGGAGCTAAGAATTAAAGATATCGAAAAGTTTGAAGCAGAATCAGCGCCATTAATCTCGGCGGCTGGGTCCAAGAAATTGACGGCAAGGGCTTTATTGCAATCGGGCTTGGTCGGAATGTGGAAAGACCGTAAGGATATTGAAGATAGCAGTAAATTTGCTCGGGAGTTGCGTGAGCGAGCTCAAAAGCGGCAAGGATCATAGATCATGCGTTTTTTTGATACGGATGTTATGACCGATATTATTCGTGATTACCGGCCATCTGTTGATTGGTTAATTTCATTGGGTGAAGAAGAAATCGGCCTTCCTGGATTTGTAGTAATGGAATTGATAAAAGGCTGTAGAAATAACGAAGAGCTAAATAATCTGCAAAACCTCTTGGCTGAATTTCTGATCTTTTGGCCGTCCTCCGAGGATTGTGGCCGTGCCCTAAATGACCTCCTGCATTTCCATCTGAGCCATAATCTCGGTATCCTGGACGCCCTGATCGGCGAATGCGCGGTCGGCACCAGTGCAGTTTTGTGCACATTCAACGAACGACATTTCAACATCATCCCCCGTCTTGAGACCGAACAGCCCTACGAAAAAAGCAGGCCTCCACAATCGTCATGACCTTGGCCAAATCCGTGCCATATTCCTGGCCGGAAATGAAACAGCACGGCTTTACCCATGAATACTGGGACCCGGCTTCGGTGGATTCGGTTCAGGCGATTGTGAAGTTTTTTGACCGGTATTTGAAATAAGGGTATAGTTTCAATGTGGACATGAAGCCTGTGAACGGCCAGAGAGACTTTTTTAAAAGCTCCGAGAGTCGCCGATCGGGAGACTCCAGATCATGTGGAATTAATAAAGCGCCCGCGGAAAACAACAAGCTAAAGGCGGAAGATCGCGCGGTCCATGATTGGTACCGGTTTGTTCTAGCTTTTCCGCCGCATCTGGTTCGGAAATATCTTGAGGAATTTCAGCTTGGGGCCGGAGACACGGTTTTGGACCCCTTTTGCGGAACCGGAACCACCCTGGTGGAATGCAAGAAAAATGGCATTAAAAGCATCGGGGTGGAGCCCAATCCTATGGCCTATTTCGCCAGCCGGGTAAAAGTAAACTGGGACATTAATCCCGAACTTTTGCTCAAGCACACCGGAAAAATAGCCGGCTTTGCCGAAAAAGTATTAAAATCCCAGGGGCTTGAGGGGCCGGGAGACTCGCCCCTTTTTGGACGGAGCCGGGGCAATGATGTAAGCCTCACGGAATTATCGGCCGAAGGTCAAAAATTAATTTTGAAGAATTCAATTAGTCCCATACCATTGCATAAAAGTTTGACCCTTCTTGAAACCATTGAGAAGTTTAATAACCGTCCTTTAACCGGGCATGAGCGGCTTGCCCTGGCCAAGGCGGTTGTCTTCGGGGCGAGCAACTTAAATTTCGGTCCCGAGGTGGGGGTGGGGACGGTAAGAACAGACGCGCCCGTGGTCAAGCTCTGGCTCAATAATGTCCGGGAGATGGCGCAGGACTTGACCCAGCTTCACCAGCTCCGCAAGATTGAAGCTAAAGTTTATTTTGCGGACGCGCGGGCGCTGGGGAAAGTTTTGGCGCCCCGCTCAATTGATGCGGTGATTACTTCCCCTCCTTATCCAAACGAGAAAGATTATACCCGGACCACTCGGCTGGAGTCGGTGGTGCTCGGTCTGATCAAGAGCAAGGAAGAGCTCCGGGCGGTCAAAAGGAGTTTAATCAGGTCAAATACGCGCGGGGTTTACAAAGACGACCGGGACGATCAGTTTATTGCAGGTCATCAGGAGATAAATAGAATTGCGGAAATGATTGAGCGGAGAAGAATTGAATTGGGGAAAACTTCCGGGTTTGAGCGGCTTTACGGGAAAGTCACCAAGCTTTATTTCGGAGGAATGGCCAGGCATTTATCTGATCTGCGCGACTTTCTGCGCCCGGGAGCTTATCTGGCCTATGTCGTCGGGGATCAGGCTTCCTATCTCAGAGTGCTGATTCAAACCGGCCGACTCATCGCCGATCTTGCCGAAAACCTGGGATATCAGGTGGTAAAGATTGATCCCTTCAGAACTCGGTTGGCAACCGCGACCAGAAAGCAGCTCCGGGAGGAAGTAGTGGTATTAAGATATCCCGGATCCAAAAAATGAAGGAGTCCGGAAATGGTTAAAAAGAATCGTTACGCGCTTATTCTGGAACAGATTTTCAAATCCAAATACCGGGAAGGAACCAAGGAAATAACCTTTGAGCGGCAGGAAATTGAAGACATTGCCGGGAAGCTGAAGATGGTTTTGCCCAAAAACCTGGGGGATTTGGTCTATAGTTTTCGTTATCGTTCCGCCTTGCCGGAATTGATCCAAAGCAAAGCGGGCAAGGGAAAAACCTGGATAATCAGGCCGGCGGGAAGATCCAAATATCGCATGGCGCTGGTGCCGGAAATGCCCATCGAGCCGAACCAAAATATGACCGCGACTAAAGTCCCGGACGCAACCCCGGGAGTGGTCGTCAAATATTTTTTATCCGACGAGCAAGCTCTTCTAACCAAACTGCGCTACAACCGCTTAATTGATATTTTCACGGGAATCACCTGTTATTCTCTTCAAAATCATCTGCGCACCACCGTCCCTCAAATGGGGCAGGTGGAAACCGACGAAATCTATGTCGGGATCGATAAAAAAGGAGTCCATTATGTCGTGCCCGTCCAGGCCAAGACCAAGAAAGAAAAACTGAACATCGTTCAAATTGAACAAGATCTCGCAGTTTGCGCTTCCAAGTTCCCTTCTTTAATCTGCCGCCCGATCGGAGCCAAATTTATTGATCAGGGGGTCATTGTTTTATTTGAGTTTGAAGCAAATGGTCAAGAAGTTGGAATCTCTTCCGAAAGACATTATAAACTGGTGCCTCCCGAACAACTCACTGAAGAAGACCTGCTCAATTATCGGCAAAGGCTTTCTGACTAAACCTTGTGATCGGGGCTTGACAAGACAATTTTGGGAATGGACAATTAAGGTGGATAAGGCGGTTGAAGGCCTTGTTCTTGATGAGGCCGGGAGGATCTGATGAAAAATAAAGGGTTGGCGTCAAAGCCATTGATTTCAGAGGCCGCCCCGAAAAAATTGACGGCAAGGGCGTTGCTGAATTCCGGCATTGTTGGAATGTGGAAAGACCGCAAAGACATCAAGGATAGCGCCCAATATGCCCGCAAGCTGCGCGAGCGCGGCCAGAAGCGATAAGGCCCGCTTAATCAATGTGTTTCCTGAATAATAATTATAAGCGATCGTGGAATTTTTTAACAGGTATTTGAAGTAAGGAAACCGCAGACTGCCAATACGCCCCTGCTCAGTCAGTCTTGCGGGCCGGCGTGGGAGGAAAACTTATTTCATTTCATTCAAAACCTTCATTAAAACGCTGGTGTCGGTAATGGTCTGATAGGTGAAATCCTTGGTCAAGAGATTATTTTCTTTCAGATACTTTTTCAGGCTGGCGAGATAACTCTCCAGAGAGCCGCCCGGCTGGTTTGCCTCCCTGAGCGCCTGGGCATTATGAATTTTAACCGAACCGAGCATCTCCTTAAGTTCCTGCTCGGAATAAGGGCCGTCCTCCGGAAAGGTATATTTATTGAGAATCCCCTGAAACTCCTTCCAATTAACCGGCTGATTGATCCAGTTCACCGCCCGGACCCATCCCTTTAAAATTTTCTCCAGGTCCGACCGGGGAATGTTCTTCAAGATTGACTGGAATCCATAAATTCCCTCGGGCATGCTTCCTTTAAAGGTGGCGGTGGTCGCGGCGACCAAGCCATTGCCTTCTTTCACCGCCCGGATCGCATCCGGGTCATAACAGATGATAAGCGGAATCTTGCCCGCGATAAACTGGTCGGCCAATTCACTGTTTTCCAAAAATTCCACTTTGAAATCGGACATCTTTAGTCCCAGGCTGGTTAAATAAAGATAGACCACATAACTGACCGCAGGGGTGTCCTCGTAAATCCCCAGAACCTTATTCTTGGAGTCCTTGAAATTGAACCCTTTTTTAACAATAATCTTGTCCCCTCCATAAGACCAATCCAGTTCCGCCAGAATGGTCACCGGCTCCCGGTTAATATGGTCGGAGGCCATGGTGCCGATCATATCCAGGCTAAAATCAACTTTCTTATTATTAAATTGCTTGGCGAATTCTTCGTCATCCGCGAAGTTGATCACCTTGACCGAAACCCCCTCCTGTTTCCAGAATCCCTTAGCCTCCGCCACACTGGCAGGAGCATCCGCGATCCAGGGCGAGATGGCGATGGTGTAGGTTCTGGGGGTTTTGACCTGCGAGCTGGAGTCAATCAGGGGGATGGCGAGCAGTAAAATTACTCCGGCCAACCATTTAATTCTAAACCTTCTGATCATTTCCTCCCTCCTTCTTCCCGGTTCTTTGATTCTGGACTCCTTAACGCCGGCCTCAAGCGGATCTGCGATCTAAAAATTCTTTATTAACTTTTTATTTTACTATCGCGTTCCCGCAATGTCAATTAACCACCTGGGCCTTTTTATCTCTTTCAATGCTTTGCCTTTAAAATGGAACAGCTATGCCTGTTCCAATGGCCAATCGGGAGCGCTTTCTGGCAGGGATCTGGTTTTCAAGTGCGGTCTTGCTTGAAGATTGAGCGGCAATCAGCTAGAATAAAAATCAATGAAGAAGCCCAAGAATCCAAAAAATCGGGAAATCATTTTCGTGGTTGAAGATTCTCCGGAAGGCGGCTATGAGGCAAATGCCCTGGGATTTTCCATCTATACCGAGGCGGATAATCTTAAGGAGCTGAAAGCCGCGATTAAAGACGCGGTGGAATGTCATTTTTCCGAAAAAGAGCGGCCTTCCCTGATTCGGCTTCATTTTGTCAGAGACGAGGTGATGGCTCTATAATTTCAATTATGCCTGCCAGGGAACCGTAATGAGCAAGGCAATGACCAATCGTGAACGCTGGCTTAAAGCGATCCGGTTTGAGGATACGGATCGTCCGGTGAGGTTTGAGGCGCTGGGGATTGATCAGAACACCATTCTGCGCTGGCAAAAGGAAGGCGTTGAGAACCTGAAAAACGAGGGGGATTTCTATCTCCAGTCCGGGTTTGACCTTCCGGCGCCGGTGATGATCGGCGCGCATCTTCATCCCGGATTTTTCCCGGAGTTTGAGCTGAAAGTTTTGGAGGATGACGGGAAGCGGCAACTGATCCAGACCCAGGCGGGGATTTTGCAGGAAGTTTTTACCGACGGCGCAATGAGCATTCCGCATTTTGTGAAATTCCCGGTGGAGAATCCTGGTGATTGGCAAAAGATTTTGCCCAGGCTGAATCCCAAAGACAACGAAAGGGTGGACCGCTGGAAATGGTCGTTTGACCTGGCAAAGGGCGCAGGCTGGCCCCTGTCTCTTTATGTTCCCGGCTGTTTCGGGTTTCAGCGGCACCTGATGGGTTTTGAAAACCTGATGGTCGCTTATGTGGAACAGCCGGAATTGATTCATCAGATGAGCCAGGCCTGGTCTGCGCTGGTGATCGGCGTGATTGAGCGGGCCAGATTTAATGGCGAGATTGACATCGTCTATTTCTGGGAAGATATGTGCTACAAGAACGGCCCGATGATCTCTCCGAAGATGTTCAAGGAATTTATCCAGCCTTATTACCGACCGGTTTGCGACCGGGCATTGGAGCTGGGAGTGACCGGCTTGTGCGTGGACACGGACGGGGATTGCCGCCTGCTGATTCCTCTTTTTGTGGAAACCGGGATCAATTTTATGCTTCCGTTTGAGGTCCAGGCCGGAATGGACATCCGGGAGGTCCGGAAGAAATTCCCCAAACTCGCGATCCAGGGCGGCCTGGATAAGAGAACGCTCGCGCAAAGCAAAGACGCGATAGACGCGGAGCTTTCCGCCAAAATGGACCTGATGCTTTCGCGCAAAGGCTGGATTCCCTCGCTGGATCATGTGATCCCGCCGGATGTGGCTTATGAGAATTGGCAATATTATCTGGAACGAATCAGAAGCTGGAAATAATTGTTCTTCTGTAAGGCTTTATAATGCTTTTGCACTTTTGCCTTTGCCATGCTCCAATATTTAGAGATGGCTAGCCTTGAAATTTATGAGGCAATAGGACTTCAAAACTCTATATGGCTCTCCATACTCGGTATGAATGCTCTTTTTATTTTTGTCCTGCTCTTATTGTTCCTCGCCCTCAATAGCGGAAGTCTGCCAGAAAGCTGGAAGAAATCCTTTGGTCGGGATTTTTCCTTGTCAGCCAATATTCGTCTCGCGATGAAAATCGCCTCTTCAAAATGGTGGGTATTGGTGGTTCCGCTGTTTTGCATCGGGAGTTGGTATTACGAAGGCAGCTTATTAAGTTTTCTGTCAATCCGCCTGAACGGCCATCTTTTAAATGAGCACAGGGATTTTTGTTCTTCGCTTTACGAAGCGGATCATACCCAGACAACTATAGCAAGCTATTCTTTTTTAGATGAGCTTGCCAAGGCCACTAATAATTCTTTGAGCTCTCCCTTAGAACTCTGGCAAATTTTCATCGGAGCATTCTTATGCACCGCAGTGGCAGTCGTAGTCCTTCTATGGTTTGAAAAAGTAAAAAGGGGAAAGAATAACATTATAAAATTACCAAAATTCGGTCTTTTAAATATTTTCAGATTGACCCTCATTATCCTTTTGATTGCGCCCATTTACATGACAGTGAAGCAGATTTGGCTTACGAGACTGGGCGAGCGGGCTGGAGCTGGATTTATGCTGGAGTTAACATTACTTATTATGGTCGGCGCCCCGCTTGAAAGTCTGTGGTTCGCTATGATCTTCAGGGCAGGAACCAGCCTTTCTCCAGTTCATTTGAACGATCAGCGCGGCTCTGGAAACAATTCCCTTTTTGAATTGACCTTGAAAGTATTTCCGGTGTTCCTGTTTTTTAACGCGGTCCAGGCAATTTTCTGGGGGTTGTATTTTATTCCTTTCGGGAGTTCTTATGAGAGACTATCCGATTTTTTATCACAAATCAAAATGGCAGAGCCATATAAGAATCTTTTTGCCTGGGCCTTTTTCCCTCTGCCGTTTATTGTGGCCAAGAACAACATTAAATTTCGCGAAAGCTTTAAATGGCTTTATGGGACCTGGCGCCATCATTTTCTGAAACTCATTATTCTGCTAATTATCATAGTTACAGTAAGCTCCTCTCTGAACCTAATTTCAGCCTTATATGAAGAAAACCAGATTTCTTCCGTTTTTACCTATAATTATAATGAATGTATGAGGAGTTTTACCGAAATCGCTTGGCCGGACTTTACCAAAATGGGGATTTCAGCGATAAGAGTTGTTTTTAAAATGATTTTGTTCTTGCTGGTCGCTCGGACTTTCTCATCCGGCACTCTGGATTTCCATAAGCTCCGATAACTCCTAAAAGATTATTGCGCCTAAAGTCGCTCGCAGGAAAAGGAGTCGCGGCTAAAGTCGCTTATATTCCTTATCAACTTATTGACTTATCAACCTATCAACCTATCAACCTTTATTTTTTATTCGGGTCAATGATCTCCATCGTCTTGCTCTTGCTGTATCCGACCAATTCCACATACGCGAGTCCATTGGCCGGCTTTCCTAAAACTTTACAGCTTCCTTCCCAGTAGCCCAGGCCCATAAATTGAAACTCCTGGTCGGAAACCGTCGGGATCACGATCAGGTCAACTCCCCAGGCCGGAATGAGAATCTGCCAGCCCGAAGGATAGGCTGAATTGGTATGCGGGCTGAGCCAGAGTCCAACTTGATTGATCCTGGCTTCGCTGATCAGAAGGCATTCCTCTTTACCGTCCCGGTCAATCCGGCAGGCCCGACTTAAAGGCTCAACCGCGCCATCCGGCCTCCGGATCGTGTAAATCATATACTCAGTATTATCATCCAGCTGAATGCTGAACCAGTCCCAGCCCAGGCCCGTTCTTAAGCCCATATATCCGTATTCGTGGTCAAACCAGCCAATGCCTTGAACCGGAATCCGTCTGGCTTCAAAAAAGATCGTCCCGCTGAGCTCCATCCTCGGATACGACATATAATAATTAGCCAGCCCCTCGCCCTTGGCTACGATCCCGTTTTCACTATGCAAAGCCGCGGGCTTCAAGGGCTTTAGCTCAAGGTCCACTCCTAATTTTTCAGCGGCGGCTGAAATATGATGAATCTGTTCATCTCCGCTCGCCCGCCATTTTCCCAAAACGACTTGATACTCTTCCTCGCTCGCCCCCGCGTTCTTCCCGGCCGGGAGCCCGATTAGCTGATGAAGATATTTCCCGCTGGCCTCATCAACCAAGGCCAGATGCGCCATATAAACCAGAGGCATTGCTGACCCGAGCTTCATTCCCGGATGCTGGTCCAGGTCGGTGCGGTGCTGGAAGAAGGTCAGCTCAAACCCGTAGTTTTTGCCGTCTTCGCTTTTCAAATGCCCGGTGTAATACCACCATTCTATCTGCGCCCACTTATGCGCGGCCAGATCCCCGGGCAACTCCATCGGCCGGGTCGGATAGTTCAGATCCAGCGGCGCCAGAACCGGCCGCGTGCAGGAAAAAATTATTCCCAATAAAAAAATTACCATTCGGGCTTTGCCGGATTTTTTATTCCCGGACATTCTCTCCTCCGATTTCGCTCCAGCTTCTTGAAATTATAGCATTAAATTTTTCCAGCGCATAACATCTTTATCTGCTCAAGCAAATTATTTGTTTTAGCTGACCGTCTAACAGTTTTATTTTAGTGAAATCAAAGGCTTCATTATCCGCGCCGAAGGCGCTTTGGAGTGCGACGCCCACGGCGTCGCTTTTGAAAGCGGTGTCGCGGACACCGCAGTCCAAAGCGTCCCGCTCCGCCGGACACAACTATTTGAAAAATTCATTATTTTGTAAATAAAAAAGTGTTAGACGGTCAGTTGTTTTAGCCCTTGATTGTTTTATAATTTTTAGAAAGAAAATGACAGCAACTTTGAGCCAGGCAAATAAATTCAAACTGCCGGACTATTTGATCGCGGCGCTGATTTTGGGGGTGGTTCTGGTGGAAAGCCCTGAGACCGTCCAGAAGATCGGCCCGAGCTGGGATGAGCCGGTTTATTTTCATTCGGTGAAAAATTACGCGGCCTGGTTCAAAAGCATCGGCCAAGGCAATGCCTTTAACCGCTATACTCTTGAGAGCGTGTTTGACCTCGGCCTTCTTACCGATTGCAGTCCCACGCTTCCCAAACTGCTCGCCACCATCACCTATTCAACTTTTAAAAATCAACTGGGCGAGTTCCGGGCTTTTCGCGCTTATGCGCCGATCCTGTTCGGGATTCTTTTGGCCCTGATTTATCTCCGGGTAACTTCGCGCTGGGGAAGGATGGCGGGAATCGCCTCGGTGATTTGCGTCTTTTTTATGCCCCGGGTTTTCAATGACGGCCATATCGGCGCGACCGAGACCCCGCTTTGCTTCTTCTGGTTCCTGACCGCGATCCTGTTTGAGGCGTCTTTTAAGAGGCGCTGGCTGATGCCGCTTGCGGGAATCAGCTACGGACTCGCGATGTCCGTCAAATTCACCGGGTTCGTCCTGCCCATCCCCCTCCTGGCCTGGGCCTGGATTTATCATCGGAAAAAAATGTTTTATCCCACGCTCTTCCTGTTCCTGATCGGGCCGCTGGTGTTTTTCCTGCTGGAGCCGTCAATGTGGGACGATCCAATAGTGGACCTGCTGGAATTCGTCCGGATCAGCGCGTTCCGGCAGGGCAAGGTCCTGGTGCCGGTTTTGTTCCTGGGCCGGTATTACGAATTTTCCGCGCCGTTTTATTACGCGCCCTTTATGGTCCTGGTCACCACGCCGGTTTTGACCTTATTCCTTTTCCTGCTCGGCCTGATCCGGACCGCGCTTAACCGCTTCCAGGATCAGCTCGCAATTTCCTTGATCATCCATTCTTCCTTCTTCATCCTGATGATGATGACGCCCAACGCCCCTAATTACGACGGCGTCCGGCTCTTCCTCCCGGCCCTTATTTTCCTGGGCATTCTCTCCGGATACGGATTTGCCGGCGTGACCGAACGGCTGGAACAAATTCTCGGCCGGCTCAAAATCAATCACCGGCTGACAAGAATTTCCAGCCTGGTCATACTCCTGATCGTCTCGGCTTATCCCCTCCTCAAAGTCTATCCCTATGGCCTGGAATATTATAACCAGCTGATCGGAGGAGTCGCCGGCGCCAGACATCACGGGATGGAGACCACATATTGGTGGACGGTGGTTAATCCCGACGCTCTTAAGCGGATCAATCGGGCCTTGCCTTCTAACGCCTCTTTGGTCTGCTGGCCCACCCGGGCCAATATCTGTGAATTATATCAAGAGCTGGGCCTGCTCAGAAAAGATCTGAAAATCACCAAACGAAAAGATTTTGACTATCTCTTAGTCCTTTCCAGGCCCTACTGGAACTTTCAGCCTTTCTTCGCCTTCCTCGGCATCCCGCAATCCGAGCTGGAAATCATTGCCTCGCAAGAACTGGACGGAGTGCCGCTCTGGGTGCTTTACCGGCAACCGAAATAATTTCAACCGGTGAACGGTGAATGAAGGAACTGGTGAAACTGGTGAAGCTGGACTTCGGCGAGCTCCCTTCGGGTCTGCAAAAATCGTGATCAATCCCCGGTATGAGAATGCCTGGAGCTTTTTTGAGGGAACCGCCCTGGTATTTTGACCGCAACAAGATGACGGTTTAATTCCTAGAGATGGTTTCATAAGCCCAAACGTAGGGGCGTGATTTATCACGCCCTTGTTTGAGGGCGCAATAAATTGCGCCCCTACAAAACCGACAAAATAACGCGGTCAAAATACTAGATTCACCTCGGTTCAGATCGCCGGAACAGTTTTCTGCTCAGGCCGCTCTCCGGGCCCGGCTTTTCCGGCCGAACCTTCTTCCGCCGCTCCCGCGCAATTGCGCTCCGTCCCGGGCTTCATACTGGCGCTTGACATTGATCTTGAATTCCGCGGGAAAATTCGGGTGTTCCTTCCGCTCCAACTCCCGCCCGATGAACCGCTCAATACTCCTCAAATTCGGCTCCTCGTCAAAGGCCACCAGGGTGACCGCGTCTCCCGGGTTCTCCGCCCTCCCGGTCCTTCCCACCCGGTGGATGTAGTCCTCCGGGCAGGCCGGGACATCAAAGTTGACCACGCAGGAAATCCCCTGGACATCAATCCCGCGGGCCGCGATGTCGGTCGCGACCAGGACCTGGCAACGGCCGCGCTTGAACCCTTCCAGGGCGCGAATCCGTTGCGCCTGGCTCCGGTCGGAGTGGATCGCAATCGCGTTCACGCCCGCCCGCTCCAGCCGGCGCGTGATCCGGTCCGCGCCGTGCCTGGTGCGCGAGAACACCAGCACGCTTTCCATTTCCGGACTCTTGAGCAGCTCAATCAGCAGATCAATTTTTTTGTCCCGGCCGACCGAGTAAACCTGCTGGGTGATGATCTCCGCGGGATTCCGCGCCACCCCCGCCTCAACCGTGACCGGGTCCCTCATATAACGGAGCGCGAGGCTCCTGACCTCCGAGGGCAGGGTCGCGCCGAAGAGCATGGTCTGACGATCGCGCGGCAAAACCTGGATGATGCGCCGGACCTGGTCAATGAAACCCATATCCAGCATCCGGTCCGCCTCGTCCAAAACCGCGATCTCAACCTGAGATAAATTCACGGTCCTGCGGTTCATATGATCCAACAACCGGCCCGGGGTCGCGATCACGATGTCCACTCCCCGCCGGAGCGCGTCAATCTGGTTCCCGATGCTGACCCCGCCGAAAATGGCCACGGTCTTGATGCGCATGAACTTGCCGTAGTTGATGCCGAACTGCTCGTTCTGGAGCGCGAGTTCGCGGGTGGGAGTAACCACCAGCGCCCGCACTTTTTTCCGGCCCTCATTCTGCTGAGGACCCGCGGAGAGCCGGTCCAGGATCGGCAGCATAAACGCCGCGGTCTTGCCGGTCCCGGTCTGGGCGCGGCCGATCACATCCCTTCCGCTCAGCGCGGCCGGGATCGCCTTGATCTGGATTTCAGTGGGATTTTCGTAGCCTGCCGAGAGAACGCCTCTCAGCAGATGGTCTGATAGACCAAATGATTCAAATGACATAATAACCTTCCTTTTCTTAGGGTTAAAATTCCGTGTGAGGCGATTTTCCGAGACGGGATACGAAGGTAAAAAACAAGCCCTGGGGCTTTATTATTTCAACCAATTCGCGGAAGTAGCTGCCTCACTCAGCAGAATCAATTATTAACGGTCCGATACCGAGAACCTTCTGCTGTATCTACTTCTCTCAGGAGGAGTATACACATTTTCAGCCGGATTGCAAGCACGGACCTTAACCGGTCATCAAAACCCTGAACCCGCGGGTTCAGAGCAGTGAACTAGAAGCCGAAGTTGAGGCTTAAACCGGCAAGGTTTAACCTTGCAAGAGAGGAGAGGGCTTTTGAAAGTCACATGAAATTATTCAGCGAAAATAATTTGTAAAATTCTGATCCCGCAGGGCTAAGATGGCACTAGCCAGAGAAATTTGACAACTTCTTGAAGATGATATAGGAATAAGAATTACAATGCCAGGACAAAGTAGCCAACGAACCCTTGGGGTCAAACCTTGACATTTCGAACCCTTGGGGTCAAACCTTGACATTTGACATTTCTTGCAATTTTTGCGCTGAGAGCCTGCATAAAATTCAATCCCCTCCTCCAAAACAGTGGTCAGTGGACAGTGGATAGTGGTTAGTGAAATTCCCGAACTCGGAAACCTCAACTCCGAGTTCCGTTGTGTTCGTCGTGATCGTTGTGTTTAACCCTCCTATTTCCATTCCATCTCTCCTCCCCATTTCAGGGGTTCTCAAATTTACTGCTTGATAAATCAACTGCCAGTCAAAATTATGCAGCAATTTAAAAGGGCTGTCAAGTGCCAGCGCGAAGCGCTGTATCGCGACTAAAATCGCGCGCACATAAACGAATTGAGACTAAAGTCTCATGCACAACGAGCGCGAAAAATGCGACTAAAGTCGCCCGCACAGTAAGGAACTTGTGTTTGACGGAAAGAGAATATCTGAGAAAATCGGATCAATGGTAGAGGAAGGCGCAAAGGGATCGGAAAGATTAAGCCGGCATCGGCTTTCTTTTCCGGCTTTCCTCTACTTCATCAGCGCCGCCAAAGCCCCACAAGCCCGAAGAATTGACTCTCCCGATTTTTTTGAAATAATCGCCGCGGAGCTGAGTCAAATGGAGCAAGAAGGCTTGCTCGCCGGTCTCGCCCTCGTGCTCATGCCGGATCATCTACATATGATCATCCGGCTGGGCGCCAAGAAGGATTTGAGCCAGGCGATCAAGCTGTTCAAGGGAAGAACCGCCTACAAAATCAACCGGCTCAATCAAACCTCCGGCTCCATCTGGTATAAGGGATTCCACGAACGGCTGATCCGCGACAATGAGAAACTTTCCGGCTATTACAATTACATTTTGAAAAATCCCGTGATGGCTCATCTCTGCGCCACCCCTGCCGAATATCCCTACTTCCGAATCAAGCCCG
>Ga0315277_10004766_pt1 | contig 17970 bp, 22 predicted proteins | sample YL17G05_15_MG_FD_203695 | JGI IMG/M metagenome (GOLD analysis project Ga0315277, IMG submission 203695) | Sediment microbial communities from Yellowstone Lake, YNP, Wyoming, USA - YL17G05_15 | ecosystem: Environmental > Aquatic > Freshwater > Lake > Sediment | place: USA: Wyoming | collected...
TGGCAAGCACCTCAGTTGCTTGCTTAATGCTGCCATCGCTCATTATATAATAGGTCATAGCGCAAAGGTAAATATATTTTGAAAATAAAATACATAATTATTTTGATTGCCTATTGCGTAATTAAAAAATAGTATTATATTTGCCCTATAATTATTCACTCAAAAAATCGAAAACATGACAACAGCAAACTTAACTTCTAAACTTTCAAAAATGAATATAGCTTACACAATAGTAGATGTAAACGGATACAACATGGATATTGAGTTCACAATTAATGGTCTTAATTTCTCAGCAGGTTTTAATACTTCTAAAAATATAATTGAAGATTTTAGCAGAGCGATTTGCTTTGATAATTTAAACCAAGAAATGCAAAGAAGATTTTTTTCAAATTTTAATAAACTTATTAAATACGCTAACGCATGAGACACCGCCCCCGACTAATTGACTGCACCCGATGCGAGGGTGCAGGCTTCGAGCTTGAGCATCCTATACATTGCTTTATAAATGATTGCGAGCTTTCAACAATATGCAGCGATTGCACAGATGAGTGTAGGCGCGAACATACTATCGAATGCAAGCAGTGCGATGGCACTGGAGAAGAATTTGAAGAAGCACCTAATGCTTGGGATGAAAGGGAGAAGTGCTAACGTTTTGCAGATTGGCGTTGTTGCCTCACAAATGTTTAATTGAAACACTAAATTTAATAATATGGAAAATGATAATTTGAAAAACGAAAGCAATAACGCCAATGTGCTGTTAGCTGCTGTGCCTGATTGTAAAGATATGGATTACGATAAGGTAAGGGCTATCGGCAAGGAAAAGTATTGTATAAAAGGAATAAGCTGTAATTTCTGCGACTTCATGGATAGAGATAGAGGCAAGATAAATAGTTGCGTTCAGGAGTATGTCAAAAGGCATTGCAGCTAACTACCTGCTACCCGATACAAACCTTCGGCAAGCAAACTAAGTATAACCCTCAGCCTTCGCTCTTGCCTTAACATCGGCAGGCACTCGGTTGACAATCACTGGGACGAGATAGTGGCGGCAGTTCCAACCTCCAACAAAGGTGAAGATGCTGCGGCTATCAGTGCCATCAATGCGCCCTGACCAAGTCCCATCTACAATATCATTAATACCTGCGCTATTATCGCCGTTGCCCCAAGCCTCAATCTCTTTGCGGTGAAAGATTGCCCCTTCGCGATGCTCGCAGAATGGTCTTGTTGTTGCAATCTCGCCGCCTAAGTATTGGAAGTATTCAATGCCAAGCTCCTCATTGACTGCTGCTGCATAGCTTCTATCTGCAATCGCTTGCGCTGTTCCTGCCACTGTGCGCACATTTGCAAGTAGCCTCCCATCGTTTGCTTCCGTTCCTTCGATAACTCCTTTAAGTGCTGTGACTGCTTGGTTAAGCGGTGCGCGAGCTGCAACATTCGCAGTTAGTTGCTCTAAGAATGGCTGCGTTACATTCTGCTTTAGCCCTGACCCAAAGAACGCATCAATCGCATTCTGCTTTGAGATATTTAATAGTTGCCTCTGCACATTGTTTGGCTGAAAGCTACTATCAATCTTCTTTGCAATGTCATCTGTTAGCTGAACTCCCTCATCTATTGAGCCGAGAAACTTCTGCACTGCATCTTTATACTCACCGCCTGCCAGTGACTTATTTAGCTCATCGGTTATTAATCCAATTCTTCGGATGTTGTCTTCGGTCTGTGCGATGTTTCCATCGGCATCGACATCCATATCTCCGAGCATTGGGGCAATCTTGCGCCACGCATCACGCTGCGCCTTAATTGCCGCCGTAGCAATATCCTCTGGGACATTCTCCAAGAGCTTGATTTTCTGTTTAACGAGTTCCTCAAACGATGCCATTCAATAAGGTTTGTTGCGCCTGCGCAATTGGGTCAAGTTGTACTCTAATCTTTTCCGCTGCCTTTTCCTGCAATAGTCTTATCTTATCGCTCATCGGCAATGCCAAGAATGATGGCTGCCCTTCGCTTGGAATGTAGTCTCTTATCAACTCCATAATAAGTTGAGGTGCGCTGTTATGCAATACATCTTGCCACTTCTCAACTGTGCCGCTTGCGAGCCTCGCTAATACATCAGCATTGCTCATCAATAGCAATTCATCAGCATTGATTATTAAGTCGTATATCGCGCTCGTTTCATCGTCTGTATAATGAATCGCTCTGATGTAGTTGTACACATTGCTAAAGGTTATCGATGGCGGCACTCCTGCCTTAACTCCTTCGCTGATAACTGCAAGGTAATCGCTCGGTGTACTTATGTCGAATGATGTTGGATAGACTAAGTTAACGCCGCCGAACAAATCGCCATATCTCATCCGCCCGATTGTAACCAAACAGAACTCATAGATTGTAAATAGTTGGTCTGAGATAGGCTTAATAAAAGCATATAAGCTGCGGAGCTTATTCAAACTCCCCGTTGCCGTTGATGCCTCGCCAATTGTTCCGCTCTCATCGCTTGAAGGTAGATGCAATATGCGCCTTGACTTCGCCATCTGCTGCTCAATCTCGGTGCGCAAGAAGTTCAGTGTTTCCATTGGAGGTGAAACGAACTTTAAATAGTCACCGCTTAAGCCAGTGTCTCCTTCGCTGATTGATGTCTTTGGTTTAATTAAAAGCATACCCGTTGGTGAAAATCTGCTCTTTACTCCGCTGCCTGAGCAACTTCCGCAAGTACGATAACCCCCGTTGATTGGGTCAAATATCTGCCCATCATTACAGCGGTTGCCTTCTCTATCTGTGAACTCGCAAATCTCACCGAGAGCAACCATAAAAGGGAATGCGCTTGTAGCCTTGCTCATCTGCAAGTAGCTCTCATCGAGTATCACTTGGTCAAGTAGTGGCACTGCGGTAATGAACGGCGATTGAAATGCAATCTCATCACCTATTAGCTGAGGTGCGCCCATCAATTTAATTGCAGGAACATATCCTAAGTTATGCTGAAACACAACATAAGGCTCACCGAATGTCATATCGCTTTTCTTGCCAGTCTGCTCAATGCGGTAGATTGCTTCTTTGTCGTAAAGCTCAAGTATAATTCCACTGCGCTCATTTTTGCTGCCTGCTTTAACAACCGAATGGTCATCGGTAATAACTAAGTAGTAACTGCCGAACTCCTGCCCTACAATATTTTTACAATTGTAGTATTCTGGCATCGGTCTTATTAGCTCATTTGTAACAGTGCCATCTTCATCTGTGTAAATGTCTTCGGGAAATATCGCAATAATTCCGTTAGCATCTACGAGCTTCAAGGTGGGCAGCATATTCTTAATGAACATCTCCAAGCTGCCGAACTTCTCAATCTCATTGTTGACATACTGCTGAAAGGTCTCCTCACCGAATATCGGATTCACCTCATCTTGGTACTTGATGCTCCAGTTTTGGTCGGCAAAAGCTCTGCTGATTGTTGACTTGAAATCTTCAAACACGCTCAGCGTTGTTGCCTTATAGTTCTCCTTTATATAGGTAGCCTGCGCATCGGTCTGATTCGGAGCGCGAACAGAAAGCAAGTGTTCAGGGTAAACATCAGAGCGGCTGTGCGGCAAGATGCTATCATACATCTTTGCGGCATAGTTGTAGCCACTCCAATACTCAGGATAAGCAATGCGCTTCTTTGGGTTGGCAGTATTGCTCTGCTCCCAACTCTTGCGCTTGGCAATAAAATTATCGACAATCTTCTGAACGTCCTCCATTTTGTTATGCTGCTAATTTAATTGGATTTAAGGCAATGCCAATTGTAGCTCCTGCCCAATTGCTGCCGCACTTCTTGCCGCCGCACATCTTGATAACTTTTGGTTTTGTTTTCATCGGTGTAGTATTGATATGCCTCTGCCTTCTGTGGTGTTCAGCGTTATATTTTTATAGCCGTAGTGAGCTGCGTATTCAACTAACTTGCGTGGTCCTTCCAAGTGGATAGTGTCGTGGTAAGCTATCACTCCGCCTCTTGCAAGAACATTCTCAACAAGTTTAAACTCCTTAACAACGTGCTCCCAACTATGGTCACCATCAACGAAGATTAAATCGAAATGGTTTGCAGGCAGCTTATTCAGTTCCTCAAGTGAGTTACCGAGAACGAAGTCAATCGCCTTGCCTTTGGAAGTCATAGCGGCTTTAGTTGCATTGGTGCGATAATCGTTAATGTCGATACCAACATATTGACCGCCTTGCGGAAGGGAGTTTATTAAGTGCTGAGTTGTTTCACCTTCAAACACTCCAACCTCTAATATGGTTTGATACTTTGCCATCTTAACCAGTGAAGCTAAGAATGCGCCGCACTCATCTTCACTATTCCAATCGTGTCTTGCAACCTCTGTGAATGTTACTGTTGTTACAACCTTCTTAGGTCTGCCTCGTTTTGCTTTATCGTTTTCCATCTGCAAATTTATTTTGAACTATTCTGTTTATGTAGTAGATATGTCTTTTGCCGATTGCTTGATGGTCTGCCTTAAGCATCCTATCGAGCCAATCAATGTAGAAGTTAGGAGTGAATCCGTTGCCGCCGTAGTAACTTTGCAAGTAAAACTTTTGAGTAATCTCTTGATAGGTTAAACTCCTAGTCATTGCGAAGTGAATCATTCCGCCCTCGCTTGTTTTTATTTTGTCGTATGCCTTAAGCGCAGGGTCAACATTATGAATCGCCATTGCAATATTCATATACAATTCATCAGGCTGTGAGCCGCCCCACTTCATCCTTAAGTCCTTTAAGGGTATTGGATTGTTAAGATACAAATCCTCAGCAGTGCGGTAGATACTTTTTGCCGCTTTGCCTTTTACAATCCACTGCATCGAGCTATTGATGGCAGGCATTACCGCATCAGCAGGAAGCTCAAAGTGCGCCCAAATCTTATCTGCCCAAGCCCACTGCATTGCTTTAAAGTCGCGCCCCTTATCAATAGTATGGTAGCCAACAGTATGGCTTATGTAATCTTTGCCCGATTGAGCAAGCTCCTCAATCATTGGCTGAATGTCTTTAAGCGCAATCGCGTCTACATCTAGGTAAAGGTTGCGCTCGTATGGTAAATAATCGTATAGCTTGACCTTTAGCTTAGCAGGGTCAAGTTTGTTGTTGGTGTAAATGTCCTCTTGCGCGATGTCGCTAACATAGTCAATACAGTTATGTAGCTCAGGGCACTGGCTGAAAGCCTTGCCCCTATCATCTACAATTAGCGCAATGTTAATTGCAGGATTAAACTTCTTAATGCTAAACGCAAGGTTATAAGCAGCCCAATAGTATTGCACCTTACCGAATGCAAGAAGCACCACTCCCGTTGTAGGAGTGATGCTCTGAATAGGATTAGTTGCTTCGCTGCTCATTAGCTGAATACTCCCGCAGGAGCGTCATATTGTGCAGGAATGTTTTTATTTCTCCAAGAGAATGTTACCTCATATCTCTGAAGCTCGTTGTTCTGCTCAGGTAGAATGAAGTTTGCTGAGGTAGTGATACCAACTGGAGCAGTAATGTAAATCACCTTTCCGCTGTCGCACATATACGCAAGTATCCAAGAGATACGGCGGTTGTTGACATCGTTCCAAAACACACTGTTACCATCGGTAACATTCGCATCGTACAATGTCGCAGTTCTATCTTCATTGATTCTTATTGAAGTACCGCAGCCAATTGGTGAGTCAACTGTTATCGGTGAGCCAGCAGGAAGCGCAAAGCGAATATCGCTTATCATTTGTGCTGTGCCTGCCGTAAGCAGTGCATCAACCTCAACTGCATCAGAAGGGTCAACAAGCTCAGTTCCACAAGAGCCAACTATGATAGCGGAAACTCCGCCGAGTTTATATTCGTTGCAGAGCACTAGGTCGTGCTCAAGCAGTGATGTGTCGCAATATGATACACAAGCCATTTTAGAATAGTATTAATATAATTGTTGCGCTGTTAGATAGGTCGCTGCAATGACACCTACTTTATTCTCTATGGTGTTGCAAAGATATTAATTTTCGTAATACAAATTAACTGAATCTTCGGTTGTTATTCTTTGCCCATCTTCGCTAAGGATAAACGGCTCATCATTATCGAGGATTGATGGCAAGCAGTCAGCACTGGTATTGCTGCAAAGAATCTTGCGTACCTTCGACTTTTTAAGTGCAAGGTCAACGCTTATCGCTCCCAAGTCATCAGCATCGTTGTACTCAACATCGGGAAACTCGCCATCAATCGGGTAATATAAATCGCCGTTAATGTAGCAGTTATCATAATAGAAGATTGTGCTTAGGAAGTCAAGAACATACTCAGGCAATCTACCAAAAGCAAATGTCCATTTTTTTTCGCGGTCAACGTATGTGCTTGTCCAACCGCCTGAAGCAAAGCGGAAGTTGTTAACCTCAGTAACATACTGCGCTCTGAACTTGCGCCCCTCTAATCTTATTGCAGGAAGGAAGGAGCTACCGCCGAAAGCAAGGTTAAACTGGTCTTCTGCGTTGCAGCCTTCAATCTTATAATACTTGCAAGTGTCGTTGTAATCGCCGATTGCAATTACTTCGGTGTACGCATTCCATATAATATCTTCATCAGCTACCTCAACTCTTATCGCTCTTGTAAGCTCTGCGCTTCCTGCGCCACCGCCAAACTGCTCAACATATATCTGCAATGGTGCGTTACCTCCTGCAACTATGCTGACTGTTTGACTGCCTGTACCAGTGATGGCAACTTGGTTAGTTCCTACAATTGCGTAGATGCGCACATCGGTTGCGCTCTGAATGAATACGCTGACATTGTAAGTTAGCCCATCGCATAACTCATTGCCAGTGTTGGATTGCATCACTGAATTTTCGCCAATGTTTACGCTAAACACTGCGCTGCCCTGCGTTAGCGTTGGAGCAACAGTGCCCCCCAATGTCCAACCTTCAACGCCGAACTCCGTTGATGTTAGATTCCCATTAAACACATAGCTTTGACCGCAAGTGTTAGTGCAGAAATCAACGAGCGCAAGACGATAGCATCCTGCGCCAAGCTCCAAGTCGGTCAGCGCAAATGCGCCAGTAATCTTGTTATCTTTAATCGTGTATAGTGGAGTAATGAAGTCAACTGTTTCAAGTGTCTCAGCATCCACTATTCCAACTCTCATCTGCTGCTCTGAGGCAAGACCATTAACAACTATGCTCTCAGCATTCAAGCAACCTATCCAACTTGTTGAGGTGAATCTCAATGTGATGCTGCTCGCAGTTATTGTCGGGTTATTGAAATACAGCGTGTAAGTTCCTGCAAGTGTAAAGGTATAACTTGTTGAGCCGAGAATCTGCACAGTTAAGCTGCCCTGCTCTAATGATTGAATGGTAAACGTAACTTGGAATAAATCATAGCTATAATTCATAAACAATTCTTGCTGATAAAAGCCGCCGCTTAGTAAAGCATCCGAGCAAGCAAGCCCATCAACAACCGCTCCCCATCCTGCATTAGTTATCACAGCAGGGTAAAGCTCCGAGCCTTCGCAAGGTGTTGTCTCCAACTGAAAGAATATCTCATCGTTAAAGTCGACCAACTGCTGATAAGGTGTGCCGCAGCCTTCGCATAGCACCTCGCTTGTTGGGTTAAATATTATCGGTTGGTTTGGTATGGAAGTAAAGCTCATCGTAGTATCTTGTTTGATTTTAATTCAATAGAAGCATCTTGCTTTATAATGCTCTTAACATTTACATTTTTTATATACCCTTCAATAACTCTTAGTGGGTCATCCCATCTACCAAACTTAATCGGCTTGCTCGTGTTGTCGAGTATATCCTCAATCTCCTCCATTCTTAATGGTCGGTCGAACTTATATAGGTAAGCTCTCACATCATCAATGTTTACCGCTTCCAACTCCTCAGGAAGTAATGGTACGCCATCGCCTGCAAAGTAACTAAAGATTGTAACTGGCGGAGGCGGTGTTAGGAATGTCAAGTCGTGTAATATGAACTGCGCTGTTGTAGGACTTGATGAATTAAATTTACCGCTTACATCAACTCTAACTATATCGCCTTGATTGCAGATAAAAGTAGCAGTCACAGTCAGCACCATAAAGCCTGCATTACTATCAGTTAATTGCGCTCCATTAAAGCTCTCAATCAATGTCGCATCAAAGTTAAAATGCCTAATAGATGCAAAGCAAGTTTTAGTGCCAGTGATTGCAACGCTGCCAAGTATAACTCTGCTTTCAAAAGTGTAGATACCAGTGTAAGGGCAAACATAACTCTCACCATCGAATAGGTTGTAAGGGTCTGCAATCTCATTTGGAAAAAGTAAAAAGCTACCAACAAAAGATGAGTACGAAGCAAAATCCCCGTCATCTAAATTCCAGTTCTGAGTATCAACTGTCATCTGCGCATCGAACACTGTTGTTGCAGGGTCAAACGGCTGCTCTAAGAAACTGAATAAGCTGTTAGGGTAGCCATCAATCCAATTCTGTGATACCTTTAAATTTCTAAAGTCACCATTGTAAACTGTTTGATTAGTGCTATAAGGGTCAAATCTATTTGCTCTGTACTCATTTGATAAATCTAACCATTGGCAGTCAATTATAAATGGATTGAGCTTATGCGTTTCATTGGCAAACCTAAATACATTCTCGATTACATTAGTATCAAATACAACCTCCTCGCTTTTAACATTAAGTATTTTGCTCGTGTTGCATTCGCCAGTGAATCCGAAGGTCTCATCTCTAAATCCTCTAAACGGAGTTTGCAGGAATGTACAAGGATTGTTGCCATCATTGCAAGCCTCCTTTTCCAACATTGGACTTGCTCCAAAGTTTATCGCTTGATATAGCCTATCCTTATCGAAGGTTAAGTCGATGTTCGGTTGGTCGTAAAGGTTGACCAATGGTGTAGTTTGAAAGAAGTAAGAAGCAAGCTCGATGCGCAGTAATGGTCTGCCGTTTGCCTGAGTTTCAAATGCCATCCCCAAGTTTAGCTTTTTCTTTAGTGCTAAGTACAACGTCTCAAATGATACAACAGTTTCGGCATTGTTACGCTTGTTTATCGCATCGCCGTTGGTAAGCAGCAGGAAAGATTCATAATAGATTGGTGGGTAAAAGAAAAAGTAATCACTTGCGAAGTCAATCAAGTTATCGCTCATACAATTAATTAAATGCTTGAACGCATCATACACTGATACACCAGTAATTAAGCCACCGCCATGAACTCCCGTTGCAGGGTTAAAGAATAATCCCACCAATGGTGTTGGTGGAACTACTGCCTGCAAGTTCTTAGTCAATGCCCCCGACATCGAGAATGGAATGCCCTTGTTGTTGTTTATCTTGGTGCTGAATGATTCATCATATAGCTTGGTTTTAACTTGGCACTTATCAAGTAAGAAGTTGCACTCCGATAAAATGATGTAGCCGTTTGTCAATCGCTTCCATAAGCCTGCGCACTTATACTGCACCTCAACTTGTATCAAGTTGCAGAAGCCTTGCGTGTCGAGCTTGCTGAATAGGTACTCATAAACGCCGCCGACAAATACTAAGTCATTATCGAAAGAAACAATCCGCGCATTGATTTCGGTATTCTCATTAACTGTTACTCCGAACTCCTCCGCATTGGTAGGCTGCCCTCTATCTGCTCCATCAATCAGGAACTTAATATCTACTGCCATAAGTATCTTGAATCTTGTTGGTTGATGTTGATTGTAACATTTCGGCTCTTTAAATCTTTGCGCATTCCTCTCATCTCCTTCTCCATACTTTTGCTATTAAGTGATGCGTTAACTGTTACCCCTTGCTTATTGCGATTTCCTGCCACGTAATCCATCAACGCAGGTCTTACATACCTTTGTTCAATCAACTTTCTAAACGCATCGCTTGAGCTGTTAATCGCATCAAGCTCGCTGCGGTGTCTCATACTCTGCCTTCTGTTTACGATGTACTCGTCGCGCTCTGCTTCGACCATTGTACCGCCGCCACTGTGCAACCTACCTCCAACTACACCACCTCGCTCAAACTTTGGTATTGGTCTCGCTGCAATCGCTGCAATCTGCAAAGCTCCTGCTGCCGCAATTATAATCGCAAGAACTGGATTTTTAATATTCTGAGCTACTTGCTGCGCAACTGATATTGTTGCTTGGAAGATTGCCAGTGCCTTATCTGCCTTAGCTTGCTTAGTCTTTTCCGCAGCAATCGCAGCGTTTGTTCTTTTAGCTAATGCTGCACGTTGCATTTCTTTATCGCGCTCTAAGTCTATGCTCGCATTTATAGCCTCAAGCTCCTTATCGCTTACCGCTTGTATGTCTTCAATCCTTTTCTCGGTTTGCAACTTACTTAGTTCACTTATGCTATTAAACACAGAAGCAACAGCCTGAGCATAAGCCGCAATTAATGCAATCTGCTTTTCAGTCTCATCCTTCTTTGTATCGGTAATATCTTTTTGTGTTTCCGCATCAATTAATTTTATTTTACTATCTAATTCATTTTTATCTTTAATGGTATTCTTAGCCTCTGTTTTGCGCTTTTCAGCCTCCTTATTAATTAACTCGATTCTACGCTCTAATGAGCTACCTTCTTTAAGCTCTAATGTCTTAAGATTGTTAATCTCGGTGTTTGCTCTTGCCTCAGCTGAATCAATAAGTAACTTATTAATCTCCGCATCAAAGCCTTTTATTATCTCTAACTTTTCTTTTTGAGTTAATGTTGTTGATTCAAGCACAATTTTCTTTTGAGCATCAAGTGCTTTTATTTGCTCATCAGTTGTTGCACCTTCCGCAGCCTTAGCCGCTTCCAACCTTTCAGCTAATATCTTTTCCTGCGTTTGCTTATCTAATACCTCAATCTGCTTGTTAGCATTGGTCCTGATAACAGCAATCGCATCAGCCAAAGCCTTAGCCGCTGCAAGCTCCTCTGCGCTGCCTGCCTTAAATCTTGCCGCAGCAAACTGCTTCTCCAGTTCAATAACTTCGTTGTTGCTATCGCTTCTTATTTTATCCTCAGCACTTAGCTGCGATTCAAACAACTTTAGCTCAGCAGCTATCAATTGCTCCCTTGCTTTCGCTTGGTCTTCTGCCGCTTTGTTAGCCGCATCTAATGCCTTTTGATTTGCCGCTTTGATAATCTCCGCTCTCTTATCCGCTGCATCTTGCTCAGCATCTGTGTTGATAATTGCTATATCTGTTGCCGCAGCCTTAAGGTTCTTATCTTGTGTATCCTTAATATTTGCATTTAGCTTATCTCTTAAGTCAGTGCTTACCTTTAGCTCCTGATTGGCAGCATCAAGCCTCGCCTTAACTGCTTCCTTTAATCTTGTGCCCTCACCGCCAGTTAGTTTGTCGCTTGCAGCCTGCGCCTCAGCTACGGCATCCTTTTGAAGTAAGATAACTTTGTTTAGCTTTTCCCTTTCAGCAATTAGTGCCGTAGTATCAGCAATGTTCTTTTTAGTCGCATCTCTTTGGGTCTTATTAATCTCGGCTTGTTCCTTACTTAGCTTGCCTTGAGCAACCAACAACTTATCATTCAAATCCTGCTGCGTATCTGCTAAGTCCTTAAGGTTAGTCTTTGACTTAGCAAGCTCTGCATTGGCTGACTTCTGCGCCGCTTCAAAAGCTCTTGTCGCATCGGATGTACCGAGTATGGCATCCTTTATCTTCTCAAAGTTTTCAATCAGCAATATCAATCCAACAACCAACAAGCCCACTCCAGTTGCAGCAAGCGCAATCCTAAACGCTTTCATCAAGCCCGTTGAAGTTCCCACTACTACATTGTATGCGGTCTGCGCTCCAGTTAATACCGCAGTCTTTACTGCACTCTCCTCTAAAAATAATGCGCTTAGTTGCTGCACTCCATTTGCAACTGCCGTTGCCGCTGTTACTTTTGCAATTGCTTTCTGCAAGTTTTCGCCTTCAGCACCGAATAAAGTTGCCGCACCTTGCGCAAGCTCGAAGCCTGATGCGAGTGCCTGCGTTGCACCTACCGCAGCATCAAACTTAAATGTATCACTCGCAAGTATCTTAACTCGCGCCCTTGTATCGCCTACTTGGTCTTCTAACTTAGCCGCTGCAATTAGCAACTTATTGAATGCATCAGTACCTTCCTGCCCTGCAATCTCCAATGCTGCAAGCTCCTGCTTTAATCCTCGTAGCTGCCCCGTTAAACTCTTGCCTGACTTGCCGACATTGTCAATCGCCTTTGCCTGATTATCGAGCGCCTTCTTAACTTCGCCACCGCTGAACGCCGCCGCAAATGAATTGGCGATGCCAGTGTATTCCTTCTTTACCTTAGCCGCTGAGTCCTGCGCTCCCTGAACAACCTTATCATTGATTTGATTTATCTCATTGACTGTCGCCTTGAGTGACGTGGTTTCCGCTTCATAAGCGACTTGGATTGTAGCTGTTGCCATTACTTCTGTGCTTTGATATTGGCTTCAAATTTACGCAAATAAAAATCAATATCAGCACGCATCAATTCATTATACTCAATTGCGCTGCCACCGCTGAGAATCATACACTGGTCCTTTAAGTGGTCGGCGGCTTGCGCTGCCCGGTATCGCGGTGAGTATTTAATCGGAAGATGCTCTCTTTCAGTTTTCTTTGCGCTATTAGGTTGTACTCCCATAATGTCTGAAAGTCGGCGGCTGACATAGTGAACAAGGGCATCAGCGGAGCGATACCCAAGTTGTAAAAAAAATCTTTCGCACCTCCCTTGCTCAACTTCTCAAACACTTGCAGCTTCTGCTCGTGTATATCAATGCTCACTGCCGCAGGGTTCTCATCCTCGCGCACTATCCAAGTAGCTGCAATGTTTAGCAATATGTCGCGGTGTATCACAGTGTCTTGCCTTTCGCGGATTATGTGGATGTAAGCAGCAACAAGCGCAGCGTTCTTAGCGTTGCTCAGTCCTGCGCCGAGTGCCTTCTCCATTCCTTCAAGTATCAACTCCATCTCAGTGCCGCTTATGCCGCAGCTAAGTCGCTCAAGCAAGCCCATCGACATACTGAATCTTTCCAGTGGTAAGTTAAGCTCCTTCGGGAAGCGGTAGTAGGTGTGCCCTTCGTGCTCGAATACTTTTACTAAGTTGTACTCCGACTTCTTCTGCTTACTGCGGAATATAGATGAGGCTCGCTCTCTTAATTGCTTGATGTACTTCATTGATTCGTTCTTTTAAATATATCGTGTTGCCGTTATCCATTATCAGCACTGTGTCTATCTTATCCCAAAACACATAGCGTATATGATGCACGTTGATAAGTATCTCGGTATAGCCTAAGTCCTCTGCATTCTCATCGCTACCTTCAATTAGCTGAACCAACTTTGAATGCAACAACACAAACGCCGCCATCGCTACCAATAACCGAATGGACACTGCGCATCTTCTACTCGCGTCTTCGCAGGCAGAAAGCAGCCGCACTCATTGCAGCTATTGAGCTTCTTGTTCTTATGTTGGCATAGAGCACAGATTGCAGTGCGCGGCTTGCTCAGCTCGGTCTTCTTCTTGTTACTGGTCAATAAGTACCACCAACCTTCTATGATTGCCATTAGCCTGCTCATTGTATCAATGCCGCTGAGAATGATATACACTTGTAAATATCGCCATCGATTGTGATGTCTTCCTGCGTTTGTTGCCCTGCGGTCAATGTTAGCCATATCGTATAACCTTGCATCGGGTCAAGGCTCAGCCCTTCAATTGTTATGTTGCCGCCCTCATCGCTCTCCGCTTCAATCATCATTATATTGCCAGTGGCATTGTGCTGCACCCATACGAAGTATTCGGTGTCAGGCTCAACAGCTCCGAAGGTGAAAGTACCCAAGCAAGCATCTATGTAGTTGCCTGCATTATAACAAGGTGTGCATACGCTCATAAGTATCGTTTAAGTATTGCATTGACAAAGTAACGAAAACAATCTAAGAAATCGGCACGCTCACTTAATATTTTTCTATTGCTCTTGATTATGCTGCCGTTACTATCGCACTGCACTTGCTTCGCATCGAACACAAAGCCCTTGCACTTAACTGAGTTAGCTCTGATGTCGAGCTTACGAAGCGCAGCATTGCAATCGATGCGGCTGTTGTAGTGGGTAGGGTTGGCAGGAATGATTATCTGTGAATCGCTGAGGTGCAATCTTCTTTTGATTTGCGTATATGCGCTTGAGTTGTCGCGCTGCTGCACTGTGCCGCCCTTACCCATCGCATCGCCCGTAATCCTAAGCAAGCCCATCGGTATGCCCATCCGCTCTATGTAATCGCAGAACGCATCAACGCTTCCCTTGTCAATCTTTATCTCATCCACTACCACGCAGCCTCGCGGCAGTTGCTGGATAACCAATGCGCACAATGGGTTAATGTTGAAATCCACTGAGATAAATATTGGTATGTTGCGATTAATAACTACGCTATCATCAATGTGTTTCTCATCCTGCCACTCGTATAAGAATGGGTTCGCAACATCATCGAGTATATCCCAATCGCCCTCAACAAACCTTTGGTATTGCACTGGCGGTAATTCGCGCAAGCTCTCAAGATATTCGGCAGGGATGTGCGGGTTGTCAGTTATCTTACTCGGTATGTAGCTCCACCTTTCAGGAAGACTGCCATCTCGATACCTATCGTATATCACAGACTTTACCCAATTGTTCGCAGGGTTGCACGTTGCCAAGCAAACAATCGGCGGTTTGCCGTGCGCTTTGTTCCAACTGCCGATGCGCTCCTGCACCTTGTAGAAGGTCGGCTCTTGCAGCTCGTTAACCTCATCAAGCCCTGCTCCGTTAACTTCCAATCCCCTAAAGCGGTTTAGGTCTTTATCCTCATCAAAGCTCTCAGCCATAAAGATAAGCTCACTGCCGTTGTTGAATGTAACTACATTCGTATCTCTGTTCCAACTTCTGATGTGCGCATTAAGCCCATCGCCAAGCAAGCCAGTGAATGAGGGAAACGTGGTGCGCTTTAAGTCGGGTAGCGACTTGCGGATAATTACCCACCTACTGCCGCCGTAAGCTAAAGCCAAGTGAGATAAGGTGAGAAGTAGCCAATACGTCTTACCCCCTCTTATACTTCCTCCGAATACTATCACGCGGTAGTTTGCGCTCAACGCTTGGTCGAATGCAATCGTCTGAGTCTTAGTCAGCGTGTAACTCATTCCTTCGGCTTGCTCTCCTCAGTGCGGATAATAACCAACGGCTCGCTGCTTGTTATGATAGTATCATGCGTTTGCTTAGGCTTGCCATAAGCTCGGTCAAGCAGCACCTCAGCAGCTCTCACATCGCCCTTTGTAGCCTTTGCCCTTAGTGCTTTCAATATCGCCTCTCCTGCTGTGATGCCATCCTTCTCCTCTCCTAATACATCTGCCATCAGCTTATCCAATGCAGGAAGCTTGCGAGGCTGACCATTCGGATTGCCAGTCTGCCCCTTCTTGAATTTCTTGCCATCATGCGGAAATGCCATCTGTCTGTATTTCGTCTGTTATGTATTTATGCCCATTGCGCTTAATCGTAAGCGATGGGTCAAGTTTAAGCATCCTATTGACAATCACTTGGCAGTACTTCGGGTCAAGTTCCATCCCGTAACATTTGCGTTTAAGTTGGTGCGCTGCAACCATTGTACTTCCAGAACCAAGAAATACGTCTAAAACTAAACCGTTTTCGGGACAACTTGATTTTATTGCACGTTCGCATAATGGTATAGGTTTTGGCGTTGCGTGTCCGCCTTCGCTTCCATTTCTTAAATGCCTTTCAAACTTCCAAACATTATTAAAGTTATCGTGTACATTATTAAAGTATGCCCTTGTAGAATAGTATTCTTTTTTTAATTCTTCGTATTCTTTTTTTAATTCTTCGTATTCTTTTTGAAACGCATCGCCTTGAGCTGCTTCCCTTATTGAATTATAATGCTCTTTATTTGGAAATTGCCACTGTGATTTACTAAAGTAATGTGATGCGCTTGATTTCCCAGTTATCTCAATAATTTTATCAACACTCCACCCTAATTTATTCTTTTGAGTCATAAGATATTCTCTTATTGATTCAAAACCTTCAAAGTAATTATCTGCATTATTATTAAATCCTTGAACGCCTAACATAGCAAATAAACATTTTTCGTCTGCTATTGCATAGCTTCTTGTGTTCTCTGAATTTTGACCTTGTCCGTGTCCTTTATCCCAAGTAATTAAGTTTCTAAATGTTGCCTTTTGTTCTGCTATATATGGTTTTAATATTTCGCTGTAAATATCCATTAATGGCTCATCTATTCCCCAACAATAAAAACTTCCACTTTCTTTTAAGTGTGTAAATTGTAAAGCAATCCATTCACGATTAAAATCTAATAAATCTGAATAATTAAGATTATCATTTAGAACTCCTTCATTTTCTTTTTTCATTCCGTATGGTGGGTCATTGTGCGCCATATCCGCCTTTTGCCCATCCATCAACTTTGCAACCGCATCACTATCCGTTGAATCCCCACACAACAATCGGTGTTCGCCTATCTCAAACAAATCACCCAATACAATGTCGGTTTCAATGCCGCCTTCAGGAACTTCAAACTCATCCTCAACAGCTTCAAGCACTTGCTCTGGTTCAAAGTTTGGAATATCCAAGCCCCAATCATTAAGCTGCTCAACATCCCAATCATTGGCGAGCATCTGCCAATCCCATTCGCCGCCGCTTACATTGTCTTTGATTAAGAACTCACGCTGCTGTTCTTCGGTTAAGTTATCTGCAATGATGATAGGCACTTCTTTTAATCCTGCCTCTTTGCAAGCCTTTAAGCGCATATTGCCACCAAGCACAATCATATCGGTATTAACTACAATTGGTCGAATCGCAAGCATCTGAGGTAAGTCTTTAATTGACTGAACCAACTTAGCAAACTTATCATCCTTAATCAATCGAGGATTGTTGGGGTTTACTTTTACATCGCTTATCTTAGCTACTATTGCCTGCATATTATTTTGATTTCTTTCTGCTCTTAGCAGCCTCTGCTTCTGCTATTGCCACTGCCTGCAATGCAGGATATCCTTCGCTAATTAGCTTGCGGATATTCATTGCGATAATTGCCTGAGTGTCTCCTTGAAATAGTGGCATAGTAAACTTACTTTTTATTATACAAAGATATGTTTTTTGCAATATCAATCTGCTCTTGTGTGAGCTTCAATCTTACAACCTTGTTATACATTATCACATCAGCGGTAAGGTAGCCCTTGTCATCGTGTGTAAGCATTCCAATTAAGTATTCATTAGGCACTTCGACTTGTATATCTTGCGATGCTTCCATTATGCGCTGCATCCTTTCCAATCCAAATCTTACAAGGGCATCTTGAGCACTGCCAGTTATTGTCAAGTAACCTACGAAGTGCTCATCTTCAATAACGAAATAGCCGCTGCGCCATCTATTTTTTTGCATTGACCCGATATTGAAGTAAGTATTGTTTAATCATCTCACGCACTTCTTCTTTGCGGCTTGCAGGAATCCTCACTGTGAGGTTGCAGGTTGCCTCGCCGTATGCAAATGGCGGTCCTGCACCTTCGCGCACACCACCTCTACGTTCTATCTTTGTTGCTTCCATCGTTTGCAAAGGTAGTAATTATATTTGATTGTGCAATATTACTGCAAGAAATTCCAATTCACTTCTTACGATGTGATATTCGTGCCCAAGCGAAAGGCATAGCTGTTGGAACTTAATCTGCTCAGGTGACTGCCTGCCAGTTTCGGTCTTCCATTCAATCCAGCAAGTGCGACCATCGGGTTTAAGGAAACACATATCGGCTACGCCTGCTACAACCCCCATCGCTTTATTCATTGCGCCTTTAATGCCGTTTATGGAGTTATTATTTATCGCAAAGATGCGCCCACGTAAGTCGGGGCGGCTGTTCCATAAGTTTTGGAACGCCTTAGATTGGATGGTTGCTTCGCTCATAATGGTTGCCACTTGCTCGTTAAGTAGCAACCTTTTTTCAAGGCGGCAACCACTTCAACACTTAGAGGCTCTAAGGAAATATGCAAAGGTTGCCACTTGGTGTCAAAAAAATGGCTGTTAGTACTATATG
>Ga0315277_10004767_pt1 | contig 17970 bp, 16 predicted proteins | sample YL17G05_15_MG_FD_203695 | JGI IMG/M metagenome (GOLD analysis project Ga0315277, IMG submission 203695) | Sediment microbial communities from Yellowstone Lake, YNP, Wyoming, USA - YL17G05_15 | ecosystem: Environmental > Aquatic > Freshwater > Lake > Sediment | place: USA: Wyoming | collected...
ACTCACGCTGAGATCTTTCATATTTGACATGTGTAGATGCAAGCCCAACTGGCTAGTCGAAGACTATGTTGAGAAAGCTGTCAGAGAGGTGAAGGGAATTGTCGGCCAAGATAGGGCAATAGTGGCGCTAAGTGGAGGTGTAGATTCGAGCGTAGCCGCAGCCATTGCCTCACAGGCCATCGGCAAGAACCTGAATGCCGTGCTAATAGATCACGGCTTTCTAAGAACGGATGAACCCGAAGCCGTTAAGTCTATTTTTGGCAAGTTCGAAATGAACCTCCTCGTACTAGACGAGAAGGACAGATTTCTGAATCGACTTCGGAATGTAACAGACCCTGAAGAAAAACGAAAGATAATCGGAGAGGAATTCATACGTTCATTTGAACGCGTAGCCAAGGAGATCAAAGCTGACTATCTTATACAAGGTACAATATATCCTGACAGAATAGAATCAGGATTCAAGAAGCACTCTGACAAGATCAAAACTCACCACAACGTGGCAGGCCTGCCAGATGTTACAAGCTTCAGGGCAATAGTTGAGCCGATAAGGGACCTCTACAAAGATGAGGTTAGAATGATCGCCCAGAGACTTGGCCTACCCAGTGAGATTTGGGCTAGACAGCCGTTTCCAGGACCTGGACTGGCAGTAAGAGTGATTGGCGAAGTAACTGAAGAGAAGTTGTCGATACTCAAGAGAGCGGACAGAATAGTTACCGAAGAGATTGAGAAGGCTGGTCTCAAACGCAGTCTCTGGCAATACTTCGCAGTTATGACTGACACAAAAAGTACCGGCGTAAAAGGTGACGCAAGAGTCTATGGATACACCATGGCCATCAGGGCAGTCGAGAGTATTGATGGTATGACCGCGAGCTTCCCCTATCTTTCACATGAACTCATGGAGAGGATTTCCTCCCGGTTGACGAATGAGATTCCGGAGGTGGTACGTGTCGTCTACGACATAACCAACAAACCTCCAGCCACAATCGAGTGGGAATGAGACTAGTGGTAAAATAGAGATTCAGTGCATTCCATCTGATATTTGATTGCAGTTTGACCGAATCTCAGTTCATCATGGTTCATAATAATCCGAAGCTTACAGTCTTGCCACTGACACGGAAGAGAATAAATACCACTTCAATATTCACTTGCCAACATTCACAGATGCCAAAAGCGAGTGTTGTCTCAGATGTGGCGAGAACTCTTCACGTCACTTCCGTTTGTGCTCATCATTTCCCTAGCAACTTCACTCTTGCTATACTTCTACGGAGGCAGGATTTCTGCTAAAGGAACCAAGACGCAGGGCAAGCTCGCTCAATATGCTTGCGGTGAAGAATTGCCTGCAGAGAAGCTTCAAGTAAATGTTGAGCGGTTTTTCATTTATGCCGTCTTTTTCCTTGTCTTTGACATATTGGCATTCATGCTAGCAACTAGCTTGGGAAACCCCGGTTTGATGCCTGCCTTGTATGCAACAATAACTCTACTAGCAGTGATACTCCTTCTTCCAATGCTCAAGAGTCGTATAGGTTGATACAGATGAACCTTGTCAAATGGTCAAGAATAAAATCCCCTTGGGTCTTTCACTTCAACGCTGGAGGATGTAACGGATGCGACATCGAGATCTTGGCTTCTCTCATGCCGAGGTATGACATAGAGAGATTCGGAATGATTCTTCGCGGAAGTCCAAGACATGCCGATGTTATGCTAGTGACGGGAACCGTAACAAGACAGATCTACCCACGACTGAGGCGAATCTACGATCAAATTCCAGATCCCAAGTTTACTCTGGCGCTTGGCAGTTGTGCCTGTTCTGGTGGGGTCTTCCAACAATGCTACAATGTCCATGAGGGAGCGGACAAGGCCATTCCCGTTGACGTATACGTTCCCGGATGTCCACCAAGGCCTCAAGCAATCATAGATGGCGCTGTAAAACTACTCCAGAAGATCTCGAAAAGCTGATACTCAAATGTCTGAGAACAAGAAAGAACAAGAGATAGTCGAGGCTCTAAAGGCGAAGCTTGGCCAAAGTCTTCTGACCGCTAGAATCCAGAAACCCCGTCGCATCTTCGCAACAGTCTCGCCCTCGGCTCTCACGGATTCTGTCAAGTTCCTTATGGAGAGTCACGGCCTGAGACACTTGGCAACCATCACGGCAGTTGATCTCGGAAAAGATATTGCCGTTTATTACCACCTCATAGGCGGGGAGATTACTATGAATCTTAGGGCCGACACGCCAAAGACCGAACCCAAACTTCCCACAATTGTACCGATGATTCCTGGAGCGGAGCTATATGAGCGCGAAGTCTACGAGATGTTTGGAGTGATCTTTGAAGGCCACCCGGACCTCACACACCTGATTCTTCCTGACGGTTGGCCAGAAAATGTATACCCCATGAGAAAGGAATGGAAGACTGACGCGATAAAGAATGAAATCGCCAAGGCACTTGGTGAAAAACTTGAGTGAAAATACATTCTCTGTACCTTTTGGTCCGCAACATCCAGCTCTGAAGGAACCAGAGAACTTCATGTTCACCGTCGACGGTGAACGAGTAGTTGATGTAAAGATTAGGCTGGGATATGTCCATAGAGGTGGTGAGAAGGCCTTCGAGGCCAGAACCTACACTCAAGGGCTTTATCTGGTCGAGAGGATCTGTGGGATCTGCGCGATGGCACATCAGTTATGCTACGTCAACAACGTTGAAGCACTGATCGACGTCGAGATCCCACGGAGGGCAGATTATATTCGAACCATAATTGCCGAGCTCGAAAGGATACATAGCCACCTCCTGTGGGTTGGAGTTGCCGGCCATGAGGTAGGGTGGGACACGCTCTTCATGTACGCGTGGCGAGACCGCGAAGTTGTCTTAGATCTAATGGAGCTTACAACAGGCAACAGGGTGCTTCATGCATCAAACACAATAGGTGGTGTAAGGCGCGACCTAACCTCGGAAATGATCAGTCGTATACGCAAAGGCATGAAACTTCTGAAAGAGCGCACCAACTACTACAAAGCAATGATCCCGAAGGAAAGGACCTTGATGAAGCGAGCCGTAGGAGTTGGTGTACTAAAACCCCAGGATGCCGTGGCCTTGTGCGCTGTCGGGCCGACTCTTCGGGCAAGCGGAATAAAAAGGGATGTCAGAAGAGACGATCCATATTCGGCCTATGACGAGACTCCATTTGACGTTATTACATACGATGGCTGTGATGTCGCATCAAGGGTCCTCGTAAGGGTGGACGAGATACTAGAGTCGATAAAGATCTTGAACTATGCTTTGGAGCACCTTCCCTCAGGGCCCATCGCAGTACGGCTTCCAAGGGGTGTGCCCGCAGGTGAGAATGTAAGCATGGTAGAAGCCCCCAGGGGTGAAGACATACATTACCTGAAATCTAATGGAACGGACAAGCCAGAAAGATACAAGGTAAGGGCTCCTACTTTGGCGAATTGGCCTGCTGTTGGCGCCATGATCAAGGGGGGATATATTGCTGACATACCCATAGTTCTAGCGGCAATAGACCCGTGCATGAGTTGCACGGACAGGATGACTTTTACAGAAGTAAACTCCGCGAAAAGCTGGCAATGGTCGCGAGACGAGCTGAGGAGGTATTCCTTGAAATGGCGTGGGAAGTAGGCCTCCTAGCTCTTCTTAGTGCTCTGATATACCCAGGTATAATCTTCCTCGTCGTCATAGCGCTCTTCTACCAATGGGTGGACAGAAGATTTTACGCCAAGCTCCAGAACCGGTACGGGCCGATATACACCGGTCCAAGGGGAATACTCCAGCCCGTAGCTGACCTGATAAAACTCCTGGCCAAAGAGGATATAGAACCTTCAGCGGTGGACAAACAGATCTTCAGGGCTGTACCAGTACTGATACTGACCATGCCCTTGACCGCACTCTTCATGATACCGATAACCGGTACTTGGGCCCTCGCCTCTTTTGAGGGAGATCTAATCTTCATAATATTTTTGATGACATTGATTGCCATCCTTGCTTTCTTGGGAGGATGGAGCTCAACAAATATCTTCAGCACCCTAGGAGGCATGAGAGCTGCTCTCCAGGCGCTAGGATACGAAGTTCCTATGGCCGTGTCATTCATGGGCCCAGCAATCCTCGCAGGATCACTTTCAGTAAGCAAGATCGTCCAATGGCAAGCCTCACACGGGTTATGGGCGATTCTCCTGAATCCCCTCGGTTTTGGAATAGTGATAGTTGCCTTTCTGGCAGAGCTCGAGCGAATCCCGTTCGACATACCTGAAGCTGAGACCGAGATCGTGGCAGGTTGGCAAACAGAATTCAGCGGAAGGAAACTTGCCCTTATCAGACTTGCTCTAGACCTTGAGCTGGTTCTCGCCTCGGGTCTTGTGACAGCCCTATTCTTGGGCGGCCCGACTGGTCCCATCCCAATAATACCCGGGATAGCTTGGTTCATGATAAAGACCCTGGTTCTCGTTCTGATTTTCTCTAACTTGAGAGCGCTTTTTGCACGATTCAGAATCGATCAGATGGTGAGCGGATCTTGGAAATACCTAGTTCCACTGTCAATCCTTCAAATAGTGATGCTTGAGCTTCTGTTAGGATGGCTGAGTTTTTGATAGGGTGAATCAAGATTGGCAATGCAAAATGAACTCGTGAAGAGTCTGGCGAAGAAACCCGCAACCCTGCTATACCCATTTGAGAAATACGATTCCATACCCGGTTCAAGAGGGAAAGTAGTTATTGACATAACGAAATGCATAGGATGCGGCCTATGCATCCGTGACTGCCCAGCGTTCGCACTAGAGATGGTGGGCAAGGGACCTACCTGTGATATGAAATGGTACATCACAAGATGCGTATTCTGTGGTCAATGTGTCGAGACATGTCCAAGATCCGCAATAATCCAAGAGACGACTTACGACCTAGCGGGTGCAGAAAAAGCCGCCCTAGTGATTGAATACAAGCGGCCGAAGTCTTCGTGAAGGGGAGTCTTCATGCTAGAAGAAATTGTCCAACTCAGTCTCATGATCGCCTCGTGCATTTTCGCGATCCTGACCGTAGAACTCAAAGATCTCCTTCACACCGTCCTATCCTTGGCGGCTATGGCAATTTCGCTCGGAGCTCTCTTCTGGATTCTCAACGCTCCCTACGTAGCCGTGTTCCAGATTCTTGTCTATGCAGGTGCCGTGGTAGTTCTCTTCGTTGCAGCAGTTATGTTGACAAGGAGGAAGTAGATTTGGCCATCAAGGAAGGATACAAAGACAAGATCAGTTTCTGTGGATTGGTGGTATCGATCTTACTCTTGATAGCCTTCTTATGGGTGGTACCCAGGAATTTGTTTGAACTCAACACGTTTTCACGATTCAGCTCTGAATTGGTTGAGGTCACCTCAAATGTAGGCCAATCAACATCCAGATACCTCTGGGTTAATAGAACTCTGGATCTTATCGTTCAAGCCGCCTTGGTTTTCGGAGCTGCTGCTGGCTGCATCGCGATGTTACGACCTGGGAAGGAGGAAAACTAAACATGATTCCTGTTGCATACTATCTAACAACTTCATTTGTACTCTTCGTTGTAGGAATGTATTGCCTGGCTGTAAAACGTAACATGATAAAACTGATAATCGGAATAGAAATTCTCACGAGTGCAGCAAATCTGAACTTCATCGCACTATCAGCGTATGGAAAACCTGGAGAGGTAGACCCCCTAGGTCATACATTTGCCATAATGTCAATAGTAATCGGTGCATGTGTTGTGGCTGTTGCTTTGACAATCGCAGTTCACGCGTACAGGCACTACAAGACGCTGGACGTTAGAGAACTAAAGAGGTTAAGGTGGTAAGAACAGATGCTTCCCTATGATGAGTACGCACCTCTGCTTGTCTGGGTAATCCCCCTTGTGGGTGCAATTCTGGTGCCAGTAATCGGTGCGGTAAATGGAAAACTGAGGAATTGGTTTGCTGTTTTAGTGGCTTTCGTGGGCGCCGCCTACGCCGTATCGATGATCCCGCAAGTACTTGGCATTCACGGCGAGGCTAAAGATCTGGTTTTTCCTTGGATTCCGCAAATTGGTTTGAAGGCGGGTGTCTTACAAGATCCACTCAGCGTCTTCATGTCTAATGTCGCTTCTTGCATTGGCTCGCTGATAGTTCTGTACTCGCTCGGTTACATGGCTCACGAAAAAGGCTTGAACAGGTACTACTTCTTCATCCTCTTTTTCATTGGTGGCATGAATGGTCTTGTGATGGCTGACAATTTTCTCCAACTATTCATGTTCTGGGAGATAGTCGGCCTCTGCTCCTACGCTTTGATAGGTTTCTGGTACAAGAAAGAGAGCGCCTCCAGAGCAGGGATCAAAGCATTCATCGTGACGAAAGCCGGGGACATAATGATGCTTGTAGGAATTCTTGTACTCTTTAGTCAGACAGGGTCCTTCAGTTTTCTGGATTCGAAGGCGGCTGTGGAGGCCGGCCGTGTAGCCATGTCTATGATGGTGCCAGCATCAATATTGATCTTCGGCGGCGCCATAGGCAAGTCGGCTCAGTTTCCATTACAGATCTGGCTTCCTGACGCGATGGAGGGGCCGACAACTGTTAGTGCCCTTATCCACGCTGCCACAATGGTCAAAGCAGGAGTGTACCTAACGGCCAGGACCTTCACCTTGTTCGTAGGAATGCATGAGTGGTTGACAACAGTAGTCTATATTGGCGCTATAACCGCCCTTCTGACCGCGACAATGGCGATAGTCGCCGTGGACATAAAACGGGTCCTTGCATATTCCACAATCAGTCAACTTGGTCTTATGATCACAGCGCTAGGAATTGGGTCTGAGACTGGATGGTTCGCAAGTCAATTCCATGTTATGAGTCACGCACTGTTCAAAGCCCTTCTCTTTCTGTGCGCTGGTTCAGTAATGCACGCAGTGGGGACAACTGACATGAGAGAAATGGGCGGGTTGAGAAGGTATATGCCGATAACATTCGTTACGAGCTTGGTCGGAATACTATCGCTCTCAGGAGTTCCTCCTTTCAATGGTTTCTGGAGCAAAGATCTGATCGTGGCGGCTGTTTTTGAACAGCATTTGTACATCCCGCTTGTTCTTGTCTTCCTTACAAGCCTCTGCACAGCCGCATACAGCTTCAGATGGCTCTACTTGGTTTTCTTCGGAAAAACCTCGGAGCATAAGGAAAGTCACCACCTGCACGAGTCTCCATATTTAATGACCGTTCCACTAGTCATTTTGGCAATAGCAGCAGCCGTTTCCGGATTCCTAGAAAAGCCTTTCTTAAGATACTTGGGAATCGAACACGAAATTGGGCTGCAACTGATCCCCATGGGCCTATCGCTAACGGCTCTATTGCTGGGCGCAATTCTAGCCTATTTGGTCTACTTCAGAAAGAGCGTTTCTCCGCTTCGCTTCACGGCGGGTCCCTTAAGTCCAATACATAAGCTACTCTCAGAAGGTTACTATTTCGACAGAATATATTATGCCGTTTTCCTCGGGGCATTCCCGAGACTTTGCAGTTGGATCTACGGTGCCATAGAAAACGGGATAATTGACCGTTTGAATTATGTAGTCTCCGACGGAGCCCAGCGATTAAGTCAAAGCTTCCGGCCTTCCCACACTGGAGTCCTAAGCTACAACATGTCGGCGCTCTTGTTTGGCTTGGTAGGATTCTTCATAATCGCGATGGTCTTGATTGGATGGTGATATGACTTGGCAGGAATTACTGGTCTTGACATGCTGCTGGCAATCCTTGTGCCGATGGGAACGGCTCCGTTGTGCTTCGTAGCTGGAAAAAGAATTGGTAGAGTTGGGAATGGCCTGCTCGCGGCTGCTGCCCTTGCGATATCAACAGGCTTGCTCGCATTCTCTTGGGGGACCGTGTCAACAGGACGTAGGCTGATTGAGAACTATGGTGTTTGGATAGGACTATTCAAGCTTGACGTAATCTTCATGCAAGACTATCTCAGTTTGGCTATCTCGGTCCTTATCTCAGGCATCTCGATGTTGGCGGCAATCTACTCGATAGCGTACATGGGTCATGAACACAACCAAGAGATGTACTTCAGTGCCTTGTTGATGTTTGTAGCAGGGATGATCGGGGTTGTTCTATCTGCTAATTTGATACTGTTCTATCTGTTCTGGGAACTCATGTTGATCCCATCCTATTTCCTGATAGCTTACTGGGGAACTGGAAGGCCGAGGATAGTGGGTTTCAAGTACTTCATGTTCACGCATGCAGGTGCAGCTTGTCTCATATTCGGGATACTGCTGACTTACTCAGTCACCGGGACTTTCAATCTGATTGATTTGCCCCAAAAATTAAGTGAAGTTGCTGCTGGGACTCTAAGAGTGATAATGACTCTAATGTTCATCGGATTCGCGGTGAAATTTGCTGTTTTTCCGTTGCATACTTGGCTTCCGGACGCCCATGCGGAAGCTCCCACGCCGATAAGTGTACTGCTTAGTGGCGTGATGATCAAAACCGGGGCTTATGCAATAATCCGGATGACCTTAACCCTCTTTCCCTCAGAGTTAGTCAAGGTAGCCTATGCTCTCAGCGTCCTTGCAGTTGCAGCGATGCTTTGGGGTGGACTAATGGCTTTCGCACAGACGGACATCAAACGAATGCTGGCGTACAGCAGTGTGAGTCAAGTTGGCTACATACTCTTCGGCATAATGAGCCTGACGACCCTCGGCCTCAGCGGAGGGCTATTCAATGTAATAACTCACGGCGTTGCAAAGTCACTCCTCTTCATGAGTGCAGGGGCGATAATATACTCCACCGGAATCCGGGACATAACCAAGCTAGGAGGTCTAGCTGAGAAAATGCCCATTACCGCCATAGCCACCTTGTGCGGCGGGCTGTCCATAGCGGGAACCCCACCTTTCGGCGGATTCGCCAGCGAGTGGATGATCTTCGCGGGAGGATTCAAGGCGGGCTACACGATTCTTGCGGCACTTGCTATTGCAGCGACGATAGTGACTGCAGGTTACTATCTTAGAATGGTAAAACTTGTATTCTTCGGAGAGTGCCCCGAGAATCTGACCAACACAAAAGAGGCCCCATTAAGTATGCTTCTACCGATGTCAATATTGACATTCCTCACGGTTGCCTTCGGGATATTTGCCTTTGCACCACTACAAATCGTATACCCAGCAGCGGAGGCCGTAGCCAAGATTATTGCGGGGGCTTGAGAAATGATCCTAACATGGCCAATAGATATTCTGGTTCTGTTTGCAGTAACCACTCCGATTGCCTATCTTGCAGGCACTAAGCTTAGAGTGGAGAAACTAGCCGACACATGGAGCGTAATCGGGTTCATCTTCTCGATAATCTCACTATATTTCCTTTACCAGGAAGTTTCCGTCGGGAGGATAATCACCTACTATTGGGCCGGACAACAACTTCGCGGTGTGGCAATGCTCAAAATAGATATGCTGGGGGTTTTCATGGCGGGGATATTCCTCTTCATAGGGCTACTTACGGCCATTTATTCCGTTAGATACATGGAACATGACAGCGGGCACGCTGAATACTACACACTTCTACTGCTAATGGTATCAGGGATGGTTGGCGTTGCCTTCGCTGGGGACTTCTTCACATTCTTCCTGTTTTGGGAGTTGATGTGCATAACCTCATACGTACTGGTTGCTTTCAGAAAGGAGAAGTGGGAGCCCATAGAAGCTGGATTCAAGTACTTCGTCATGAGCTCTGCTGGAAGCGCAACAGTGCTTTTCGCAATGTCGATACTCTATGGCATGACGGGCTCACTCAATTTCGCCTATCTTAGCACCACCCTCTCAACTAGTGCGTCTCCTTGGTCAGTGCTTGCGATGGCGATGATAGTTACAGGGTTGGGCGTCAAAGCGGCAATTGTGCCTTTCCATAGTTGGCTACCTGATGCTCACCCAGCAGCCCCAAGTTCAATAAGTGCCATGCTTTCTGGTGTTGTAATAAAAACTGGCGTTTACGGGCTTGTCCGTATAATGATCCTGGTATTTGCACCCGACGCCTACCATTGGCAATTTGCTCTAGCAATACTCGCCGTGCTTACAATGACTGTCGGCAACCTCATGGCTCTTCTACAGTCTGACCTCAAACGGTTACTAGCATTCAGCAGTATCGGCCATATAGGATACATCTTGTTTGGCCTCTCAGCAGCAACCATTTACGGCTTGACCGGTGGCCTGTTTCATGTTATGAATCACGCAATGAGCAAAGCACTCCTCTTCCTCTGCTCAGGCGCGTTCCTTCTCGCTATTGAGAGCAGAAACCTGGATGATTTGGCGGGAATTGGCAGAAAGATGAAGATCACGGGCCTAGTCTTCATCATTGGAGCGTTAGCACTGGCCGGCGTACCTCCTCTCAACGGTTTTCAAAGCGAATTCATGATACTCCTAGCCGGAATACAGAACGGCGCTGGCAACGGTACATGGTACTGGCTATCCGCAATAATGATAATGAACATACTATTCTCCGTAGCCTACTACCTACGCCTTGTCCAGATACTCATTCTAAAAGAACCGTCAAGTCTCGCTTCAAAAGCCAAGGAAGCCCCAATGTCAATGCTCTTTCCAATGGTAATCTTGGCTATCATGTGCATAATAGTGGGGGTCTACCCAGGGCCTTTCGTCGATCTCGCCAACAAAGCAGCGCAGGCAGCCTTCAATCTCGACGTTTACGTGAAGTCAGTGGTAGGGTAGAGAAGTCTAGCGCGCGCTAGGCCCGACCGGCAAGAATCTTTTTTAGCTCGTTCTCATGAGGCTCGTCCCGAGAGGTTCACACATATGCTCAGCCAAAGTCCCGTGTGGTCATATCGAAAATGAGCGGGAACTTGGCTGCCGCATTGAGTAGATGGTTGCACGGATACCGTCGCCTGGTGGTCGCAGGTGTTGGTAATATCCTAAAAACTGATGATGGTTTGGGCGTGGAAGTCATCAGGCGACTGGGGACACTGCCCAAGAACGTCCTGACTGTCGACTGCGGCACAGTCCCAGAGACCTACCTTGGGCCTATCGTAAAGTTCCGGCCATCCCATGTCCTGATAGTTGACGCTGCAGATATCGCTTCAAACCCTGGAGCAACGAGATTGGTCCCGCCTGAGGAAATCTCAGGCCTCAGCCTATCGACACACGCGTTGCCACTAAGCGTCTTTGCGGACTACCTGAAGAACCGGATTGACGCTGATGTAGCCCTTCTCGCGATCCAACCAAAAACAATAGACTTCGGAGGCACTCTCTCACCGGAGGTACAAGAAACAATCGATTGGCTATGCAGTCTCATTAGGAATCTGTTGAAGTAATTCGCTGCAGCATCCAATTATGATGTCTCATAACATTCTGAAGAAATTCCAATCCTAAGCAGAATTTGGCAGCCGGTTCCTGATTCTGGCATAGTCATCTTCTCGATCGATATCCAAGAGAATCTCTGGGGCGTCGACCTCTACCAGTAATGCATCCTCTTGGTGATCCTTCAGCAGCTGTCTTGCACCAACATCGCCACGGAGCGCAATGAGTTCGTTGTAATACTTCTTCGCCATGATGACAGGGTGGCCGTTTACGCCCTTGTAGGTGGGCACTACGATTCCCACACCTGACGACCGGTATGACCTTATCAGCAGATCGATAATTCCGCTTTTTATAAGAGGCTGATCCGCCAGTGCTATCAAGAAGGCGACTGAATCTGAGCTAGCAGATAAAACGCCGCACCTTATCGAAGAACCTATCCCTGAGCGATAGTCCTTGTTGACTGTAAATCTGATTCTTTTATTATCCAAGTCAATTGAAGCCTTCAGCTTGTCAGCATCATGTCCCAAGACAACCACAAGTTCATCAACACTTGACCCAAGCAATTCTCTTACGGTCTCCTCCACAATCGTGGACTTGCCGAATTTGAGAAGTTGCTTGGTTCTGCCCATTCTCTTTGATTGTCCTGCTGCAAGCAGGATTGCAGAGATCAAATCTGCTCCCAGGTCAGGCCTGAACTTCGTCAAGTCCTACGCTCGGTTTTCTGCCTCAACATTCTAATTGCTTCTAGAACTCCTTCACCTATGATAGCAGATCGCTCGGCAATCATAAAGCAGCGCTCTCTTTGATCTCTCGGGTCTATGTCCCCAAGTTTGCAGTCCTTACTTACTCTGAGACCGTCCCTCATAATTCCTCTAAGAACGCCGCTGACGCCAGCCCTGACATCGGATTTGTCAACCCGGGCTACCGTCTGACCTGCTTCGATGTGCGCTCCGATTGGAACAAGAACCTCCAGTACACCGTCATGCGGCGCCAAGATGACCCTCTCGTGGGTCTTGCCGCTTATGCTGCACGGTGTGCCATGGAATGGTTTGGGACTCCCATGATAGTATGGCTTGCCCAGTTCTGGTCCCTCGCTTGTTTCTATAGCGGCGTGAACGTCCTTTCCGACTTGAAAACCCGGCCCTAGACCTATAGTCATGGGCGCATCGTCTATCTTCGTCCCGGTGTTTCTTTTTGCCATGATCGCGTCGATCAGTACGTCTGGCTTGAGTTGTCGAAGGATCTCTGCTTTCGGATCAACAACGACTGGAATTTTCCCCGATGCGATTGTGGTCTCGACATCGGCGGACTCCGTCAGTTTTGCGCTCAAACCTTCGACAGTCCACTCTTTTTCGTAGACGGCTTCGGAGAATGCTACCGCTCTTCTTTCTGTTATAGGTTGTGGAATCTCCGTCATGACGACTTTGAATCCGTCTTTGGCAAGGGTATGAGCGACGCCAGTAGCTACATCGCCTGCTCCCTTGATGAGAACCGTCAAAGTTCTCCTCATCTCGGTTTCAACCTCGTCCGAATGGACAGATGGGATAGCTGCATTCTTCACATTTCAGGCAAAGCCCACCGTGACCAAGTTTTATGATGTCCCTTCGGGTCAATCTTTCTTCAGCCAGAATTCTGGGGAGCACCAGATCGAGAATTGTGGTGTCATAGTACATCGCACAAGCCGGGATGCCTAGCAGGGGGGTATTGTCTAGGTAAGATATCATGAACATAAATCCTGGCTGAACTGGAGCACCATACTTCTCAACTGACGCTTTAGCCTCTAAGGCACTTCTCAGGGTCACGTCGTCAGGGTCGACCGCCATCCCTCCGGTGGCGATTATGAGGTCCATGCTCTCCTGCTTCATCTTCAGAATCTCATTGACTATCCTTTCCGTGTTATCAGGGGCATAGACAACCCTCTCAATTGTTGAGCCCAACTTCTTGATTTTCTTCCTCATCACTGGGGCGAATTCGTCCTTTATTATGCCATGGTACACCTCATTTCCAGTGATGATCAGTCCGACTCTGTTTCTCCTAAGAGGTATCAGGTTGACGATAGCTCCTCCGGAGCGACAGATCGCTGAGGCACGTTCCACTTTTTCCTCTTCAATCACAAGTGGAAATATCTTCGCTACCGCAATCCTATCTCCAGACCTGACGTAACGGTTGGTGTGCTGGGTGGCCACACCAAGACCATCAATCTGGTTTATCCTCTCTAGTCTGTTGACGTCAATCTTGAGGATGCCATTTTTCCTAGCGAGGATCACCGCACTTCCTTCATTCGGTTTGAGTATCTTCACGTTAGGACCTGAAATGGCTAAGGCGAGTTTCCGTGCCCCTTCCTCTTCGTGGAGCTCCCCTGCCTCAACCTCAAGCGTGTACAGGTGCTCTCTTCCGATCTTGCGGAGCTCCTTTAGATCTCTCCAGCGTACAACATGGCCTTTCTTGAAGAGTGTACCCTTGAACTTCCCAAGCCTAGTTATCTTAGTCACATCGTGACTTAGAACCTTGCCAACGGCATCTTCGAGTTTGACGGTGTTTCTTTTCACCTAAATCACAATCTCCAAATTCTCAGCGGTTTTGCACGTGGTTGTCAGATTAGGTACTTAGTCCAGCACGCGCCAGGCGCTTGATCATCCACTGCCCTCTTTTATCCTCTGGCTAGCCAGGAGCTAGATGTTGGTTCATCTTTGTAACCTTTTTGCTGGCGCCAGAGACAAATCATGCGCGCGCTAGCGAGTTTGTGGCAAGCAGAGTTATACCTCATGATAGCAGCCCCACATCGGTGCTTCGGGCGTCTCACATCGGACATGTCTATTACGACTTGATCAATCGAGCGGGATACGACCGTTCAAGATGGAATGTAGTTCAAACATCGTAGAGAATAATTGAAAGATGCGAGAAGGATAGTGACCGCCAGCAAAACATTACAGAACTTCACAGAAGTGCATTGCGATGTTGCGATCCTGTTTGAGATAGCATAAAATCCGAAGACCGCGAGAATATGATATGGGATATCATATAGCAGCCTCCACTGCCACCAGGAGCCGACGAAGAGTAACGGAACAGAAGTAATGAGCAGCATCGAAGCAAGTATGCTACTGAACTGAGCATTCAGACGTCTTGCCGTCACTACTCCTAGTATCGAAAGCAAGATCAGGACAGAGTTCGCGAAAAACCCTCCGACATAGTATTGGAATGTAAATGACAGGGAAACAGGAAAAGTTGAGATATTGCTAGCACTCATCGATGCTATGCCTTCTGTTGATAAGCGAACGAATTCTCCCGTTGAGAAAAGGACTATCAACAGCAACACTAGCGCGAGGCTAGCTCCAACAACAGCCAAGGAAGATCGTAGTGTGTTGTCTAGGAGTCTGCGACGAGTCAAGAGACGATTTGCCAGGCCGAGCAGAGCAGAAATCCCTAGAGATGCCAATGTTACGGCCCACGTCCAAGCATGTGTAACTAGGATGGCTAGGCTGCAAAGGATCGACGACAGTGAACGGATTGGAGTGGGTTGTAGCCACATTCGTATTATAAGAGTGAAGAAAAGTGTGGTCAAGCCAAGTGCAAGCCAGTTCGCAAAGACCCCCGCGTAGATGCCGACGGTTGTTGCCATGGAAAACAAGGCAAGAAATCCGGAGAAAACTGCCAAGATATCGTCACGTGTAATAGTCCTAATAAACAGAAATGAAGTCGCCCCCAGCAAAGAAGCCGGGATCGCCGGCCCAATCCTTACGACAAATTCTGGTGAGAATGATGTCACTTTCATAATCGCATAGAGCAGCAACAGATAGGGCATTCTGGTTGCCGCGCCATAACCCGACAGCAAGTGGCTAAGCCATCCTGATTTTGACATTGTAACCAGATTCTGATAATACCACGGTGTATCCACTCCGATGAGTCGCGTAGCGTAGAAGTAAGGATAGTAGACTAGTAGTAAGGAGCAGCATACTATCGCCGGCATTGTGAGGTAAAGCAGATATCTGGATCTCTGACGTGACATGGGCCGTATGTGGTTGCGATAGGCTGACCAAGAGTGGTCGTAGGACCTCTCCTTCAGACTCCTTGAGCCGTCCACTTGGGATTCGGCCGGAGCAGAGGTCCAAGCAAGAACGGTCATGAATCTCCTTGATAATGAAAAAGGAAACTGCACAAAAACCCATGAGAACATGAGAATGACCAAAGCAGGCAACGTCACGGGGTACAGTACTCCGAAGAGGTTAGCCTCGATCGAGGGAATTAGCCACCTAATCTCACCGTCGAATGGTACGTGAGGATCCAGGACGTTGTAAACCCAGCCAACGGCCGATCCTGCTTCTATGACAAATACCATGGTCAGAACGGAAGCCATGAATCTGAGCGCAATTTCCTCTGGTCTCCATGGTTTGCAGCAGCCATCGTGCAACAAAGGGAGGCAGGGAATCATTGCGGCAGAGATCATCGCGAGAACTGCTGAAGTGGAGTTCATGCCCTGAATTCGAAAAAGAAGTGAGATGACTATTGAAAGAACAGGGACAAGAACAACTCTATCGTTAGGAATCCTCCGAATTTGGAACAAAACCCAAGCCCCCGCCAATGTCACCAGTGAAAGGATCCAAATTGTCTCGTCGATTTGTGTTCCCAGAAACTGAACCTTGACAGTCCGTGGAGTGTACCCAATAAATGCCTTCAATCCAATTGCATTCGTAAGAACTGACAGGCTGAAAAGAAAGATGATTGAGCTGAGGACGGGAAGGAGGATCATGAAGACTCTGCTAAATCCATATCTGCGGCCTAACAGAATAGCAGCTACCAAACCAAGGGCGTAAGTCGAGATGATAAACTCTGTATTTTTAAAACCCAGATTCGTCTGGGTTGTTACGTTCACTGTAAACGGTAAGCTTGTTGCTTCTGAGAAACGGAAGTCACCAGGGAAATGAGCTCGAATCAAAATTCCTCCTCGGAAATCTAAGGGAACCCTCCAAGACGACTTTGCGGTTCCGTTGTCGAGCGTTCTGGTCTCAACCATTCTCGACCATTGATCCCCAGATTGATACTCAAAGACAACCGAACCGTTGCCTATGCCCCCGAGACCGCTATCGAGCAGATTGGCCTGCAAGAGTAGAGTGTTACCTGAAGATACTGACCTTTGTGCAGAACTTGCCTCGAGGGATGCGTACTTGAAGGGGTCTATTATGCGCAATAGCGTATTCTGAGTCTTCTTGATCTCGTAGTTCCCCAGGCCGGAACTGAAGTTTTCTGAGAATCTGACATTTTGATTGGTGGCCAGCTGAATATCCGCTAGGAACCCCTCAACGCTCAACTTCTGTTTATCAGTCTTGCCAAACCCGATGCGCGCTAGGATAAACCCTCCAGATCTTGCGGGGTGTTCGCGGTCGTTCTGCATCATCAGCTCGCCGTTTAGGTAGAACCTTGAAGAATTTCCACTGACGACTGTCGATACACTGACCCATTCTCCTGCGCCCCAAGCTCTTCGCACGGTCACGGCGGCTGACGAATTCATGAATGGGTAGTAGAATATCACACTTCCATCATTGCCAAATCTGAACGAGAATCTGAGCTGCTCGTTCTGGGAGCCTTCACTACGTCCATAGAAATCTATCTGAAGGGGAATTCCTACAGGACTTGACTGAAATCTTAGTATCTTGACTCGTGCCTTGAACTCAATAACACTATTGTTGACTAGGATGCTTTGAATTGTCCGGCTCGCATAGCCGTATTCGCTAGCGTCTGACACCCCGACATGAAGAGCACTTTCTCCTGGGGACGGCGATTGAGACTCGCCAACTACGATCAAATTCAGTGATATCGGAATCAATATGACTGCGAGGATCATCAGAACTCTTCTTGCCGGCATCTGGAACACGGACCCATTTACTTGACGCTTATCAGGCAACTCGTATCAAACTAGTCATTTAATAAAGATAACAAAAAGCAATCGGAAGGACACAAGGCGATTTCCGTTTAGCGTAGGCCTGTCTGTTCCGTCGGAAACCAAGGTTCTTTCATTGAGTCTGTTGGAATTCGGGATGCAATTTCTTGAACTGAGCTCACAAAGGCTCAATTCGGCCTTCCACTTGTCTACGATTGTTGCTGTCAATTGCATAGGGCAATCCTGAAAATCTTTAATTGACTTGCAGAGAGAGTATTCAGGGGATTTGGACGCAGATGCAGCCCATTCAAACAGGCACTAAGGGTCTAGACGATCTGCTTGGAGGGGGATTCCCCAAGGGCAAGTGTATTCTGGTTGTTGGAAGCCCTGGGGCGGGTAAGACCATCCTCTTGACGCAATTTCTCAAAAGCGGTGCACTTGCAGATGAACGTGGACTATATGTTACAATGGATGAGACCCCGGAGCAGATCAAGAACAATCTCTCCTCCTTCGGATGGAATATTGACAAGCTCGAGGAGGACGGCAAACTACTGTTTCTAGATGCTACAATGATGAGGCAAGGTAGTCTGAGGCGGCAGTCCGGCCTTTTGCTGGGGCACGAAGAGATCACGTCTGAACCCAAGATGACTGTGCGTTTTCTTGTTGAGACTTTGAGCAGAATAATAAAGGAAGAAGACATTCAAAGAATAGCTATTGACCCCATTACTTCTATAATGTTGCGATACGATCAGCCCTCTAGAAGAAGGCGTGCGATGCTAATGTTCTTTGAATCACTAACGCAGTCTGGATGTACATCTCTAG
>Ga0315277_10004768_pt1 | contig 17970 bp, 14 predicted proteins | sample YL17G05_15_MG_FD_203695 | JGI IMG/M metagenome (GOLD analysis project Ga0315277, IMG submission 203695) | Sediment microbial communities from Yellowstone Lake, YNP, Wyoming, USA - YL17G05_15 | ecosystem: Environmental > Aquatic > Freshwater > Lake > Sediment | place: USA: Wyoming | collected...
ATTCCGGGGGTAATTGATGCCTGCCGTGGGTCTGGGAAAGGTTTCCATACCCCAAGATACTATATGCAGGGGTCGCTTGCGTCAAGTGGATACCCCCCTTTTGCAGGATTTTGACTGCGCACATACTGCTACACTTATAAGTAAGTCTAACGAAACGGGTAAACGTGACGCTGGTTTTTGTGGTTTTTTCTGAAATATTGGGCTCCTTTCAAATCCGCAGGAATGCTAACTGCGGGCAACAGCAGGCACTACGGGGTATTATCCTCACACCAGTGAAGGGCCAACAGGCGGAAATCCTCGAAGTTAATCTCGCAGTCGCCGTTGACGTCGCCGGCGATGATTGTCTGGCAGGGCTCCTTGCCGAAGTATGACTTGCTGGCCTCGATCGTGCCGCCGTATGCACCCATATTGATCATGCCGCCGTTGGGGAAAGGCTCGAGGTTGATTGGCGTCATTGGGTGGCTTATGGCATTGTCGTTTGGGGGCGGGTCGCCGGGGGCATCGTCGTTCACATAGAGGGTCGCCGCGGCGGGGCAGCTAAGCACAAACAGGACAACTGCAACGACTATGCGTTTCATAGTAATACTCCTGCGGCCAACGGCCAAGCACCAAATATAATAGCAAATCCGGCTGTATCCGTCCAGAAGATTTTCCCACTGTTAAGGGGCTTGTGCGTCCTTACGGCGGTTTTTTGTTGACAGGGGGCTGTTTTGCTAATAATATTGAGTTGTGAGGACGAAATAAATATAATGGGTTGTGTTTTAGCAAGGCAAGAAGGCCTTTTGGAGATATTGCGATGTCCAAGCGAAGAACCATCTCAGCGATTTTGATAGCAACAGTTCTTTTGGCGAGCGCGGTTTCTGCCCAGTCTCTCGAGGACCAGTGGAAGGACTTCGTCCATTACGTGAAGATCGGGCATTCGGAACTGGCGAAGGGATTCGCCCAGGCTATTCTCCAGAGCAATCCCGACCCGGTCGAATTGCTGGCGTTGAGCAAGGCAAGCCCGGAGGATTACCAGATTCTCAAATTGGTTTATGAGTCGAAGCGCGACGCTGAGCTGGCCGATCTCGTGGGCCAGGTGCTCGGCCTGATTGATAAGGGCACATTCACGCGGAGGACGGATGCGCCGATTATCGCGGAAGAAGTCCGAAGGCTCTCCGCCACGGAGCGCGGCTGGGTCACCGCGGTCAAGAGGCTTCAGGCTGCCGGAGAATATGCGATACCGTTTATGCTCGATGCGATGACCGACAGCACCCGCAGCGCCGAATACGCAAACATCGTGCGGGCGCTGCCCTATATTGGAAACGATGCAATTCGGCCTTTAGTCGTCGCCCTGAATACCGACAACATCGCCGTCAAGGGCGAGATCATAAAGGCGCTGGGGAAAATCGGCTATCCTCAGTCGCAGGGCTATCTGAAGTACATTGCCGAGACCGACGAGTCTCCGGCGCTTCGTTCGATGGCCGGCAGCAGCCTGGCCGAGATTGACCCGTCAGCCGTGCAGGTCCCGGCGGCCCGGCTGTTCTACAAGCTTGCCGAGGACTATTACTACCACGCAGAGTCGCTCGCCCCGCAGGAGGACGCCGAATTCGGCAATCTGTGGTTCTGGGACCAGAACGCAGAGAAGATCGAGCGCGTCGAGGTCGATAAGAAGTATTTCTACGAGCTGATGTCGATGCGGGCGTGCGAATGGGCCTTGCGGGCCGACCCGACGTTCGGGCACGCCATTGGTTTGTGGGTGGCGGCGTTCTTCAAGGCCGAGTCCGCAGGCGTCGAGATGCCCGCCTTTTTCGGCCCGGCTCATGCCGACGCCCTGGTCTATGCGACTACCGCCGGCGTTCAGTATCTCCACCTGGCCCTTGCGCGGGCCGTGAAGGATAATAATGCCTACGTTGCGCTCGGCGTGGTCGAGGCGCTGGCCACCACTGCGGGCGAAAAGTCGCTGCTGTACCGAATCGGAACGGCTCAGCCCTTGATGGAGGCCCTTAGGTTCAACAATCGCGCGGTCAGGTACAGCGCCGCGATAGCGATTGCCTCGGCGGGCCCTACGGAGAAGTTCGCCGAGAGCAAGCTGGTCATTGCCAATCTGGCCCAGGCAATCGGGCAGGAGGCCCTGGCCGCCGGCTCGCAGGACGCCATGTGGAGCGAGGCGATTGCTAATACTTATGCCGTCCGCGCCGCGACGGCTATGTTGAAATTGGCTGAGTCGCGCAAGAGCGTGATCGAATTGCCCCTTGCCCAGCAGTATCTGGCAGCGTCGACAAACGACAAACGCACCGAAATACAGATCTTGGCCGGCAAGGTCCTGGCTTATCTCGACAGCCCCGATGCTCAAAGGGCTATAGCAGCGATGGCCCTGGCCGAGACCAACACCCCCGAAGTTCGCGTAGCGGCGTTTGAATCGCTCGCCACCTCGGCCAAGCTGAATGCTTGCATGCTCGTCGATCAGATGGTGGACGGCATTTACGCCCTTATCAGCTCCGATCAGACCGACCCGGCCCTCCGCTCCGCGGCAGCAGCCGCTTATGGCGCGCTCAACCTGCCCAGCCAAAAGGTAAAAGACCTCATCCTCGACCAGGCGAAAAAGTAAGGCATTAGTGTGTCGGATGTGGGATGTCGTGTATCGTATCTCCCGCACGGGGCAGGCGTGAAGCCCCTAAGGGGCAGGCGTGAAGCGACAGGGCGGGGAGATCCGGGTTCGCCCCGCCAGGGGTGGGCTTCGCCGCGACAAGATTGGGTTTGTTTGGGTTCGTTTTTCGTATTGCGTTGTGCGTATTGCGTAATGCGGAGAAGATGCTCGATACTTGATGCTCGATGCTCGATACTTGGGTACAGGATTGGGTTTGATCCGGCTTCGCCATAGGCTTCGCCGCGATAAATTGGCTTTGTTTGGGTTTGTTTTTTTGGGGCGGGGCGGAGCGGAATTTTCTCGTATATCCTTGTGGCGTAAGAGGTTGCGCTGTTTTCTGCGTTTTGGGAATTGGGTTTGTTTTGCATAATTGGGGCATAGCCACAAAGACACAAAGACACAAAGGGTGGAAGAGCATAAGGGACAAGAGATAAGAGTACGAGCGGCAAGATAAGCAGGATGGGAGGCATGGGTAGGAGACAGGAGACAGGAGACAGTAAGGATGAGAGGAGACCGGGGGACCAGGGAATCAGGTTGGAGGGGATCAGGGGAACAGGGGACCTCCGGATTTACTATTGATGATTGACTATTACCTATTGATCGGGGCACAGGCGGGGCGTCCGGATAGGTGTTCTGATTGTTCTTGCCGGCCATATTTTGCGTTCTCCGCTTCTGTCGGAATGATCAACCTATTTAGTTTGATGCGTATTATATCATATTAGATGTTTGGTGTCAAGTGAAATTTAACCACGAAGGAGCACGAAGGGCAGAAAGAGCATAAGAGCACAAGAGCACAGAATGAGAAGGTTATCGGGGGACCAGGTGGACCAGGAGGTGGATATCAGGATACCAGGTGAACAGAAGCCGGGGGGGGGCGTTGAGGATTGATTCCCAAAGAACGGGATTCCCGGATGGGTTGGGATCTACGACTTCGATATTTGACAGGCAAGGGGGATTTTTCCATTGATTATTGATGATTGATTCCCGACGGATGGGATCTTCGATATTTGACTGGGGGGGCGGGAGGCGTTATTGATTATTGACTATTGATTATTTGACAGAAAAGAGGGATTGGGGTATTTTGGTAGGGACATATTGGGCGTTTTGGGGAGGGTATAGTGTTGATAGGATGGAGCGTCGTTATGGACGACCAAGATAGAAGAAAGGTGGCGGAGGTCAAGCTGGCTCGAGCTTGTGGTACAACCGTTGCGTTATGGCAGAAGCTAAAGCGGTTTCATGAGATAGCCAGTGGGGGATTGCCCTCTGGAGTCGAGAGGCAAGTTCATTTGGAATCCACGTTGTTGAGAAATATGGTCGAATCGGGAGAACTTGACCGATACCTTTATGATCCCAGTGATGGCCCGGAGTTCGTACGTCTGTTTGAATCAGCGAAAATGCGTGCGGTGACGGCTGAAACGAATCAGAGTATCATTAATGCTGCGTGCGTGGTATTTGCTCACGGGATACTTGAAGGTTGTGTTCATGAGTACTTGGCGGTCACCGCCGCAGCTTCGCCGGAACGGTGGGAGTGTTATATCAAAGGAAAGAAGATCGAAGTAGCGACTTTGAAAGATGAGTCCTTTGAGCAGGTGTGTGAGAGTATGATCGAGAGACTATTGGGGCGCGAGGTTAAGCGGGAATCCTTAATTAGCAAGTTAGATCGGCTGCATCGAATTGCACCTCCGGGGCAGTATTCACAAGGAATGAAAGTCTCCTATGAGAGAGAACGACTCGTTGCGTTTGATGAAGCCAGACATAAAATTGTGCATGGAAATGATTGGAGGTCTTATGCCTTTGACTTTGCCGAGGAGTGGAGTTACTGGTATAGACTCAACTTCTACTTTGCCTGTCTTGTGTGTGAAAACACAGGCGTTAAACTGTCGACGAAGATAATGGGACAATACTTATGGAAACCAACTGAGGGAGAATAATGGCAGAATGAGACTGAAACTTCGAGAGGGCATCAGTAGTGTGCGATAGGTCTTTTGGGCGTTGGCAGAAAAACGAAAGGAGGGAATATGTATGCCAAAGGTGAGATCGTGGATCAGGCAATTCTTTAGGATGGAAACAGGACAGGCGCGTCTATTACTGGCGCTGAGTTGAGGTTTGGCGTGGACGAATATATGTGCTTGGGTGGGACAGGGCATGGATCATGCGGGGTGGTCCAGACTTTTTAGGTGACTAGCCGCATGCTCAGAGATAAGGAGAAAACGTTTTCTAATAGGAATGATGAGATGAATGGAATTGCTCAAAAAGATAAGCATGTGGCGGATGCAAACGAGGTTGAACCGAAGGTCTTGTATAAGTACGGCAAGTTTGATGAATACACGGAGAGGCGTTTTACTCATAATGAGCTTTTCTTTTCATCGCCCTATAGATTCAACGATCCATTTGATTCAAAGGTAGTGCTCAGATGTGACGGAAAGGCGCAACAAAAAGAAGAGTACCTTTGTGCACAGTACAAGAAAAAGCAACCTACACTAAGCGAAGAAGAAATACGAGCGCATGTGCATGGAAGGGAGGAAATTATCTTAAATGAAACACTGGAAAAAGCGAGAGACCGACTGAGAAACGGGCTCGACGTGTGTTGCTTTACCGAGAGGAGAGATGATATCTTGATGTGGGCGCATTATGCGGGGCAACACACTGGATTTTGTTTAGAGTTTGATGCGGATAATGAATTCTTTGCACGCGCTCTTAGAGTCAAATATGGTGCGATTCGGGCAATAATAAATGTCCTAAGTCTGGATAGTCTCTCAGAAGGAGAGGTTGCCAAAAAACTCTTGATAAAAGCGCGTGATTGGAAACATGAACAGGAGTGGCGAATCGTAGATTACGGGAAGGGTGAAGAAATTCAGAATTTTCCTGCAGAGGCGCTCAGGGGAGTCATACTTGGCTGCAAAATATCGCCGGAAAACAAAGAGAACGTGCTTAAATGGTGCAGTGAGCGGAAGCACGCGCCTACGATTTATCAAGCAAAAGAAAAAGAAGATCACTTTGGATTAGATATTATTAGAATTAATGATTGGGAAGCGTCGGGATAGGCACTCATTGGTAATTCTGCAAGTCTGTTTTGGAAAAGATCTTCTAAAGAATAGGTGCTCCGGGCCGAAGACCGGGGGTAAATAGGTCGCCTGCGGGGCAGGCAATTTGTGTGACCCCATTGCGCGGGGTGGGGGCTGAGTGTCCGCGCCTTCCAAGAAGGCGTTGTTTGGTTGAGATGATTTGAAGATAAGAGCGGGAATTACGGGGGAGAGGGGTGTTGCATCGTAGTGCTCCCGTAGTGGCGTCGCTGCGTGGCGCGACCTCGTGGGCCGGATGAAAGCCGGATTCCTCAATTTTTGCAGCAAAAATAGTTTGACAGGTCCTCTGGATTCGGTAAAATATACAGTTTTCAATAGTAAGTGGGAGCTTTTCTATGAAGAGCTTTATGGCGAAAAAGAGTGAAGTTGAGCAGAAGTGGCTTCTTGTGGATGCCGATGGGGCGGTTCTGGGCCGATTGGCCGCCAAAATTGCGCCTATACTGATGGGCAAGACCAAGCCGATCTATACGCCGCACGTGGATGTGGGCGATTTCGTCGTTGTCGTCAACGCCGAAAAGGTGAAAATCGGCGGCAAGAAGGCCCAGACGAAGGAATACGACTACTATACGCACTACCCCGGCGGACACAAGTACGTCAGTTTCAGCGAGATGATGGCGAGAAAGCCGGAGAAGGTGGTTCAGTTGGCCGTCAGACGGATGCTGCCTAAGAGCGCGCTCGGCCGGCAAATGCTCAAGAAACTGAAGGTTTATCGCGGCGCAGAGCACGAGAATCAGGCGCAAAAACCTGAAAGAATCGAACTTTTTTGATAAGGGTCGGAATAGTTGTCTGTAATGCTTCATTTGCCGGGTCATTGCGAGAGCCGCCGAAGGCGGCTCGTGGCAATCCCACGCTTTCGAGAAAAAGAGATTGCTTCGTCGCTCCGCTCCTCGCAATGACCTTTCGCATTTTTCCTGATACGGACTACTAACAGCGTTGTGCAAGGCTGGAATTGGAGAAGATATTGAGTTATGGCAGAGACAACAAAAAAAGGCGATAGCGCGACAGAAGCGGGTCTGGGCATCAAGCCGCTGACCCCGAGACAGGCCACGCCGGCGGTGAAGGAGGCCAAGAAGGCCGGGCCGGATAAGGGCGGTTTCTACTGGGCCACCGGCAGAAGGAAAACCTCCGTGGCCCGTGTGCGGATTAAGCCTGGCAGCGGCAAGATCGTTATCAACAAGAAGGAGCTAAAGGAGTACTTCAAGCGGCAGCAGGACCAAAACGCCGTTGTCGCTCCGCTCAAGGCCGTTGATGCGGAGAAATCGTTCGATGTGATCATAAACGTTGACGGCGGCGGAACGACCGGGCAGGCCGGCGCGTCGCTCCTGGGCGTCGCCAGGGCGTTGAGAAAATACGATGTTAGCATGGTTCCGGCCCTGCGCGACGGCGGCCACCTTACGCGCGATCCGCGAATGGTCGAAAGAAAGAAGCCCGGGCAAAGCGGCGCCAGAAAGAGATACCAGTTCTCGAAGCGTTAATTTGCAGGTTTGTTTTCGGATTATTAAAATGGCCGCTAAGAGACAATCTTGGCGGCTGTTTTTTTGAACGATACTTTTGCAGGTCTGTGATTTTAAGGGGTGCAGGATATGGTTCGAGTAGCGATAATCGGGGCAAGCGGCTATACCGGGGCCGAGGCCATAAAGATTATTCTGCGGCACAGGGAGGCGAAACTGACCTATTTGACGGCGCTGCCGGAGGAATGCGGCGCGGTGGCGGATGTATTCCCGCAATTCAAGGGGCGGTGTGATCTGGAGATTGTGCCCGTGGATATGGAGGAGATCGGCGGGCTGGCCGACGTCGTTCTCTGCTGCCTGCCGCACAAGGTCTCGATGGGATTTGTGCCTAAATTGCTGCAAGCCGGGCTGAAGGTTGTCGATTTCAGCGCGGATTATCGGATCAAGGATGTTTCCGTCTATGAGACTTTTTACCAGAAGCATACGGACAAGGCCAATCTTGCCGTCGCCGTTTATGGTCTGCCGGAGCTGTTTCGCGAGCAGATCGCGGGGGCCGACTTGGTGGCGAATCCCGGCTGCTTTCCGACCGGGGCCGTGCTGGCGATAGCCCCTCTGCTCAAAGAGGGCCTTATACGGCTCGATTCGATCATCGTCAACGCCGTAACGGGGACAACCGGGGCGGGAAAGAATCCGTCTGCGAAGTTCCATTTCCCCAATATGAACGAGAATTTCTTCGCCTACGGCATCGGGGTCCATCGGCACATGCCGGAGATGGAACAGGTAGCGAGCGAGATAGCCGGTTCGAACGTCCAAATACTCTTTCAGCCGCACGTAGGCCCGTTTGACAGGGGAATTCTCTCGACGGTATATTGCCAGCCGAGCGAAGAGATCAGCAATGAGCGGCTGTTGAAGCTCTATAACGATTTCTACAAGGCCGAGCAATTCGTACAGATGCGTAAGGAAGCCCCCGCCGTCAAGGACATCGTCGGCACGAATTACTGCCACATCTTTGCAGCGAATGTTAAGGGCCGAATCGTCGCCTTCTCAGCGATAGACAATATCACCAAAGGCGCCTCAGGCCAGGCAATTCAGAATATGAACATCCTCTTCGGCCTGGATGAAGCCGAAGGCCTTTTGTAAAGCAAGAGTGGATTGCGATGGAGAATGCCACGATAAACGGAAATAGTTGGATTGCGTGCTTCGACCTCCTCGGCTTCAGAAACAGGGTACAGGCCTTTGAGAAGTCCTATGGGTGCGGACATTTGGACACCTTTGCGAAGAATTTCTATGGGGATCTGGTCAAAGCGCAAAAGTGGCAGCAAGAATTTCAGCCTGACAAAATACTCATTGCCTAGTTTTCGGATACCTTCATCTTTTTCACTCGAGACGACTCAAAAGAGTCTTTCATATATATCTCAGCGGCAGCAACAAACTTCTGTCAGTTTGTACTCTCAAAGGGAACCTGGCCTCTGCGGGGAGCTATCGGGTTCGGCCAACTGTACGTTGACAGAGCTAAGAACATATTCCTTGGCTCTGGTTGGATAAATGCTTACACGTATTCTGAAAAGCAGAATTGGATTGGGGTCGTCGTGACGCCAGAAGCAAATAGTCAACTGGGTGGTGATCTGAAGACATGGCGGGCCAGTTTTAGAGAATACGACGTCCCCGTGAAAGGAAAGAATACTAGAGATAGAACCTGCGAGTCTGTAGAAGAAACCGAACGGCTCTTTGTGCTGAGAATTCAGGGCCTGTCAAGGGTGAAACGCGGTATCGAGACTATGCAGAAGAGGGCTATGTCTGATGACCCTGAACGTTACGAAGCGCGTTACAGAGTAATGTACGAGAATACTCTGAAATTCATTGGGAGTTGAGCTTCCTGTATGGTGTCTGGCTCAATGTAGGGGAGAAGCGTTCGGGTCTAATGGGCCAGGGCGGCGGCTTCTTCGGGGGCAATTGCTCGATTGTAGATGCGGATGTCGTCGATAAGCCCGTCGAAGAAGGTGGTTGAGGCAAGGCTGTTCGAGACGCCGAAGTATAACCCGCCGGTGGCGCTGGTCAGGTCGGTCTGGGCCGTGAGGTCTTTGGCAACTTCCGCTCCGTCGGCGTAGAGGGTCCTGTGCAAGCCGTTCCATACGACAATAACCCGATGCCAGTCGCCGTCGGTGATGACGAACTGCGAAATCAGGGGGAGTTTTCCTCTGCCCGGCGGCCTGAGGCTGGTCATCAGTTTCCCCGTCGATGCCTCGGCGGCGAGCCAGTCGAGTCCTGTTCCTTCGCCGTTGGTCTGCGATATGATTACCTCTCCCGGCTTGCCCGCCTTAACCCAAGCGGCGGCGGAGAGGGGTCCGTCAGCCGGATTGAGGTTGAAATCGGTGCTGACATAAGCGGAGCTTCCATCGAGCTGAATTGCTCCATCGACCCTGCCGCCGGCCGGCAGCCAGGTTGCGGAGCCGTGGAGCGTGCCGTCGTTGCCGGCGATGGTTTCCTCAGCGGTCGTGCCGGCGGATTCGTCGAGCTTGAAGTGGGCGACAAGGCCCAGGTCTCGCGTCAGCGGCGCGATGCTTTCCGTCCAGTTGCCGGTCAAGGCGGATACGTCGAGATAATCAATGGTTTGGTCTTGGGCGATATCGGCGGGCAGTTCCGGGCCAGCATCGAGCCAGAGCTTAGCTAAAAGAGCGAAATCGACGCCATTGACGCTGCAATCCCTGTTGATATCGCCTTCGAGTACGGCGTCTTCGTCGATGCCGATTCTGCCGCAGCCGGCGAGGAAGGATTCGCCGCCGACGTAGCAAAGGCGTGCGACTTGGTCCACGGCCAGGGCGGCGTCGAAAACTGCCACGTCGTCAATCATGCCGTTGAAGTAGCGGTTGTCGCCGTCGTTGAAGGTTGCTATCTTGAGATTGTCACCTTCGGCGGTATTGATCTGGCGGGACAGGGCGCTACCTACTGTCTCGGCACGGCCATCCACATAGAGCCGGACCTCGATGACGTCCGGAGTGGTGTCGCTATCAAGGACGGCGGCGATGTGATGCCAGGCGCCGTCGGCCAGATTGGTCGTGCCGAAAATGAAGCCGTCCTTGACGTATATGCCGCACTTGCTCGATGCGATTACCAGCGACCATCTCGCTCCCGAGGCCTCTGCGCCCCAGGCGACGATGTCCTTGAAGTCGCCGGAATCGGTCTTGATCCAGGCGGCGACGGTCCGTGATTTCGAGCCTGTCACGCCCTTGTAGCCCACTGCTTCGAGGTAGTCGCCGTTGCCGTCGAACTGGAGGGCGCCGCTGAGCTTTCCGCCCGCGGGCTGCCAGAGGGGATCGCCGTAGATCGTTGCGTGGTGCTCGTTGCCGGAGCTATCCTGGGCGATTGCGCCGGAAGATTCGTCGAGTTTGAAATAGGCGTCAAGCCGGCCGGGCGGAGGCGGTATCTGGCCGGCATAGTTCATACAGACGATGTGCCCGTTAAGGTCGAGCCCGGGATAGGCCGTTGTCCCCTCGTAATACTGGCCGTTGGGATACACGTCCTTCTTAACGCGCCAAATGTTCATTCCGCCGTCTCGCCAGACCTTAAGCATATACGTCTGGCCCGGCACCACCGGGTTATCGTTGACGGCCCAATACGCCTCCCATCCGAAGGGCCATCGGAAGGGCACCGAGGTAACCGGGCCGACCGGCGCAAGGCCGGGAAATGTTACAATTTGGAGCTTCCAGTCGAGCAGGTCGTTGCCGCCGATTGTGCCATGTGTGCGGGCCGCTACTACCCTGTTGCCCGTCGCTACGAATGTCTGGCCGAAGTACGAGGGCGGGTCTTGCCAGTGGCCCAAGTCCGTCTGATCCGACCAATAGTCCGTCGGATCCACCCCGTTGTACGCCAAGCTTTTCGTATATGGAGCATCGTCGTCCTGGGGCGCAGGCGCTGCTTCGTTCCAGGTTCCATGCAGGTCCAAATCGAATTCTCCGGGATTTGACACATCGGTTTTGTAGAGAAAGCCAACCTCGAAGGAATAATGGCCCCAACATTCGGGCCGCTCGGATGTCATCAGGCGGGTGATATCGCTCGTTGCTCCTGAGCCGTCAACACAGACCAAGTCGAAGTCGTCACCCATGTTTACGGTAATCTGGGCCCGACCGTCGATGTCGGTCGCTCCCATCAGCACGTTCCAGGTCGTCTTCAATTGGATGCCGGGCATAGGGTTGCCGTTCTCGTCCCAGAGCCATACTCTGCATACATGACCTCCGATACAGCCTTCTCCGGCACTATTCTCCCACGCTGGCAACTGGCGCTGGAAGGCCAACGTGAAATGCCCTGCGTGTGAAGCAGTCGGCGCAAATAGAATTAGCAGGATAGCGGCGAGCGCTGTCACAGCGAGTCTGGATGTCGTCGTCATCCCAACCTCCTTCTCATAGTACACGTGCGGCCCGATACGCAGTGGCTGGCAGTGGTTAAGCCGGTTAAGCCGTCCCGTGGGGACATGGCCTATCCATATTTCTTCCAATCGCACAACCCATATATCATACCAGAGCCGGCGAGCGGATTCAAGCGAAAACTGCGACTACGGCGGCGGCGGCTCTCCGGGAGCAGCACTGTTCACGGTTGACAGTATTGAAGGTCTGCCGCTATACTGGGATTTTGTTCGAAGGACCGGTGAATACGGCTTTCGCAGTGCTTATTTTGGTATCGAGCCGGCGAGGACGAAAAATGTGGAAAAGCATGAAAAACAACGTTCGTAATCGGCTTGTCTCAGGCACGCTCCTGCTGATACCGTTTGGCGTCACGCTGCTGGTCATGCGATGGCTCTTTGGGTTGGTGGCCGGCTTGCTCAAACCGGTAGTGACAGGCGTGCTCGACGGCTTGGCCCGTTTCCAGCTCCTCGAGGCGGTTCCGCAGGTGTATGTGACCATCGTCGTAATAATCCTCACCGTTACCGCACTTGTCTTTTTGCTCTACCTTATCGGCGCGATCGGCCAGTACGTTGTGGGCAAGAAGCTCATAACCACAACCGAGCTGTTGCTTGGCCGGATTCCGCTTGTGCGGAGCATATACTCCGCCACGAAACAGGTGATCACCGCGATATCGCGTTCGGGGCAGGATGCGTTCATATCAGTCGTGCTGGTGGAGTTCCCTCGACCTGGATTCAAGGCCGTTGGTTTTCTCACCGGTTACATCAAAGACGCAGCGGGCCGAAAATATTGCAAGGTGCTCATACCGACAACGCCGAATCCAACGACCGGCTTCCTGGAAATCGTCTCTGCCGAGAATGTCACAGAGACCGCCATGACGGTCGAGGAGGCATTCAAGATGATCATTTCGGGCGGGATAGTCTCGCCGGATGTCTTGCTGCTGCGGGAAGAACCCCGCATCGAGCAAAGCCAGACCCGCAACCCATGAATTCCGATTCCACCCGACAGTTGGACCGCTGCAATCCGCAGTCTCCGCGTCAATCTCGGACATCATCCGCATCATATCGGCGGCTCACCAAAACCCGCCTTGTCTTCGGCGTCTTCCAGCCGTCTCCGCGAGAAGAAATCCTGCAGCAACTTGGCGCAATCATCGGCCAAAACGCCGGACGTCACTTCCAACCTGTGATTCAACCTCTCATCCTGGACGATATTGTACAGGCTTTTGCACGCCCCGGCCTTCGGGTCGTCGCAGCCATAGACCAATCTATCCAGCCGGCCCAAAACGAGCGCCCCCGCGCACATCGCGCACGGCTCTAAGGTAACATACATCGTGCATCCGCCCAAGCGCCAGCTCTCCACAAACGCCGCCGCCTGCGTCAAAGCGATGATCTCCGCGTGGGCCGTCGGGTCGTTAAGCTGCTCTCGCTGGTTGTAAGCCCTGCCGATGACCTGATTCTCATAAACCACAACCGCGCCGATAGGAACATCGCCATTCTCCTCGGCTATCTGAGCAGCCTTGATCGCTTCGAGCATATAGTGCTCGTCCTGTTTGCTGTTAATCATATTCATATAATGACCGTTGCCGGTGCGGACGGGGTATTCGTCTCGACCAATGGACGTCATCTTCTGCTCGTCCGGCGATTCTCACTTCTTGCGGGTCGCCTTATCGAGTACTGCGGCATTTCCTTCACCTTCCACCTGGACGATGATCTTCCCTTCGCCCGCGAGCTTGGCGGTGGCGTTGACGTCTGCATTGGTCATGTGTGCATCCCCGTCTGAGTTAATGCTCCACGTTCCCGCCGAGGTCTCATCGGATGTCTTCACAACCCAGATATCATTCTCCATGAACGACAATTCAACGGGGTCTCCGTCATATTGCCCTTTCCACGTACCCATAAAGGCCTTCTCCGGCCGATTACCGCTGCACGAGCTTAACGCCAGAAGCATCAAGACAACCGCCGAAAGCCCAACCATAGTTCTCATCTTAGAATTCCTTTCTCTAACAGGGAGTTTTCCATTAGCCATTATTATATACTCAATCGGATTGTAATTTTATAAATCCTTTGCCACAGAGAACTTGGCGCGGCTTCGCTTCGCTCAGCCGCAACCAAAAAGTTCGTCTGGTAAAAAAGTCTTATAACACCTTGATAATAAAGAGGTTACGACCGGCTGCTAGAAAAAACGTGCATAAAAAACAAGAATTTGACGGATTGTAGTACAGATTCTCAATGTCAGATTAAGACCTAACTATTGCAATTAAAAAGCAATTTATCCGAGTATTGTAAATTACCTTCCACATGTCTCAGCCACATTGGCTGATACTAGTTTTATGCTATCGCTGATATCTATAGACTTGCCCTGTTCCGCATTATGCATAGTGCAAAGTGGAACAATATACCAAGTACTATCAGTGGAATTGTCTTTCTGGACATGGGCACCTACTTCTGGCTTTTTCATACACGCTTTTTCAGGGCAATAACCGGGAAGCGACTGACCGCTGAATTTTTCCCAATGCTTTATCCAGGTACCGCATTTGCAGAGATTGGCACTGGTACCGTTAATGTTTTTTACTCTCATAAGTATCGCCTTTATAGTTATTGTCAACACTTAATTGTACACTCTTTCTTTTCCGCCATAAAATCTTTCAGTAGGTTCATCAAATTACAATTCTGCCGCTACTTGCTCAGAGACAAATCTGTTTAGGCGACTGTTCTTCTTTATTATATCTATAAACACTCTGTTTCTTGCTTCAGCATCCAATATCAATGTTTTGGCCCCAACGACGTATATTGAGGCTTTCAATTCATCATAATACTGGTGATAAATTGGTCTTTCCGTTGAGAACATGGGAGTGTACTTGTTGCGAATAAGCCGCGTCCCAAAGTTCTCATCAACATCTGTTACTAAGAAAGCCCATATCTCTTTAATATCTTCCTTGCTCTGGAAAGCAACAATATAGTCAATTAACTGTTGTACGCCTGCGTATTTGCCACGATCCGCTTTGGGGCCATCATCAAATGATTTCAATTCTATCAAAACTGATTTCAGACCCTTCTTATTGATTGGGTCGTGAGAGAAAAATAGGGCTAAATCCGGTTTGTCTCCATCTGATTCAGTGGCTGCTTTTAAATGTATTGACTCCAGCACTTCTTTTATTCGCCTGTCACTAGCAGCGTAACTGTAGCTTGTAAAACGATCATCAAGTAGCCACAAATTGTTTTTGCCGATACTGAAATAGTCGTCGTCCGTATATTTTTCCATAAATAGATTATGAATAACTTTCTCGCTTTCTTCCTTATCCTTCAGCATAGTTTTCAATCTCTCGACTATAAATACTCTATCCTGAATATAAGCCACTAATTCGTTTTGAGCTGTTTGTATGGCATCTTGTAATTCTGCATCTGTGTATTCCTTTTTTCCCGCATGCGTAATCAACTTATCTTTGGCAGCATCGAATTTCTTTTTAGCTCTTTCTATAACTTGTTTCTTGTCTACAAAGCCAAGACTATCCAAATCATTATCGTCAATATAGTTGATCAAATACGGTCTCTCTTGTTGGATACTCTCCAGTTGAGTTCTTCTTATTTCATTGTATTGCGGGATGGTTTGGCCGATTATTGGCAAAAGAATGTCTTTCAAATGAGCATTGATATGATTCCATGAAAGTGGACTGAACAAGTCTGTTCGCAAAGGATGAATAGCAAAATCATTCCTCTCATTATCTACATGATCATCTAGATATGGCGATTCAAGCAACAGGTACCCGGAAAAACCTTGCGGCAGCGAAACTTTAAAATCCTTTTCAGCGAATTCACATACCGTGCGCCTATTCGCACAGTAAAATGCGTGTAGACTATCCCCGCCACGCTGAATTCTGTAATACAATACAAAGGAATATGTTAAATTATCATTAACACATATATCAAAAGGTTTGTTTTCAAACTGAGGCACATCGTCACCCGTGATTGCAACTTGATTATTTGAATAAATATCAAGAAAATCAATGAGTATAGTGTGCCCCTTTTGCTTATAGAAAAACAATGTAGGTACTAAATGCAGCAAAACCGTTTCCCGTATTACTCCCAAATCCATTGTGATTCTTCTGTCAATATGTTTTTGCTCATCTAAATACCGATTTCTGATTCCAGAAAGCGAAAGAACAGTTTTGTTGCTGGTTACAGTGCAATCCTCGCAAACCACCGCATTGCTATCAAAATCATAATCAAAGATAAATGCTTTCTTTTCTTGACCCTCAGCAAGAAAACTCACATAGGAAGCTCTATTATATATCTTCAGGAAAGCAAAACGCCCCACACCTTTGCAGCCAAATTCGTATTGCCTATAAGCAGTTCGATATTCACAAAAAGATCTGTAATTTGCGTCACCAAAACCTGTTCCATCATCCTCAACTTCAATATTATCCACCTTGCGTTCACTAATTTCTTCATCACCTGACTTAAGTATTCCTTCGCTCGAAGATAATTTGCATATTATATGATGAGCGCCTTCATGGATTGAATTTATTATTGCTTCATATAGAATGGTCATCTGGGTTGTTCGATTGCCAACCTCCTCTTCTACCACTCGTTTTATATTAGCTAACATTTGACTCATAGTATTTCATACTCCATCTGAATCGGCTGCTATATCATATTACCTTAAACTCTATCTTTACCGCTTCCATTTGCAGGGCGGTGTTGGTTTTTAACTGGTCGCTATTCTTAAAAGCGATGTCAAGGCAGGTGAACTTCTCCACCTTTCTTGCCTTCCCCCCGCGGGTTTTGAAGCTCGCTTTGCCATTCTTGCCCCCTAATTGCTGCTGCTCGATTTCAATTTTTCCGCCATTTCGCTGTTTCCTAAAAAACATCGCTGGTGGCATGCGGACACATGAAAACTTAATTTACCACGAGGGGCCTTACGCGTCAAGGCGGATATGGCGGCAAAAAGGGGCAAAAAGGACGTAACTTCTTGATTCGCTGTGCGTTATATATTAGAATAAGGTTGCTGCAAGCGACCGGGTCGGCTGGGCCGTGCGCAATTATTGCTGCGAGGCAGGGCAAGGATTGACCGTTTCAGGTGTCATAAACGAAAGGTCTGAACGTGAAGAAGTCTAATATCGTGGTCATAACAGTTATCGCAACCGTGGTGGTCCTTTCCGCTGCCGGGTGGGTCGTAAAGGTCAAATTCTTCTCGGCCCGCAAGCCGACAATCGTCCGGATCGCCAAGCCGATCCGAGGCACCCTTGTCGAGTTTGTCAGCGCGCCGGGGGAGATCGAGCCTAAGACCAACGTCGAGATCAGCGCCAAGATTTCCGCACGCATTACCGAGCTGCCTTACGACGAGGGCGACCTGGTGACAGCCGGCGATCCCAACGCAACGCCTCCTATACTGCCGTCGGTCGTGCTCTGCCTCGATTCCAAAGACTTGGAGAGCCAGTTGCTGTCGGCTCAGGCCAGCCGAGACGCACAGGCCGCACAAATCGAGGTCGAGAATGCCCGTATCGCAGGCCAGGAGGCAAGTCTCATCGGCCTTCAAGCATCGCTGGACCAGGCCCAACGGGACCTGGACCGCCAGAGGAAGCTGCTCGAATCGCAGGACATCAGCCAATCCATCTTCGACCAGGCCAAGCTGAGCCTCGATGGTTTGAACTCTCAGTACAAGGCCGCAGAGCACACCCTCAAGGCCGCCGAGCTGAATCTGACGGTCCTCAAGTACACCCTCGCAGCGGCGGACGCCAGAATCGACCAGGCCAATGAGGCCCTGAGCTATACCACCATCACTTCTCCAATCGACGGCACGATCACGCGGCTCAACGCCGAGGTCGGCGAGCTGGTTATCACAGGCACTATGAACAACCCCGGAACGGTGATTATGGAGATCGGCGACCTCTCGCAGATGCTGCTCGTCGCCCAGGTCGATGAGGCCGACGTCGCCAAGCTCGCCCCAAAGCAGAAGGCCGTCATCCACGTTGACGCCTTCGGCGACAAGGAATTCACCGGCGTAGTCGATTCCATTGCACTGTCCCACACAACATCCTTCACCAGAACGAAGTACTACAGAACCGAAATCCTCATCGACTCGACCAACGATGTTACGCTATACTCAGGCCTGACCGCCCACGTTGACATCGAGACCCGCAAGCACGAGAATATCCTCAAGCTGCCGTCGCAGGCCGTCCTCGGAAAGGAAATTGACGTCCTGCCGCTCGACATCCGCGAAGGCTCCGAGCTCGTCGATCCGAACAAGACTTATGCAACCGTCGTCTTCCGCCATATAGACGGCAAGGCCGTTATTACGCCCGTCAAGATAGGCAGCAGCGACCTAACCCACACGATAATCGAATCAGGCATTACGCAAGAAGATAATGTGATTGTCGGCCCTTACAACATCCTCGAAAAACTCACGCACAA
>Ga0315277_10004769_pt1 | contig 17969 bp, 10 predicted proteins | sample YL17G05_15_MG_FD_203695 | JGI IMG/M metagenome (GOLD analysis project Ga0315277, IMG submission 203695) | Sediment microbial communities from Yellowstone Lake, YNP, Wyoming, USA - YL17G05_15 | ecosystem: Environmental > Aquatic > Freshwater > Lake > Sediment | place: USA: Wyoming | collected...
GGCTCGTATCTTGCCGAGCCCCTTCGCGTCCCGCCGACCGCTTTTTCCCCCGTCCGCGAGCTCCGCTTAGAGGTCATCGGTGAGCAGGACAAACAGCAACTTCTCGACGAAGTCTGGTCCCTCCCCAAGGGCGTTTCGCCCGGCGACGAGATCGTCCTGGAATACCGCCTGACCCGCGGCAAACAGTTTGAATGCCGGGCCTACCTCGCCGCCCGCCCCTCGGTCCATCTCGAAGTGACCATCGAGAATCCCCTCGTCAACATCGCCAACCCCCACACGACTCAGCTCAAGATCGAGAAAATCGAGGAAGAGCTGCGCCAACGGCAGGGAGGCACGGCCCGCGACCGCGACACCTATGTCGAGCTCGCCCGGATGTACGCCGAGCTCAACCAGCGCGAGAAGGCCCTCGACTACCTGCGCACGGCCCAGAGCCGCATCTCGCGCCCCGACGCCGAGATCCTTAACCTCCAGGGGATTTACTTCGGCGAGCTCGGCGACGATGACCGGGCCACGACGGCCTTTCTCGAGGCCGACAAGGCCGAACCCCTCTGGGCCGGCCCGCTCTTCAACCTGGCCCTGAGCTACAGGCGCCGGGGCCGTCACGCCGAAGCCCTCGAGACGATCGAGCAGGCCATCCGCAAGACAAGCGACCCCGGCTCCTACCTGAGCCTCAAGGCCATCTGCCTCGAATCGCTCGGCCGGACCGAGGAATCCCTCGCCTCCGCGACCCAATCTGTGCGTGCCTTTGCCCCGCCCGCCGCCCTCGACGACTGGCGATTGGGCTGGCTCCTTACCGCCGCCCAGACTGCGGGAAACGACGAGGTCCGCAAGCGTGCCGAGGATGAGCAGAAAAAGCGCCACCGCCGCGCCAAATCCACCCCCGCCCGCGACGACGTCCTTCGCCCGGCCGTCATGGATGATGGTCCACCGCCCGCTGGTGAATCAGGCGCCGCAGCAATAGCCAAAGCCCGCCGCAAGCCCAAAGGGAAAGCGTCCTGATGATCACCTGGCTCATCCCCCGCCAAGACCTGACGCCCGACCAGGCGCGCGTCGTCGAGCTCCCGCCCTTTGTCAACCGGGTCGTCCTCGGCATGGCCGGCTCGGGCAAGACCCAGGTCCTCGTCCACCGGGCCGCCCATCTCGCCGAAACCTACCGCATCCCGCCCGAGCGTTACCGGGTCTTCGTCTTCACCAACGTCATCAAGGAATACATCCGCTCGGGCCTCGAGTTCCTCAATCTTCCCGACCGCGTGGTGAGCACTTTCGACTTCTGGTGCGTGGATCTCTTCGAGAAGCACTTCGGCGCGCGCCTGCCCCGCAAACCCAACGGCCGCGATATCGACTTTCCGGCCATCCGCAGCCGGGTCCTGGGCCTTATCCGCGGCAAGCGCGACCTCCAGAACGCGCTCGAGTTCGTCCTCGTTGACGAAGGCCAGGACCTCAGCCCCGAGGCCTACGAGATCATCCACGAGGCCGCCCGCCACGTCACGGTCTTCGCCGACCCCCAGCAGAAGATCTTCGAGGACGGGGCCGAGGCCGGGTTCATCTTCGATCGGCTCCACGTCACGACGCCGCAGATTACGATCCTGGGCGCCTTCCGGAATGCCGTCTACGTGGCCGAGCTCGCGGCCCATTTCATCGAGGACGGCCAGAAGCGGGCCCAGTTCCTGGCCCAGGTCAGCGCCGCCCAGCGGGTCAAGGAGCGGCCGCTCTGCTACGTCGCGGATTCCTTCGACCGGGAGATGGACCGCCTGGCCGAGGTCGTCCGGTCCCGCCAGGTCATGAACGAGCGGATCGGCATCATCGTCCCGACCAACCGCCTCCTCCACGGCATCGCCGAGGGCCTGGCCGAGCGCGGCGTCACGGTCGAGAAGGCCGCGACCAGGGAGAAGGCCGGCAAGATCGAGGTCACCTGCTCTTTCACCAACCTCGTCCCCAAGATCGCCACTTTCTTCATGGCCAAGGGCCTGACCTTCGACAGCGTCCTCCTGCCCCGGCTCACGGCCAAGGCCTATTACTACATAAACCGCGAGCGGATGAAGCGGATGATGTTCGTAGGCATAGCCCGCGCCACCCAATGGGTTTACCTGAGCACGGTCAAGGGAACGGAGTTCGGGGAGATGGGTGTTCTGAGGGACGCCACAAACCAGGGGCATTTGACGATGCAGGAATCGGGAAACGGTCGTGGAGCATTTTGCGGCGGCGTGAATAGAGGCAATGACGATGACAATGAGTTCTCAGTACTCTAGAATTTTTTGTTTTTTCGCTCGGATATTTCTTTTAGGTAGTGTCATCTATAGCAATTGCAGCTATTTGCGTATTCCGAGCGATTCCGGCCAGTCATTCCGACGGAAGTCGGCCACCGATTCCAATGTGAAGGCGGCCGCTTTTTGGCCGGGATCGGAATGAGTGGCCGGAATCGCTCAGAATATGCACCTTACATAGTCTATATGAATTCTATTGTCAGTTTCGGAATTTCTGCCTATGCTTGACATCGATCTGTGGCCGAGAATATTATTCGCTAATATGGGGTTTTATGGACTCCTGGCTTACCGAAAGTGATCGCCATGTTGCGTAAAAAAGAAATTTCCCGTACCGAAGTCGACAAGCAGGCAGAACTGGGGGCAAGAAACGAGCCTATTCAGGCGCAGCTATGGGAGGATGACCTTCTCGTTGCTGATAGAAAGCCTAGCGACCCCACAAACTCCCAAAAAGCCAGCAGTGCTGTTAGCAGCAAAAACATCCAGGACACTCTATTAAACGAAGGTCTCCTTGCCGCCAAAGCATCGGTGGGCTTGAACACCCTCCTAGAGCTTCAAGAGGCTCTGACCAAACAGCTAGGCCAGAACAGCATGGAGACTCGGGTACGCTATGCCCAGTCAATCCTGCGGTGGTTTTTCCCCGACGGATTGAATGGGTTGGCAAGACGAGTTTGGGTGGCATACGGCGACGAGACTGTCGAAACTGACATTCTGCGATACCTCTACCTGGCCGCGGAGCCCGTGATGGGGGCGTGCGTCGCCGAAGCCTTGTTCCCCCTCGAAAACGGGATGCAGATACCCCCCCAATACTTCGACCAGTTCCTGAATTTATTCCTGGGTGAACCGCCTCCCGAGAAGACGAGGAAACGACTTAAATCGAACCTGATGAAGCTCGGGTTTCTCCAAAGGACACGCGGCAAGCCTGACCGCCTGAAAACCGTCATGCCGGCCAAAACGTCGCTGCTCATTCTGCTTCATCACCTGTTCTCTCAGCAAGGAACCCGTACCGTAGAACTCCGCCGCCTCCTGGCCGAGCCATTCTGGAAGTTCCTTGGATACAAGTCGGAGGATGCCGTGCGTGCTGTCTTGCGCGATGCGAACTCCGCCGGCATTCTGGGAAAGTACGTTGTGGCAGACCAGCTTGAGCAGGTGACAACCAGCATGTCCGCAGATGAGTTTCTAGCCCGTAAGGTGCATCTGTGAAACGACCGTCCGAACTGACGAAACTAGTCCGGCAGCGGACTTGGGACAAGGACGTTGTCCTGTGGCTGGGCACGGAAGCCGGCTTGCTGAACGCCCTCAATCATGTCAAGAGCGTGACCCTCGACCTACTCGATCTGTTCGACGAGACGAATTTGCCGATGGACGATGAGGAGACACGTTCGCTACTTACCCGCGAATTGGAGAAGAAACTAAGGGCGATTCCGACGGGGCCTGACAACAGGATGGCATTGATCGTTAAGTCGGTGGGACTACTCGCCCGCTACAACGCGGGGACCAGCGAGTTCTACAAGTGGTTCTGCGGCGATTTCGCCATAGTGGTGCTGCTCATCAACGGAGTGCCGGAGCGGACCGAATGGCCGGACGAGATTGCCTGCGACACAAACCGACTTTTGAACTACTTCAGGGAGCCCGACGTTGTGAAGCATACGTTTGCGGAGAAAGGATTACTATGAGCACGTCTTTGCGTGAGCTTTCCAGAATCATTAGCGTCAAGCCAGAACCGGAGACGACGCCTTCCCTGCCTCAGCTGATTCAGCAGGACAAGGCGTGCCAGACCGTATCCCAGTATTACTTCACTCCGTCCCTTCGCAATCACTTCAAGAAAGTTTTTGACTGTGTGGTCAACCGCAAGGGACAGGGGTTCTGGGTGCAGGCGGAATACGGCGCAGGGAAAACCCATTTCCTGGGGACCCTCATGGACTTACTGGTCTGGCCGGAGAGTTGGTCTTCTCTTGCCGACGAGGAAATCAAGCGGGAAAATGCCGGGCTGTCCAAGGTGAAGCTGTTCCCCGTCGCGTTCTCCCTGAGCGGTATGGGCGAATCGAACGAGACGGACAGCCTCATGCGGATCTTCGAGGAGCAGATTGGAGAAAGCATCACGGCATTTGCACCGGCCATTAGGGACAAGATGCTCCTCACCTCCCCCGAGATCGCCGACTACTGGTACGGCAAGGAAGCCACGGATGCCGAGAAAGCGGGCGTTCGGTTCCACTTCGAGAAGGAGCACAAGTGCAGCCCCGAGGAGTTCCGATCCAAGCAGGGCGTGAAGAAATTCGGACAAGAACTGGTCAGGTCGAAGCTGCCGGAAGGCCGACTGCGGGGGAAGTTCAAGGAACGTTTCTCGTTGATCTACGAACAGATCACCAAGCTGGGCAGCTATGACGGCATTGTCTTCGTGATCGACGAGTTCAGATCATGGCAGGACCGCCACGTTCCCGGCACAGCGGCGTATGCTGAGGATGAGCAGATTCTAGAGACGTTGGCGTACGTCCTGCCTACCCAACACCACAACATCCTGACGGTGGTCGCCAGTCAGGGGGACATGCCGCAAAAGCTGTCCGGTGGCGGCGAAGGGGATCGGTTCATCCCGCTGTACCTGCTTTCCGGCAAGGACAAGGACGACTTCGGGCGGATCGTGTCCTTCAGATGCCGTGATCTTCTCAAGGGTGCTGGCACGGACATCAAGGACTACTACGACTATTGCCGCAAGGAATACAAGTTCATTAAGCAGTTTAACATCTCGCTGGATTACTTCACGGCGATATTCCCGTTCCAGCCGCGCTGCTTCGACGTATTGAGACGCCTCACCCAGAATGCCGAGAAACACAACCTGCCCACCGCACGGTCAGCCATCCGCATGGCTTGGCAGGTTCTGTCCGACCCGCAGCAACTCAAGACTAAGCACTTGTTGGTTCTCTCCGACCTGATTCGCACGGATGAACTCCAGAAGGGGTTGAACCACGAGCACTATCGGGATGGCTACCAGAACCTTCAAGGCGCCGTCGACCAGCTTCACGATCTCGATCTGGCGGAGGAAGAGCGGATGCATGCCCGTCATATCCTCGAAACCCTCTTCCTGTGGGCTGCTAGCCTGCCGGACAACCAGCGAGACGGGCTCACCCCCCATGAGGTGGCCGAAGCCGCTTGGCTTTCCGACGATGCCATTGGCGCCACTGCCCTCGCCGACCAACTCCTGAACAAGCTGGTTCAGAGCGGCTTCCCGATCCGCCAGGAGAAGAAGACAAAGGACGGCAAGGAAGTCGCCGTCTACTCCTACGAAACTACGGCGGCCCAGGCCAACCCGGTCAAGTATTTCTCTCCCCTCAAGAAGAAGGCGAAAGAGGACGTGAAGGGCCAGGACGCCAAGTGGATCGAATCCCTGTTCTGGCAACTGCCGGACATCACGCCCGAAGCTCAGGACGAACTGGGCGTCAACGGCGGCATCCTGTACACCTTCCAGCCTCCTGATCCGCGCTCCTTCCAGGATAAGCAGGCCGGCAGGCCGCCTGCCTACCAGTTCCCTCACCGCGCTGCAACATCCACAAGACGGGTCCACAAGGTCCAGTACACCGGCGAGGTGGTTGTCTCAAATCTCTGGCGCGATGAATTCGGTGAGGAGATCAAGAATTTCGACCAACACTTCCGCTTGGTCTATCTAGCAGCACTTCCCGACAGGGACGACGCCGCAATCACCGACGCCCTGAAAGACGCCCGGATTGCCGTGTGTCGTCCAGCGGCCCCGTCCGAGGACACACGCGATGCCCTGGCTGACATGATCGCCGCTGAGCAGATGAAGAAGAACTGCTCGGCTCCCAGCCAGAGCACCCTGCGCGAGTATGCGGAAGGCAAACGCCGGGATGCTGTGAAAGCCATCCTGAAATGCCAGCAGGACGAGTTCCGGCGCGGCAAGATCATTACCCAGAAGAGCTACGGCATTCCAGCGCTGGAAATATTCAAGCCAGCCAAGGATCGGGAAGAAGACCTGGCTGGCCGCTTGCTGGAGAAGTCCTATGACACGCCACTCTTCAGCGCCAAGGAACTGAAGAAGGAATTCACCGATGCGGATGCCCGCAAGGTCTATGGGGGGTTGTTCAGCAAGGAATCGGCCAAGGCCGAGAAGGATGCCGTCCTAAACTTCGGGGTTGGCTTGGAACTGGTGGTCAAGTCGCGCCCGACCGAATTCAAGCCCGATGCCTCACAAGCTCTGGCTAAGATCCATGAGCACATTGAAGAACGCGACGAAGTGCCGGTCTCGGAGATCAAGTCGGGCTTCTGCCGTGCCCCCTATGCGCTCACAGAAGCGATGGCGACGCTCTACCTCTTATCTCTGGTAAGGACCGGCGGGTATGAGATAGCAGTGAACCCCAATGCGAAGGTCGAACTAGTCAACGGCAAACCGCTGCCGGGCAACAGGCTGACCGCGCACACTTTGACGCTTTGCGAGTGGAACGCCAAGATGGACAAAGCGATGCTTGGGGCCCGGCTGGTACTGTCGTCAAAAAAGGGTTGGAACGAGGTGCTGCCCTACGCTCGGGTTCTCGACGACAGCCTCAAGCCCGCCAACACGCCTGACGAGGAGCTTGAGCGGAACGCCCAGTTGCTTGCCGTGCTGGCCAAGCTGAAGGTGGAGATCCCTGAAGTCGAGAAGGGGACCGACGGCCTGGCCGCCAAACTGGGGGGCACCGTTCCCAAGCCGGTGTCTGAGGTCTTCGCCCGGTTGACCGGCCTCACCGCCAGCAGCAGTTACCAGGAATTCGATGCTGCCGTGCGGGAGAGCTACCCCACCAAGGAAGCGTTTGCCGAAGCGTACGTCCAGTACGAGAAGCCAAAGCGGCTCAGAGATCGGGCGTTCGATGTCGGCCAGGCATACGACTACCTGAGCGGCGCTTGCGCGATGGAATCAGCCGTCGAGTTCGATCGGAATATTCTAATCGGGCTCATCAAGTTCGACAACCTTCTCGATAACCCTGGCTTGATCGGTGCACGCCTTGATGGCTTCGAGCAGTGGAAGAGGCGTTACGTCCACGCCTATCGCAAGGCTCATCGTGGCTACTACGACGGCCTTAGCGAGATTGCCAAGAGTGTCGAGGGGCTGAGACCGCGAATCATTGCGCTGAACCGTCTTAACAGCATCGTTGAACTCGGCCCGCCGCTGGCGTCCACCGTCAATGCTGGCAGCGACCTCAAGCAATTGGAATCTGCGACATGGATCTGCCCTGATGCGGCTGAGCCAGACGTTGCCGGCTCCAACGCTCTGTGTCCCAAGTGCCGATGGACCCCGCAGCGCCCGTTACCCCAAAGGGACTATGAACGCCTTAATCAGGCTGTGAGTCAGGGACTGGCCGACCGCATCCAGCGACTCAGGGACACGTCTATCGCGGTCATCCTGAAGAAGGCGGCAGACGACAATAAGCGGGCCGATCTTAAACTGCTAATTGATATAATCCAGATTGCCAATGCAGACAAGCTTGTCGAGGTTATTACAGATGATCTGGTCGCTTTCCTTCGACGGCTCCTGCTGGAGGCAAACATTGTTCAGGAGTCTGTGGATCTTGGACCGATTATCCAACAGATCGGGGCGATAGAAGAGGACCGGGTTGACGAGGCTTTGTCGAGACTGACAACCCTGCTAACCAAGGCCATCAAGGACGCAAAAGCCAAGCATGGCACTGGCAAGCGCGTCCGGGTGTTCCTTCGCCTGGGAAACGGTGGGCGGGGAGGAAACGCCTGATGTTTGATCGAGCGGAACAGGATAGGGCGCTCACGGAGTTCCTGGCTGAGCACGTTCGTCCCTATGACCCGGAGACTGACGATTACGACTGCCCTCCCTTCGCTGCTGACATCAAGGAAGGCAAGAACGACCCCATCTACAACGCCCATTCCTACCACACTAAGGTTCCGCCCCGTAGTATCATCCCCTACATTCTGAATTACACGCAGCCCGGTGACCTGGTGCTCGATCCATTCTGCGGATCGGGTATGACCGGCGTGGCCGCACAAATGTGCGCGAAACCGCCCGCCGATATTCTGGAGAAGTTTCCCGAACTTAAGGATCGTCTTGGCCCGCGTGTCTGCATCCTCAACGACCTGTCGCCCGCTGCCTGCCACATTGCCTACAACTACAATAAGCCGGTTGATGTCGAAGCACTCAGATGCGAGTTCAAGCGCATCAAGGCGGCGGTGAAGGACGAGTTCGACTGGCTTTACGGCACAGAACACTACGAACCTGCCGTGGGCATCTACGACCCGGCGAATGCCGAAGTGGCGGGCCGCCTCAAGAATCCGCCGACCACAACAACAGGTACATCAGGGCGAGGCCAGATGGTTTTGGAGGGCCATATATCCTATGGCACACAAGACTGGGAATTGCTTGCCAAGGCCGAGGTCGAAACGCGGCTTGGCTATCCGGTGACAGAACTGCCGCATGACGACAAGTGGGGTGCCATCGACGTGGCTAAGGTTAAGCAGTGGGTCTGCATCCCTGCCGCAATCCAATACACCATCTGGTCTGACGTCTTCCGTTGCGAAGGCTTCGTCACCATCGAGGAACCTACGGGCAAGCTGAGCAAGCGGGGGAAGAACGCAGGGAAGCCAATAATTCGAAAGAGGCGCGTACACCGCGGGTGTCGTGAGCAAATCATCCTCTGGGATGCTGCTGTTGACCACAGCACCCAAACCGTTTTGGATGAAGTTACCTGTCCCCACTGTCAGTGGAAATGGACTAAGCGTTCACTTTCGCTTATCGGCGCAGTGCCCGTTGTGCAGTGCTACGAGCATAGAACTATGGATGGGTACAATCGTAAGACGCGTAAGACGACTTATCTGGAGACAGCCCGGTTGCGTGATATTGCAGATCGGTCTGTCCCATACTGGTTCCCCGATGGGCCGGTCGATACGGGTCGCGAGATGATGCGTCACGGTCTGCTCAAGCGCGGCATCAAGCAGTATTCGGAGTTCTACACGAAACGCAATCTGTGGGGATTGGCTCGGATATGGGACGAGGCAAAAACAGCCGCGACTGAACGTTTATCTGAGCTGGTGAAGTTCACAGTAACGAGCATGATACTCAGTGCTGCGGAAATCAACCGGCACGGATTCGGTCGGCAGGCTACCCGCATGAGCGGCACCCTCTACATCGCCTCATTCAGAGAAGAAGCTAATGTCCTCCGCCTACTTGATGGCAAGGAGGTGTCGATACCCGAAGCGTTCGAAGTGTTGCAGACTCGAGCCGAGGGCACTTCGGCTGGACAAGCCGTGTTTGTCCTCATGGGATCAGCAGTACAACTGACTCTCCCGGATTCGTCTATTGACTACATTTTCGCTGACCCTCCGTTCGGTTCGAATATTTTTTATGCCGACTGCTCTATGCTTTGGGAAGCTTGGCTCAATCAGTTTACGGACGAAATCCAAGAGATGGTCATCAACGACCGAAGGAAGAATGGACCTTATAAGAAACTCGATGATTATGCACGGCTCATGGGGTGTGCATTCAAGGAGATGTTCAGAGTTTTGAAACCCGGTCGTTGGGCCACCGTTGAATTCAATAACTCTGATGGCCGTGTTTTTGAAGCATTGAAGAACGCTGCGGTTGAGGCGGGTTTCGAAATCGCCAACATGCTTCTTCTCGACAAGAAGCAGAAGACCTTTAAGCAAGTCCAAGGTGCGAAAGGTGAGGCGGACGTTGTAGACAAGGACGTTGTGTTCAACCTGCATAAGCCTGTTGTGTTTTGTGCTGCCGTTCGGGCCGAAGACCACGACCTGGAAGAGCAAGTTGCTGAAGCCGTGCGCCAGCATCTTCAGTCGTTGCCGGGACGTATCAATGCGGATCCCGCCAAGTACAACGACGGGTACCGAACTACCGCCACGATCAACAGCGAGTTGATGAAAACACTCATCCCGCGTGGCGTGGACGTGCAGCGGCTGAACTTGGCGTTTATCCAACGCGTCTGTGCCCGCTACTTCCGCAAGGTGGGCCAGCATTGGTATCTACGCGGAGAGGCCGTGGGGGTCAACGGCGTTGGCTTATTGCAGGAGGAAGTCGCGATTAAGGACGAGGTAACCGCTATCGCATGGTTGCGACAGAATCTAGAGTCACGAATTGCGCTCATCGGGGAACTCAAGCCGCTCTGGATGCGGGCCACTGGACTCCTACCTGCGTCAATTTCGCAAAGTCTAGTATTGGAAGACTTACTCATATCGAACTTCTGGCGTGACGAGGCGACAAACCGCTGGCGTGAGCCGACACCGTCGGAGCGAGAAAGGATGAATGATGACAGGAGCATTCGTGTCCTGCATGATGCAGAACGCTACGTAGTTGGCAGCTTGCGGCGGGAAACCATCGACACAGAACGCTGTGAGTGGATTGATGCTTTGTTTCAGATGTGTCGTGCCCTGGAAGAGAATGATGCCCAAGTGCTGCCATCCATCAGGGATATGGCTCCAGACGTGGCGTATCGGTTGATTGGCCGCTTATTTCAAGGAATCTTGAAAGACAGAGTCCCCCCTGCCGTATACTCGCGGGCTGCGAAGCAGGCCGGGGTTGCCTCGCGACGGATCATGAAGAACGTGGAAGACAAAGCAGACAAGGCGAAGACGAAGCGTCGCAAGGATGAAGGGCCTACGCTTTTCGATCCCTAAGGAATCGCATGGTTCAGACGCCAACAGATTTCTTCGTGCGATGGCTGGGTGAACGACCCCAGGACGCACGTGTCGCCGTTGCCGTGGACTCCGACCGCCTTATAGCGGATGCTGGGCTTCTCGGTAGGCCGACGCTAGTTGATGCCACGGGACGGCTCTGGCAGGTCGTCGTGTATTGCGGCGACGATCTGGCATTCCGGCTCCACTTCCGCAAGGCCGCTTCAGCCGCTCACATCCTTATCATTCTCGCACGCGGGACTCATCCGTCGGGCAAGATTGACTGCGGCTACATCGCCGACATCTTGGCAAGGAATGAGGCCGGCCCACCTCTCAATCTATCCGTTCCGGCTTTCTTTGGCCGGCTTTGCCCAAAAATTAACTTCCCTGTGGCCGAGATACGACAGTACAAGGATGCGCTGCTGGAGCGCATCGACAACGTCCCAAAAGCAACGGCTAAGATTATCGAGAGGTGGGGACGACCAGACGACTGGGGACGAGGACAGGTAGCCGCCCTGGTCTTGTTGGCCCATCACCCCGATATGACGCTGAAGGAACTCTGGCCGGACGAAACCGATCCCGGCGAGTTCCTGGTTCACACTCTGAGGCTTCTAATCGGGCATCCGGCCCTCTCCAAGCAGCGCGGCATCCTGAACGAAATGATCGAGGAAGCGGCCCGTCCGCAGGTCAAGGAGCACCTGTACTGGCTACGGATGCCCCTTGATGAGATCGCGGCCTATCTCGTGCTGCGCCAATTCGCCGATGCCGCCGGCCTGCAGAACCCGGCGACCCAGCTTGCCGGGCTTCACGTCTTCGCCCCGGAGACCCTGGTGTCCGAGATGGAGAAGCAGGCCGGAGCGCTGGTTGGACGTGTCACGGCCGATGCCAAGCTATGGCCTGCCGTGCAGCGTCATGCCGAAGCATTCCTTTCACCCAAGCTCGTCCAGAAGGTTCTCGATCTTGCGGCTCCGGCGGGGAAGACACCCGTCGAGCGGATCACAGGCATCCTCCAGAGCCCTCTCGTGCCCGTCGTCCTGCATGAGGCATTGAGGGCCGCGTTCTTGACGTTCTTCGCCGACCCCGTTGTCGCGGAGACCGGAATGCTCGCCGGCCTGAACAAGCAGCCGCTATTCGGAGCCGCGCAAGACGACGACTCAAACCGATCACGGCAATGCCGCCCGGGGATTCAGTCTCTGACAATTCTAGGGCAGATGGAAAACCGCCTGTCAAAACGGATGCCGAAATTCCCTCACGCGGATGCCCTGTTGGACTGGTATCTGGAGAACGGCTACCACACGCTCGAATTGCAGTTGGCCCAGGCATTCCATTTCCTGGAGGGGTTCGAGGACGCTGAGGTGACGCAGGCGGGACAGAAATACCTTTTCGGCGGGCCTGATGACCTCGCCCCATCTGCTGTGTCCCTGAAGGGCAGACTGATAGGGCGTCTGGATGCCTTGGATCAGGCGCTGGGGGAATTCGTGCGTGCCGATCCTGCCGGGTTCGCCCAGAGCCATCGGAGCGCCTTGCCCCTTCTCCGGGACCTTCTCAAGGAGGAGGTGGAGCAGATTAGTCTTGGGCAGATCACCGGCAGACTGTGGATTCTGGTTTTTGACGGTATGCGATTCGATACATGGGATACAGTGGTCCAGCCCGTCCTCGCCGAGCACTTCGAGGTCAAGGGTCAGGCCCGTTTCTGCATACTGCCAAGCTATACCCAAGTGGCACGGACAAGCCTGCTTGCCGGCTGTCTTCCGGCAGACTGGAAAGGGTTCAAGGGAACCCCCACATCCGATGAGGTCACGTTGGTCGCCCGCAACCTTGGGCTGACGGCACAGGAGGCCAAGACCAAGCTCCGGTTTGTGATGGAGGCGGATACCGAGAAAGCCAGAATGATGCTGGGTTTCGTGGACCAGGATGCCGCACCGTTGAATGTCCTTATCTACCCTGTGTCCGACGAGTGCCACGACTTTCGAGGGGATCTCGCCGCATTCAACAACATGATACGCGTGACGATGTTGGGAGACAAGAACCAGGGAGTGCGAGGAATCCTGGACGATATTCTCAAAAGGATTCGACCAGAGGACACTGTCATGGTCGTATCCGATCATGGGTTTACAGAACTGCTCGGCACCTATAGCGTCCCGGTGACTCAGTCCGAGGCGGCAGCAAACGGACGGGACTTGCAGGCCGATGTCCGCTGGCGGTACACGTGCGGGTTCAGCCCAAAGGACTTTCCCGAGGCTGTGCAGATCACGACAGGTACAGAGCAGTGTGCCGTGGCTGTGGGGCGAAAATGGTTCCGGCGGGAGACTGCGAAAGTCGCACCTCGGTATAGCCACGGTGGACTCTCACTGGCGGAGATGGTTGTTCCCGGGTTCAAACTGCGGCGGGTCACCGAGAAGACCGCTCAGGTGGAACTGGACGGAGTGCCGGTTTCGGCAATCGCTGTTGGCGAAGATAGTTCAGTTGAACTCGCATTTGCCATTCGTAATTCCGGCAATGTCGTTGCTTTGTTTGAACTGAGAGTCCGAACCAATCTGGGCGAGGAAGTGCTGACTCAGGATGGGAAGTTGCCCTCTGGCGGATCTTTCCCGGTTCGCTGTCCCATCGTAGGCAGATACCGCGAAACGCCATCACGTGAAATGGATACGCAGGGTACATTGACAGCCGTTTCTATTCGGCTCCGGCATACCGATCTCTCGGGTAATTGGCGGGACGCGATCGGTGGGCTGGAAACGGTGCCCGTTATCGTGCAGCCCAAACAGACCAAGCTGGACACGGACGCACTTAAAGGATTTGATGACATAAGCTGACGAGGACCTTATATGAACGAGAATGCAAAACAGCCTGCACCGATCGAAGAAGCCGAGCTAGAGTCCCCATCGCAGATGATTACGGGCCTCCCAGATGATCCGTTGAACCAGAAGATCATCAAGCAACTTGGGGATCGGGTCATCCTCAAGCCCTTGACCCGGTGGAACGAGGCATATAAGGAGTTCCCACGGTACGTAATGGAGTACTTGGTGAGCAGGTACGTGGACGCCCAAGCTCCGGTTGGCGGGCAGCGAAAAATCGATAAGATTCTCTCGGAGCACTACTCCGAGAGCGCGAAGAAGGAACTCATAAAGAGCAGGATTAAGGAACAGGGGCAGTACACGTTGTTGGGACAACTTACAGTCCGGCTCGACCAAGCCAAGGACCACTACTGGGCCGATGTGCCCGCTCTGGGCGACAATACTGTCCGAGTGTCCGCTAAAGTGTTGGATCAGTATGCAGACGTGCTCCTCACTAGCGGGGCATGGGGTACAATGGAGGTCGAATACGATGCCACGTATGAGATCAAAAGCAGAAAGTACCCATTCTATATTAGGGAGTTCTCGCCGCTTCAATATACCCGACTAAACCTGGACGATTTCGTTTCAAAACGGCCCGCTTTTACTGACGACGAGTGGATTGACCTGATAGTGCAGTCCATCGGCTTCAATCCAGCACGGTTTGACCGCCGGACAAAGATGCTGATGCTTCTACGATTGGTACCGTTCGTTGAATCCAATTACAATATGATTGAACTTGGACCGCGGGAAACGGGTAAGACCTACACCTTCCGCAACACCTCGAACCGGTCTTTCGTCGTGTCCGGGGGCAAAGCAACGCCGGCAACTCTTTTCTACAACAAGGCGACCCGGAAGCTAGGCGTTATTGGACTTAAGCATATCGTGTTCTTTGATGAGATCGGCAATACCCGGTTCGACGATACGGAAGCCAGCATCAGCGTCCTAAAGGATTACATGCAAACGGGAAAATTCAGCCGGGGCGACCAGGAGTTCTCGGCTCAATGTTCGATTGTGCTGGGGGGGAACATCGACACAGATTTGGGGAGGAAACAAGCAGACTCCAAGTACAAGCATCTTTTTGAAGTGTTGCCAGTAGAGTTACAGGATGCCGCTTTCCTGGATCGTATTTATGCCTATCTGCCCGGATGGGAGATGCCCAAAATTCGCCCCGAGAATTACGCCACTGGATATGGACTCCTGACCGACTATATGGCCGAGATTTTCGCTGAACTCCGGAGGCGGAATTTCCAGACTCACGTCACCGCTTGTGTAGACATGAAGGGCATGACCGGCCGAAATCAGGACGCCATCAAGAAGACTACGGCTGGGCTCCTGAAGCTTATCTATCCGCATCGCCTGCCGGAGTCCATGACCCGGGATGAGATAGCCCCGTTGCTTGCTTTCTCAGTTGAGATGCGGAAACGCGTTATCGACCAACTGGCCGTGATTAAGCCCGACGAATTCCGGGGGGTAGATTTCGAATCTTTAGAGATCGTTTGTCCGTCCTGAAATCGACCTTGATGTAGACGCTTGCGGGTTGTTGTAGGACCCGGGCAAGACGTCTCAAGCTGCGCCCAAAGTGTGCCCAAAAATATCGAAAACTATCGAAAAGGGTCAAAATCTATCAAGATCTGGAAGGCCTTGGAAAAGCAGTGTCTAAAGAGAAAATCCTTTATTTTCTGCGCTTCCGTTTCGGTCGCTGCCTCCTCCACACGGTAGAAGTCAGAGGTCAAGGGATTGATTTCTCCTAAGCTATGGTTTCCAATAACAAAAACAAGCTAGAGAACGAGATCTTCGGGGACCTCGTGATCGCCACGGCCATCTTGGACACGATCCTGCACCACTCCACCACGATCAACATCAAGGGCAACTCGTATCGGCTCAGGGAAAAGGTTAAAGCCGGGCACATCCGGGAGCCCGAGGTTGAAGAGTCCTAAAAATGGACAGGAGGGTAATTATTCGATGACCCTTGACACTTTTGGCAGAGCGCGGGTTCAGCGCACAAACTCTGAGCGATGGTGTATGCTTCCCCCCTATTCTTATAGGGACCCCGCCATTGGCCATTATTTGCTCTGGTGCCAGTACTAAGCCCTCTACCATTATGACAAAAACGGCATGATCCTAAATGAATAACTGCCCTTCTTCCTCTTGCTCTCCAATTTTCATAGATATAATAATCCATCGACATATCCTTTTGTCTTACACGTCTTGCTTTTTCACTGCTGCTCTTATCAAACAATATCCTATGTACAAGCCCCAAAACGCAATTACAAGATTAAGTCCAGAACGATCACGGAATAAATTGGCGACACCAATTACGCCTATCGAGCACAGAATAACTCCCGCAATTCCCATATTCCTTCTGGATTTTTTTTGTCGCTGTTTCTGAATTTGAGCGTTAATTCGATCTCGTTCTCTTATCTGTTCTTTTATGCGTGCTTTTTCAAAATAATAGCCATAACAATCAGGGCAATAATTTTTCCCGTTTAATGTGTTCAAACACTCGTTGCAGAAATATTTATAGCAAGAGACACAGAACCTTTCCGTAGGAGCATATGGATGTCTCACACACCTTTTCATAATCAATCATTGAAAATCAACGGAATGAGCTCATTATTGAGGAACATCATAATAATGCTTTTTCCTATAGCCCTCCCTCCTACTTCCTTGCTTCAGCAGCGTCCCGCTGTCGCCGACGCGCCACTGGCCCTTGCCGCTGACGTAGAGGATCGTGCGAGCGATCTCCTGATGTTTCTCATTCTTGTACTTGACGTCGACCAGGATCCAATCGTTGACCTGATCCCGCTCAATGTACCACCTCTGCAGTGAGATTTTCAAGCATTCTGGTCTCTGTGACCTGCCCCCTTTTAATCGGTCCAGGTATAATGTGAAAAAAACTTGGATGTGAACTTGCCCCCTGGTTTGGTCCATTTTTTAGGTTAGAAAAATATTTTGTGAGTCATCGTTGTTAGCCTTCTCGAGCCGTATTTTTCCGGCTTCGGCGGCTCCATTCAATGTCGCGTATTCCTCCGGCGGCATGTTTCGGGAAGCTATCTACAGGACTTACCCCATAAATAAGGGCTGAATTCATCTAACTTCTATCAGGGCAATCAGATACGCAGAAATCCATCTGGAATCGAAAAAATGGGGGAACTTTTTGAAGTAGAATGGGGTCTCGACTTACTTGCGAGGGATCCTCTCGATAAGAGAGGTCCCAGAGGAGACCCCATATGGATTGTGCCAGAATCGCCACAAAATTGCGAGAGCAGATATTACGATTTTCGGGGGAACTTTCGCTGGACTTGCCCAAAGTCGGACGCCGTTTCGTCACCGAAATGATTTATGGAATCCAAGCCCGCCAATCGCTTCGCTTGAGCGAAGTCGGCCGGGCTCTGGGAGAAGAGACGCCGATCAAGAAAATCGTCGAGAGGTTGAGTCGTCAGTTGAGAAGGCCGCACCTTGCGTCCCATCTTACGAATCGGTTGCTCCGGGTGGCCGAGTCGCAGATCGACGCCTCGACGCTGTTGATTCCGGATCTTTCGGATCTTCAAAAGAAGTACGCGAAAAAGATGGAACATCTGGCGACGGTTCGTGATGGAAGCGAAAAGACGGAAGGGCCCGGCTACTGGACGCTCCACGTTGTGGCGACGGAGATCGCTTCGTCGCGGCTGATTCCGCTATATGGTCGCCTCTTTTCTCAAAATGCGCCGGATCATATCAGTGAAAATGAGGAGATCACGAAGGCGTTGAGGATCGTCTCGGAGAAGACCGCGAAGCGGGGGATCTGGGTCATGGATCGAGGCGGAGACCGCTGAAGTTCATCATTCGTTTGAGAGCGGATCGGACCTTGGTGGCCGATGGAGAGGCGTCGGCCTTGACGATCGCCGAGGGATGCCCGGGGTTGTTCAATGAATATATCGCCCGGGAAGAAAAGACGGGAGAGCATCCTCTTCAGTTGGAGGTGGGATGCCGGAAAGTCCGGTTGCCGGAACGAACGGAAGAACTCACGCTGGTGGTGGTGAGAGGCTTCGGACAAGAGCCGATGATGTTGTTGACGAACCTGCCGGTGAAGAGGAGTCGGAAATCGATCTGGCATGTGGCGGATCGAGGAAACGATCCGGTTTTTAAAACAAAGCTATCAACTGGAGGACGTCCGGGTCTTGAAGTACGTTCGGTTGCAGAACCTGATGGTGCTGGTGACGGCGGTGGTGTACTTCACGGCGGTTTTTTTGGGAAC
>Ga0315277_10004770_pt1 | contig 17969 bp, 15 predicted proteins | sample YL17G05_15_MG_FD_203695 | JGI IMG/M metagenome (GOLD analysis project Ga0315277, IMG submission 203695) | Sediment microbial communities from Yellowstone Lake, YNP, Wyoming, USA - YL17G05_15 | ecosystem: Environmental > Aquatic > Freshwater > Lake > Sediment | place: USA: Wyoming | collected...
GCATCGAGAGCTTCCTGGTGCCGTATCGCGCGGCGATCAAGAGCATCAACTCGCGCAGCGGCGTGGCGCCCGAAGCGCTGCAGGCGGGCGGCGAGGAAATCGAAGGGCCCAACACGGCGGAAATCTCGGTCGTTCTCGACACGGCCACCACGCATCCGCTGACGGCCAGTCAGATCGTGGACGCGATCGGACCGCACGTGGCGGCGGTTCCCGACGTCCAGGTCAAGTATCTCCTTCAGCAGAGCTCGCTGACCGACATCGTGGGAGGATCGGGCGCGCCGATCGTGCTCGAGGTGAGCAGCGAGAACCTCGCGCAACTGGCGACCGTGACCGAGACCGTCCGGCAGATGCTCGAATCGCTGCACTGCCTCTACAATGTTCGCACCAATCTGATCCAAGGCAACCCACAGGTCGTCTTGAAGCCTTTTCCCGTCGTGCTGGCGAGCGCCGGGTTTGACATCCAGAGTCTGGCCGACGCGATTCGCGTTCGCCTGACCGGCGACGAGGTCACCACCTACAAGAGCGAGCGCGGCGACCTGGACATTCGCGTCGCCAGCAAGCAGATCGAGAACCGGGGCATGAGCTATCTGTCGGACCTGCGGTTGCGCTCGCGCACGGGCCAGGAAGTGACGCTGGGCGACCTCGGCCGCGTGGAGATCGCGCGCGGCCCGCGCGAGATCATCCGCCGCAACCAAAAACGCATCGCGCGCGTCACGGCCGACATTCGCTCGGGCAAGCTCAGCGACGCCGTCGCCGTCGTCAAACGCGAGATTGGCCGGCTGCCCGTGCCGCCTCAGTTCTCCGGCGAAGAGGAGCAGCGCATCGAATCCTTCAAGCGGCTGGGCCTGGCGTTCGCGCTGGCGGCCGTCCTGGTCTATATGACCATTGCGGCCACGCTGGAATCGCTGGTCCATCCGTTTACGATCATGCTGTCGCTGCCCCTGGCGGCCATCGGGGTCGTGCTGGGGTTGGTGGCGTTTCGCGAATCGCTCAACCTGATGGCCTACATCGGCATCGTCATGTTGGCCGGGATCGTGGTCAACAACGCCATCGTGCTGCTGGACTGCGTCAACCAATTGCGCGGGCAGGGAATGGACGTCCGCAACGCGCTGCTCACGGCGGGCGAACGGCGGTTGCGGCCGATCCTGATGACCACGCTGACCACGGTGCTGGGCCTGGCGCCGATGACGCTGGGAATCGGCGAGGGATCGCAGCTGCGCAAGCCGCTGGCGGTGGCCGTGATGGGCGGCCTGGTCTCCTCGACGTTGCTGACGCTGGTGTTTATCCCCGTGGCCTACAGTTACGTGGAGAAGGTACTGGCGCGATTGTCGCGCCTGTGGAAGCGAGAGAAGAGCAACGCGGAACGCTGAATGCTGAACGCGGAACGGAGGAGTTTCCAGTGAAAGCGACCGCGGAAGACCGTCGCGCCTCGTTCGTTGTCCGGCGTTCCTCGTTCCGCATTCCTTATTCATCCTTCATCGCTTGGTACAGTCCAACACAATAAAGGGACCAAAATGACAAAAGGGACAAAAGAGACAAGAGAGAAGCGAGAACAGATAATCAACTTGGTCCCCCAATTACGTTTTGCTATACGTAGGTGAGCGCCGTGCGTGGTTTTCTGGCATTCTTGCGCTATGAACTGCTCATGCACGTCAAGAGCTGGAGGCTGTGGCTGTGCCTGGCGGCGCTGATCGCCGTCACCGTGCCCTGGCGGATGCTTCTGTCGGCCGAAACGGACCGCATGGTGCTCGACCAGTTCGCCGGGCACTTCTGGGAAATTACGCGCGGCGACTGGCTGCTCTTCGCTCCCGTTCTGATTCTGATCACGGTGGACACGGTCGGGCGCGTGCGGCTGACGGGCGTGCAGCCGCTGCTGTTCACGAAGCCGTTTTCGATGCTGTCGTGGCTGCTGGCCTCGTGGGTGGCGGTCGTCGTCCTGGCCGGCTTTCTCGCGGGGGCGGTGCTGACGGCGCGCTACGCCGTGGCCCGCTTCTTTCTCGGTTTTCAGATTCCCGCCGCGCCGTTCGGATGGCTGCTCGCCCTCGGCGCGGTGCCGTGGGCCATGGCGCTGGTCGCGTTGGTGATCTGGGTGCGAACCCTCTTCAAGCACAACGTGCTGGCCTATCTCCTTTCCGCCATACTTGCGGGGGCGATGTTCCTCGCCGTGGACACGTTTCGGCCTCCGGTGCTGGGCTGGAACGCTGCCTTGCTCGATCCGTTGGCCCAGCCATACATCCCGGCCATCGGGCGGGACCTCGACGCGCAGACGTACGGATGGGCGTTCGCGAACACCGTCCTGCTCTCGTTTCTGTTTCTCACGATGGCCTGCTATTACACGCGCCGCCGCGAACCGCAGCGCAAGATCATCCCCGGCTACGGCAACCGATGGTCGGACATGCCGACCTTCCGCCGGTTCCTCTCCGATCTTCGGACAGACCGCTGCGTCGGGCCCGGGGTTCACCTGGCCTTTGTTGCGACGCTGGCGCTGGCCGGAACCGCCGGCTATCGCTATGCGACCGAAAGCCGGACGGCCTCGCAACAGATGCAGCAGTGGGCCGCAGAACTGCGGCAGGACCTGCGCCGGAACGGCCCCGTCGTTGCCGGCCTGCGGATTGCTCGTTACGCCGGCGACGTGCGGATTACCGGCCGCGACGACGTAGCGTGCGATCTTCGGATGGACATCGTCAATACGACCGACACGGCGGCCGGGCGCGTGGCCTTGAGGATTCCGTTCGGCCTGGCCGTCGAACGATTCGAGGACAGCGACGGGAAGGCGCTGGCGTGGCGGCAGTGGGGCGACGTGCTGGTCGCCGATCTGCTTCGGCCGCTCGTCCCGGCGGCGTCCACGACGATTCACCTCGCGTACGGCGGCCGGCCGATGAACGTCCGGATCGGCGGACAGCTTCCATTCTCGCCCCGGTATGAAATCCGGACGCTTCGACTCGAGGACGCCGGCATCTCGCTGGGTTCGAAGTATCAGCAGATCGGCGTCTGGCTACTGCCGCGGGGCGTTGCATTGGCGCGCGGAAACGACGGCCTTGTTCCCGTAGAAGCGCAGCGGCTGTTCACGGCCGATTTGCGCGTGGCGACGTTCAACGGCCTGGAGGCGATGTCGCCCGACGGGACGGTGGAGCCGCTTGGGCGCGAAGAAGGCTTGACCCGGTGGCGTCTGCGAATCGCGCGGGCGGGAAGCGACTGCACGCTGTTCGTCGCGCCTTACGAGAAGGTCCAGCGAACGTTCGGTCCGCTTTCGTTGCGGGTGTATTGCTTCGCGGCCGATCGCGGCACGGTCGTCTTCGCGCTGACCGAACTCGAGGAAACGGTCGAGCGCTGGGGCCGCATCTTTTGCCCCGCCGAAAGATCGTCGCTGACGCTCATCGAGGCGCCTCCGACGTATCGGGCCGCAAGCGCATTTCCGCCGGGCACGCTCGACAGCGACGACCTCGAACGGCTGCGGCGCTATTGGCCGCTCTTCAAGAAGCACGAGTCCGAGGGATTCTCCGCCGTCCACACGTTCCAGACCGTTCTATCCTCGGCGTTGGCGGCGCGAATTCTGCGCGAATCGTTCCATCCCGAACGGCCGATCGAGCCGCTCCGCGAGGCGCTGTTCCACTACCTGATGGCGAGCGTGCGGCGCAGTGAGATCGGTCCGCTGGCGCGCAAGAGCGGGCAGTTGTTCACGGTCGTGCGCAGCCGGCCCGAGAGCGTGTTCCTCGATCCGGCCCGGCAGGCGCTGTTCGAAACGCCGCTCATCCAGCGGATGGCGTCGCCGACGCCCTTCAACGCGCAGGATGCCGTTTTCTTCTGGAGGCTGACGCATTACCTTCTCCAGGACGACGGATTCGCTTCGTTCCTTCGCGCCCTGGCAAACGAATACAGAGACCGGCCCGTGACGGCGGCGGACCTTCGCGCGCTGGCCGGGCGGTTCTACGGCTCGACGCTCGACTGGTTTTTCGACCATTGGCTGTACGGCGCCGGTACGCCGAAATATGAAATCACGGTGGCCCGGGCCGTCATGGCGGAAGACCCGCGCACGCGCGACATCGAATATGACATCACGGTGGTCGTCGCCAACCGAGGCGCCGGCAAGATGCCGGTTCCCGTTGTCCTGACCACCGAGCGAGATCGCATCACGCGGACGGTCTGGCTGGATCACGGAACATCCGTCACGGTGGCGGTCCATGTTCCCGACCGCCCGGAGATGGTGTACGTTGACCCCGAGGGGTGGATCACGCAGGCGGCGGTCGGCGACCGCGAGACCCGATCGCGCGGGCCGGCGTGGCGGCGAGTGCTGATCGTCGAGTAAAGGAAGACGGCGGAACAATGACGCTTTCCAAGATTGCCATTACGCGACCGGTGACGACGACGATGTTCTTCATCGCCATCGTCCTGCTCGGCTGCGTCTCGTTCCGCGAGCTGCCGGTACAGTTGCTGCCGGACGTTTCGCTTCCTGGGGCCATGGTCTTCTCGCGTTACGAGGGCCTGTCGGTTCCGGACACCGTCGAGAAGATGACCAAGCCGATCGAAGGGATCGCCGCGGCCACGCCGCGCGTGCGCGAGATCAACTCGACGAGTTACGCCGGCTTTGCGCGCACGGAAATCCTCTTCGACTTCGGAACGGACATGCGCTTTGCCACGCTCGACCTCCAGGACAAGCTGGCCCGTTTCCGCGGCACACTTCCCCGCCGCGGCGTCTTTGTCTTTCTTCGCGCGTACGGCACCGAGCGCATGCAGACCTTCTTCATGTGGATCACCGTCGGTGGGCCGGAGGACACCGAGACGCTGCGCCGGATCGCCGAAGACCAGTTAGGCCGCCAGCTCGAGGCCATTGACGGCGTGGCGGAGGTCAGCATCGGCGGCCATGCCCACGAATCCGTTGACGTGATCTTTCAGCGCGATCAGCTGGTCGCCCACAAGGTCGGCCTCAGCCGTGTGTTCTCCCGCATCCGGGGGGCGGCGATGGGAAAGACCGCGCTGGGGCGCGTCCGCGGCACGCGTGAGCACTACTCCGTGGTTCTCGACGACATGGTCGCGAACGAGGAGGACCTGCGGCGCCTCGCGCTCGACGACCGCGGGATCGTCCGCCTCGGCGACGTCGCACACGTGTTCCGAAACGAGCGCCAGTCGGAGTGGATTTCGCGCATCAACGGCAAGAACTTCGTGGGCCTTCTCATCCGCAAGGACGCCGACGCCAATCCGCTCCGCCTGGCTGTCAAGGTCCGCCGCACGCTCAAGGAGATCGCCGCCACGCTCCCGCCGGGGTACTCGATTGACATCGAGCAGGACAGCGCCAAGATGATCGAAGACATCATCCGCGAAGTCCGCTCGCTGGCCATTGTCGGCGCCCTGCTGGCCATGGTCGTTCTGATGCTGTTCGTGCGCAACCTGCGCATGGCCGCCATTGTCTTCACGGCCATCCCCATCTCGGTCATCACGACGTTCAACCTGATGTATTTTGCCGGCCTCTCGCTCAACATCATCACGCTGATCGGACTGGCGCTGGGAATCGGCATGCTCGTGGACAGCGCCATCGTGGTGCTCGAAAACATCTTCCGCCACTTCGAGCGCACCGGCCACGCCGCCGAGGCCTCCGAGCGCGCGACCGGCGAGGTGTGGCGCGCCCTGCTGGCCACGACCCTGACCAACGTCGTGGTGTTTACGCCCATCCTGTTCGTGGAAGGCGAGATGAGCCTGCTGTTCCGCGAGGGCGCCCTGGCCATCGTGTTCCCGATCATCGTTTCGCTCTCGGTGGCCCTGACGCTGGTTCCAATGGTCACGGCGCGAATCCTCGCCGGCCGCGAGAAGCGCCGCGCCCAGGCGGGCCGGCTTCGGCGCCTGTTTGCCCGCGCGCGCGCCTCGTTCCGCCGCGTCTATCCCTACTGGCCGGCGCATCTGTCGCGCCCGCGGCGCCTGTATCGGGAGTTGTACATGATGACGCTGCGCGCGGCGCTGCGGCACCGCGTGCGGCTGATTCTCCTGACGGCCCTGACGATTTTCCTGACGGGGTGGATATGTCTGCCGCGCATCAACAAAGCCGCGATGAAGCATCAGACCGAGGGGGCGACGTTTCCGATTTTCGTCCAGGTGCCGCGCGGCTCGACGCGCGAGCAACTGCTCCGCGTTCTCGACGACGTCGAGACGCGCCTCCGGAAGCTGCCCGAGCTCGAGAAGACGCGCTGCTTCGGCAACGTCGAGGAAGACGCCATCGTGTACGTCCAGCTGGTGAAGCAGAAACAACGCAAGCGGACGCTGCTCGAGGTGCGCGAGAGCGCTCTCAACGTCGTCGGCGAAGTCCCCGGGGCCAGCCTCAGCCTTCGCCCGTTCCGGGTCGAGGGCCGCGACCCGGCGGCCTTCAGCGTCTCCTACGCCGAGGGCGGTGTGGTCGCCGTACGCGGCGCTCACTGGGAGGAACTCGAGTGGGTGGCCAACGTCATGGCGCGGCAACTGGAGCTGATCCCCGGCGTGGCGCGGGTCCAGGTCGAGACCACGCGCGGCGATCCCGAGATGCAGTTCACGCTGGATCGGGAGCGGGCCGCGCTGTTCAACATCCAGGCCGGCGATCTGGCTTCCTACTTCGAGACCTCGCAGCGGCGCGGACAGTTCTCGCAAATCACCATGGAGCGCGGCGACCGGAACCTCGACGTCGTTCTGCGCATGGGCGAACTCGGCCGCAATCCCGAGGCGGACACCAAGGAGGAGACGGCCCGCCCCCTCAGCGAGATCAAGTCCATGGAAGTCCTGTCGCCGCTGGGCGGAGCCGTGCCGCTTTCCGAAATCGGCCACTTTCGCAAGGTGGTCGGCGAAAGCCACCTGCGGCGCTACAATCTTCAGTTCTCGCTCAATCTGATGTACTCGATCGAGCCGCGCGTCAACCGAAGCATGGTCGAGGGCGCCCTCCGGTCGCTTCTCAAGGAGATGCGCTTGCCCGCCGGCTATTCGGCGGAGATCGTCGGCGAGGAAAAGAAGATTGATGAGAACACGCGCCAGTTGAAATGGATGCTCGAAATCACCGCGGTGCTCATCTTCATGGTCATGGCCTCCGTGTTCGAATCGCTCCTGTCGCCGCTGGTGATCATGCTCGCCTTCCCGCTCGCCGCCATCGGGGTCCTGTGGGGGCTGATGCTCACCGGAGCGGGCTTCGAGGAGTTGTCCATGCTCGGCGTGGTCATCCTGGCCGGCATCGTCGTCAACAACGGCATCGTCATGATGGATTTCCTCTCGATGCTGCGGCGCGAGCGGGGCTATCGCCGCACCGCCGCCGTCATCATGGCCTGCCGCGCGCGGCTGCGCCCCATCGTCATGACCGCCCTGACCACGACGCTGGGCCTGGTGCCCATGGCGCTGCGCCGGGACGAGGACATCAACTGGTCGGGCCTGGCCATCGTGATCATCAGCGGCCTGTCGGTCGCGACGCTGCTGACGCTGGTCGTCATCCCCGCCATGCTGATGAACCTCGAAGACGCCCTGGCGTTTCTCAAGCGCCAAGCGCTCAAGGTCTGGAACTGGCGGTGGCTGCTGTACTTTCTGCGGCCGGCCCGCATGCGCTCCAAGCGCCTCGAACTCGCACCCGCCGGAGGACCGGCCCCGTTCGCGCCGACCTTCACGATTGCCATGACCCGCACCGCCGCTCCTGAAACCGCGCCCCCGATAGAAAGTCAGCGTTTCTCCGAGGACATTCAGCATTCAGCATTCAGCGTTCCGCGTTCAGCGCTATCTTCCGACCGTCCCGTCGGCATCGAGATTCGCCACGTGCGGATGATCTATCCCGTTTTCCGGCCCGGCAAAATCCTCCACGTCGTTCCCTCGTCGCGGTTCAAATACGGCGCGCGCCCGCCCGAGGGCGTCGAAGCGCTGCGCAACGTCAACCTCTCGATCGGGAAAGGCATGTACGGCTTGCTCGGTCCCAACGGCGCGGGCAAGAGCACGCTGCTTCACATCATCACCGGCATGATCCGTCCGACCTGCGGTTTCGTCACCGTCAACGGGCTCGACGTCGCCGCCGACGGCCGGCGGGCGCGCGCCGAGATCGGCTACCTGCCCCAGTCGTTCGGCCTGTACGGCAATTTCACCGCGCGCGAGTACCTGGCGTACTACAGCTTGATCCTGGGAATCGAGAACCGGGCCGAGCGCGCCCGCAACGTCGCCGCGGTGCTCGAGCAGGTGAATCTGCTCGAAGCCGCCGACAGGCCCGTCCGCACGTTCTCCGGCGGCATGCGCCAGCGCCTCGGCATCGCACGGCTCCTGCTGACCGTTCCACGTGTCATCCTGGTGGACGAACCGACGGCCGGCCTCGATCCCATCGAGCGCGTCAAGTTCCGCGTTCTCCTTTCGCAGCTCGCGCAAGACCGCGTCATTCTGCTCTCGACCCACATCATTGACGACATTTCGAGCAGTTGCCGGCGGTTGGCCGTGCTCAACGGCGGGCAAATTGTCTTCGAAGGAACGCCAGCGGGTTTGGTGGATTCCGCGCGCGGCCGCATCTGGGAAGTGACCGGCCGCTTCGAGGACGAGAAGCGCTTCTGCGAGCGCTTCCGCCTGCTTCACAAGAAGGCGGCCGGCGGCGACCGCGTTCTGTTCCGCTTCCTCGGCGAAACCTGCGATCTCCCCGGCGCGCAACGCGCCACGCCTTCGCTCGAAGACGCCTACATTCTCGCGACGCTGGAATGAGCGCTGGCGAGGGGGCGGGTTTCGCAGACGCCTACTTTGCCCGCGTCCGGCCCATGATCCGGTCGAGTTCTTCCTGGTTTCGCTTCGTCAGGTCCACCCTGGAGAACTCCTCGCTTTGCGGAAGCACCACGTGGACGGCGGCCGAGCGGTCGGAGGCCACGTGCAGCCGGCGCGCGCGAAATGCCAGCAGATGTCCGCCGGCCTTGCGGTCGGACGTGAGAAAATGGAAATGATAGCCCGGTACGGCCAGGCCGTCGAGATACGGCGGCAGCCGAAACCCAACGATCACGCCGTCCACGTCCTTCATCTCGAACTCCGGCTGGTTCTTGATCACTTCGATGAGGCGCGGGTACGGCGGGCTTTGGCGCGGGACGCTTCGCGTCTTTACGTAGGAAAAGCTGCCCTCGATCCGGAAGGCGTAGGGCAGGTTGAGGTTTCCGAGTTGCTGATCAAGCGTCTTCCTCAACTGATCGAAGTCCGTTTCGTCGTTCACGTCGAAGACGCGATCGGGCGCAAACTTCGTCACGATGGCGTAAGGCGTCTGCTGCGTGTCCTTCACCCGGAGGACCTTGCCGTCGGCTCGGACCTGGTAGCACGTGCCATCGAGAAGAACCAGCTCGCCGTCCACCTCGTCAATCGCCCCGAGACCGATGGTGCCGTGGCGCTTCAATTCGCCGAACGTCACCTCGCCCTTGAATATCCCTTCGATCAGCGCGTGGATCGTGGAGACGTGGTAGATCACGTCGCGGTCGCCGCCGGTTCGCGCGCAGCCGGTCGCGCAGATCGCAACCACGCCCAACAGGAACGCCCGACATCGCTTCATGGCCATGCCTCCTCGATGTGTGTTCATTCAAGACCGCGATTACTTGTTGCCCGACCCGAAGGCCCCGCCGATGTCTTCGCGATTCGCCATCCACGGATGCTCGAGCATCTCCTTGACGTTGCGATTTCGCGCAAGGCTCCAGCCCCCCTGCCACGAAAGGAAGAACGTGGTCCTGGGGAACTCCTTCACGATTCCTTCGATGAACCGGCGATAGTCGTAGTCGCCCGGAGGATTCGACGAGCCGTGAGGGCCGAACTCCGTGAAGCCGAACGGCTTGCCCAACTTGACGACGTCGTCGTAGCCTTTGATGTGCTCCTTGTCAATGTAGTCGGTGTAGGCGTCCAGGCCGACGACGTCCGCGTAAGAGTCGCCGGGGTAATAGGCCGCCGCGTTGGCGCCGTGGTTGGGGCCATAGACCCACAGCAGATTGTCGAGGCCTTTGGTCTTGGTGAAGTAGTCGAACATGTGCCGCCAGACCTTGACGAACGCGGCCGGGTCTTTTCCTCCCCACCAGAACCAGCCTCCGTTCATTTCGTGAAACGGCCGCCACATGACAACCACGCCGGCGTCCTTCAACTCCTTCAGGCCGGCAGCGAGCGTGTCCAGTTCCTCCATCCAGCGAGTGTGCGCGTCGTCGCCGGGCGTCAGAAGCAGGTTGAGATCAACGCCCTTGTCGCGCAATCCGCCGCCGCCGGGCCGCGCCGGGTTGTACATGTGCGTCGAGAGGGTGACCAAGCCGCCCTTGCTCCAATACTCAATGGCGACCTGGTTGACCGTTTTGCAGTGCAGGCCGCCCGTGCGGAAATCGGCGTAGTCCGCGCCCACCATGCCCGGCCAATGGCCGGTCTTGTCGAAAACCTCGTTCAATTGTCCAAGGTTCGCACCTTGGCCGTAGTTCGTGAACTGCCCCGAGATGACGCGCTTCTCCGACCGCCCGGGAAGATTCTCGAGGTAGTTCAGGATCGCCCGAGCCTTCGCGTTGGTGTTCGGATTCGCCGGCTCCAGCGCATGCCCGACGACAACAGGTATGAGCAGAACTGAGGTAATCGCGACGACGATGCTGTTCTTCATTCGTGATTCCCCATTTCTTCTCATTTCACATTGTCCATTGTCCGTTTTTCATCGTCCGTTCTTCATTGTCGGTTGTCCGTTTTCCGTTTTTCATTGTCCATTGTCCATTGTCCGTTGTCCGTTGTCCGTTTCTCATTGCCGCTTTTCGGCGGCGCCTTTCGTCTTCTCGAGGCCCTCCTTGGCCACTTGCAGCACGTCGCCCTTCCAGTAGTTCGGATTGAAGAGTTCCAACGAGAGCACCTGCCCGCCGCCGTTGTCGGCGAGGTCGCGCAGAATCTGCCCAAGCGGCGCCACGCCGTCGCCGGGAAACACACGGTCGCTGTCGCGGGCCTTCTCGCGCGGCGGATCGGCCGGATAGTCGTTCATGTGGAACACCTGGAGCATCCGGTTGCTCAACAGCCGCAGGCCGCTGAAATCCGAGCCGCTCTTGTAGATGTGGAAGACGTCGGCCAGCAGGCTCGCCTTGGGATGGCCGCTTTCGAGCGCCACAAACGCCCCTTCGCTCAGGCGGCTCAGGTTCTTCGACGACCCCCATAATTCGAGCACGGGCGTGACGCCGCTCTGATCGCCGAGATCGAGAATGGCGCGATAGCGTTCGGCCGCTTTTTTCAAGTCAAGGCCCGGTGCGCTGTTGGCGCCGGCGGGGGGCGCGGCGATTCGCTTGCCGCCGAGTTCGGCCACGGTCGCCATGTCGCGCTTCATTTGCTCGACGCCCTGCGCGCGCCGGGCGTCGTCGTCCACGACCCAGTTCGGAAAGCCGATGGCGTTCTCGACCGTGAGGCCCGCGTCGGCGATGCGCTTTTTGAGGTCCGCGAGCGAGCCGCCGCCCTTGACGAAGTTGTTGACGTTGTCCATCCACGGCTCGATGGCGTCGTAGCCGGCCTTGGCGGCAATCTCGATCTCCTTTTCGAGGCCGAGCTTGTAGCCCCGGATGGTGCCCGTGTTCAGGCAGAACCGGAACGGCGCGGCCGCCCGCGCGCCGCCTTTTGCCGCGCTCTCCGCGCCATTGGCCCTGTCCGGTCCGGCAACGGCAACTCCCAACATCCCCGCGGCCAGCATCTGCCGCCTCGTCATGCTGCGATTACTCGTCATTGTTTCCGACTCCTCCGTGTTGTCCGGGATTTCCTTCGGTGTGGGGGTGGCACACTCCCCTCGATCCAATTTGGTACGCGCAGACCCTGCTCCAGGAAGATCTGCGTTTTCCAGTCTCTTTTTTGGCCCATCGGCAAGGCGTCGTCTTCCCCGAAGCGTGCCCCCGAGCTGACGTGCGACAGGGACCTGGTGGAAAGTGACGCTCCCAGGCAAGCCCCACGTGTGAGCGCTAGAGGGAAATGAAGCGGGCAATCTTGCGTTTCAGCAACTCCTCGAACGCTTCGCGGTCCTTCTCCGACTTAAATCCATTCAAGGCGACCCACTGGAAAATCCTACCACCGCTATAGAGTAAATATCCCTTATCGCACTTCCTTGCCTCAGTGAACATTCGCCACTCCATCGTTCCGGTCGCCCCCGCGGTTGATGAACGGACCTCCTCCTCATAGAATTCAAAGCGAACATGCTGATTCTTGTCAGGCCGCTTCTTAAAGTATCTCGCAATGGAGAGTCTGTTCAGAAAGCCCCGTCCCAAGAGAAAAAGCGCACAGACAAACCAAAACGCAGCGCCAACCAATTGACCGCGACAAACAAGAATCGCCGCAAGGACGCAGTTAGCCATCCCCGCCACTGTCAGGATGATTTGAAATGGTTTTCGGACGATTCTCCTCCAGTGGGCTCGATATGCCTGCACCGCCACATCGAGCGAGAAGACAAATTCGCAGACGATTGGCTGGGAGTCTCCCATAGGGTCGTCTCCGTTTCTCAATGGCTGGACGGAGCCGCTGAGTGAATCGGCGGTGTTGATACACTAGCGAGGGGCGCACCTCAACGACGACCTTTCGTCTCTGTGCCGTCGCCAAGCGGCGCAGAACTTCTCCATCCCTTCAGCGGTGACTCTCTCCGATGATGCGCACGAGGCGAAAACCCAGCACCCGCCCCGGGAGGCTGGGGTAGTTCAGGTAACGGATCGAAGGCCGCAAGGCCTCCAATGGGACCACAAAAGCGCCGCCGCGAAACACGCGGCTCGGCTCGGTGTACCCCATGATCCCGTGGTTCCTTGTTTCAGGCGTTCGTACTTCTTGATCCGGAAAACATCGCCCGTGCGGTCATGCACAACCGTCAGTCTCGTTTCCACCCACGTGCCTCGCGAATCTTCAGCTCCACACATTTGGCCGCCAAGTTCGGATGGTTCCCGCCTTCCTCGCCCACTTCGGGGCCGAGGATGGCGCAGGCCCAGCCCAGCGGACATTCCTCCGGCCTGTGTTCGTCGGCTTCGACAAGCAAGAAGACGACGGCGTTCGGATCGGCCTCGGCGATGTGCCGCCGGCACCAGACCTTGAAGTCTTCGCGCGGATAGTTGAAGTCCGCGATGTGCATCGGCACGTGCTCGTCGCACAGTTCGCACTTGGCATCATAACAGTCGCACATGGCCCAAGCCTCATGCCGCAATGACAACGCCTTCACGACGGGCGATTTCGAGAATGGGGCGGCTGTCGTCGGTTTCCCACTCGCGCTCGCCGCAGGGAATCGGTTCGATGCGCACGTCGGCCTTCAATGTGGCGTGCCAGAGATGATCCACGGTTTTCACGGTGCATTTTCCGTCGAATTCGGGGGCGATCACGATCAGGTCAATGTCGCTCCATTTATTGGCATCGCCGCGCGCAAAGGACCCAAACAGCACCGCCCGGCTCGCGTGAATTCCGAAGGAAGGTAGCTGGGCGAGATAGCGTTGAACAATGCCTACAATTTTCGTCTTAGCCGACTTACTGTTTTTGCGGCCCATGTCAATTCACTCCGTGCGATTCGCATGTTTGACGGGACCTTCATCGCGTCCGGGTATCTTCCCTCGATCTGATGTTTGTCGAACCTGCGCAAGGCGTTCAATTCCTCCTCGCTTACGGACAATCCGGCAATCTCCGCCAGACGAGCCAGATTGTGAATCTTCGGCGGCACGTGTTGTGTGGCTTTGCTGACGTGCGCTTTCAGCATTTTTTCCAGCGCCAGATGGGCGAAGAAAAGCGCATGATCCGGATGCCTCGTTTCAAGCAACGAGCGCGCAGCGGCAAGATCCCGTCTTGCCCCCTCTCGCCAATACTCGATTTGCTTCTGAACGTCCATCGTCTTATCCACAAGATGCCAAACAACACCAGCTCCGCTACAGCACTCCTTCATCTGGCCCGCCGGGTTCGGTCGGCAATACCCAGGAGCAGTCCCTCCACCGAGATGTCTTCGTCAAGTTCATCCCAGTGAATGCCGGTTCCGCCGCCACTGATGACAAAGGCCTCGCGCTGATCGGGCCGGGCGTTCAAAAGCCGGGGGAAATACGCCAGCGGCACGCCGAGATGACGCCCGTCCTCCAAATCCACCCACATCGTATCCCCATCAAAGCGGACGGTTCTCGCCAGGGCTTTCGTTGCCAAAACGCTCATGCCAACACCTCACCATCATCCACCAGATATTCGACGCGATTCATTTCCATCACCCCTGGGAAGAACAACATCGCGGCCCATACTGCCGCCAGTTCCAATTCTTAGTTGAAAGCCTTGTCCCAGTCAAGGGCACAGGGCCTTGGCCCCACTCCTTCACTGCAGCAACATCTCGGTCAGCAGAGGCATTTCGCATCCCAGCGGCCGCGTCCGTCAGCTGACTTTCGGATACACCCACGGCCCGCGGTAGGGGCGTTCGAGCATCTTGCTCGCCTCGGGATCGCCGACGATTTCGTCTTTCTCGCCGTCCCAGAGGACGCTGCGGCCGAGTTTCATCGAGAGCATGCCCAGCAGGGCCGTGGCGCTCGACAGGTAGCCCTCCTCGATGTCGCTGATCGGGCGCTCGCCGGTCTTGACGCACTGGAGGAAGTTGGCCCAGAGTTCCTTGATGTTCTGGTCGTCGGGCGGATGCAGCTGCGGCTCCTCGTGGACGACCGGGTCGCGGCTGTTGGCCGGATAGAACGTCCAGCCCTTCTGCCAGCCCAGGTGGAACGTGCCGTTCGTGCCGTAGAAATAGCAGCCGACCGATTCGCCCTTCTCGGCGTTATTGCCGGCGAACTGGCGGTGCTCCCACGTTACGTCGAGCCCGTCGAATTGGAACGTGGCCAGCTGATGATCGGGCGCGTCGCTGGTCTGCTCCTCCTTGGTCAGCACGGGTTCGCCCTTAATGGGACGCCCGCCGACGGAGAAGACCCTCTTGGGAGCCTTCAGGTCCATGATCCAGCGGATCTGGTCAATCCAGTGAATGCCCCAGTCGCCGAGCGTGCCGTTGGCATAGTCGAGATAGTTGCGCCAGCTCCTTGGGTGGATGCCGCGGTTATAGGGGCGCAACGGCGCCGGGCCGCACCACATGTCCCAGTCCACGCCCGCGGGCGATTTGGTGTTCTTGCGCGGTTTTTCGGGACCGCCGCCGTACAGGACGAACGCGCGCACCATGCCGATCTTGCCGGCCTTGCCCGAGCGGATGAACTCGCGGCCCGAGACGTTGTGCGGCGAAACGCGGCGATGCGTGCCGACCTGCACGACGCGATTGGCGTCGCGGGCCGCCTTGACCATCGCGCGGCCTTCCTTGACGGTGTGGCAGATCGGCTTTTCGACATAGACGTGCGCGCCGGCCTTGACCGCGGCGATCATCGCCAGCGGATGCCAGTGGTCGGGCGTGGCGACGATGCAAATCTCGGGTTTTCCCTTGTCGAGCATGTCGCGGTAGTCTTTGTATTTCTTGGGCGCCGAGCCGGTTTTCTTCTCGACCGAGGCCGCCGCCGGGTCGAGTTGATTGCTGTCCACGTCGCACATGGCGATGACGTCCGATTCGCCCGCGGCGATGGCCTCGTTGAGGATGTTCATCCCCCACCAGCCGGCGCCGATGATGGCGGTTCGGTACTTCTTGGCCTTCTCGGCGCCGTGGATGGCCGGCGCGCCGAGCACCAGGCCGGCGGCCGCAGCGGCCTTGAGGAAATCACGACGATTCGGTTTCATGAGGGACCTCCTTGGGATGTGGTGGCCGATACAAGGGTCATGCGGTGGTCCGCATCGTAGTCAAAGATGAGGCGTTCACCCGAATGGGTCAGGACTGATTGTGGTGGCGGGAAATCGTTTGTCAACGATCATTGACGGGCGTTTCATTGGTGGTTCAGACTTTGGCTTGGCCGGGTGTTTGGGTTCTCCGTTCAAAACTGTGAACCGAGGAAACGCACATGAAACTGACGCGCTATGACGGCAATCCGATCCTCACGCCGCATCCCGACCATCCGTGGGAGGACCTGGCCGTCTTCAACCCGGCGGCCTGGTATGACGAGGCCAAGCACGAGGTGCTGCTTCTCTATCGCGCGGCCGAGTCGGGCCCCGAATACAAATGCTGCTTCGGCCTGGCCGTGAGCCACGACGGCTACCACTTCGAGCGCGTTTCCGACCAGCCGGCTCTCCGCCCCAGCGTCGAGGGCTTCGATGGCGCGACGATCCAGGACCCGCGCATGGTCAAGATCGGCGACTGGTACTATGTCACGTACGCGGCCAGGCACTTTCCGTTCGGCCAATTCTGGGTTCCGAAAGAGACGCAGCAGTACAAGCGGCCGGAATGCCCGCCGGATTTCCCGCGCTATCTGTGCCTCAACGCCACGCTGACGGGGCTGGCGCTCACGCAAGACTTCAAGACGTGGATACGCGCGGGATGGCTGACCGATCCGACGCGGGACGACCGCGACGTGATTCTGTTCCCCGACAAGATCGGCGGCCAGTACGTCATGATCCACAGGCCGCTGGAGTGGGTCGGCGAGACGTATGGCACCGAACACGCCTGCGCCTGGATTGCGGCGGCCGACGATCTGATGGGTTTCCGAGAAAGCCGCCTCCTGATCAGGAACAAGTATGCGTGGGAGGCCGCGAAACTCGGCGTCAATACGCCGCCGATCAAAACCCCGCACGGCTGGCTGACCATCTACCATGCCGTCGGAAAGGACAAATGCTATCGCCTTGGCGCGCTGCTGCTCGATCTCGAAGACCCCGCGAAGGTCCTGCATCGCACGCCGACGCCGATCCTGGAGTCGGAGGCCTGGTACGAGATCGAGGGCTATTATCGCGGCGTGTGTTTTCCGTGCGGCGCGGTGGTGATTGGCGGAACGCTGTTTGTTTATTACGGCGGGGCGGACAAGTATTGCTGTGTGGCGACCTGTCGGCTGGAGGAGATGATCAACCACCTGCAATCGTGTCCGGCTTGACAACCGGCCGGGGATGCGGAATGATCAGAGTCGTCAAGGATGGCTGGCTATGGTGGATATTGGAAAGCAGGTTGCCTACTGGCGCAGAGGGGCTGTTGAAGATTGGGAAGTGGCCAGCCACCTCCTCGAGCGAGGGAATACTCGGCATGGTTTCTTCTTCGTGCATTTGGCTGTCGAGAAGGCTCTGAAGGCGCTCATCTGCCGAAACACCGACAACCTGGCCCCGAAGGATCACAATCTTCTGCGCTTGGCAGGAAATGCCGGTCTTGTTCTGACGCCGAAGCAAAGAAAGGTTCTGCATGTACTGAATTCCTACAATATCGAAGGACGTTATCCAAGCTCGTTGTCACCACTCCCACGAGGCAGCGAAATCTCGAGGACATTGAAACACGCCGAGGAGCTTTTCCTATGGTTGATCGGACAGTAGCATCAAGCGTTCGAAAGTACCTCCGCCTCTTGCGCGAGCGCGGCCTCGCGGTAAAGTTCGGTGTGGTGTTTGGCTCACACGCAAAAGGAACTGCGAATGCCCTGAGCGACATTGACCTGCTGGTTGTTTCGCCGCGTTATGATCGGGCATATCGGCGCCGCGAAGTGGATAAGCTTTGGCATGTGGCCGCGGATACCGACTACCGCATCGAGCCGATCCCCTGTGGCGCAAAGCAATGGGAGACGGACGACGAGAGCGCCATCATCGAGATCGCCCGCCGCGAGGGAAAGAAGATCACGGTCGCCTGAACGACCAAACCAATTCGCCCATGCGACCGTCTCCTAGTGTGGATGTCAGTAACACGATGACCAAGCAGGAGAAAGGAGGCTCCCCATGAAGTCCTTTCAGGCTGCGGTGACGAGTGGGATCGTCTATTGTCTGGCAATGATCGCATCAGCGGCACCGGGCGGAACTCCAGTTTATCGGGAGTATGACACAGACAGGGATGGTATCATTGACATCCGCTCCTGGAGCGACGACCGGGTGACAACCGAGGTGGCGGCGGGCAGCATTCGCATCACCCACCGATTGGAGGGCGGACGCAAACGAACGGAGCTGTGGCTGGATCGGAATAAGGATGGGGTGTACGAAGAATTCAGCGTGTTCCATGATAACAACGACGGTCA
>Ga0315277_10004772_pt1 | contig 17960 bp, 14 predicted proteins | sample YL17G05_15_MG_FD_203695 | JGI IMG/M metagenome (GOLD analysis project Ga0315277, IMG submission 203695) | Sediment microbial communities from Yellowstone Lake, YNP, Wyoming, USA - YL17G05_15 | ecosystem: Environmental > Aquatic > Freshwater > Lake > Sediment | place: USA: Wyoming | collected...
AAAATTTGGTGCCCTGTTGGTTGCCAAAAACCGGATAGAACCGCTTGCGCCGGATGCAATCAATCAGCAGGAAGAGCCAGACAATGAGATAGCCGGCGATGGCGAGATAGGAGAGGGCTTTCACTGGGGCTTGTCCTTTCGTTGCGGATTATGCAACCGGGCTTTCCGTAGCTCGCGAACGACTCATCATGAATCAAGGTGGTTCCTCGACAGGTCCACGACAAAGTCCACAGCAGAGAATGTGCCACGAATGGCGTGGCCAATAAATCTTCTTCTCTCAGCGCTTTATGAGTTGACCCAACGCTCGTCCTCTGGTTCAATTGCCGAAAAAGCGGTCTGAGAGGCCAACATTTGGGTCAATTCTTGTGGCGTCCGCGCCGTCTTTCAAACGAGAAAAGGCAGAAAAATGCATCGCCGCTGCGTCTTTTCTGCCTCATCGTGAGTAGTATATGAACGGAAGCGAGAAGAAGGGTAAAGAGGCTGTGAACGACGACGAAACCGCGATGCGCCTGCTTCAGCAGGGCAGCGAGGACGCCTTCGAGCAGATCGTTCGGCGCTGGGAGAAACCTATGCTCAACTTCTTCTATCGTTCGGTGGGCGATGTGGATGCGGCCGAGGACCTGCGTCAGGATCTCTTCGTTCGCCTTTACACCTACCGAGCGAGCTATCGCGGCGACGGCACGTTTCGCGCCTGGCTTTACCAAATGGCCGGCAATCTGGTGCGCACGCATCTTCGACGGGTGAAAACATTTGTCCCGCTTGATCGAGAGGCAACGGACGACGAGGACATCGTCGCGGAAACCGCCGCCGATGGCGGACCGCCGGCCGGCCAAGTCGTCCAGCGCCACGAATCCGAGCGATTGGTGCGCGAGATGCTTGCCACTCTCTCGCCCGAGGATCGCGAAGCGCTCATTCTGCGCTTCTACGAAGAACTGCCGTATGGGGAGATTTGCCAGACGCTCGGCATTGCCGAGTCCGGCGCCAAGTCGCGGGTCTATCGTGCAATCGAACGAATGAGGTGCCTGGCGGCCGAGCGTGGCCTGACTGCCGGCGATCTCTTGTAGAAGACCCGCGAGCCGGCAGACCTGGAGGGATGCAGTATGAACAACGGAAAGGTCTCCATCGTCGAGTTGTCCCGCGAGACGTTTGCGACCACTGAGGAAGTTGTCCTGAGGAACGAACCCGAAGGGCCGAAGATGGCGATGAGCCAGGGTTTCGGATTTCTCGTCCATCGCCCGCCGGAATCGCGCGGAGCCGAGCTGTGCGAAATTGATTTGCGGTCCCCCTGCCGGATTGCCCGTTCATTGCCGCTTCCAGATGGCAGGTTCCAGGGTGTTGCTGTTTACCGGCCTTTATGCAAGATCTTCCTCAGCGATTCGACCAACCAGGCACTCTGGGTGGTGGACCGAACCCACTGGAGCATCCTCCGGCAAATCCGCTTGTGCGGCGGGGCGCCTGGGGCCATGGCCGTCTCCGCCGCGGGCGAGGCTCTCTATGTTCTCAGCTGTGACGGCAGTACGCTTTGGGTCGTTGATCCGGCGAGCAATCGCATACTTGGCCATCTGGCAAATCTCAGCGGAGGTCCTGCTGCCGCCGAGCCGCTGGCGGATGGCTCACACATATTCGTTTCTAATTGGCGCAACGACGGAGCGATCTGCGTTGCGCGAGTTCTGGTGCGACGTTCTGTCGCCCGCGCCAGAACGGTTTTTGCCGTGGACCACCAAGGCAATTGTCGGATTTCGCGACCTGTGCCGGCGGCGAGTGCAGTGGCCTGATGGTCGCAGGTTTGTGACAGGCCGATCCGTCGGCCGGGAGAAGAGACAATGAACTGCAATTGCGAAATGCTCATCGCCCATGTCCTGGGCGATCTGGACGGCGAGAAGACCGCCGCGGTCGAGGGGCACGTCAAGGAATGCGCCTCTTGCGCCAAGCGCCTGGTCGAATTGCGCGCGACACTCCAACTGGCGGCGACATTGCCGGAAGCGCAAGACCGGCCTGTATCCATGAGCCGCCTGCGTTCGGCCATTGCCGAGCAAGAATCTGCGAAACGCGCGGCCGCAATCCCCGCTCGGATGATCGCGCGGTGGCGCTGGGGATTGGCTCTGGCTGCGGCTGCCGCTCTGGCCGTGTTGTGTTTTCGCTATGGTGTGGCCGTGCGGGTAGGCCAAATCGAGATCGCCTTGGGCGGCCCAGGCCGCTCCGCCGCCAGTCAGCCGCCGGCTCCGGAGACAACTGTGGCGATGAATGAAGACGCCGTGCGCGGTCTGGCGCGTGACGAAATCACCGCTCGGATTGTGCCCGTGCTATCCAAGCTGGTGCAAACCGTCGAAGATTCGGATGCACGGCATCATGAAGACCTAGTCGCCTTGCGCAATGCGTTTGCGGTACAGCGCCTGGCCGATCTTAATGAAGTTGGCCGCAACATGAATCTCATTGCCAGCACGGTGGACGAACAGCTCGGTGTTCGGTAGCCCGGCCGGGTTGATGCGCCCGAACGCCGACGGAACGTCACGTGCTGTTTTGAGAATCATGCCCGTCAGTGGGCACGAGATAATGGAAAGGAGCAACTTGTCATGGGTCACTTCAAACAAGCGTTCGCAGCCGGAGTCACGATGGTTGCCCTGACCGCTCTGCTTTCCTGGAGCGGCAGGAGTTGGGCCGGCGAGCCGAGTCCGCAAGACTCTCTACGCCAGGTTTCGATCATGGCCAAGGTGCTCGAAACCCGTCTGAATGAAGAACTGCCGGGCGGCGTAGTCGGCGCCAGCATCTTTCAACCCGGCGGCGTGAGAAGCTTTCGCGTTCCGGGTGTCGGCGTGATTTTCCAACTCAACGTCAATTTCCCTGTCGCCGAGCCGAAGACGCCGGCGAAAACTAGCGAACCCGCCAAGGACGAAGATCTATGGGACCGAATCGAGCGCGGCGGCAGCGCCAGGGGGCAGGGCGGCGGCGGATTTGGTGGTGGTGGTAGTGTCATCGCTTCCGTCTCTCCCGCGGCTCCTCCCGCGGCGCCGGTTCTTCCGACTCCTCCCAGTCACGGCGGCGGCTTTGGCGGTGTCGCCATGGCGGTCTCCCCCGCGGCTCCTCCCGGCGCTTCGACTGCGCCATCTCAGCCTGGCGTGCCGCATATGGCTTTCCTCACGCCCACAGAGCCACACGGCGGGGCCGGTGATTCCCGCCAGAAAGTTGCGACGATGGAGCGCGTGATCCTCGAGACCCTGGGCCGCTACGGCGACCGACTGAAAGCCATTCCAGACGAGGAGAACATCATTGTGCTTGTCAGTGGCGGCGGCACGAGACACCATATTTCGGCCATGCCGACCGTACAGTATTCTATGGCGCATGAGAATGTCCAGGAACTGGAGAAGGCCATAGGCGAAATGCAATTGCAGATGGCAGAAGCCGGGAAGCAGATGAAGGCCACCGGAGATGAGATGAAAGAGGTCGGAGAGGAGATGAAGGCCGTCGGCGAGCAGATGGCGGAAGCCAAGAGAGAGGCCAAGAAGGCCAAGGACAAGAAAGATGCCGAAGCGCAAGAAGCCGCCGAGGCCAAGATGAAAGACCTCGAAGCGAAGATGAAGGTCACCGAAGAGAAGATGGAGACCGCCGCAGCGAAGATGAAGGTCACCGAAGACAAGATGCATTTCGCCGAGGCGAAGATGAAAGACATCGAAAAAGACAAGGACTGGCCGGCCGATCCGTGGGGCCGACCCTATGTTCTTCACTCGACAAAGACTGCGGACGCCCAGGTGAAGGCGGCGGAAGCGAGAATGAAGGACGCGCAAGCAAGAAAGTCCAAAGAAATCTCCGAGGCGCAGAAACAGTACGACGTGGCCCTCCGCCGCCAGATAGAGCAACAGGTGAAGATTTCCCCTGACGGCCGGCGAATCTATACCTTCAGCTACGGTCCGGGAGGGGACGGTGGAGGCGGCAGCTCGTGGGTCCTTAAGGTGAAGAAGAGCGAGTTGGTGAAAGATGCCGACGAGTTGCGCAAGCGCGCGGACATTCAAAGCTACGCCGCGGACATTCAGAGCTACACCGGCCTTGTGGATCCGGGTTCTGACGATCTTGTCATTGACTTCTGATCTGGGGCGAATGCGCGAAAGATCGTTTGAGGTAGGGGCGTAGCCTGCGGCGCCCCTACATCACCTTGAACAAGGAGAGACGCGATGAACCAACGATTGTTAAAGACGCTCGCGAGGATTGGCACTGTTCTGGCCATACTGTCCCTCACGGTCGGCGCCGGTGCGCAGACTTCTTCAACACAGGCCACGACAGTTCCCAAGCAATTGGCCATCATGTCGCGTATCATCGAAGATCGCCTCGGCGGCGAGTGGAAGGATCAGGTGATCACCTCGAGCATGTTCCAGCGCGGGGTCCAGGGATTTTACGTTCGCGGAATCGGCGCGCTGTTCTTTGTTGACGTCAAGTTTCCCGTGGCCGAACCGCCGGCCAAGCCGACGACGACAAAAACCGGCAAGCCCGGCGATTTGTGGGACCGCTATGAGAACGAAATGGAGCGAAAAGAGAGATCGCCGGTCGTTTCGGGCGAGACGACTGTGCTGTCGGAATTGTCTCTGTCTGAACGCATGACATCCGTCGAACGGGTCCGAGTTGGGGGCGCTTTCGACAAGGCCAAAGTCGAACGGTTGCAGTCGGCGCTCCTTGCGGTGCTTGCCGAATATGGCCGGCGCATCGAAGCGCTTGGCAACACGGAACGCATCGTGGTTGTGATTTGCGGCAGCAGTCCGAGCACGATTGTTGCCACATCGGACGGAAGGGTCCAAATCGTGACAAAAGAGATCGCAAGTGTTACGGTTGAGGAAAGGGCCACGCGGTCCCAAAAAGGTTCCACAGTCAAACCGGTCTATCGTTTCTCCGATCAGCGGGGCCGCGGATCGGTCCTGACGATCAGTGTGGAGCGACGAGACCTCGTGGACGACCCCAAGGAGCTCGCCAAACGGGCCAAGCTTGACGCCTACTGCTATTGAATGGGTTGCTGCGGGCTTACGATTCGACGGGCGGTGGGATTTGTGCGCTCGCGCTTTCCGAACCCGAACGCCCGCGCGCGTTTTGTTATTGTTCCTCGGTGCCGCAGAACAGCGGATTCTCCCAGACGAAGTGGGTGTTGTCCACCTCGCCGCTCCAGATGTGTCCCACGTTCGTTGTGATGTTCTCGTCGGTCTTGGCAAATTCCCGTTTGTAGCCCAGATCGCGCAAGTGGCGGGCGGCAATGCGGCGGGCAGCGCGCTCAACCACGTTGAGTGAGCATTCGGGCACTTCCGACTTGATCGCTTGCTTCCACTCGTCCGGTTTCACTCCATACTCCGAAAGCTTGTAGCGGGCAAAGGCGCCCTCGAAGCCCATCATCTCTTCGCGATAGAAAGTCACGAGCTGTTGTGCCATTTCCAGCTGCTCGAGCCAGTGATGGACGTGAATCGCATTGACGAGGGCAAGACTGGCCGCCACGACGCACTGGTAAGCGGCGCGTTGGTCCATGTTCTCCCACAGAGTGGCGAACGCCTCGCGACTGTTGAGAGAGAAATAGTAAGCCTGTGCCGCGACGGAAGCCACCACGATCTGTTCATCGGTCAGCTCGGCGCCGCGCAAACCGTGGAGCAATGTCTCGGGGGCGAGAGTATGAAGATTGAGATCGGCCTCGGACATGTCGAAATTGAGGAAATGCTCGCGCCAATACACATAAGCGTAAGAGATCAGGAAACGTTCGACGTTCTGGCGTTTGACCCGCCGGTCGTTGGTGGGCACCAGATCGGCGAGAACGCGCAGCATTCCCGGCCCCGGCCGATCGCAGTCCCCCCGAACGAGGTTGGCGCAGTTGCGAATCATACGGTTGAACGCGATTTTCCAACATTGCGGGCCCGGCTCTTCCGCGCGCCCGTTCGTGGTGTGGCGCGAATAGGGATGGTTCTCGTCCACGATCTTCGTCGGGGCATTGCTGTCGAGCAATCCCTCCCAGCGCCCCAGACTGACATTATTGGAGTGCCAATCGCGACACCCCGTGCCGTCTTTGAGTTTGACCCGGTGGGGTTCGCTATCATGGCGCTTGTAGCGTTCGAGGATTTTACGCCGCACGAAAACATCCGGCGAGACGGGCAGATAACCCAACTCCGTCAGTTTGACGACCTTTTGCTGGAAATTCAGCGCGGTCTTGGGATTGAGGCAGAAGCCCAACAAATCCTCGAAATGAGCCCAGCAGTAGTCCACCCCTTCGGCATTGAGTTCCGAATCGGCCTTCGCGATGGTGCGGTCGAGCAGTTTCTTGACCGACGGATTGGAATACGTCACCCAGTCGCTGAACGTGCGATCGCGAAAAATGACGGTGACAGTCTCGCGGCCTTTTTCATCGAGGGCCACCGCATTCCACGACTTCATGAACGAATCGCCATTGTGCTCCAAGCTCTGTTCATGATCGAGAAGAATCAGAAGGTGGGGCTGCGCAATCTTCTCCTCTTTGCATTTCTGGATGAATTCCTCATACACAATCCGCAGCACGCGCGCGCTATAGCCGCCTTCGGGCAGCCAAAACGTCGCCACAAACGACTGTTCGTTGTGAACCTTGGTCACAAACCGATGATAGCGCATCAAAATCGGCCAATAGAAATTCAACCCGATGCGCACCAGCAGCCGCACGTCGTCATCGCGTTCGACCGAAGGCAGAATCACCTGGAATGGAATCGCCAGGCACGGCGCCACGACACCCGAACGGAAAAGGTCGAGGACTCTGCCGTAGATGTTCTCGCCGATCTCGTAGTCCATCTCGATGATCCGATGGAGGGTGTCGGCATCGAGATTCACCGACATGAAGGGAACCATGCCGCGCTCGCCGAGTTTCGATTGGACAATCTGATGAATGGAAAGCGTGATCTGCGCCAGGAGTCGTTCGATCACCCGCAAGCTCTTGATCATCAACTCGGTCCAATTCTTCCCGCGGACCGTTTCTTTGCCAATCTGGTTGCTGACCGGACAGAAGCGCTCGATAAACCGCGGCGGCTCGGACAAGTCGTCAATCAGCAGGTCGCAATCCTCGTCCTCGAGGCTGGCGGGCAAAATGCGCTCGATGTCCACACGCGAGCCAATGTGGTAACCGTGAACGTGATAGACCGGATGGAGAAGATTCATCGTCGTCCGTCTGGGTGGGATTTCATGATGACCGGCAGAAAGTTATTTGCAAAGAGAGTTACCTTTGGCCTCTCGTATAAACGCAGCTTCCTATATCCTAATGTAATCACCCCCACCCGCGTCAAGACTTTTTCGCGGGTGCGCGGCCAATCGCAATTCTACCACCCCGTCGGTCGAGCGGGCATTCCAGCCTGTAACCGAATTCCACAGTCCGAAATCGGCGCCGCAAGTCCTATCTGTCCTGTCGCGTAACTCTATTATTATCAGTGGTAAGCGAAATGCGGGCCATGCGTTCGCTCAGGGCTTCCAGCGACGGGTGGCTGGTCAAGTCGAACTGGAGCGGCGTGATGGAGACAAAGCGGCCATTTAAGGCCAGATCGTCGAGCGGATGCCCGCTTGCCCGGCTCGACAACCGCTCGCCGCCAAGATTGGCGCAGGACATGGAGCCGTCGTTCGAATGCCGAATTTCGAAAAGATCTATGTAGGTCTCCTGGCCTTGGCGAGTGACCATGGCGCCGGCAATGTCGCTCAAAGGCAGGTTGGGCACATTCACGTTGAGCATGACGCCCGGCGGTAAACCATGGGCGAGAATATCAACCGCCAAACGCCGCGCGATGCGTGCCGCCGTTTCAAAATGCGCCGGCCGTTCCCTTTCATCGCGCACCGAAACCGCTAGGGCCGGCAGGCCATACATGGCCGCTTCGAGCGCCGCCCCCACGGTCCCTGAATAGAGAATGTTGTGCCCAACATTGGCGCCCCAATTGATGCCCGAAATGACCAGAGCGATCTGATCGGGATAGATTTCGGCCAGAGCCAGTTTGACACAATCGGCCGGCGTGCCCCCCAGGCAATAGCCGACCCTGCGCCCCTCATGCTCGAGTTCGCCTAGCCGCATGGGCTGGCGGACCGTGATGGCGTGACCCCGACCGCTTTGCTCGTGGAAAGGTGCGACGACCACCGGTTGGCCGATGGTCTGGATTTCCTGGAAAAGCACCCATAGCCCAGGCGCATTCGCCCCATCGTCATTGACCAAAAGCACGTTTGGTTTTTTCTCTTCTCTAACCTCCAACTTCTCACCTCTCACTTCTTTTTCTGCTGTGCTGCCCAGAGAATCTTTCGACACATGCCGTGAAGAATCTGCACTTCGTGCGCCGTTGCCCCCGCACGGTCGAGCAAATAACAGATTTCCTCAACGGGCCGGATCGGCCGACCCGGTCGAAGGAATCCGACAGCCTCCAGCATCTGGCAAGCGTGCTCATACAATCTCTGGCGTTCCCGGCGCGTTGCGGGCCGGTCAAGCGGCTCTTCGTGGGACAGGTTGGCAACCTCTCCTATGGTTCCGCCGGAGGCCAACAGGATTTCATAGCCCACCAATAACACCGCCTGGGCGAGATTGAGCGATCGGCAACCGGGCGCCGTGGGCAGAGTGAAAAGGTGGGAACACAGCCGAACGTGCTCCATGCGAAGGCCGGTCCGCTCCGGACCAAAGACTATGGCCACACAATTGCTCGGTGTCCATCGTTCGAGCGAAGCGACAAATTCATTCCGGCCCAAAAGCGGAGGACGGTTCCTGCCGATACGCGCGCTTGTGGCAATGGCCAAAGCGCAATGAGCGATCGCCTCTTTGAGCGATTGGCAGCGGCGAGCCTTTTTCAGGATCCGTTCTCCATCGGTTGCCCATTCGTAGGCGACTCGGCGCGACTCGATATCCTCGGCCCAGCCGACGAGCGTCAAACGAGCCAGACCCATGTTGTACAAAGCACGTGCCGCCGCCCCAATATTTCCCGGGTTCTGCGGCTCGACGAGCACAATCTCAACGTTCTCGATGCGCATGCGTTCGCTCATCCATGGCTTGACTCGCCGTGCAAACTGGGACAAGAGAGTGCTGTAGGAGAAAACATTTGTCAATGCAGGCCTGGCGCAACATTTTATGGTGGCATGGGCATCTTGCCCGTGATTCCGGGCCGGAGTTTTCCACGAAGTTATCCACAAACCTGTTTCGCGCGCTTGGCCGCTGTTGGCAGTTGAATTTCAACGACAGTAGGGCAAGGTGACGAAAATAGGAGACAAAAAAAGCCGGTATGAGATCGGGGGATCTGTGAAGTATAAATCGTGCTTTACCAATGTTCTACATGGCTCTTGAAATCCCTAGGGACTCGTGATTCCAAGCCAATTAGAGACACTGCACCATGAACAGCATCGCAGAATCGCCTGCAAAATCCCTTGAAAAATCGAGAATCGCAGTTGTTATCCACAGGTTTTTCAACGCCTGCTCACAACGCTTCCTGGCGCGTTCCATCCCAACGTAAGTCACGAGAAGAAAGGAACTTGCAGTGGACAAGGAGATGACCGAAACCGAGTTTCTGAAGTCGTATGACCCGAGCAACTACGCCCGTCCTTCCATCGCCGCCGACGCGATCATTTTCCGCTACTTCGCCGCCCAGCTTCAGGTCCTCTTGATTCAGCGAAGGAGCCATCCCTTTCGCGGCCACTGGGTTTTCCCTGGCGGCTTCATCGAGGTCTATGAGGATCCCCTCGAGGCAGCCCACCGCGAATTGCGTGAGGAAGCGGGCATCGAGGTGGACGAACTCATGCAGCTGGGAGTTTTTGGGCGGCCCGACCGGGACCCACGTTATCACGTCATCTCAATCGCCTACCTCGGGATCGCGAAACCCGGCGAGCAAACGCCGCAAGCGGACGACGATGCGATGAACGCTGCCTGGTATCCGGTGCGCAAAGCCCCACCGCTTGCTTTTGACCACGAGGAAGTTCTCGACACCGCGCTCCATCGTTTGAGGCGCGAGATTCCGCGCCTGTCATTTGCGGCGCGTTTCTTGGAACGCGGCTTCACGGCGGGCGATCTCCTGGGTCTCTACCAGGAAATCATTGGCAAGAAACTCGACGGTGCTCGCTTCCTGCGACGGCTAGGTCGTTTGGGCAGCGAGAGACCGTCCTTAACCCGGCCTGTGCGCATCAATCGAGTCGCACTGCGCAAATTCGAAGCCGCTCTGGGCGCCTGGTGGCTGTAAACTGCTCATTTGGCCAAACAGCTGATCTTCAAACGCGCTAACCAGTGCTTCAGTGATAATCACGCTTGTCCTGTCGCACGCCGTTTGACCGGATACAAGTCACAACATTCTCAACTGAAATTCCGGGGTTCTTCTTCGCCGGCCAGTTGCGTCAAAAGAAAAAGCTACCGAAGGTTTAGGCCGCAATCCGGGTTTGGGCAGCTGTTTTTTGACGCGTTTGAGTAGCTTCTTTCTGAGGCGTTTGAGTAGTTGCTTTTTGGCGCGATCGAGCGAGGCGGAAGATCGCGCGAAGCTTGAACTCGATCTTCTGGTGTTTTTTCTCCAAATTTCCCTTTGACAAAATGGACTATCGTATGCAGTCCATGTGTTGTCCTGGTCTTACCAGATCGCTACAATGCTATGTTAGAATGATCCAAGTAGTGCGGGCAACCGTTTTCACTAGGGAGACGGGGAGATAAGAATACTCGGTCCCATTTCATTCGATTGAGAAAGGAAAACCAGCATGGCACTCAAGTCCGACACCATCCTACTGCCCATCCAAGAAATGCCGACTTCATGGTATAATGTATTGCCCGACCTGCCGACACCTCTCGACCCGCCGCTCAACCCGGGCACGCGCCAGCCGATTGGGCCCGAGGCGCTCTCGGCAATCTTCCCCATGGCGCTGATCGAACAAGAAGTCAGCACGGAGCGATGGATTGCGATTCCGCCCGAAGTGCTCGAGGTGTACAGCACCTGGCGTCCGACGCCTTTGATTCGCGCCACACGCTGGGAGAAGGCACTGGAGACTCCCGCACGCATCTTCTACAAATACGAAGGGACGTCGCCGGCCGGCAGCCACAAACCCAATACGGCGGTCGCGCAAGCGTATTACAACAAGAAGGCCGGGATCAAACGGCTGGCCACCGAAACCGGTGCGGGCCAATGGGGAAGCGCTCTGTCGTTTGGGTGCTGCAAGTTCGGCTTGGCCTGCACCGTCTATATGGTCAAGATCAGCTATGAGCAAAAACCCTACCGGCGCTCGCTCATGCACGTTTGGGGAGCGGAAGTGTATCCGAGTCCGAGCGATCGCACCAATGCCGGCCGAGCGATTCTGGCCAAGGACCCGGAATGCCTGGGCAGCCTGGGCATCGCGATCAGCGAAGCGGTCGAGGACGCCGCTACAAATGACGGGGTCAACTACTCGCTGGGAAGCGTCCTGAATCATGTGTTGCTGCACCAGACGATTGTCGGGCAAGAAGTCGAGAAACAGCTCAAGATGGCGGGGCTGGAGCCTAACATCATCATTGGCTGTTGCGGCGGCGGCAGCAATTTCGGCGGATTGATTCTGCCGTTCCTGGCCGACCGTCTCGAAGGCAAGCCGATTCGTTTTCTGGGTGTCGAGCCGACGGCCTGCCCCAGCATGACGCGCGGAAAATTCGAGTACGACTTTGGCGACACAATCGGCATGACGCCGTTGCTCAAGATGTACACGCTGGGACACGCGTTTGTGCCGCCGGGCATCCATGCGGGTGGCTTGCGCTATCACGGCATGGCGCCGATCATCAGCCGGTTGGTCGCCGACAAGATCGTCGAACCGATGGCTTGCTGCCAGAATGATGTCTTCGCCGCATCGGTCGAGTTTGCACGTACCGAAGGAATCACGCCCGCGCCAGAGTCGGGCCACGCCGTCAAGGTGGCGCGCGATGAGGCGTTGCGCTGCAAACGCGAGAAGAAGGCCGAGACGATCGTGGTGGGGCTAAGCGGCCACGGCTTCTTCGATATGGGCGCCTATGATGCGTTTTTTGCCGGTAAACTCGAAGACATCGAATACCAGCCATCATAAGAAAGGCGAGAGCGCGTCATGGCGCGTTGCGCCATCCGGAAAGATAAGTGAGAAGTTCGGTTCGGAGTGCCGGCTTTAGCCGGCGCTCTTTTCCGCCTGAAGGCGGGACTCCAAACCGATTTTCGGGGGAGGCAAGAGGGAGGAAACAAGATACAGGATGTGAAGGCCTGAGGGGATGAGTGACAGGGAGGCTGCTTGAGATGTTGCCTCCAAACTTCTAACCTCTCGCTTCTAATTCCATTCTCAGGAGGCGTTGCCATGTTTGGCATTGAGGGTGCATGGGTCGCTCTGGCATTCGGGTTGTGTCTCGCTTCCGCACTGTTGTGTATCGTGTATGGCATGATCAATTGGAACAAGGGAGCGGAGGAAGAGCCCCCCCGGCCGGAAGATGTATCGTGGGTCAAAGAAGAAAAAGAAGTCGAAAAACCCTTCGAGCCATAAGGAGGCCGAACAATGACCAGCCAATACATCACTCTGATTGTCGTCACTGTGATCTACCTCGTGGCGGTCGCCTGGATCGGCTTCTATGCCTACACGAAGACGAAGACGACCGCCGACTACTTGGTGGCGGGCCGTCGGGCTCATCCCGCCATCATGGCCTTGTCCTACGGGGCAACGTTCATCAGCACGTCGGCGATTGTCGGATTCGGGGGAGCCGCGGCACGCTTCGGAATGGGCCTATTGTGGCTGACGTTTCTCAATATCTTCGTGGGCATCTTCATCGCCTTCGTTTTCTTTGGCAAGCGCACGCGACGAATGGGGCACAACCTGAACGCCCACACCTTCCCCGAGCTGTTGGGACGCCGATACAATAGCAAGTTCGTTCAATTCTTCGTGGCCCTGGTGATATTCATTTTCATGCCGGTTTACGGCTCAGCGGTTCTTCTGGGCGCGGCCCAGTTCATCGTCCAAACCTTCAAAATGGACGTGAGCATGGATCCGAAAAACGCCCTGTGGGTAGCCATCTTAATCTATACGGTCATCGTTGCTCTCTATGTGATTGCCGGAGGGCTGAAGGGCGTCATGTGGACCGATGCCCTGCAAGGGTTGATCATGCTGGTGGGGATGACCGTTCTGATTGTGTATGCCTATGCGCGATTGGGTGGTGTGGCTCCCGGGCACCGCGAACTGTCCGTTCTTCCTCAAGCGGTCGAAAAGAACGCGGCCCAGACGATTGAGAACTACAACAAGAAAACCGGCGAGCAGTTCACACTCGCGCCGGTGCTCGATCTGAACAAGAAGTTGGGGAATATGAAACCGGACGAGAAGGCGGCCTATTTGAAAGCCAATCCCAAGGACGCCGAGCTGCTCCAGAAATACGATGCGGTCACCAAAACCAGTCCAGGCGGTGTCGCCAGCTTAGCCGCATTGGCCCCAATGAAAGGCGGCGGCTGGCAGAACTGGACGCGGATGCCGAATTTCGGTTCCCCGTTCTGGTGCTTCCTGGTCACTACGGTGATCTTGGGCGTGGGGATCGGGGTTTTGGCCCAACCGCAACTGGCGGTTCGTTTCATGACGGTCAAGAGCAGCCGCGAGCTCAACCGCGCCGTCCCGACCGGCGGTTTCTTCATTCTCATGATGACGGGCGTGGCATTTGTGGTCGGGGCGCTGTCGAACGTTTACTTCTTCAACAAGATGGGCGAGATTTCGTTTGTGGCCGCGGGGATGAACAGCGACAAGATCATTCCCATTTACATCAATTCGGCCCTCCCCACATGGTTTGTCGCCGTCTTCACGCTGACGCTGCTGTCGGCGGCCATGTCAACCCAAAGTTCGCAATTCCACGTCATAGGAACCTCCCTGGGACGCGACATCTACGAGCAGACTCTTTTGGGCGGCGAGCGTCGGGGCACAACGGTTCTCATCACCCGGATCGGGATTGTCATCGGGATCGTTTTAACGCTGATCCTGAGCTGGAAGCTGCCCGGCAGCATCATCCCGGCGGCGACGGCCTTGTTCTTCGGATTGTGCGCTTCGGCGTTCCTGCCGATGTTTTTCTGCGGCCTGTATTCGCGGGGTGTCACGAAGGCGGGCGCAATCGCCGGGATGTGCACAGGCTTCTTTGTCAGTATGTTCTGGCTCTTCTTCGTCCAGATGGTCAACGCCAAGTTCCCGGCGCTGTTGATGCCGTGGTTGAGCAAGAATCCTTCGCTCCTGCCCGCTCCGTGGAGATTCCTCGATGCGTTGGTGATTGCCTTCCCGCTGGCTGTGATCGTGACAATCGTTGTCTCGCTCGTAACCCGGAAGATGCCGGAGGACCACGTGGAGGATTGTTTCCACGGAATCGGCAAATCGTAAGAGTAACGAAAGCAGAGACAAGTGGCGCAAAAGAAGAACCCGGAATCGGAAGGAGGTGAATGACAAGCCCGGACATTCCCTGGACGAATAGAGGACCGGGCAAGTAAGGGACACTGTCCCCCGGCGTGCGGGAGGGTGGTGTCAGAGATGTTTCGGCCAATATGGCCTATTCCCGAGAGGCAAGGAGAGCAAGCGATGATCAGAAGACAACTAGCATTGCTTGTGGCCTTGACGGTGGTTGCGTCGGTAGTCTGGGCGAACGGAGGCGGCCCGACCCCAAAGAAGGATGCGAAGGCAGGATCGGGCCTCACGGTTCCGGCGCCCGACGCAATGAAAGCCCCCGTCGTCAAGGTCTTGCGTACCTCGAACAAGTCACAAGTCAACCAATACGTCTGCAAAGTCTTTGACGTCAAAAACTGCAATCCATACGAGATCATCAACTTCCCCGAACTGCTCGCCGAAGGGGAAGAGGGCATGGTTTACACGTTCATCCATCCGGATGGAAACAAGGGGAAAATCTTGGTTGCCTGCCCGGAGTATCAGCTGCCCTATTATGAGGATCTGATCCGTCAGCTCGACCGGCCCGGCATTACCAGCCGCCCCGGTTCGGCGTATTCGCTCTATCGCGGCAAGAACCGGGCGCCCCAATGGCTGGCCTTGCAAGCTTCCTACTACGGCGGCAGCCAGGACGTTTTCTATCCGGACATGGAGACCAATTCCATCCTGATGTTCGGCGTGCCCAGCGGTTGCGAGGCGGCCACCGCGGCGTTGAACAAGACCGATGTCGCCACCCCCCAGGCCCTCATCCAGGTGACGATTTACGACGTGAAACTCAACAACGACGGAACGTTCGGGTTTGACTTTCACGCCTGGAAGAACGGCCCCGGCCGCGCGTTGCTCGCCGGCGGTGTACGCTATCAGTATATGGGGCTCCACGACGTGGCTCGTGGCGATGGAAACTCGCACGGACAGGGATTCTTCCTGGATTATCCCTCGGCCTATTTCGATTTCCTCGTCGAGCGCGGCAAGGCCAAGGTTCTCACTTCGACCAAGCTCATCAGCTTGAACAACAGGATGGCCCAGTTTGCCTCAGGCGAGACCGTGCTGTTCTATCGCGTGACGACGAACCCGAACAATGTTCTGGACCGCCGCGTGACCGGCGACAGCCAGCCGCGCACCATGGCGGAACAGGTGGTGCCGCTGGCGACAGGTGCGGTGGCGGCAGCGGCTCAGACATTGGGCGTCTCGACCGCGGCGCCGCCCCAGCTGGCCATTGATCCGGTGCGGACCGGCGTCTATCTGGACGTGATACCGATCATCAACCAGGAACTGGTGGACATGGATCTGATGGCGCGCGTCGTGACGCTGGTCGGCTATGACGACAGCGGCCAGCCGATCTTGAGCAACCGCCAGTTTAGCAGTCGCGCCCTGGTGAAAAGCGGCGAGGAACTGGCCATTGGCGGCCTGACACGCGACCGCAAGGCCAAGACCACCCGCAAGATCCCGTTGCTGGGTTCCATTCCGGTTCTGGGATGGCTGTTCGGCGGCGAGATCATTGGCTCCGAGAAGACCATGGTCGTCATGATCGTCAAACCCACGGTCGAAAAACCCAACGGGAAATTCGACAGCCCGGTTCGAGACGATGACGCGAACATCATGGCCAAAGCCAAGGGCGAGAAGGCAGTTCCCTTACCGCGAACCCCCTTTGGTTTCGACCAATGGGGATTTGATCGCGGCCAATAAGACCACAGCGCAAACGGAGAAAGGAGAGACGAACCATGAAACGAACCATCACTACTCTGATCACTCTGGCGCTGCTGGTGGCCGCGAATATCGCGTTCTGCCAGGTGGCTTCTCGGCCACCGCGCCAGCAAGACAAGGCGTTTCGATTTGATCCAAGGCTGGGCGTTTGGGTGCGCGAGGTCAACCGCGATACGGGCGTTGACACGCGTCCCGGTCTGGGTGACGCCAGTCCCGTGGACATCACCAACAACGCCAGCCAGCCGCAATTCACACGGGCTTTGACCACCGACCAGACCAACAGCCGCATTGACGACTACCTCCACCAGGACGACCAGATCAATCTGGATCCGGAGTCGGGTGCGGTCAGAGTCCTGCGCGTCAATCAGAAGCGTCTGGTGAATGATTTCGTGACCGCGTTGGTGCCGCTGAAAAACGTCGCGCCCCGTGAAATGCGAGGGGTTTTCCGCAACGTCTGCGGCAAAGAAGGCGGGTTTGCCGACTGCTTGCACGACGATGTGAAGAAAGAATACTTCCTCCAGGTGGTTTGCCCGAAATTCCAGCTGCCCTACGTCGTCCAGGCGCTCAAGGACTTGGACGAGAGTTGGGTCAAGGAGAACGAAGACGGACGGGTTCATGCTTACTACAAACCCCGATTCCGCGACGCCGGCCCGCTGCTCAATCTGCTCCAGTTCTTCCGCAGCCCCATGGAAACGTTCTACTGGGACGAAGTGGGCAACGCCATCCAATTCACCGGTGAACCGGCCGTCATCAATGGCCTGTTCCCCTATGGCTGCAAGATGTGCGACATCCCGCCGAGCCAGATCAAATTCGAGGTCGCCATTTACGAGGTCAATGCAAAGAACGACTTGAAGTTGGGCCTCGATTACGTGGCCTGGAAGAACGGGCCGGGAGCCGACCTGTTCGAAGGGGTCGCCGCCCTTGGAGAAAACTACGTCGGCCACTTCCGGTGGGTCAACCTGCACGCCGTAGCCACTGCGGCCTACATTGACTTTCTGGCCAGCAAGGGTTATGCGCGACTGGTGACGCGCACCTCCGTGACCGCTAAGAGCGGAACGATGGGCGAAGTCGCCGCCGTGGACCAAGTGGCCGCGTTCAACGTGACACACACGCCCGACAATTCGCGCTACCTGAACGTCGGGCCTGTGGCCGCCCCGGCCACGATCAATAGCCTTCCCACAGCGACCTATGCTCCCACAGGACCCGCTGCCGGGTCGGTCGCCTTGGATCCCGCCGTGGTGACCGCCCTGGGCTGCGACAACGATGCCATTATTCCCCAGTTCCACAGCCGTGTGTTGAACTACATTCGGTCGGGCACCGTGGGAGTCTTCCTGGGTGTCCTTCCCTATGTCGGGACGGAATCGGCGGAAGTGGCTCTCTCGCTCCACGTCACGGATTTCGACGGCTACTCTCCTCATGGGCAGCCGATGATCTCCCATCGTTTTGTGGATTCCACCGTCCGCGTCTATGACGGCAAGCCGTTTGTTCTGGCGGGCCTGAAGCGTGACGAGACGGTCAAAACCCGCAACGGCATCCCGCTCTTATCGAAGATCCCGGTGGTGGGATGGCTGTTCGGCGGCGAGACCAACAGCCACCGCGAAGTCGAATTGGTCGTTGTGATCACGCCGACCTTTGACATCAGCACGGACTCCAAGATCGAAAGGGTCGAGTCGAAGATCAAGATGACCGACAGCGAGAAAGCAGCCAAACAGTTTGTCATGGGTGACACCCGTATGGGTCTGCCCCGCAACTGGTTCGGATTTGATCAATGGCTGCTGCGCAACGCGGATAAGTAAACCGCGAAGTGGACTGGTCGGATAGCCACGAAAGAGGGACTTGCGGACGGATTCTGCCGCAGGTCCCTTTCTTTTATTTCGGATTTTCGTCCCCATCTTGCTGCGCGAATCGGG
>Ga0315277_10004773_pt1 | contig 17960 bp, 14 predicted proteins | sample YL17G05_15_MG_FD_203695 | JGI IMG/M metagenome (GOLD analysis project Ga0315277, IMG submission 203695) | Sediment microbial communities from Yellowstone Lake, YNP, Wyoming, USA - YL17G05_15 | ecosystem: Environmental > Aquatic > Freshwater > Lake > Sediment | place: USA: Wyoming | collected...
TCTGCTTTCGTTCACAGCAGCTCATCTCGCGCTGGCGATCGAAAACTCCGACATGCATTACCTGGAGCGCCGACGCGGGCACCAGCTCTCGATGGTAAGTGAAATCGCCAAGCAGGCCGTAATGGTCGAGGACTTGAGCGCCTTCCTGCGGGCAGCTGCAGAGCAAATCCGGATCAGCTTCGACTATCTGAGGGTTCAAATCTGGACGACAAACCAGGTACCGGACGGATTGACCCTTACCGCACGGGCGTTCAGACCCGGCACGCCAGAGGAGCCGAACTTGCCGGCAATGGTTGAAAACTGCGCGCGCCAGAACAAGCCTCTCTGCAACAACAACCTGGGTGCGCCCCTGGCCACCGACTCCGGCTCCGAGCTTGCCGTCCCCATCCGCCTGCGCGGCAAGCTGCTCGGAGTCCTCTACCTCAAGAGCGGTCGTCTGAACGCGTTTCCGCGCGGAGATCTCGACCCCGTGGAGGGTATTGCTTCCCTCATCGCCTCAGCCTTCGACAACCTGCGCGCGCGCGAACGCGTCCGGGAATCAAACGAATACATGCAGGCTATCCTTGAATCCGCCAAGCATCTGGCTGTTCTCTCCACAGATACCCTCGGGTACGTAATGACGAGCAGCGTCGGATCCGAGACCATTTTCCGCCTGTCCCAGAGGCAGATCGTCGGCAAGGACATCCTCACGCTCTTCACCGATCCCCGCTTCCGCGGGGAACTGGCTGCTTACATTGCCAATCCCGAGATCGCAACCATCGAGCGCACCAAGCTCGCACAGCGTGGAGCAGAAGCAATCTCCTATCTCGACGTTTCGTTGCAACGCGTCCACGATTCAGACAAACACCTGCAGGGATTCCTGTGCATCGTCCAGGATATAACCGAGAACGCGTTCCTCGAAAGTCGCCTCGAGTCGCTTTCGATTACGGACGAGTTGACCGGTATTTATAACCGCCGGCACTTCTTCTCCACCATCACGGGTGAGATGGAACGGTGCCATCGCTTTCAACGAAGCATCTCTCTCTGCTTCTTCGATCTCGATCGCTTCAAGCAGTTTAACGACACCCACGGCCACCTCAAAGGAGACCAGGCATTGAAGGAGACGGCAGAGCTGGTCCTTGGCCTAGTGCGCTCAAGGGTCGATACCTGCTACCGATACGGCGGCGACGAATTCACCGTCATCATGCCGGAGACAGTTATCGACAATGCGCGCGCGGTCGCCGAGCGCATACGCGAGCGCTTGAGCCGGCATTTCCAGAACGAGATTACAGCGAGCATCGGTGTCGCTTCATCCCTTGATAATCAGGAGGCTGAGGATTTAGTCGAGAGGGCTGACCGAGCCATGTACGACGCAAAATCGCTCGGCGGCAACTGCACAGTCCTCGCTGGATAGAGCGATCGGATGTCAGATCTTCAAAATCCAGTTTTGCCTTCGGCCGTTTGTTGGACGGCAGATCCCACGCCCAAAACTGGATTCTGAAGACCCGATACCCTCTTTCGTGCGCGCGTGCCGATGATTTCAAGCTTCAAAGCCTGCCAGTCATCCCTGAAATCCGGTGAAGCAAGGTTGATCCGGTTCACCTTGAGAACCAGGTTTTCAAAGGCGAGACTTGTCAACGGAGCGAGCGTGAGATCCTCTTCGCCCACGCGGATGATTACTCCCAGCAGTTCCTTCGCTTCGCCGAAGTCACCCCGAATTCGCGCCCCGAAGGAAGATCTCGGCCGCATCGTCAGAGATGCCGTTATCAGCGGCTGCTTAGGATCCCCGGTGTCGATCAGGAAAGTTGTACCGACGATGGTGCGATTCTCCAACTTCACACGGACCTGTTTGGCCGCGAGGGGTTTCGCATCTTCGGTCATGGAAACGAAATTCAACAATAGCACTCCAGGTCCGACGACTTCGACGGTGAAAATGAAATCGCGATCTACAAAAGCGAAGTAGGCGCTTTTCTCCAGATCACCCGCCTGTGCGCCTTTAGCTTGTCCGGGCGGAGCCGACTGCGACGCCTGGCTGATGAAGGCCATCGATAAAAAGGCAAAAAGCAGCATAGACACCTTCCCGCTCGCCCCCTGCAGCAGGCGCGTCCTCATGGTCGGTTCCCAGCTCACAGACAGAGCTAAAAGATGATAAGACAGCCGGCCCTTATTTGATACCATATTGGTTCGATGCCGTGAAGGCGGGGATTTTGTAAGATATCAGCGCGGAGTGCGGCGATCAGCAACGCCCAGTTTTTGTTTTTTCTGGCGTTTGTCCTTGCTTTCGTTTTCTAGGATCTGCGCGTTATTTGGCTCGATCTTCATGAGCGCCGGCTCACAAAATGACCAATGTACAGCCCGTGATTCTTGCCGCTGGTGACTCGTCGAGAATGGGCTATCCCAAGGCTCTCCTCCCGCTGGGAGACGACACTTTCTTGACACGCATCCTCAAGACTCTGGCCCCGATTGAGCTTCCCGCTGCCTGCCTGGTCCTGGGCATGCATGACTCCCTCGTCCGTCCGCTGCTCGTCCACTACAATGTTCGCGTGCTAACCAATCCCGACCCCGGTCGCGGCCCCGTTTCTTCCATAAGATTAGCATTAGAGAATCTCGATCCTGGTTGCAGGGGTTGCCTCATCTGGCCGGTGGACCAGCCGCTCGTCTCCGCTGAGCTGGTACGCGACCTGATCCGGCTATTCGAAAACTGCACGGCACCGCTTGTTCTGCCAAGCTGCGGCGGGAAAGCGGGACACCCGGCGATCTTCAGGCATGGGATGATGGATGAATTGCTGGCCTTGCCTCCCGATGCCAGCCCGAAGATCATCGTCGCCAGGCATAAGAGCGAGGCTGCCTGGCTGGCGACGGAGGAAACCGGCACCGTCGAGGACATCGACACCCCGCATGACTATTTCAGACTCACGGGAGAGACGCTGGAATCGGCCTTGGCACGCCGGCAGGCGGAAAGGCTTCCCAATGACGAGTGACGAGCGACGAATCAAAAACTCGTCATTCGTCATTTGCGTCACGCCTTTTCAGGCCTCGGGTCCAATTCCTCCTCTGAGGGAACCAAACGGAATCTCAAAGGACTTCTGAGCACCGGCAGGTTCATTTTCTTGAGGCCTTGAATCAAGGAGCCCAGTCCTGTGTACAGATAGCCGAACTGGAAAAGGAAAAGAAACGGAATGATGCCATAGATGCCCAGGCTCCAGGCGTAATAGTTGACGTAGCTGAAATAGAAGCCCAAACCGATTTCAATGAAAGGCAGCAGCCCCATTCGCCCGCGATACTTCTTGCGCTTCCAATCCCCTTTGTTCCCCTCAACGGAAAACTTGGGCGTCCGCACAAAGGGGCTTTTTACACCGACGGCGCCTTCCACGACCGCTTTCGCCACCGCGACGGTCATTCCGATCCCGACCGCCATCAAGCCGGGCAGGTAGAAGATCCTCTTGTACCAGTCTTTGTGCAGAGTCCTCTGGGCTACTATGTAAAAGCAGTTGACGCTGGCGAAGGAAAGCACGAACAGAGGCATGTCGATCGTAACCAGCTCGAACCATCCCTGGTTGAAGCGGACGATGAGGGCGGGGAACAGCATCACCGCCAGCAGTATCATCAGCGGATAACAGACATTCGCAGTGAGATGGTACCAGGCCTCCAGTTTCTCGGCGCGGCTGAAGTTGCCGCGCAGCAGCCGCGGCAGCACTTTCTTGCCGGTCTGCATGGCGCCCTTCGCCCAGCGGCACTGCTGCGCCTTGAAGGAATTCATCTCGACCGGGAGCTCTGCCGGCACTGGAAGATCCGGCAAGAAAATGAACTTCCAGCCTTTCATCTGAGCCCGGTAACTCAAGTCCAGATCCTCGGTCAAGGTGTCGTGCTGCCAGCCGCCTGCTTCCTCGATGGTCTTCCTGCGCAGGATTCCTGCGGTGCCGTTGAAATTGAAGAAACGGCCGCTGAGAAACCGGGTGTTGCTTTCCATGATGAAGTGCCCGTCGAGAAGAATGGCCTGCGCCCGCGTGAGAAACGAATAATCCCGGTTGATGTGCTCCCAGCGCCCTTGCACGAGGCCGACCTTCGGATCGGTGAAATAGTGAATGGTCTTTTGCAAGAAGTCGGGCTGCGGTACGAAGTCGGCGTCGAATATCGCGATGAACTCGCCGCGTGCGGTTTTGAGTCCATTCTCGAGTGCTCCGGCCTTGAATCCGGAACGGTTTTCCCGGTGAACATAATGGATATCGATGCCGCGTCTCCGCCATTCTTCGGTGGCAGCACGCGCGATCCTTTGCGTCTCATCCGTGGAGTCGTCCAACAATTGGATCTCGAACCGGTCACGCGGATAGTCGAAAGCGCACACGGTATCGATGAGGCGCTTCACCACATACATTTCATTGTAGAAGGGGAGCTGGACGGTCACAAACGGCAGGTTCTGAAAACGTTCCTTTACGACAGCCGTGCAGTTGCGATGCCGGCGCGCGAGCCAAACCAGCATATACCGGTGCAACCCATAGAAGCTGAGGATGGCCAGGATCGCGAAATACACGTACATGATCGCGTTGCTGAACGAATCTGATTGGTACAGGAAGGAGATGACGTTCTTATGGAAATAGGTTCGATAATAAATGAATTTCTCAAACCCTGAGGCCGAAGACCAGAAGAAATGCATGGCGCCCCTCTCTGGAGGTCCCGAGTATAGGAAAGCCAAAAGGAGGGGTTGTCATCAGAATGTCCGGGATTGTAAAAAATTGTAACTTGAAATCCGGCCTCTGACCGCGATTGCCGTGGCGGGACTGCATTAGCCGGGAGTCAGGAGTCAGAATAGCGGAAACCGAAGGCTCATCTGGGGGCGACGCGCAGCGTCATCGGGGCTTCCGATGGCGTTTCTTCCAACTCCACATCGCTTGAAATGACGTGCCTACGATTTCCTGAGGCCGGAGGTCGGAGGCCGGAGGTCGTAGGTTTGGCCCCGCAGCAGTACGCGGGCGCGGTAGATCCATTCTCTCTTCTCTCTCCGGAAAAAGCGGGGACTCGTGCGCGCCTGCTCCAGGATGGTATTCAGCTGGATACGCATCTCATCGAGCTTGCCGCTCCTCCTCAGGGCAAAAGCAAGCCAGTATCTTCCTTCAGGGTCGGAACTGCGGCGCTCCAGGAAAAACTTGAGAAACTCGATCGCTTTGTCCAATCTGTCCGTGTGCAGGTATCCCTTGCCGACTTCGCGGAATATGTCTCCCAATCCGTATTCGGGATTCAACCGATACGTTGCCTCGTACTCCTCCATTGCCCTGGGCCATTCGCCCCTGGCTTCAAACGCTCGTCCCATGGAGTAGTGATAGTCAGGATCCTGCGGATCAACGGCAAGCGCCTGCTCGAAGTAGCCCTGCGCCGCGTCCAGGTGAGCGCGCTGCAAGTGGAGCAGCCCAAGCTGGTAATGAGCGTCGGCATCACGCGGGTTGAGCGTCAGGCTATGCAGGTGCTGCTGAAAATCGCGCAGTGATCCTCTTACCGCCAGGAGCTCACGGAGGCGCATGGCAAAGACGTAGACAAAGGGAAGCAGAATGAAGAACGGGAGGGCAAGCAAAAAAGTGGCGAGCAGGTAAAAGACGGGAAGGGTGAACCAGGAAAGGACGATGACCCCCAGCGCCGCCGCAGCCGGGATGTAGTTAATCTCTCTAACAGCCCAGACCGTATAGGCCACGATCGAAAGAATAAGCCAGAGCAAGCCGATGCTGATGCTGAGGACGCCCAAGACCAGAAACTGGGGCACAATCCACTGGATGGGAGCGGCAATCAGAAACAACGTCCCCCAGAGCGGGAAAAGAGCCGATACATGGCTGGTGTATTCGGCGCGCGATATGGTAAATCCGAGACCGTCGCCGGCAAACAAGTTGCTGAGTGCAATGAGCGCGGGAACATAGACCAACGAGAAGAACAAAAGGATCTGAATCAGGTTGGTGCTCAACAAGGACTCGAGGAAGCTCGGGGGCGCCTGGACGTAGGGAACACTCTCCAATGACGAGTAAACTGAGTTCCGCACGAAGACATACGCCAAAAACCCGATCGCAAGCCAGATCACGGGCGGGAAGAGAGCGCGCCGCGCCGCAAGCGCCCGCAGCGAACGGGAGCGAAAGGTGAGTGTGCCCAAAATGTCAAGCAGGAAGGTCATGGGCTGAGCTTGTATCCGACCCCATAGATGGTCAGGATATGCTTTGGGCTACGGTAATCTTCTTCGATCTTCTTCCGGAGCTTCACGATGAAGTTGTCTACCGTCCGGTTCGTGGGGTAATTCTCGGTTCCCCAGACCTTGTTGAGGATTTCATCCCGCGTGACCGGCTGGTTGACGTTGGCGTACAGGAGCTTGAAAAGCTCGACTTCATAGTGAGACAGGGGATGCTCTTTCTTGCCGCGCTGGACCGTAAAGTGCTTCACGTCCACCCGGCTTGAGCCGACGCGGACAACATCGACATCCCGTGTGTATCCAATGCTTCTCCGAAGAAGCGCCATCACCCGCGCGAGCAGCTCTCCCACGCTGAAGGGCTTGGTCAGATAGTCGTCGGCGCCAACTTCGAGCCCGCGTATCTTATCGTAGTCCTGCGCCTTGGCCGTAAGCATGATGATGGGCGTGTTGATCTTTTGCCGGCGAATCTGCTCGCACACCTGGCAGCCACTGACATCGGGCAACATCACGTCAAGGATGATGCAGTCAGGCGCTTCCCGGGTCACGGCTTGAAGACCCTCTCTACCGCTCGCGGCGGTCGCGACCTGATAGCCTTCAAACTCCAGGATGTCCTTGAGCCCACGCGCCATCTCGGGCTCGTCCTCCACAACGAGAATTTTCTGCATACCCCTCACACGCTCCGAAAAGTGCAGGGCGACAAAATGGATTTTGGCAAAGAAGGCTAAGCCCTGGCCAGCTCGGGTTCCTTCCGGATCGGAATCCTCAGTATGAAGGTGCTCCCCCGGCCAACCTCGCTTTCCACACGGACCTCACCGCCGTGCATTTCCGCGACCTGCTTCGTGATGGTCAGCCCAATGCCGCTGCCGCGAACCTTCGCAGCACCCGCACTGCTGCCGCGGAAAAACTTCTCGAATATCTTCTGGTGCTCCGCCTCAGGAATGCCCAGGCCTTCATCTTTTATCGCCAGATCGACAAATCCGTTGCCCCAGCTGACGCTCACCGACACTTGTTTGCGATCGCCGGAATACTTCACCGCGTTGTCGAGGAGGTTGAAGAATGCCATGCTGATCGCATTCGGGTCGGCCATCGTATCTGGGACGTCCGCATCCACCTGAGTAGTCAGTTCGAATCCGTCCTTCTGAATCTGGTACCGGTACGCCTCCAGCTCCTTGATTACCAGTTGCCCGATGTTGGTCTGTTCGAAATGCAGGCTGTGCCGTTCCCTTTCCAGCCGGGCGAAATCCAGCAGGTTGGCGATCAGGCGGCTCATCCGGTCGCTCTCGTTGTGAATGATGCCGTAGTACTCTTGCTTAACCGCGTCACTCTTGACGCGATTGGCAACCAGGATTTCGCTGAACATGCGAATGAGCGAAAGCGGAGTCTTCAGTTCATGGCTGACATTGCTGATGAAATCCTCTTTAAGCTGGGCCAGCTGCCGCTCCCTTCTGCCCGCCACGTATATGATTGCCAGGCTGCAAAAAATCATCATCATGCTCAAAATGATGAGAATCAAATTGGCACGGCGCTGATTCCTCGCATTCCGTTCCATTTCTGTGTAATTGCGCGGCACGACCCATAGCAGCCACTTATAGAGGGTGGTATTGAAGCGGCTTTCCACGAAGTACTTGCTGTTTCTGTCGATCGGCGCGGAATAGACGCCGTTGTTGTCGAAGTCCACAATGCTCACGTAGTAGGTCGCCTGGAGGTCGTCGCGCAAGTACTTGTCCACCAGGGCGAGGGTCTTCATGGTGTTCATCTCGAAAAAAACGACATACCCTTCCCCCTGACGGCTCTCTTTGAGCACATAAGACGCAAAGAAATAGTTGTCGCTGCGTTCCTTGTGCAGATGGTTGGTCTGGTCGACAACCAGGGACCTTCGGTTGAGTTCCTTGAGTTCCCTGAAGCTGTCGCGCACTTGGGCCCACGAGTTTGCGATTTCCCTGGAAAAAGGCGGATAAACAGGAACGGTGCTGTCGAGTCGAAAAATGAAGACGTTGTCGACGTTGAAATCGCCTTGCTTGATAAGCTCGGCTGTCGTCTCCCATGTAGACGGCTCATTGACGTCTACCATCTCCGACAAGACGCGATCGTTATCGATGATCTTCTGTTCGATCTGTGTGACGCACCCCTCGGCAACGTTCCTGATGCTCTGAACCAGCGTTTCGTCGGCGAGGTTCTTTCCCCCTACCCAGTGGACGTAGCTGAACGCGCTAAGGATAACTGTCGAGACGGCAATCAAACCGATCGCTACAGCCATCGCCGTTCTGCTATAGCGAAACGACCTTCTCATGGAGCCCTATTCTAGCACGCGCAACGGATCTCGCGTCACATCTGCAGAATTCAGTCTTGCGAAAACTGAATTCGCAGATGTAACCCCTCTTTCTTAGACCTTTCGTTCAGCAGGAAAGATGACGTTTCTCCAACCACCTGCAACCAGCGCCGCGACGTTCAAGATCACCTGAGGCATCATCCAAAAGGCCGGGTAGGCTACATAGCGCGGCACCCAGCGAGGATCGTACTTCTGCTTGGAGAGCCGGATACTCTTGAAATCGTACCAGTGCTCGCCATGCTGAAACAGCATGTTCGCCAGTCGTTCGCCCAGACTCGCCTGCCGAACGTCCACTGCGGTAGCCACAGGAGCCACGCCGAGGTAGAAGGTCCGGAATCCTCGCTCTTTGCCCCATTCAAAAAGGCTTAGCAGAAGCAGGTCCATGATGTCGCTCGGACCATCCGGGGTGTAGCGCATTAGATCGACAGAGAACACATCTTGATTTGGGCCAGGCAACACGTTGGCGAACGCTACCAACTTCCCCGCACTATCCGTAACGGTCGCACAGGGAAAGTTCGAGAGGTATTCCGCGTCGAAAGAACCGATCGAGAACTGCCTCTCCCGAATTCTCTTGCTGCACAGCCAAGCATCGGATATGGCTTTCAATTCCGGAAGGTGGGACGGGACTTCGGCCGCGGGCAGAACTCGGAACCGGTAGCCATCGCCGTGGAAGCGGCTGAGTGTACTCCGCATGGCATTGCCCTTGGTCTCCGGAATGCGGAACTGGTCAAGGTCCACGTACGCCTCTTCGCCGAGTTTGAAAAAGGAGTAGCCAAAGTCGTGCAATACCGGCAGCCAGCGGGCCGAGATTTGATAAAAGACGAGTGTCCGGTCCAGCTCTGTGGCTCTTTGGAAAATGATGGCAAGGCATTGCCTCTCCATTCCCGTTTCGATGGTCGGATCCGCAAATACAACCATGTAGCGCCCGACCGTGCGGTAGAGACAGAAGCCCTTGTCCTGCAGAAACAGAATCGACTTGTCCCCGTTGCCGGCCATCAGCGCATGGGTCCCTTTGCCCAGCTTTTCGTGTAGCGCGAGCGCGCGATCGACGTCTTCACGCGAGGGTGGCACATACCGGTGGGGAATTCTCATGATGAGGTATACGGCAATGAGCAGCCCGAAAAGCAGCAGAACACTCAGTGTGCGCAAGAAGCGCGCGGCCTCGGCGGTGTGGGAGAAGTTCTGGGGAAAGGCGAGCCAGAAGGCTCCGGATAATTGGCCTCCCTCGAATGATGTGAAACCTGCTGCCGCAAAGACGACGATCGCCAGAGTGATCGGAGCCAGTATCGCGATTGCCGTTCCACCGGTTCGGCTGGGCAAGTTGAATAGCTCGGCATGTGTCCACAGCAAAGCGGCAGTGAGGACGAAAATGATGGCCTCTTCATAATCGAGGCCCTTGAGCAGGCATCCTGCTACCCCGCCGAGCAGCAGAGCTATGGTGGTTCGATAGGCATACCGATACCCTTTCATCAGGCCGCGCGCTAACACGAAGAGGAACAGGCCGAATATGGCGCTCGCAACATGGGAAGTCTCCAACACAACCAGCGGGACTACCCGCCCCAGGATCCACATTCGGTCGGCCAGAGATGGCGTGGCTGAGCTGATCAGCATCAAGCAGCCGGACAGCAGGACGATCAGAGAGACAAACCAGCGCGCGGGCCCTGCCCAGCGCACTTTGCTGTGCACTGCCCTGCGCAGGAGCAAAACGGACGCCGTTGACCAGGGGAGTAGGCAATAGATTGTTCGGTAGAGGACCAGTCCCGCCGCCGCCTCTCCGACGACCACACCCAGCGAGGACAGCCAGAACGCGTCTGCGCTTCCGAGCCCGCCGGGGATCAGACTCAGCACGCCGACGCCTTGACCAAGGTAATAGAGCCGTCCGAGACGTTCGAGGCCCAGCTCCACGCCGGCGGCCCGAAGGCATGCTGAAAAAACCAAAAACGTCAGCAGCCAGTCCAGTCCGCCCAGCATGAAAAGAGCAGACCAGTTCACATTCATTTCGCGCACCCAGATGGGGAAACGCTTCCACACCTGAACTTTTCCTGCCAAACGGCCAGCGAGGAAGGCTGCCCCAAAGGCCAAGCCGACCCTGGCGAACGGGCTCCACCCTGTTTGCGGCAATGGCAGCAGGATGAAAACGATCCATAGCAGTAACCCACTGCTATAGCCGGCAGCTATCGACACAATGGCCTGGCGCAACGTGTTGAAGCTGACTCCGAGCGGGCGATAAAGCCAAAAACGGACTGCGGGTCCGGCGACCGGGCCGAGCGTGAGAAAATTGCTCCAGGCGAAGGCCAGCGTCCCAATCCACCACCGCTCCCTCCTGCGCACTGGAGTGTCCCAAAGGCAGATTACGTCATAGAGGCCCATTACTGCGAAATTAGCTATCGTGAGCAACACTGCGACTATCACCCAGGAGCTGTCCACGCGGTGAAGCGCATCGCGCACCTGGCGGTATTCGACGCTCCGCAGGTCCGACCACGTGACCGTGAAGACGATGGCAATTACCGCCAACGGCCAGATCCAGCGCGCGTTAGCTAGCAGCCAGAGCGCAAGGGGATACCGTGCCGGTTGAGCCTGTGGCGCCGCCTCCTCCGGCTGAGAGTTGGATGAAGTTGAGGAATCTAGCCAGGCCTTCAAACGGAAACTTCTCCGTGTGACAGCACCCGCCCGAGGGAACTCATGATACACCGACAGCTACAGCACTTCTACTGCTCTGCGGCAAATCGTGGCAATTCAGACAGTGGTGCGCACCTCTTGGAGCGATGCCGTCGCATGCCAAAAACGAAGCGCCAAGACTCCAAGACCTCCAAGAACGAAGAGCTAAGGGGGCTTTGGGTGCGCCGGAGGCGATTCCGCAGCTGCGCTGCGGCAAATCGCAAGGCGATCAGATGGTTGCCTCCAAGCGGATCGGCGGTGGACATTCGCGCTAATCTTGGAAGTATATAGTGCGGAGTCTGTGGACAGCCTCTGACGCCGCAACCCAGTGGGGCACGTTCCGGCGAAAAACCGCGCGGCCTCACAAAGCAGGCACTACCGCGCGCTGGCAGCTTCAGTCGTCGGCACACCAGTCGATGGCCTGGATGCAGGCGTACTGGTCGAACTTCCCTTTTCTAATAGAGCAATATCGCCGGCACCGGAGCGCTTCGCGATGTCGAGAATCTGAAAAACGTAGCCGTAGTTCAGGCCCGAGTCTCCGCGAATGTACATGTTCTTGTCGGTGCGGCCGCCGAAGACCGCATACAGCGTCCTCTCCAGGTCTGCGAGAGTCACGGGCTGTTGATTGATCCGTATATCGTGGTTTAGGTCCACTTCGATAACCAACGGGTCAACCGTCTGCGGTTGGACCGCAGCCGGCTTGGGCACCCTGACCTGCTCGTTGTATTTTTTCATGGGAGTAGCTACCATGAAAATGATCAGCAGCACGAGCAGGATATCAATGTAGGGAGTGATATTGATTTCCGACTTGTATCCCTTATTTTCCAGCGACATTGCCATAACTGCGGTCTCCCCGACAGAACACGGACTCCGTTGGTCCAAGAGGGCATCGCATCAGTACAGGCGAAAAGTCACCTCGATGTTTGCCACTACATCGACCGGAACGCCACGAAGCATGCCAGGCTTGAAGAGCCACTTGGTGGCGATAGTATTGATGGCCGATTCATCCAGGCCGTAGCCCAAGCCTTTGAGAACCTTAAAGCTGTCAACCCTCCCGTTCGCCCGAATGACGGCCTGAAGCAACAGGATCCCTTCCGTTCGATTCTTGCGTGCTTCTTCCGTGTAGGGAGGCTTCGGCTGTGTGATGGCTATAGGTTCCGTGACGCCGTTGCCGACCACATAAGGCCCGACGCCGCTGCCGATGCCTCCACCGGAACCACCTCCATAACCGCCACCCTCACCGGGACCATAACCAGGTCCTTTGCCCGGCCCAATGCCTGTTCCTGAGCCCGTCCCGATCCCCCCACCAGTACCTGGGCCATAAGAAAAACGGTCGCCCGGCGGCGCAGTCATGTCACCAATCGGCAAATTTGAATCCATCGTGAATTCGATCGGCATCTGAACGGTTGGCTTCGTATCCAGGGAATCCAACGGGACCATGGGCTTTGGCTGTCCTGGATCAGGAGGCATGTATTGGATTTTCGAGGCGTCGGGCATACGTCCGAAAGTGGGCGGAAGCTTATCAAGTCTCCCGCCGCCGCCTCCGCCGCCCCCGTCGCGATTGTCTGCCGAAGGCAAAAACATCGGCGGCGGGTTAATGAAAACCACCGGATCCTTCTTCGGCGGCGACGCCTGGATCTTGCTGATATAGGCCATAAGAACGGCCGAGCCCACAAGCATCACATGAATCATCAAGGAGGCTATGCTGGATTCCATTCGCCGCGTGCGCAGCTCCGCTCGTTCCTCGACCAGCTCTGCTTGATTCGCCCAAAGCGAGGGGATGATAAGCGCGGACTTGTATTCCGTAAACAGGTCCTTGAGCAGTCCTTTCCAATCAAAGGGCGTGGCCTCCTCGGGCTTCTTGACATATTCAAAAAGCGAGGCGCGCGTTCGAGGAGCTTGCCGCTCTTCCTGAAACGTGCGGATCGGATGGCGCACAATGTTCCATAGGTCCGGCAACAAGCTCGAATCTGGCTCATCTCTGACGTAGTGGAAAAGCGAAGCCTGCGGCGTCGGACCGCCAGCGGCCCACTCCTTCAGCCTTTGCAGCCATGAGCGATTGTCTGGACTCCTTGCCGGCATATCGAATGCTCCTCTTGCCCACAGTCTGCCGGAACTCATTCGCTTCCGGTTCATCCGGGAAGCAACGAGAGCCGGGCGACATTGCTCCTCATAAGGACCTGGCCCCCTTATAAGACGCCAAAGCGACCAAAAAGTGTCAACGAATGGACCAAAAAATGCGACTCAGTGCACCAACCCGTTGAAACTGGTGGCAGGGCCACGCTTTTTGGACAGCGCATGCCCGGTCCAAAATTGCCGCTATCTATTATATACGAGTTGGTGCGTGCCGTAGTTACAATTGCTTGCCATCTGTTTCCGCAGGAATGAGGGGTTCGCTTGCTGCGGCACATGTTCGTTATCGGCTGCAAGCCGCTTGCAAAAAAGGAATACCTTCGCAGAAGGCCAGGATCTCCAAGCGGTGACGCTGAGAAGTCCGAATTGGCAGGCCCGGTCGCTGAGGCTGCAGCAGTGAAAGCCGTCGTCAAGAAAAGCCGGAGGCATCTGAACGCAACCATTCCGTTCACCAAGAACAAGGATAGCATCCGCTCCAATACTCCGTCCAGAATCGAGATCCTGCAGCCGGTCAGTCTGCGCGCTGGAGGCGTGGTGCACCCGACCTGATGCGCATGCTGTAGAATGAGCGGCGCACAAACACCAGCGCAGCCAGGAAGAAAACCAGGGCCAGAATCCCGCTGGCTGCCGGGCCGATCCCGGCAGTCATATCGACGGCCAGTTCCACGGCCAGCAGCCCGAACAAGGTCGTGAACTTGATGATCGGGTTCATCGCAACCGACGAGGTGTCCTTGAAAGGGTCGCCTACGGTATCCCCCACCACCGTGGCGGCGTGCAGTGCCGTGCCTTTTTCGCCCAGGTTTACCTCGACGACCTTCTTGGCGTTATCCCAGGCTCCACCGGCATTAGCCATGAAAATCGCTTGGAAAAGCCCAAATAGCGCAATCGAGATCAGATAACCGACGAAGAAATAGGGCTCGAAAAAGGCAAAGGCAAGCGTGGAAAAGAAGACCGTGATGAAGATGTTGAACATCCCGCGCTGCGCGTACTGGGTGCAGATTTCCACCACTTTCTTGCTGTCGTGCACGGAAGCCTTCTCTACCCCTTCGAGCTTGATGTTCGCCTTAATGAACTCGACGGCTCGATAAGTGCCCGTCGTGACCGCTTGAGTCGAGGCGCCCGTGAACCAGTAGATCATCGCGCCTCCGACAATCAAGCCCAGCAGGAACAGCGGATGCAGCACGGAGAGCTTCTCCACGTTGTGCCTGAGACCGTCCGTCAGCAGCAGAATGGTCGAGAAAATCATGGTCGTAGCGCCGACGACTGCGGTTCCGATCAACACGGGCTTGGCGGTCGCCTTGAACGTGTTCCCGGCGCCGTCGTTTTCCTCGAGCAAGTGCTTGGCCGATTCAAAGTCGACGTCGAAGCCATAGTCCCTTTTGATCTCCTCCTTGATGCCGGGAATCTGTTCGATCATGGAGAGCTCGAAGATCGACTGGGCGTTGTCCGTAACCGGCCCATAGGAGTCGACCGCGATAGTCACGGGACCCATGCCGAGGAAGCCGAAGGCCACCAGGCCGAACGCGAAGACAGGTGTTGCCGCCGCGATCATCAGCGAGCTCAGGCCCAAAGTGCTTATGAAATATGCGATGCCCATGAGCGTCGCAATGGCAATTCCCAACCAATAAGCGCTGAAGTTGCCAGCTACGAAGCCCGACAGGATGCATAGGGAAGCACCTCCTTCCCGCGCCGAGGTCACTACTTCACGCACATGCTGCGATTGTGTCGACGTGAAAATCTTGACCAGCTCAGGGATGATGGCCCCGGCCAGTGTGCCGCAAGTGATGATGGTTGAGAGCTTCCACCAAACTGTGCCCTCGCCGAGGCTTGAGATCAGGGCATAGGAAACCACATAGGTCAGCACGACGGAGACTCCAGAGGTGAACCACACGAGCGAGGTGAGCGGCGCCTCAAAATTCATTCTCGCCGCATTACCGTAACGACTCCTGGCAATCGCCTGATTCACCCAGTAGGAGAGTCCGCTGGCAACGATCATCATGATGCGCATTGCAAAGATCCAAACCAGCAGCTTAATCTGTGTCACCTCCTGGGGCACGGCGAGGAGAATAAATGCAATGAGCGCCACTCCGGTGACTCCATAAGTCTCGAAGCCGTCCGCTGTAGGACCGATTGAGTCTCCGGCATTGTCGCCGGTGCAATCAGCGATCACGCCAGGGTTGCGTGCATCGTCCTCTTTGATATTGAAGACGATCTTCATGAGGTCCGAGCCGATGTCAGCGATCTTGGTGAAAATCCCGCCGGCGATGCGCAACGCGGCGGCACCAAGCGATTCGCCGATGGCGAAACCGATAAAGCATGGGCCAGCATAGTCACCGGGTACGAAGAGCAGGATGCAGAGCATCATGAAAAGCTCGACGCTGATGAGCAGCATGCCGATGCTCATGCCGGCTTTAAGGGGAATCGTGAAAAGCGGAAAGGGTTTGCCGTTGAGACTCGCAAAGGCGGTACGCGAGTTGGCAAAAGTATTGATGCGAATGCCGAACCACGCCACGCCGTAACTTCCCATGATCCCGATCAGACTGAAGATTACAATGGTAACAACCTGGACTGCATCAAAGTGCCGGAGAAAGCCAAAATACAGGACCATGATGAAGCCGACGAAAGCCTCCAGGATGAGGATGAACTTCCCCTGGGTAATAAGGTAGGTCTTGCAGGTTTCGTAGATCAGCTCCGAAATGTCCCTCATGGAACCGTGGACCGGGAGCTTCCTGAGCTGCCTGAAAATGATCAGCCCAAAGAGCAACCCTAGAAGGCACATGAAAAGTCCAGCTTTGAGCAAGGTTCGGGCGTTGGTGCCTCCAAAGCTTACCAGACTTAGATCCGGGAGCTTGAGACCGGCTTCACCGCCTCCGGACAGCGCTGCCACCGCATGGCTTTGAGGTGGGGTTTGGGAGAAAGCGACGGGGCAGGCCACGGCTGCGAAAAGAGAGGCCGTAGCAATTAGAACACTCGTGCGGCGCACCCAAAGCCTGCCGGTCAGGCTCGGCACCACGCGTAGCGAAATGGACATTATAGTTATCCCTCCCATTAAACCCAGAAGCGATTCGACGCGACCGCAGGCTTGTCTTCGGTCGAATCAGCAGGAGCGCAGATGTCAGCAGACCAGACATCTCGGCCAGACCACCGCGCGCACGGACCAGCTTGGCCCGAAGTCAATGCAAGTTCCTGATACCCACAAACACTGCCGGCGTCAAGCAGGGCGCCGCACCAGATCGAAGCGATAGAAGCTGCAAAAACCAAGCCTACCAGCAGATGGGTCTGCCGGTAAAAACGACTCCCAAACAGAAAAATCAGAACCCTCCGAAGATCAGCCCAACATGGTACATCACCTGCGGCCACCTGTTCACCAGATGATACGAGTGGAACTCGGGGATTCGCTCTCGGGAGGGCCAGAATACCCCGGTGGTTCTTCGCGCCGTGGACTACCTCGAATTACTACTCCTTCCTGCACTTATGGCACGGAAGCGGAATTATACCGCATTTTTCGCCGAATGCCTGAGAAATCCCGCAATCCCTTCCAGGCAGTTACTTATCAGCGAGCCAAGACCAACCGGCAAATGAATACTGCTGCCATCAGGCTGACGATATCTGCAAACAGGCCAGCCACGACTGCGTGGCGTGCTTTTTTGACGCCGACGGCGCCAAAGTATACGGCCAACACATAAAATGTCGTCTCGGTGCTGGCATAGGCCGTCGCAGCCAGTCGGGCGATGAAAGAGTCGGGTCCATGTACTTTGACCAACTCCGTCACGATTCCAAGAGAACCACTCCCCGACAAGGGCCTCATGATTGCAAGCGGCAGGATCTCGGCGGGGAGCCCGACCCAGCGCAGCACTGGATCGAGCCACCGGGCAAGTATGTCGATCGCACCTGCCCCACGCAGCATTCCCACCGCCACCAGAATCGCTACCAGATAAGGGATGATGCGCACGCCTATCCGAAAGCCTTCCTTGGCACCTTCAACAAAGCACTCGTAGACTTTCACTTTTCGCAGCACCCCGTACACGGGTATGATCAGGAGAAACAGGGGGATGGCCCAGACGGAAATCACGGAAATGGCATGTGCAATCATGATTGCTCACCTCCCTGCAGAGTGTTTGTCACCGAGAAGTACCTTATTCCTTCCAGGAGCTTTGCGGCCGTCACGCCGGCCACGAGGGATATCACCGTGGCAGCAAGAGTAGTTCCGATGATAGCCGTCGGATCTTTGGATCCTGCCGATGCCATCAGGCTGATCATCGTGGCGGGAATCAGTTGTACACCGGCGGTATTGATCGTGAGGAACAAACACATGGAATTGGTCGCCACTCCGGGGAAGCGATTCAGCTTTTCCAGATCCTCCATTGCCTTCAAGCCAAGGGGAGTCGCTGCATTGCTGAGTCCCAGCATGTTGGCAGCTATGTTCATCAACATGCTCCCCATAGCCGGGTGGTCGCGAGGCACTTCGGAAAAGATCCGTCGCATAATAGGAGCAATGACGCGAGCCAGGAGCGACATAAGGCCCGATTCCTAGGCGATTTTCATGATCCCCAGCCACAGAGACATCACTCAGACAAGCCCGATCGCTATGGTCACAGAATTGCTCGCCGAATCGATTGCCGCTTTGGTGACATTTTCAATTTTGCCGTTGATTCCTCCTAGAAGTACGGCAACAATAACCAGGCCAAGCCAAATGTA
>Ga0315277_10004774_pt1 | contig 17959 bp, 19 predicted proteins | sample YL17G05_15_MG_FD_203695 | JGI IMG/M metagenome (GOLD analysis project Ga0315277, IMG submission 203695) | Sediment microbial communities from Yellowstone Lake, YNP, Wyoming, USA - YL17G05_15 | ecosystem: Environmental > Aquatic > Freshwater > Lake > Sediment | place: USA: Wyoming | collected...
TCGACAGCGCGTTCGGCAGATCGAGACCGAATTTCTTCACGTATTCAACCGACTGGCCGCTGCAATAGGGGCGATCAATAAAGCCGAGGTCGTGCAGGTGAAGATCGCCGCGCATGTGCGCGTCGGCAATATCCTGGGAAAAAACATGCAGCAGAGCAAATTCTTTCTTGATATTTTCCGCCAGAGTCAAATTGGTCGCTTCCGGCCCGTGCGGTACATTAGCGTTCTCTTTGTTAGGATTGAAGATAATATTCTTTACATCATAGAGAGGCGAACCCAAACGGGTATGGCGGCGGCGGGCTTCTTCCAGGCCGTGTTCGAGCAGCTTAACATCCACCAGTTCTCGGATCAGCGGCGCGGTAACATTGCGCAGATTGAGGGTGAGGATCTGCGCTTCAACCTCTTCTGCGATCACCTCAGCGATCTCCCGATCAATGCTGGTCTCACGGATCAACGCCTTGATGATCTTTTCCCGGTCCCAGCCGATGATATCTTCGCCCGACGTCCTGACGAACAGCGCCAGATCGGTTGAATCATCCACCTTCCTCATTTTTTCGGTCATTGCCTGTGCCTGCATTTTTTCCCTCCTTATACAGCGGTCATTTCCTTGACTTCTTTTAAAAATTCAGAAACGTGCTCAAATTTGCGATAGACCGAGGCGAAGCGGACATAGGCCACCTTATCGATTCCCTGCAACTTCTCCATCAACAGCTCTCCGATCTTTGAGCTCGAAACTTCCCTTCCCGCTTCGCGGTGCAGCTCTTTTTCAATCTCGTCCACGATCCCTTCGATGGTGTCAATCGATACCGGGCGCTTCTCGCAGGCATGCATGATCCCCTTAACTATCTTTCCGCGATTGAACTGCTCACGGCGGCCGTCGCGCTTGATGACCAGAAGCGGCCGCTCTTCAATTCTTTCATAAGAGGTGAATCTCCCGCGGCAGGAAAAGCACTCGCGGCGGCGGCGAATGGTGCTTCCGTCGTCTACTTCGCGCGATTCCAACACTTTATCTTCGATACTTTCGCAAAAAGGACATTTCATAGATTTAGGGTGTGAAGAAATTTAACACACCATATCTGGGGTGTCAATGGGGATTTTTGCCTTGATAGTAAAGGTTTCCGGCGCTTTTTTCGTCGTGGCTACATTCGCTTTTCGATCGCTCCCCGGATAGCTATAAACTGAATCAAAAGGCCAACGAAAAGCAGGCCGGTAAAACACAGATACAAGAGTTCGCGGATAAAGGCCGTAACCGGCGTATACCTGACAAAGAAATCGTAAATGCGGATGGCAGCTACTATAACCACCGCTGGCAGAAAAAACCAAAATCCCTTGGCCAGAATATAATCGCTCCTGCCGCCCAGCGACATCAGAATTTCCAAAAGCAGAAAGGCGCTGCCAAAGATCAAGATCACGTTGACAGCAGTGAGAATGTCGGTAATAAACGGAAGCACAGCCATATTATCTCCGCCCCTCAATCGTCTGTCTGATGGCCAGGAACTGGATCAGGAGGCCGATAAACAAACAAAAAGTAAAACCCAGAAACAAACTTTCACGCAGGAGATCGATGCGGGAAAGGATCCCGTATTCGGTAAAGAAATCATAAACCCGGATCGCCGCTACGATCAAGATAGCAGGAGCAAAAAACCTCCAGCCTTTGGCCAGGATGTAAGATTCTTTGAGGCCCAGAATCGAAACGATGGCAAAAACCAGAATCACCGACGAAAGGATCAAAAAAAGATTCACCCCCGAGATAATATCTGCCACTAAAGTATAGTTGAACATGCCCTTTCTCCCTGTCGCTCATTATACTAGCAGAACCGGTTTTGTCAAGTTGACATCGACCCCGACAAATTGTATATTTGTTTCGTGGCAAAAGAAAGGGAAACCTTAGGCGAATATCTGGTCAATAAGAATATCACAACGCTGGCCCAGCTGCAGACCGCCCATCTGGAAGCCGAAAAAACCGGGGAAGCCCTATCCCAGGTCTTGGTAAGACTGGGGATGGTATCCGAAGATAAAATCATCAACTTTTACATCAGTGAGCATAATATCCCCCGGGCCAATCTGGAAAAGCTGGATCCTACCCTGACCGATCTGTTTCCCGAGAGCATCTCGCGGCGCTATCACATCATTCCGATAAAAAGAGAAGACAATACCTTAACCATCGCCATGTCGGATCCTCTGAACGTGATCGTGATCGACGAGATCAAGTTCAGGACCGGGCTGGAAATCAAAAGCATGGTCGCCCCCGATTCAGAAATCATGAAAGCCATCGGTCAGCATTACCAGATCGCCGGATCGATGGGAGAGATCCTGAAATCGATCGATCTCAAATCGGTCAGTGTGGGCGATGAGGCCGAGCTGGCCAAACTTAAAAATATCGCCGAAGAAGCTCCGGTCATAAAATTGGTAAATTATATTGTTGAAGAAGCTTTCCGCAACCGGGCTTCCGATATCCATATCGAACCCGATGAAAATATCCTGCGCATCCGCAATCGCGTGGATGGGATCCTTTACGATATCGCCACCCTGCCCAAGTACCTGCAGCCGGCGGTGATCTCCCGGGCCAAGATCATGTCCGACCTGAATATCGCCGTAAAGCGGGCGCCCCAGGACGGGCGTTTCCAGTATAAGATCGGCGGGAAATCTATCGACGTGCGGGTTTCGACCTTTCCCACCGTCTACGGTGAAAACGTGGTCATGCGGCTGCTGGACGCAAGTTCGGTCCTGATGGGAATTGATGAACTTGGTTTTGAAGCGGAAGACCTCTTGAAATTTAAACAACTGCTGCAAAGTCCCTACGGGATAATCCTGGTCACCGGTCCCACCGGAAGCGGAAAAACCACCACCCTCTATTCGGCCCTGAATCTGCTCAATTCCCCCAAGAAGAATATATTAACGGTCGAAGATCCGGTAGAATACCATGTTTTCGGGATCCGCCAGAGCCAGATCAATCCTAAAGCCGGCCTCACTTTTGCCAGCGGGCTCCGCTCCATCCTGCGGCAGGATCCGGATATCATCATGGTGGGCGAAATCCGCGATCTGGAGACGGCGGAGATCGCGGTGCAGGCCGCGCTCACCGGGCACCTGGTGCTTTCGACCCTCCACACCAATGATGCCCCTTCCGCTTTAACCCGCCTAGTCGATATGGGAGTAAAACCTTTCTTGATCGCATCTTCCGTAATCGGGATCCTGGCTCAAAGACTGGTGCGCACGCTTTGCCCGGAATGCAAGGAAACTTATACGCCGGATGCTGAAACCCTTGCTAAGATCGATGTATCGCTTCCACAGAAAGCGACTTTTTATATGGGAAAGGGCTGTAAAGTATGCAAAGATGGCTTTCGCGGCCGCTCCGGTATCCATGAAGTCCTGGTCATGAGCGAGCGGATCAGAGAAATGGTCTCCAACAAGAGTTCGGCTGATGCCATCAGAAAAGCGGCCAGAGAAGAAGGGATGAAGACCCTGCGCGAAAATGGGATCGAAAAAGCTTTGAAAGGGATCACCAGCCTGGAAGAAGTGCTCCAGGTCACCAAAACCTAATGCCCAATTTTAATTACAAAGCGCGAGATGAAAACGGCCATGCCATTGCCGGCAAAATGGAGGCGGATTCCGCCGACGCGGTGGTGGCAAAACTCAGAGAGCTGCGCTACACGGTAGTTGCGGTCGGGGAAGTTCTTCCTCTCTTTTCCTGGAGGTTTGAGCTTCCTTCTCTCGGCCGGATCAAGGACGAAGATTATGTGACTTATACGTCGCAGCTGTCCAGCATGCTGGCGGCGGGGATCCCTCTCTCCGCCAGTCTGGATACGCTGGTGGAGCAAACCGAAAATAGAACTCTGCGCTCCGCCACTTCCCGGGTGGTCCAGGATGTGAGAGGGGGAGAGGCTTTTGCCGATGCCCTGCGGAAACATCCCCGGGTTTTTCCCAATCTCTTTGTCAACATGGTCGCCGCCGGAGAGATCGCCGGCAATCTGGAAGAAGTTTTGACCCGGCTTTCTGCCTACATGGAAAGGACCGCTCAATTTAAAGCGGGGGTGATGACCGCTCTGTACTATCCGATCGTGCTGATCCTCTTTAGCACCGTAGTGGTGGTCGTGATCATCATGACCGTGCTTCCCACTTTTGTAAATATGTTCATGGAAAGCCACGTTCCCCTTCCGCTGCCCACCCAGATCTTGTACAGCATAAATCTTTTTTTCCGCAACTACTGGCAGATGCTTCTGACGGTTTTATTTCTGGCCGGAGTCGGCTTTAATCTTTTCTCCAAAACCAGGATCGGCAAAGCGATCCTGGACCGACTGGCCCTGGATCTGCCTTTCTGGGGCCCGCTCGCCCGCAAGGTAAATATCGCGCAATTTTCCAGGACGCTGGCATCGCTGCTTTCATCCGGCGTCCCCATGCTGCAGTCACTGAAAGCCATCGTCGCCACCACCGATAATACCATCTTTAAAGAGGCGGCGAACAGGGCCCACAGTGAGGTGAGCAAGGGTGGGACGCTGGCCGAACAGCTCCGGGCCAGCGGTGAATTCCCTCCTATGCCGGTCAAGATGGTGGCGGTGGGGGAAGAGACCGGGAAGCTGGATCAGCTGCTCACCAAAGTGGCCGATCTATATGAGATGTCCGTCGATTACACGGTCAAGCGAATGACCTCCATCCTGGAGCCGATCCTTCTGATCGTTATCGGAGGCCTGGTCGGCTTTATCTTTTCTTCCGTGCTGCTCCCTATTTTTAACATGATCAAAGTCATCCAGCATTAAATCAGCTTGACAGATTAATGTATATCTGCGACAATGTGCGCAAAGTTAATTCTGAGGAGGGATTTAGGAATGAAAAAGTTGAAAGGCTTCACCATCATCGAGCTCCTGATCGTCATGGCGGTCATCGCGATCCTCGTCGGTATCGCGGTGCCGAGTTTCCGCGCCATCCAGAACCAGGCCTGGACCGCAAAAGCGCAGGGAGACATCAAAGTGATCAAAATGGCCTGTGAATCCTATTACATCCAACACGCGGCTTTCCCCGCTGTTACCACCCCTCCCACCTACCAGACTTCCCTTTTGGCCGAAAGCCCGCCCATGCTGGAGTCAAATCTTTACGATCCCTTCGGTGGGGCAACTACAATGTATAGCTATGCCACTTCGCCTAACAGCAAATACTATGTTATTTATTCGGTGGGTCCGGGAGGGAACGGATCGGCAACCGTCAGCAATGCCGGGATCGTAGTGCCTACCAACAGTCCTATCTGGATCTCTAACGGCCACGAATAGTTAAATTCTGGCCACTCACATGCGGGACAGAACGGGGTTCAGTCTGGTCGAGCTCCTGCTGGCCCTTCTCCTGATCACCGTCGGGCTTTTCCCCCTGCTAAATCTGGTAAGCACTTCGCTCATTGTTGCAGGGAATTCCCAGACCATGCTTTCAGCCCTCAACCTGGCCCAGGCCAAAATGGAAGAGATAAAGAACACCCCTTATGACACGATTGCCGGCCAGGCCAAAGGCGTTGTTCCGGGCTTCTCCGGCTACAGCCTGGAGGTGCAGGTTAGCAACCCTGAAACTACCCTGAAAGATATTAAGGTCATAATTTACTGGAAAGAAAAAACTTCGGAAAAAAATTTAAACCTTGAAACACTTATCGCGAAATAAATTGGGGCGGCCGGGCGTCACATTAATTGAAATGATTATCGTCCTGGTGCTGTCGTTGATCATCGTATCGGTCACGATCCTGGCCTATAATACGGGGAATAGAATTTTTGTGGAGCAAACTTCCCGCTCGGAGGTCCTTTCCCGGGGCGACACGAGCCTGGAAAAAATGACAGAAGAGATACAAAGATCGCGCCGGGTGACCAGCGCGGAAATCTCGCGCATCTTTATCTGGCCGGAAGATCTGAACGGGAATCTCACCCCGGAGGGAAATGAGATCGTTTCTTATTCAATACAGGGGGGGAATTTAACCCGCATTTCATCGGCCGACAGCGTCATCTTGGCCGGCCAGGCGGCGAGCCTGATCTTTAATTATGATAACATCATCAACCCGCGGCTGGTTACGATCCGATTAACCCTCACGAGTAGCAGCTCCTTGATCACTTTTGAATCCAAAGCTATGTTAAGGAACAAATGATGCATAGAAAAGGCTATGTGCTCCCCCTGACCTTTCTTTTGCTTATCTCAATGACAATAGTTGTGGGAAGCCTGGTCTATGTGATCACCGCCCAATTCAAAGGCCAGGGATCCGATATTGCATATGCCAAATGCCAATATTATGCCGAAGCCGGCATGGCCAAAGCCATTTGGTACTTAAAAGGCGGCAACGACAACGGCTTCCGCTGGAGGCGCACCAGTTTAACCGAAAGCTTCGGCGACGGCAGTTACCGGATCACCGTGGAAAACGGCAATGATCCGCTGCAGGTGAAAATAACCATTAGAGGCAACTGCGGCGCGAAATCCCGCACCCTCCAGGCCTATTATTATACTTATCCTCCCGCCTTCAATTATGCGGTCTTTAGTACACAGGCATTATTTAACATGTTCAACAATTCAAGCATATCTAACGCTAGTGTCTATGCGGATAACAATGTTTATATCGGTCCGGGCGCACGCATCAATAATGGCCTGTTCGTGACCGCCGGCCACGCCGTAACCGGAGAAGGCAGCTATATCCTTTACCCCATTCCCTTTCCCGCTCCCAGTTTTCCCACCCTGGACACTTCTTACTATGATTCACAGATCGCGATCGCCGCCCAGGCCAGCCCCGGAGATAGAAGTTATCACTGGCCCTGGCCTATTCCTAACCCTTCGATCTATGTGAACGGGAACGTGTACCTTGATACAACTGTCTACGGATCCGGCCAGATCGTAGCGACCGGGAATATCAACATTCAATCCTCTGCTTACATATCCAGTAACATAAGCATAATTTCCGGCGGCAATTTAGTATTCGAAGACCATGCCTCGGTGCAGGATGACTGCGTCCTGTTTGCCCGCCAGCAAATGACCATCCAGTCGGTCGATAACCAGAACCATGTTTCCTTTGTCTGTCCCGGGCAAATAAATGTTGCCAACAACGCTCAACTAGATGGTATAATGTACGGTGGGAGTGTTACTTTCGGGAACACGGCTTATCTGTATGGCAGTCTGATGGCGGGAAATTACGGGACGCAAAATGTTTTGCAAAATAACGCGCGTGTTTACTATTACCATTCCCATTTCCCGACGGTGCCGCCGCCGGGGCTGGCCGGCGCTTACAGCCAAGTCTCCGGATCTTGGAAGGAGATCAAATGATCGGGCTTGATTTTAACGATAAGTTCGTTAAAGTGGTGGAACTCAAAGATACTCCGCAGGGCCTCACCCTGACCCGATTTAATATCTCTCCCGTCACCATCGAACAGGGCCAGGATGCTGCGGCCGCCATTTCCAAGACCATTTACCAAGCCTTCAGCGAAAGCGGGATCCTCGAGACCGAAGTTTATACTGTGATCTCCGGCTCTATGGTCCAGGTCAGAAGGCTGACCCTTCCCCCCATGCCCGAAGGGGAGCTGCGCGACGCGGTTAAATGGGAAGCCCACAATTTTGCCACCTTTCCGGTCGAGAATGCTCTCATCGACTATAACATCATAGAGAAGGGGCCGCAGGGAAGCCAAAAAATCGATCTGCTGGTGGCCGCCATCGAAGCGGCCACTTTTAAAAAACATCTGTCCGCCATCAGCTCCGCCGGTCTGCGCTGCGCCGGCATCACCATCGCTCCTTTTGCCCTGGGGCAGCTGCTGCGCCGGGTTCCCTCCCTTTCCCAGGATGAGCTGGTCGCTATCGTCGATTTCGCGGCGGAGGAGGTCTCGATCAACTTATTCAAAAATTACGTTCCGCAGTTCACCCGCCAGGTGAAGATCGGCGAATCGCTGGAGCGTGAGATCCTTTCTTCCTTTACCTACTACCGCGAACAATTCCTTGAGGAAAAAGTCGGCCGCCTCTATCTATCCGGGGAAAGCTCCCAGCTGGAAGAAATTAAGGCCTCTCTCTCTGCCAGCCTGGGGATAACGATCGAGATCCTGGATCCGCTGAAAAATATCAATATCGATCCCAAAGTTGATCCGACCAAGCTGCAGGAAATGTCTCCCCGCCTGACCCTGGCCATCGGGCTGGCGGAAAACAAGGCCAGGCAAATGAACCTTTTGGGGAAAAAGGAAAAGGCCCCCCGAACCAATCTCGAAAAAATCCTCAAATCCATCTCCATTCCCAATGCCGCCGTCATCGGCACGCTGGTCTTTATCGTGGCCCTCGTATTCGGCGCCAACTTTTATTTGTCGCGCAGCGTCGAAGAAACCAAGCAAGAATTGAATGTCAAAAGCCTTAAGTTGAGCCAGCTGGGTAAATTCCAGGAGCGAAAACTGGCCTATGAAGGGATCCAGAGAAAAAGAGTGGATGTCAAGAATATGCTGGGACAGCTTGCCGGTCTGCTTCCCGAAGGGGTCAGTCTGGTTTCGCTCTCTTACGAGCAGCAAACGAACAGCGTATCACTTTTAGGCGAAACCAACAGCCCGCAGGCGGTAAGCCGGCTGGTAAAAAAGCTGGATGAATCAGCCAGCTTTAGTGCGGTGCAGCTGAAGGAGATCAAAAAGATCGGGAAAGTTATCACTTTTTATCTGGCTTTTCAGGTAGATTAATTTATGGAAGAAAAAATAATAAAAATTGTTACCTTGTTCCTGGCTCTGATCCTGGGGATCATCTCCTTCAAAGTCACCATCATCCCCAAAGCTGAGAATATCAGTCTGCTGCAGCAGACTCTGAAGAAAATCGATCGCCAGATCAACTCCATTTTTGGAGAGGAAGTGACCCTGCGCGGAGGGGCGCAGCAGCAGGAAAAAATCCTCAGCCAGCTGGAAAAGCTTTCCGCGCAAATTCCGTCCGAAAAAGATATCCCCCGGATCATGGATGATGTGGTCACCCGGGCCGCCAAAGATTTAAAGATCGATTTCCAGCTGATCGAGCCCCAACCGCTGCAAACCGAAGGCAACTATAAAAGGCTGCCTCTAAAATTGATCCTCCGCAGCAATTACTACGACTTTATTTCATACTTGACCCAGCTCTCGGAACTTTCCACCATTATCAGCATCGATAGCTTAAAGCTGTTGAAGAGCGCGGAAGAACCCGACCGGATAGAGGCCGAGATGTCCCTCAGTCTTTTTGTGATGCCCTATGCGCCGGGAGAAAAAATGCCGGTTGAAAAAGCCGTAGCTCCCCCCTCCATCGTCATCGATCCTTTCACCAAGAAAGTTGAAGCCGGCCTGGAAAAAAAGCTGGCAGTAAAAGCCAAACAGGCGTATGAAAGCGCGCTAAAGCTTCAGGGCATCTGGAAAGGCAGGCAGATCAGCGCTTTCATAAACGGAAAATTAGTTAAGGCGGGAGATTCAATTAACGGTTATACCGTTTCGCGGATCAAGGATAAAGAAGTGGTCTTGACTAAAAAAGGGAAACAGTATATTCTAACCCTAAAATGAGCAACACAGGAAAATTTCGACTCCTTCTTCTTGCAGGCCTGGTCTGCTGTTTGCTGCTGCCTGCCCTGGCGCAGTCCTTTGAAGATCATCTCAAATACGGCTACGAGCAATATATAAATGGGAACTACCAGGAAGCGCTCAAGCACTACGACGAAGCGCTGGCGCTTTCACCGGGAGCCGCGGAGCCCTACTACTGGAAAGCAAAGTGTTATGACAAATTAGGGGATTCCGGAAATGCGATCCTGAATCTGAAGGAAACTCTGAAGCTCGATCCCGGCCACTGGGGAGCAAAATATATTTTGGCCTCGATCACCCACAATCTTCCGGAAAATTACCCCGCCCCCGGCAATATCTCGATGGCTTTTCAGGATACGGATATAGTTCAGGTCGTCTACCTGCTGGCAAAAGAAACCGGGATGAACCTTATCCCCGGCCAGGACCTGCGCGGAAAAATTACTTTGTCCCTCACCGATGTTTCGACCGAGGAAGCGCTGCAGGCCATTCTGGAGACGGCTCATGCCAAGCTGATAGCGGACGGGAACTTATTTAAAGTGATCCCTCTCGGCGATTTGTATGAGTTCGTGGAAGCAGAAGGGGGCAGTATTTCCAAAACCTACAAGATAGATTACATCAGCCCGGCCAATGCCACCGATACTTTAAAAATCTTGCTGCCCGACGCGGAGAAAATTGAAACCGTCAAAGATTCAAATTATTTGATCGTCCAGGGGCCGAGAGCGGTTATCCAGAAAGCTGACGCGCTGATCCGGAGTTTGGATTCCGCTCCCAAACAGGTGGTGGTTGAGGCCAAGGTGATCGAAGTGAGAGCGACCGACGTTTCCAACCTGGGGTGGGACATCAAGGGCACTTATGCCAAAAATACCAATGATATAGTTCAAACTAAAGGACTAGCCGGTAGGACAACCGACACCGGCGCGCAGGGCCTGTATGCGCAGGTGATTTCCGGCAATATCGAAGCCTATCTTTCGGGGCTGGCCAATAAAAGCGGGGTTAATATAGTAGCTTCCCCCCGTATCACCACTTTAAGCGATAAACCTGCCAGTATTTTGATTGGCGCCAAGTACGGTTACAAAACTGCCATCATCACTCAAACCTCAACCACTCAACAGATCCAATTTCTGGAGGTAGGAACGGCGCTCACCATCACCCCCCATGTTACCAAAGATGGTTTTATCAAAATGAAGGTCGAGCCCAAGGTCAGTGACGGGCAGGTGGTAAATGATCTCCCGCAAGAAAATACCACCGAAACCGCCAACGAAGTGATGGTGCGGGACGGTCAAACCATTGTGATCGGAGGCCTAATCAAAGATAAAGAAGTCCAGACCGACACCGGGATTCCTTTCCTGATGGATATTCCGTTCCTGGGAGGGTTGTTCAGAAAAACGGCCACCAACATCGAAAAGAGCGAGCTGCTGGTATTTGTTACACCCCACATCCTCACTCCTGAAACCTTGACTCAGATGTCCAAACAGGCCGCTGAAATGGAAGCAAAAAACCAGGAAATGAAGGCCCGGCTCGTCCATTAATTAGGCAAAATTTCGCTTGTCCCTACCGCGTGGCCGATCACAAAATCATAAGCCCCCATCCGCTTTTTGCCTTCGCTCTGGACAACCCGCACCAGCAGATGCCCCGTGCCGGTGGCAACTATAAATCCGATATTCTTAACTATTTGAACGATGGAACCTGGCGGCTGGGGGGCGGTTGCCAGATCAGCCAGAGCAATTTCCGCCTCCCAGATCTTTAATAATTTTTCCCTGTAAAAAGTATGCGCCACCGGCCAGGGAACGAGCGCCCGAATTCGGTTATGAATTTCTGCCGCCGACCTGCGCCAGTCGATCTCGGCGCTCTCTTTGGCAATAGCTGGAGCATAAGTCGCGTTGGCCTCATTCTGCGGGGTATATTTGGCTTTTCCTTTTTCAATCTGGATCAGCGCCTGCAGCAGGAGCTTTCCGCCAATATCAAATAATTTTTGCGAAAGCGTGGCGGTATTGTCTTTATCCTCGATCGCTGCTTTTTCCTGAAGGATTATTTCCCCCGTGTCCAAAAGCTCGCCGACCTTCATAATGCTAATTCCGGTTTCCTTTTCTCCGTTAAGAAGTGCCCATTGAATGGGAGCCGCCCCCCGGTATTTTGGCAGGAGCGAGGCGTGTACATTGATGCAGCCCCTCCGGGGAAGGTCCAGGATGGCTCGGGGCAGTATTCTCCCGTAGGCGACGATCACTATGAGGTCGGGGTCTAAAGCCTTGAGAAAAGAAATAAACACCTGGTTCCCTTTTAATTTTTCCGGCTGCTCCAGTGGCAAAGCGTACTTGAGCGCAACTTCCTTCACCGGGGAAAAGGCAATTTTAAGCTCGCGCCCCTTGGGCCGATCCGGCTGGGTGACTACTGCCAATACCTGGTGCTTTGCCTCGATCAGCGACTGCAGAATAGATGCCGCCGGCTCCGGCGTCCCCATAAAAACCAGCTTCATTTTAGACTTTCTCCGCTATGGGAATGTTAAAGATAAAGCTCGCGCCTTTTCCCTTTCCTGGCGATTCCGCCCAGATCCGGCCATGATGGTTGCCGATGATCTCCTTGACAATTGCCAGCCCCAACCCCACCCCGCCCACTTTCCTGGTCATGGTATCTTCGATCTGATAAAATTTATTAAAGATCTTTTCTAAATATTCCTTCTCGATACCGATCCCGTTATCGGCCACCTCGACCCGGATAAAATCTTCATCATCTTTAGTTTTTATTTCGATCTCCGGCGACCCTTCTTCTTTGCTGAACTTAAGGGCGTTCTCGATCAAGTTAATGAAAACCTCTCCCATCTTCTCGCGATCGCCCATAAAGTTGGCGTGTTTGGCCGCCAGCTCTAGTTTGATTTTTGTTTTTTTCTTCTCCAGCTGCGGCTTCATGGACTCAACCACTTCCCGAATGATCTCCTGCATGGAGATCAATTCCCTTTTAATGCTGAAGCGTCCGGTTTCGATCCTCGAAAAATCCAGCAGGCGGTTGATCAGGGTCAGCAGGCGCTGATCGTTTTCCCTCACGATCGTCAGATAACTTTTTTGATCTTCGGTAACCGGTCCGGCGGCTCCCGTCAAGAAAAGAGAGATATAGCCGTCAACCGAAGTGATGGGGGTCCGGAGTTCATGCGAAACCATAGAGATGAACTCGTTCTTGAGACGATCGAGTTCGGTCAATCTTGCCACCGCTTCCTTTTCTTTTTCATAGATGCCGACATTTTCGATAGCGATCGCCAGCTGGTCGGATAGGGTCGCCAGCAGATTGATCTCCCGCTCCTTCGAATAGGTGTGCGCTCCTCGGGTCCCCATCAGCAAAACCCCCATGGTCTTACCCTTTGCCCGCAGAGGAGCAACCACCATGGTCTTCATTCCCCAGCTCGGCTCGCCGGATAGATTTTCGGAAAAGACAATTTCATTTTTTTTGAGCGCTTCTCCCAGCAGGCCCTTCTCTTCTACCGCCTTCAATTCCAAACCGCGGCTGATGCGCGGCACCAGTTTATTTTTTTCATCCGGGACCAGCACCACATAAAAATCGGCTTTCATGGTGGGGATAAGTTGATCGATCGCTCGGCTGATCAGCAGTTCCAGATCCAAGCTCGAGCCGATCGCCTTGGAAACGTTGTACAAAGTATGCAGGTCTTCGGTCCGCTCTGCCACCTTCACCTCCAATTCATGATTCCACCTTTCCATGATTTCCCGGGAATTCTTGATCTCCTCTGACATCTGGTTAAAATAATTGACTACGTCGCCAACCTCATCGTTGCTGTCCTGGAGAAGCTTGAAGGAGAAATCTCCCTTGGAAACTCTCTCCATCCCGGTGGAAACATTGCGCAGGGATCTGGCAATGGCCCGGGACACCAGGATCGAAGATACCAATACCAGCAGGCCGGTCAAAAACATCAAGAACAGGGCCTGGATCTGCACATAATTTAGCGCCATCAAAAATGCTTCACGCGAACTTTTCAGGTTCCAGAGCAGCGGCTTATAAATGTAGAGGTCAATGATCTCCTTGAAGGAGGTAAACATCAGCAGGGATGAAATAGTGATAGGAACGAGCGCCAAAAGGATAAAAAGAAACAACAATTTTAAAAAGAAGGGGACCCGCAGCATCTTCCGGGCCAGGATCCTCTCCCCGCGGGGAACAAATTTCTTTTCCTCTTCCCCCGCAACAAAATACAGGTAAGCCGCGAAGGCGATCAGAATATAAAAAAGCCGGGCCAGCAGCCTCTGCCAGGTGATGATGGAAACCGAGATCTGGACGTATTCCAAAAGGATGAAGATAATTGCGCTAAAATCGATGGTTAGATTAATGGCCCTATTTTCCGCCAGCCCGGTCAAAACCTTTTTGATGATCAGGTAAACCGATATGATTGCGAGCGGGAAGAGCATTCCCCAGAGAAAAATCGATAACGGTAGCGCTCCCACCTGCCACTGCACACCCCAGTAGGTGGCCGCGCTCTGGGTCAGATCCTGCCTGAAAGTGGCGGCCAGATAGAGAAGGGAAACCAGCACGTAAAGAAATGTCGTTCGCCTCACGCTGGTACGGCTTTCAAAGGCTTCATTGCAAAGATAATAGGCGAGAGCGATGAGAGGGGGAACCGAAAGCGACTTGACCAGGTAGGCGATCCCGCCTATCCGAGAGAAAAGGTTAAGCCAGGCCAGGAAATTACCGATGGCAACCGTCAGCCAGTGAACGCCCAGGGCCAAAAGGAAAAGGGAAAAGGAGTTTTCGGCCGCGCTCTTTTTCCCTTTTGAAAAAATGCTCCAGGCAGTGTAAGCGCATCCGAGAAAAACCAGCAGAGAAATGGCAACGTTATAGAGATTTCCCGCTCGAAGATCGATCACTGTCGTCGGTATGAATCCAAAGTTGGGGCCGTCTCCAAACATAACGCCTCAAGTATACCTCTTCAAGGTTCGCTCTGTCTAATAATTTTACCTTTGAATTCTTCCGGGGGAGTCCACTGCGGCGGCGGCGTTCCCCATCCTTTGGGCGGCTCCCAGGTTTTGGGCGGCGCGGGGAATCCGGGAGGCGGCGCCCAGGGACGCTCCGTTCTTTCAAATCCCGCTGGGGGAGCCCACTCCTGCTTTGGCGGAACATATGTAAATTCCGGCTTCTCGGCCACCGCTATGTAGGCAGCCAGCGCCGTGATGATAATGAGGCTGAACCTTAACGCTTTGCCCATTGCTCCCTCTTCTCTTTTTTCCCGACTCCGGTTTTCTGGTCAAAAGCAAAAACCATCATTAACTGGGGATCTTTTAAGTTGTCCATGGAGGCGCCGACAATGCCGTAAGTGGCGATCCGCACCACTCCGGTTTTACTGTTCTGATACATGATCTGAAAGAAGCCCGGCGAAAGGTTCCCAAAGGACACCGCCGCGCCCCATTCGGCGGGAGGTTTGGGGAAATTATAAATATAGGGAGAATTTACTTCCGCAACGCCAGCTGAAATCAGGATCAGAGCCAAACCTAAACCAAGCACCATTTTTTTCATTTTATTTCACCCTCCTACAGCAATTCTTCTTTCTTTTCACTGGCGGGCGGAACATGACGGATCAGGCTGGGGTCCTTCACCCGGTCAATAAAAACCACTCCTTCAAGGTGATCCACCTCGTGTTGAAGCACCGTTGCCAGCAAGCCTTCTGCTTCAATCTCAACCGTTTTCCCCTCCCGGCCCCAACCTTTCACCACGACCTGGGAAGCTCTTTCGATCGGAGCTTCAACGCCGGGCAGGCAGAGGCAGCCTTCGGTAAACACCTGGCTGCCCGATTTTTTAATAATTTTCGGGTTCACCAATGCGATCGGATTCTGCCCGATATCGGCCACCATCACGCGAAGCGACTTACCAACCTGCGGTGCGGCCAGGCCCACCCCCGGCGCGGCCTGCATGGTTTCGATCATGTCATCGATCAGTTTGACGATCTCCGGGGTGACCTTTTTGACTACTTTAGATTTTTTGCGCAGGAGAGGATTCGGGAATTTAACGATCTTAAGGACCATAAGGAAATTATACCTTATACCAATTTTAAGAAAAAGTGAAATTTTTTCAAAAAGGTGTCGATAAATATTAGGTAAGTTTGAATATGCTTAATTTAGGAGGAAAAAATGAGAGCAACTAATGTACAAGAAGGAAAATGGACTGGATTTGTATACAGGCATTGTGTCAGAGGAGGACTGGCTCCATTCGCCAGATTTGGCGGTGGTGCTTTAGGGGTTGTAGGTTTAGCAGAAGGTGTAACCAGAGGGATCGCCACTCTTCGCCAATCAAAGGATGTTGGTGAAATCCATGATGCCGCAATAACACTTTATCGTTCACCGCGTCCGCGAGCCCATGATGCTTTAGGACTGCTTGGGCCATTTATAAGCGCAAAGTTGGAAGAATTTAAACCGGCATTGCAGCATAGAGGAGAGGAACTCAGAAAAACAGAGGTCGCGTTTATGAGAAGAGAAATGGAAATCGCAGATCTAAGAAGCACCAAAAGGGCCCAGACAATGGATGCCCAGGAGCTTGGAGAAGCTATGCGTTTGCTCACTAAAGGCAGCGGGGTGGCAATAGGCGAAATTGAAGCGCAAAAAAAAGAACATGAAGCAGTGGCGGCAAAAGCAGAGGCATCCATAAGAGAAAAGGACGAAGAATATAGAGTAATTTCAAAGGTATTAGAAGAAATACATGCACAACAAGCCCAACAACTCGGGTTCAAATATTATGATGAAAACAGCCCCCTGGCAAAATTAGCGACTCTAATGCTTATACATACGGCTCCCGCTCATCCGACGCATGACCTTGTCGGATCCTGTAGTCCATCTGATAGAAGCTATATTGTAGAATCAATAGGTAATGCAGTTAGATCAGATTTAGAACCCTCAAAGTTATTTGCACAAATTAGAAAAATTTGGGGAGCTGGGCCGAGAAATGATAATTTATTTAAACTTCTCGCCCGCTTAACCCACCTAATGGGGAATGACGTGGAAGGGATTAATTTGGTTTTTGACCTAGCCATAAATAATACAAATAGTGTATTGCAAAGGATTCTCGCAGAGCCAATCGAAATTGCTACTGAAAAATTAACCGCAAAAGGTTATCTTGGTAATAAGGCAACCCAAAAGATAAGAAGTTTACTAGCCGCTCAGAAAGCTTTAGGAGAAGCACGGCCACTAGAAACCCTCATATATGCTCTGCTGAATATAGAATAATATTGTCGAGGGGTTCGGACGTTTTTGTTTTTAGGGGGAGCCAGCTGCCGGCAGATCTCCGCTATTTCCGTAAAACCTGCTTTTCATAACTTCTATATTGATATGGTAGCTCGCTAAAGTGAAATTATTCGTTTTTCTTTCCGATAGAACTGTGAAGCATGAACAAAGTAGAAAGACACTCATGGGTTACCCGCGCGGCTAACTGGACCAGAAGGATAGCTAGAAAAACCGTATCCTTGCTGGAGCCGAAAAAAGGGGGGAAAGTGGAGCTGCCCTCTGGTTCTGCCCCAACGATAGAAGCGATCCGGCCGTCCGTGAAGCTTTTTGCCACCCAGGATACGGAAACGGCGGTTCGCGATGAGACAACGGCTATCGTTCAGGCCATCAAAGAGGCGGTGGATCGATTCGCTGCGAAATTTGGGACCCCCGATCAATTCATGAAATATGTGGTTACCGCTATCGCTTATAAGGTTAAGCCCGCGACAGAGATGAGCGGCTGGTGCAAAACAGCCGAAAATATTATTTCAGATTTCACGGAAAGACATGGGGATCCCGGCCCTTTTATCGTTCATGTGATGCCGTTGCTTATTCACCGCGCCAGAGGAAAAGGAGACCTGCGATTGCTGGGGGATAAAACATTGAAAATGATCGAAGAAAAACAGATGGCCGGGAAAAATATCACCGAATTTGTCATGAAAGACCTGCCCACTCAACTGCGAATCGAATTCCGTCAGGAAAGAAAAAAATGAAAGAGTCCTGGTGAAAAATATCTGCCATGAGAATACTGCTTTAAAACATGCTCATTGGCTCAACATCGATAGTCACTTTTATATCCGCCGGAACAACCGCTTTTTCTAATGTTTCTTCCACCGACCCGCGCATTATTTCAAGATCCTTGCCTTTTAAAAGAATATGGTAGCGCCACTCACCGCGCAGTTTGGGAACGGCCGCCGGAGCCGGTCCCAGAATTCCTTCGGTCAGCCTTTTCTCCAAAAATTTCCCCAGGTCTTCTGCCACCCTCAGCCCTTTCTTCTCCTCTCTCCCGGATACCATTAAGCTGATTAACTTGGAAAAAGGCGGATAGCCAAGCTCTCTGCGGTGTTCAATCTCCTGCCGGTAAAATTCTTCGTAATCATGCTTCCCCGCTGCCTGGATGGCGTAGTGCTCGGGAGAATAAGTTTGGATGAAAACCTTTCCCGGAAGGTGATGTCTTCCCGCCCGGCCGGCGACCTGAGTCAAGAGCTGAAAGGTATG
>Ga0315277_10004775_pt1 | contig 17958 bp, 22 predicted proteins | sample YL17G05_15_MG_FD_203695 | JGI IMG/M metagenome (GOLD analysis project Ga0315277, IMG submission 203695) | Sediment microbial communities from Yellowstone Lake, YNP, Wyoming, USA - YL17G05_15 | ecosystem: Environmental > Aquatic > Freshwater > Lake > Sediment | place: USA: Wyoming | collected...
CCTCTTTCGAGGTCTTCAGCAGCATCTGCCAGGGAGGCAACAAGCGCCCTCCCCTGTTGGTGTTCGTGATTCAACACCGCCATTGGACAGCCCTGGACCGGGATGCCCTTTTCAACTAACAGAGGAAATAGATGAGTTTCCTCCTTCCCGTGATGGCACTTGTCGGCGAAGGTGCGCATGAAATCTACGATGTCCCGGAGTGTATCGCTCTCGAGCTCTCCTCCCGTCTCCAGAGCCTCAGCCATAGCAGCTAGTACGCCAACGACTTTCTGAATGACTCGATGTTCTTCTTCCAGCATATCGGTCGATTTCGTGCCCATACTGTTCATCTCCTTATCCAAAGCCTCTCGCTTTACCCCACGCCGCCAGAGCCGATCTACCAGAAAACGACGCCCGGTGACGGGCGGTTATAGATACGTTCGATCCTGATCATAGGTTCCTCAACCCCGGTGTACCTTCACGGTACTACCAATAACACCCTCAGATAGCCTGCAAACAACACGAGAAATCCGCCGATTTCACTGGCAATGAGAAGCCAAATCAGAAAGTGGAAAACAAGCGGAGGAATGTAAAGTTTGCCGAGCCGGTAGGGCTTCTGGAATTGATTATCGGTGTCTCTGAGAATACCATGAATGCTGTAGGTGACAATAGCAACAGAGAAGAAAAAGAGTGGAAATGCAACTGCAATCATGTTAACCGTCTCCGAGTACGGGCTGAACTCCAAGAACTTCAACAGAACCAGCGCTGCAAAGGAATACAATAGGGAGGTTTGATGTGCTACGTTGACATATCTTGGCGCTTCAGAGATTGGGCTGCGCCAGATGACAAGATACTTCCAGACTCCGGTCAGCAATCCAAGCAGAAAGAAGATTCCGCAAGCGAACAAGGTTAGTTGGCTGGCTGCGTCCATCGTATTCATTACTATGCTCCCATTAAAAATAAAAACATGTCTCATCAGCCTATGTTTCGTTCCGCTGATACAAGACCGAAGCGGCTGCCGCCCATTGGAAGGCAGACGATAGCCGGAACATCAAATTCAAACCAGTGAGTCATCCAACCGATCACTTTGTAGAGGGTTGCGCCTCACAGGCTCTCAAGAAACGAACAGCGAATAATGTTGTCACGATCACCAGCGCCGGGTAGCCGATCCCCGCCAGCATATAGGGGAGCGTCGGATCTCCCAGGCGAACACTGGGTAGATTGTTTGAGAGCAGCCCACCGGTCAGCAGGAAACCAATAAACCAGAGGGCAACAAGCCAGGCTCCCATTTCAAATGTGGAAAGTGGCTTTCGCCACCAGGCTGAATGTTCCCGCGCCGGGTGAACTACGGCTTTCTCCGGTTCCCTTGCCCTCTGCTTGAGAGTCAGCAGATCATAACTAAGCGCCACGACTCCCAGAGCGAAGACAGTCCCAAAGACGAATAGCAGATTTTTCCAGAGCTGCATCGCCGGTCGCACCACCGCGCCGAACCACTCAACGGCCAGCACGCGATAAACATAAACCTGGACTGTGCCTCCCAGGGCAAAACTGAGGGTCATTCCAAGAATACCAGCGAATACAAGCCAGAAGGCTGCTCGCGAGAGCCGGTCGTCCATTCGTTGGATACCCTTTATGGTGGGAATCGCTGCATAAGCCGCGCCGATCACCAGCATCCCAAAAGTACCGAAGAGCGCTAGGTGACCGTGCGCCGGGGTCACCCAGGTGCCGTGCTCCCAGACATTCGTCATTGGGAAGGTTTGGGTAAAGCCCAGGATGCCAGCACCGACCAATTCCAGAAGCGCAGAAGAGAAGATGAAGTGGAATGCGGCCCGATTCGTCGGTGGGATGCGGCTTTGCTTAGGGTGAAGGAAGACATGCCAGATGCCCAGAATGATCGGTAAGGGTTCCAGAGCGCTGAACAGGGCGCCCCAGAATTGCCAGAAGGCGGGCGTGCCAATCCAGAAATAGTGATGCCCATTGCCGATCAGACCGGCCATGACTACCAGCAGCACTCCCCAGAAGACGGCGACACCGATGACTTTACGATCCCCGCCGAACAGAGTGTAGAGTAGAAAGCCCGCCAATCCCAGATAAAGGATCTCCCAGATGCCTTCCACCCAGTAATGAACTACGAACCAGCGGAAATATTCTTGGAGGTCAATCGCCGGGATGAAGAACATGCCAAAGAGCCAGAAGACTACCAGTCCGACAATCCCGATTGCCAGTGCCCAATGCACTTCCGTCCATTCTCTGACTTTGGGGAAGATGCGCAGGATCAGGTAGGCCACGATGACGAACCCGATCCATAGGAAGATATCGGTGATGCGACCCGCTTCCAAATACTCCAAACCTTCCTGAAACCAGGGCTGTCCGTAAGCCCAGCCGGCAATACCCTGTTGAGCAAAGATCAGCGTCCCCGCTGTCCATAGAACATTGGCCCAGATGACGACGAGAAGGAGCCAGGCCATCCAGGCGCGCCCCATATTTCTATTGGCTAGTAATGGCCCCACATAGAATAGGGTAGCGATTATGCCGGTCAATACCCAGATGACTGCCAGATTCACATGGGTAGCGCGCAGCACATTGAAATTCAGGATGCCCTGAAGAAAGTACGGATCCACTTGTTGCAAGGCAATGGTTAACCCATAGGTGATCTGTATCAGGAAGAAAATCAACATGGTCACGAAGAACGGGTATGCCAATCGCTGGGAAGGGTATTTGACTTCCAACATAATCTTTTCCTCTTTCGTTTACCGTTACTTCAGGCCGCTGATAAAGGCGATCAGGGCGTCAAAGTCTGCAGGGAGAAGTTGCCCTTCGTAAGAGGGCATCATCCCAGGCGAGAAACCTTGCACCACTTTCAAGTCGGGGGTCAGGATCGACTCTCGCAAGTAGGCGTCGCCAGCGGTGACAGTGCTGCCATCAGCCAGGGTTACGGTCGCGCCGGAGAGACCTAGCCAGGTCGGGCCGACCGCCTTCGATCCATCAATAGAATGGCAGGCCAGGCATCCGAACGAACTCGCCAGTTGTTCACCCTGCGCGGCAAGTGCGACAGGACTAGCCACAGGAGAGATAACTTGAACATCAGGTGTAGGTAGTAATACGCCATACCTGGCCTGAAGCTTTTCGATCACCGATGCGTCAGCTATGCGCGCCGGCGGCCATCCCGCCGTATTGATTTCTGCTGTGTATATGAAGAAGGCGGTCATCGCTGGGATTTCACCAGGCTTCAGCGCGAGATTTGGCATTACGGTTCGCTTGCCGGCAAACAATTCAATGGCTTCCTGAACATGAGGGTAGCGTGCATAGTACTCTTCCAACGAGGCGACATCCAAGTCGCCGGATTGGATCAGTTGCTGTACCCTGATGTTGAGCACCTGTTCTGTCGGCCATGTGCCCGGTGAGGAGAGAAAAGCCAGCAGCCATGCCGAGCCGCCATCTTCGTAGACCTTCGTCAGGTCGGGCGCAAAGTACGCCCCGTTTCCGAGCATGGTGTGACAGCCCATGCAGTCGTAGGACTGGAAGACTCGCTTCCCTTCGACAGCACTGTTTCCCTGAAAAACAAACGTATTCGGATCAGAACGATCCCGGCCTCCGGCAAAGGAAATCCCGCTGATCACAATGAAGATTACGATCAGTACGCCGAAGATGACAATGCCGGTCGTTCGACCCCGGGCTTCTTCTTTGTCGGTCATGAATCCGCCTCCTTCTCGTCTATTTCTTTCAGAAGGCTTCGTCTGGTGCGCAGGAACCTATAGAACACATACGCTGCCAGGATCACTCCTATCACAGCATGGATAATCCAGGCAATGGTTGACTGCGCCCAATAATCAAACTGGAACACGTAGGGCAAAGCCAGCGGCAGGAACAAGAAAATCACCACCATGATGGCAATTAGCCAGTCGTGGGCTTTCATGGGCACTCTCCTTTCTGATGCCAGAGTTTCTGTTGTTTTTTCGCCAGACGCATTTCCTCATCATGCTACAGCTTTATCCGGATGGGTTTTCAGCCACCGCTCAGGGATGATCAGGCTGAGCGTGTTGTTCCATCCCAACGTACTGAGGATGTTGATCAAGAATAGAACGAACGCAACTGTCATCAACAGCGCACCAACCAGGGCAACCGCCATGTAGGGCTGGTAGAGGCGATCCTCATAAATAGTACGCCGCAACATGCCCTGCGTTCCAGCCATGCCCATGGCGTAGGTCATGATCATCGCGCCGACGATCCAGCCCCAGAAGTGCCAGTTCACCAACCGCTGGCTGCGGATCTCAAGTTTGGTCAGCAGGGGCACCAGAGCGTAGATGACAGCAAACAGCAACATCCCCAGTCCGACCAGCAACTGTGTATGAGCATGGATACCAATCACCCATTGCGTGTTGTGCAACACCAGGTTCAAGCCGGTATTCGCCTGAACCAGACCGGCAAAGCCGCCGATGGCAAACCCAAAAATGGAACCCATGATGAATTTGAGCGGCGGGGTGAATTTGACCGGCCTAGCCAGCCAAATGGTCATCATCACCGAGAACATCGTCAGGCCCATGGTGATGAACTCGCCCCAGGTGACAAACTGTCCCGAGAGCAGGCGGAGTCCGAAAGGCTGAGGACGGTCGCCCATGAGGTGGTGGCTCCACACGAAGAGCGAGACCAGTAGGTCGGCCAGGATCACCCACCTTACCACGTTTTCGCCGTACAGTTTACGGTTCACCAGCATGGGGACGAGCAGGTACCAGGTCCCGGCGGTATACATCAGCACGTTCCCGTCGGCGACCATATCCAATCCCCACCAGAACCAATTCTTATAAATTAACGAGTCAACCGCCCCAGGGTTCAGGTGAATACCAGCAAGTAGAGCAGGCAGGCCGTAAATAAGCAACATTACACCCGCCGAGAGAATAACGATGGCGTTGATAGACGTGTCAATCGTACCGCGTGCCACAGCCACAATAAAGACAGGCGGCTGTTCAGGTTCAGGTTGATCGGTTTTCTTCCTGCTAAACCATTTCACCAAGTTGGTGATGCCGAAAGCTGAGCACAAATACTGCCCAAAACTGCGAAATTGACCCGTTCCCTGACTGACAACGGTACTGATCAGGTTATAGCCGAAGAGGAGTACATTGAACTCGATCATCACCAGGCCCAGGCCAAAGGTGATGCTCCCGACCAGCGGTATCCGGTCATAGGCTACCGGTAGGGGCCAATAGAGTGTGTACAGGGAATTGAAAAGGGCAAAAAAGCCCGCCCCCCAGCAAACCAGGACGCCGATGGTTTGCAGCCAGAAGTTGACCGAAACCAGTTTCTTATGCCGGATCTCCGTTTTAAGCAGGTATGGCACAAGGAAGTAGAAAGCGCCCATCACGCACATGTATGCGAAGCCGTAGATGCCAACGATGGGATGAGCTGTCAGCATCGAATAGAACACTTCTGTAGAAGATGCTTCGGCACTGCCTGGCCGGAAGATCATCAACAGGGATTCGAACCCCTTCAGGGATTCGGGGGCGTACAACTGCGTTCGTATCAGTGCCCCTTCGAAGCCAACCATCGCCAGGAACAGCAGCCCCACGACCGCGTAGCGTAATGTCCACTTTTCGAGCCAACCAATGCGTGTCATTTTGGACCTCCTTTACGGTGTTACCAGTATGGCGTCTTCTATGAACATTTCCGGGTGCCGGGGGCCCGAATATTCAGTGGAACGCATATCATAGACCCCAGGGGCGTCGAACTTCCAAACTATCTTGTTCTCATACCCAGGCAGCACCTGCATCTGGAATACTAGTGTGCCATCCTGCCTGAATACACCGAAACCATAAGTCACATCGGTAGATGTGGCTACAAATTCCATGTACTCATTGGTTTTGACCTGAATGCCTCCAGAAGGGAGCCTGATTTCATAGTCACCCATCTCGACCCTGACGCTTTGCGTGGGTATCGGATGCGACCACAGAAGCCATTGCTGCCAGGGGACAAGCGGCGACAACGAAAAGATGTTGAATGCCAGGGCTACGAAGATCAATACCCCAAACCAGATTTTCTCTCTTTTCTCCAAGGCTAGCCTCCTTTCTGCCGTACTTTGAGGGCAAACCAGAGCACAAACAGAGCGACCAACACTATATAGAGCGTAAACCCCCACCAGATAATGTCTGTTGCATACATAACAACCTCCTCTGCAGGACTTACAACCCACGTGAGTCCCACCAGGTCACAAGATTGGCTGAGTTTTAACTCGACACTGAGCCGAGGAAAACGGCTTAAAGATCACGATTCGCCGAGTTTCAACTTCAAGTACTCGCCAATTAGAATTGCCGTCGGGTACGAGACCTGTTCCTCGGTCTGAGCATGCAGCATCAATTGTTCAGCGAAGTGGGCGTGTTCCATTTTCTTTTCTTGCTTGGCTGCATCGCTTAGATTCTTGAGAGCCGCGACGATAGCCTTATGCTCATCAACCATCTGGGGCAGTTCGGCCTTCAGGGTGTCGGTCATTTTGAAGACCTCAGCCATGTCAGGGGTGATTTTCCCTGCTGCCAGGTTGGATAACAAGCCAAGCGGAGGCAGTGCAAATTTCTCTTCCCTTTCGAAGTGAGGGTGCAGCACATGCGCAACGGCCTTGGCTGCCTCTCCCACCTTGCCTCCCGCCATGACGGCTTTCCTGAGATTGTTGTGAAGTTCTTCGTGCTCTTCTTTCATGGGTTGAGGAATCTGGAATTTCATGATGGGTCTCCTTTCAGTGAATTCTTATGAACAGCATTTGATTATCCTGTTTTGTCCTGTTGATCCAGTGTGGCTGGGTCCACATGAATGACACAAAATCCCGGTTCTGTACCCGCGTGAATGCGTTTCTCTACCTCCTCGGCGATGCGATCTGCATCCTCGACCGGTGTGCCCCGCGCCACCTCGATGTGCATCCCGGCGTGCACAACGTCCGGCCCAATGTACTCCGCCCGCAGGTCATGGACGCCCAGTACACCCGGAACAGAGCGGGCTAAACTTTCCATCTTTGCAAGGTACTCCGCTCCTGGCGAACGCCCTAGCAGGAGACTGAAATTCTCCAAGAATAACTTGACACCGTTGTAAGCGATAATGGTTGCTACGGCAATGGAAGCAATCGGGTCGGCAACAGGTTTGCCCCAAATGATGAACAGCGTGCCGATCAGGGCGGCCACCAAACCCAGCTCATCGTTGATCGACTCCAGGAACTGCGCCCTAGCCACTGCCCCGCGCGTCTTCTGTAAGTACAATTGTATTAGCGGCACCGCAGCGATTGCCATGGAGAGCACGATCACCCCGATAGCCAGCCACAGATTTTGATAAGCGGTTTCTCCCCTCTGGAATAAGCGCGGGATGGATTCTTCATAGAGTTTGTAGCTGGTGAAAGAAATAAAAAGGGTGGCGGCTACTAGGGCGGCGATATTCTGCGCCCGACCATAGCCGAACATGTGCTTCTCATCGGCAGACTTGCGGGAATAATAAGCTGCCACCAGAAGAAAACCGGAGACGAAGATATCGCTCAAAGTATGCAGCGCTTCGGCCATCAGCGCCATCACGCCGGTCATGAAGTAGACCACCAGTTTCAGGGCGAAAACAAGAAAGTATGCACCCAGAGCGATTTTCAGGCTGCGGATGTCACCGGACTCCTTCATAAGGACACCTCCTATAGACCACCAGAATCCAGCAAGTGCGGGCTGGCTGAAAGTACGCGATAAGTTTCGTTGACATCTTGAGCGGTTAGCAGCCCCACCAATTTCTCGCCAGCCATTACAGGCATGGCTCGCAGCCGGGCGCTGCTCATGCGCTGTTCTGCTTCGAAGAGCGGCTCCCCGGGCGCAGTAATGGGGAAATCCTTTCGTATTACCTGGCCTATTGCTACCCCAGCCTCGTGTTTTTTCAAGGCAGAGACCAAGTCAGCCTCTGTCAATAAGCCCACCAAGCGTTCACCATCCAGGACGGGAAAATCTTTGAAAGGTCTGTAACATAACATCAACCACCTGGATAAAGAATCTCGGGGAGAGGGTGTTAGAAATTGGCGGGTCATGACCCGGCGTACGCGTATTTCCCCCAACACACTTTTGACCTCGACCATGCGACCTTCCTGCCCGGCGCCCATGTAGATAAACACAGCAATGATCACTAGCGTCCAACTGCCGTTCAGCACCTCATACAGACCCAGCAGCCAGGCCAGCCCCTGGCCGATATTGACCGCCCAGGCCGTACCTTTGGCGTAATCCATGCGCATGGCCAGGAACGCCCGAAGAACCCGCCCGCCGTCCATGGGGAAGGCCGGTATCAGGTTGAACAGGCCCAAGGCCAGGTTGGTCACCACCAGGTTGCTCACCAAACCATGCCAGCTCACCGACCCCATCATTTGGAACAACCTGCTGACACTGATGGTATAAGGTATCTTGAAAGGCAGGCAGATGGCAATCAGGACAATGGCAATGACCAGGTTGGTCAGGGGCGCGGCCAGGGCAATTTTCAACTCCTGATCTGGCTTTTCGGGCACTTTCTCCATCTGAGCCAGCCCCCGATGGGCAGGAGCGTAATGTCTTTCACGGTCACATTGTAGCGCATGGCGTAAAACTGTGAGCCAGCTCATGCAGGGTGACACAAACAAAAAGGAGCAGAGTAACCAGGATGCCGAACAAGGCTCCGGTTGCGCCCGCTCCCTGGCTGACGCCCCAGCGATAGGCCGCCCAAACCAGAATCAATACAAATGTGAGATGCACCTTGATGTCAATCCCGCGTATTCGTATCAGCTTCAGCGACCAACTCATGGTGGTAGCCTCCTCTCAGCGTGGGGTTTCCGCTGCTGAACCGAGACTATCCAGCAGCGGAAACCGCTGTGCATTCTTTCCGGTGATTCATGGGGGAGAATCATTTCACCCAATGACCACCTCGTAAAATCCAGGGGTAGGACCGCCGTCGATCAGGGGTTCCACCCGCTTGTGAGCCTCGGCCTGGGTGGGGCTGGTGTGCATCGCCATGAAGGTTTCGTAGCTCTCGTGCTCCACGAGACCCACGTAGTTGCCACCCTCACGGGGTTTCAACAGCTTCCGGCTGATGAAACCCTTGTGTTTGGCGTATTGCTCATTCGACCAGACAAACCACTCGCGGAACTCAGCGTCTTTTCCGGCTTTGATAGGCGGGAAGTGGATGAAATTAACGAACATATAAGCCTCCTCACTTGGGTATCAGATTTCGTGGATAGCTGGTAAGCGTTTCCGGGCCATCCACTCGAACAACTACTGTATCCTCTACGCGTACCCCCCAAGGACCTGCGTAAAGGCCGCAGTTGCCCACCGAGATGACCACATTGGCAGGCAACGGAGGCGGAGCTTTCTCGCCGTGGAAGAAGGCATGCCCGGGCGGCAGCGGAGACTCTTCGAACTCGATCCCCACGCCATGGATCGGCGGCCCGAAGATGTGGTCGCCGTGACCAGCGTCTTTGAGCACTTGGTGAATGTTCTGCTCGAGTTCAACCATACCCACACCGGCCTTGATCATGCCAATTGTGCTTTGCTGCGCCTTGAGATACGCGTCATAGGCGGCCTGCTGTTCGGCGGTGGACTTGCCCACGCAGACGGTGCGACAGATATCCGCGCTGTAACCATTGACGATGGGATGGACGTCAATCATCACCAGATCGCCGGTTTGTAATTTGCGGTTTGTAGGCAACCCATGCGCGATGTTGGTACGCGGTCCAGCCGCTACATAAGTGCGCCAAAACTCCTCAGCGCCAGCCTGGCGCATGGCATACTCGGCTGCGGCGGCTACCTGGCTTTCGGTGACGCCCTCTATGACGGATTCCACGGCGGCCTTCATCCCAGCGTCGGCCACCTTCGCGGCGCTGCGGATGCGCTCGATCTCCTCGGGTTCCTTGACCATGCGCATCTCGGACAGGATGTGCGTGCAGTCCTTTACCTGCACCTTCTCCGGCTTAGCATGAGGATGAGTCATCATGCTCATCATGGACTGGGTCAGGAAGGTGTATTCCAGCCCAACCGTCCCTTGAGAGATGCTGAAATGCTCGAAGTAGTGGGCGATAGCGTGGATCATGCCCACTTCGTCATCGAACCCGACGATGTGATCGTAGTAGGCCAGCGCCTTCACATCCTCCACATCGGTGACCGGCACACCTAGTGCAACCTTACCATCGGCGGTGATTATGGCAAAGGCGCATAATCTTCCATCTCCCGTGAGATAGAACATGTTGGATGGCTTTGTGAGTAACAGAACATCCAATCCGGCCTCTTTCATGTGATGACCACATTTCTTGAGACGTTCTTTATATTGCTGATCGTTCATTTCCGGACCTCCTATTTCAGTTCTTGAGCCTTCTGCGGAAGAGTCGAAGGTTTATTGTTCCACCACCAAAACAGCGGCACAAACACAATTATGTGCGTGAGGCCAAACGGGACTCGCGCAGCATTGCCTGGTGAATCAGACAAAGTGTACTGCACAACCATTCGTGATCCAGGTTTTCTTTCGGCATGCAACTGCATATCCCTGTTTCCCAAAGACATTGCCGGTATTGTCTCAGTTTGAGAGGCAGCAAAACGATGACCCGCAACCAGGGATTGAGGCGATCCAATTCGCGCGCCAAGTCAGGTGTGTTGGCTTCTGCCAACTGCCAATCCAAAAAAACCACATCATCCGTTTTCTCCCGAACCTGTAGGATCAGTTCATCCCGGGAACGAGCCTGGTGAGCCTCTACTTTGAAGGGAAGCAGATGTGAGGCGGCATTTAATAAAGAAAGCATCAGATCCTGAGACTTGGGGTCTGGCATGGCAATCAACAAGTGAATATCCACAGGTTGGTGCTCCATGAATTTATCAAAATAAAAAACACCACAATGACATAGTGTAGCAAATAGAAGTGCAACAGCATGTCAGGAAAACACAAGCAAAATGCAGGGGAAAGGGCAGACAATCAGCAGGGAAGGTTACTGAAACAATAACGCAGAGGCGATCATTTGGCCTCTGCGTTCTCATCCTGGCGATTCGCACCTTTCTATCGTGTGTCTTCGCCCAACAAACCGCGCGAAAGCGCAAACCTTACCAGGGCAGCGCGGCTGTGTAAATCTAATTTTCCCATGATGCGGGCACGATAGGTTTCCACGCTTTTAGAGGTGATAATCAATTCATTGGCGATTTCGCCGGTAGTGTGTCCAAGAACGATCATCTTCAGCACCTCCCGCTCGCGAGCACTTAGCCGATCATAAGCATCTTGCTCTTCACCCCTCTTGAGGCGGGCAAAGAAATCCTTCAAGATCATCTGAGCAGCCGTTGGGTAGAGGAAAACCTCCCCCTGCGCCACACTGCGAATCGCGTTGACAAGCTCCACGTCAATCGTTGATTTTATGATATAGCCGGCTGCGCCTGCTTTGAGCACAGGGAACAGGTAACGTTCTTGGGCATGCACGGTGAGGATCAACACCTGGATTTCTGGAATGATGGCGTGGATTCGGCGAGTGGCTTCCAGGCCATCCATTTCTGGCATGGAAATGTCCATGACAACCACGTCAGGATGTAGTTCCTGAGTCAGGTTGATGGCTTGCAAACCTGTACCGGCTTCGCCCACAACTTCCATATCCGGCTCACTGTTGACAAGAGTGCGCACCCCAACCCGAACAACCGGATGATCATCTGCCAGTAGAACGCGGATCTTTTTCATCAAGTGAGCCCTCGAAAGTAGATGATAATAGGGGAATGCTTGCGATGATATGGGTGCCCTTACCAGGCTGTGCATCCACTCTCAATTCGCCTCCCGCCAGGGATAAGCGCTCACGCATCCCTAACAGCCCCAAACCGTGGTAAGACCTTGCCAACTTATAAGTTATATCGAAGCCAACGCCGTTGTCCCAAACCTCCAGTATGGCATTGTCTCCTTCGAGTTTTAAACCAACATCCACATGTTGAGCATGGGCGTGTCGTGCAATATTAGTCAAGGCTTCCTGCACCACACGATAGAAGATCAATTCTAAGGTGTTAGGCAAGCGCTTCTCCAATCTGCTGATGTGCAGAGAGGCTTGTGAGGGATTGGCCTTGTTGAATTCATCCACTTGCCAACCAAGAGCAGCCTCCAACCCCAGATCGTCCAGTATTTTTGGGCGAAGTTCCAGCGCGATCCGGTGGATTTCATCCATTACATGGGCAGTCAGCGCCCGTAGTTCCCGAACTTGCTGATGAGCTTCCTCTGGATTTTGGGTCCGCTCCAGCATTCGCAGCCGCACCAATAAAGATGTCAGGGACTGTGAAGTCTCATCGTGAAGTTCACGCGCTACTCGTCTCCGCTCCTCCTCCTGGGCTTGCAATATTTTCCCCGATTGTCGATGCAGTTGGAGCGAATTCTTTTCCTGGGCAGCAAGCATCTGGTTGAATTCGGTGATCAAACGGTCAAATCGCTCATCACTGATTCGGCCGACCTTGATTTGGATACCTGTTCTCCCTCGCTGCACATCATCTATAGCGGCCTGAAGGCGATCGAGGGGGATCAGCACTATCTTTAATACAACTCTATTCATTAAACAACCAACAATGACTCCACCCACGAAAAAGAGCACAATCAAATCCCAATGGGATGCATCCGGGAAATTGCGCACATGCCATATTGTTACCTGCGTTCCGACCGCCCATCCCAAGGCAAAGACGGCCGAATTTACCAGCACTATCTTGTAAAATAGGGGAACACGCAGTAACCAAGATAAAGGTCTGAGATTGCTAAATTTGGAATTGCCCATAGTGTCATCTGTCTCACTATTCTAACTCAAAAGCAAGTCGCTCGAGCAGCAGATATAGCATAGCAGCGACTGAATGTCCACACCTTACAACGGACTCAACTGTTATGCGCGGGGAGATATCCTCATGTCCAAATATGAGTATGGTGGGATGTGATTCATTATAAACCATCACTGGCGTAACTACCCGCCCTTATGCTGTCGTCGTTCAGAAATATAGTTTTTCCAGTTTAGCCTCAGTTGGAGCGAGTTAACAATGGTGGTTCTCGAAAGCCTGATAGGTTTCCAACAAAGAAAGTATAATCTGGTCGGTGAAAGTATAGAACTTGCGCAACATTGTGCCCCAAGCCTCAGCAGATGGAACTTTAGCCCCCTGGTATCCGCTGATAATAGCGTCTAATAGTGAATTGAGGAAGAAGAGGAAAGCTTGCAAAGCTTCCAGGCTGGTCAGCCTGCAGCTGCGACCGAGTGAGGCATACTCATAACCAATTGACCGCGCCTCGGCAAGCGCATTGTCAATGTTGAATATCAGGTACGCAAGCAGTCCATACGCCAGCGAGCGTCAGCTCAGACGGTACTGGTCGCGGTCTGTCTGGCTAATCTTCTGGTACCAAGACTCGTTCTGCAGATGCGCCTCGGCAATCTGCAGGCGCACGCGGCTTATAGCGCTCTGGATGAGGCCCTCCGATTCCATGCTCTGTGGCTGACGTGCAGATTCAGCCCATAGTTCGATCTCAGCCCGGCGGTAACGGCGATGGCGTCCCTGCGTGCGGTAAACGGGCAGTATATCCTGATCTGACTACAACCGCGCAGTGCTTGGGTGTACACCTAGTATTTCAGCGGCCTGGTTTAGAGTCAACCATTCGTTGATCGGCTCAGTCACAATAGCTCCTAATCTGAAAAGGCAGCCCTTTCAACTACGTTTGGTACAGATGCCTGGCGCAGGAATGCAGCCACATCAATCCGAAATAGCAAAGTTATCGCCGCTGCTAACATGACAGCCTCAATACCAAAGACAACCAAATAGCCAGCGACAGCATTTCCGGTTATATAAGTAGCCAAGTCGCGCACTGCACCGCCCATTACAGAACCAATCAAGCGCGACATCGAATTCGAGAAACCCCACGCGCCGATGAATAACCCAATCTCACCTGGGATGGTCAAGTCAAACATCAGAGCGAGATTGGCAACGGTTGAGAGTCCCGTCCCCAGACCGAGGAGCATTATACCGGCATAAAAAATGCCCAGGTTGACTAAAAGGCCACTAGCCACGATGAACAGGAAGCCAGCCAGCGCGCCGAGGTTGCCGACCTGGGCGACAAGACGTTTGGCAGCGCGCCCTTCCAAAAGTCCAGCAACGATGATTGCAGCCAAGACGCATCCACCCCAGATAGAAGTAATGCGCGTCGTCTGCTGGACAGACAGCCCGAAGGCTTCCGCACCATAAGGCTCCAACAGAATATCTTGGCCGAGGATGGCAGCCAGCAAAAGAAGGAGATACCAAAAAAATTGCATGGCTTGCTTGTTTTTCAGGATGGCAGTTGCCATCTGGCGCAAAGTGTAATTTTTGGGTGTGGCAGTTGCATTCGTTATATGGCGTGGCTCAAGCTTGATGAGGCTTAGCAAGCCCAAGGTCAGCGCGGCGAGACCGACCACGCCAAAAGCGCGTTGCAGAGCGACCGGTGTGTAGGGATCCACCATGCGACTAAGTCCGATGGCCGTCACGATGATGCTAATGATCATCATGAACCACATCACTGCGATAGTTTTACCGCGCCCATTTTCTCCAGAGAGTTCAGATGCCAATGAAAGGTACGAGACGCTGGACAGGTTATAGCCCATACCCCATGCGCCAAAGGCCAAAGCAACAGCCAGAATGCCTGACCAGCCGCCCCGCGCCATCATGAAAGCTGCCTGCGGCGCAACTGCAACGCCAACAACACATAACAATAACCCGAACAGGATGTATGGCGTACGACGGAAACCCAGCAATGGATGCCTGTCTGAGTATGAACCGATAGCAATTTGTATGGGAGAGAAAAAATAAGGCAGAGAGGCCAGAATGGCAACGATAGTCGCCGAAATCGCCAGTTCCTTTATCATCACCCGGTTAAGGGTGCTGTTGATTGGAACGAGCGTCATGGCGACCGCGACATGAATTAGGCCGAGTTGCAGTCGTTTGCGAAGCATAATTGGTAACGAATTCTCCTTTATGGTAAAGTGATACGAATTTTACATCCGATATGTCCGGCGTCAATGAAGATTTACATAGAATTCTAATAAAATTGGATGAACGTGGGATAATTGCGAGGCTATCGAATCAATTTCTGAATTACAGAGTAACCGTTCTAAAAGTATTGGGCTTATTATAAGCGGTCGCTAATAGGTTGTATAATAACTACAGAATGTCTGGCCGTAGAAAATCCCCTCTGAAATTGTATGCCACCGAGCCTCATATGTATTCGGTGAACTTGCGCTTGAAAATCCTCGGTCAGGTACCATTCTTCGCAAGATTGCCAGCGGGCGATCTTGAACAAATCAACCGCCTATTCCATGAGTAGGGTTTCACGCCGGAAGAGCTCATCTGCTTTGCCGATGATCCGGCCGAGCACCTGATGTGATTGCTGAGGGGAAGGTCAAGTTGATGCGCCATAGCATGGCCGGAAAAGATGTGTTGCTCGATAGTCTTACTCCCGGAGAGTTCTTCAGCAGCCTTTCCGCTCAAGGCGAAGACTATTACCCTGATACCGCTCAGCCTAAAACCCCGGTTTGTATATTGGTGATCGGCGTCAGTGATTTTCGACATATCCTGGACCGTTACCCCTCCGTAACCCTAAGAGACTGTTTAAAAACTCTTTGCATGGGCCAAGCGGCGAAGGCCTAAACGAAGCATGGCAATGTAAAGGAAAGCTTCCGCAGTGGACACCAGGCGTTCATAATCACGGGCTATACGGCGGTGACGTGAAATCCAGGCATTGGTGCGTTCAACCACCCAGCGTTTGGGCAAGACCTGAAAGCCCTTTTTATCTCCTAACTTGAGCACGATCTCGAGAACCACATGCATTTCCTGGTTGACCCAAGTTTCCAAATCACCCCGATATCCGCCGTCGGCGATGATTTTCTGCAGCCGGTGAAGCAACTGGGGTCTTTGTTTCAGGTCTTGGAGGACCTTTTTCCCGGCATAGACATCCTGAACATTGGCTGCGGTCACTTTGGCCAAGACCAACAACCCCAAACTATCCACCACCAGGTTGCGTTTCCGGCCAATCACCCGTTTGAAGCCATCAAAACCGCGTGCTTCACCGCCTTCGGCGCTTCTGGCGGTCTGACTATCTAGAATCATCAAACTGGCAGTGGCTTCTTTATCAGCGTTTTGGCGTACCTGTTCTCGGACCACGCGATTCAACGCCTCCCACAGTTTGGTGTTCTGAAGCTGGCGAAAATAACCATACAAGGTGCACCACGGTGGCAGATCCTTCGGGATGGCACGCCAGACACAACCATTTTTGACCATATAAAAGATGCCATTGATTATTTCTCGCCAGCAATATTTCCTGGGTCGTCCGATACTTTTCGTCTCGGGCAGGTATTGCGCAATTTGCGCCCATTCGGTATCATTGAGGTCAGTCGGGTAAATTTCGTTTGATTTGGTCATCAACCTAATTTGCCCGACTTTTCCTCTTTTGGCAAGGTTTTTTCCGCTTTTGTCGACTTTTTAAACAGCTTCTAAAGGTTCTAGATATCACATCCAAACGCCTGCGCGCAGCACATGAAAAGGTGCGCCAGTTAAGCGCGTTTACAGTCGAGCAGCGTATTGCTCATTCGACCAGACAAACCACTCGCGGAACTCAGCGTCTTTTCCGGCTTTGATAGGCGGGAAGTGGAAGAAATTAACGAACATATAAGCCTCCTCACTTGGGTATCAGATTTCGTGGATAGCTGGTAAGCGTTTCCGGCCCATCCACGCCGACCACGTTGGTATCTTTGACGGCACCCCTATGCAAGGAGAGTTGGAAGGATGGGATGCTTACCATATTCACACTGAAAATGGATTGGCTCTCCTGGATATGATCGGCTATGAAAGTGGGCTATCGCGAGAGCGTACCCGTCAAGACATCGAAGTCTCGACGCGGCAAACCCTGGGGAAATACGGTTCCCGACATACAAGTTATGTGAGCGAGAAACTGGCAAACGTCGATACTAAGGCTGTTGCTACCAGCGTGGTATATGCAGGCATTAAAACAGGATGGGTGTCAATGAACATGTTGAGGGATATTGCCGTTGCCTACCGAGGGATTGATTTGTTGGCGTTTGCAGATTTATATTGGGATTGGCAAAGTACCACAAACAGTCAGGAATACACCTTTTTATTGAGACCTTCTATAGCAATGACTTGCACTTTTATCCGCGAGGGGTGGCTGTGTTCGGATATCTGGATGCTTCAGTAGGCTTTGCCTATGATGTGGTTAAGGACGTAAAAACATTTTCCCCTATCAGAGCTTCTATTACCGTGCCTTTACTTCTGTTTGCGGATTGGATAAATGGAACAGCTCCAACAGTTACGACGGAGTTAAGAGATGGCAAGATCGAGTATACGGTGAATGGATTGTGAGTTGCAATATCTTCCAGACTAATATTGCCTCCTGATATAATTCTTATTCTTCAAGAAATGGTGTAGTAAAAGCAAAAAACCGGGTATTCGCCTTGATTTTTTATCGACTGCATTGTTGCGTACCATGAAACGTTGGTTGTTGGATTGCATCTTACATTTCTTTAATCGAAAAAAATCCGCCTCGCAAACGAGAGGTGGACGTGGAAAAGCCGTGCACTATGATATATAAGTCAATCCGCATGGGAGCTTACCCCCGCTCCCCAGGTGTCCAGGCGGTGCCCTACAGGGTCATATACCGTATGGGATTGGGTATTCAATTTTTTCTTTCCCCCTCTGGACAGGGCTACGGGTCGCCTTTCCTTGCTTCATACTGCGTGCACAATTCGGGAACAATTCGGGAACAGATAGGCTATCACAGTATGGTGATTTTTAAACAAAATAGACGTAATAGACAACTTTTTTCCCCTTTTCCCCTACCTGCTCATCTATCGCACTGAAGAGGTCGAGGGCTCGAGTCCCGCCAGGTCCACCAAACTACCCTAAGAAATGGTCTCGCCTGGGTCGATATCCTCTCTGACCATAGATTCGCTGCAGCTCCTAACTGATAGTGGATATATGGCTAACAATCACCAGGGTT
>Ga0315277_10004778_pt1 | contig 17952 bp, 19 predicted proteins | sample YL17G05_15_MG_FD_203695 | JGI IMG/M metagenome (GOLD analysis project Ga0315277, IMG submission 203695) | Sediment microbial communities from Yellowstone Lake, YNP, Wyoming, USA - YL17G05_15 | ecosystem: Environmental > Aquatic > Freshwater > Lake > Sediment | place: USA: Wyoming | collected...
AATGATCTCTCCTCCCCAAACAACAGATTTACCTTTGTAGGCATTCGGATTTTGATTGACCTGACTTAAGGTGAGGGAAAGATCTGAGTGACTCCTTAAGTCCTTTGAAATGACATGAGCACAACCGAAAATAAACAGGGCGAGGAAGAAAAGTGAAAAGAGCTTGAATCGTATCACCATTTTCGTCCCTCCTTAAATAAATGTTAAATCATTCCGGTCTCAAATTCAATGCAACATTAGTTCCCAATCTTTAACTCCCTTCCTTTCCAAAGAAAGAGGTAAAGAAGAAGATGATAGGCAGAATCCATAATAAGCTTAGCCAGTAGCAAAGGCTCTAACTAAATGGAAAGGCCCGCCTTAAAGCGGGCCCATCTTCCAATTCTCAGATATCCTATCTGCAGGATTTTCGTAAAGTCCGCCCTTCGATAGGTGTTATAAATTGATGTTGGAGTACTTCTTCCAGGGCCTGGTCACTTGCTTGTTTTGCAAGAGATCAAGGGCTGCACAGACGTATTTTCTCGTGTCGTGGGGCATAATAACATCGTCCGTGTAACCCCTTTCTGCAGGCTGATAAGGATGTTCATACTTTGTCCGATACTCCGCGATCAGTGTTTTGGCTGTCTCTTTCGGATTTTGAGCTGTCTTTATCTCCTTTGCAAAGATAATACTCGCTGCTGTCTCAGCACCCACAATGTTTACCTTTGCCGTCGGCCAAGAGAAGACAAGGTCTGCTCCGATGCTCTTATCAAGCATCGCATAATGAGCCCCTGCATAGGACTTTCCTATGATCACAGCGACCAAGGGGACAGTGGCTTCGGCCCAGGCAAAGAGGGTCTTTGCCCCGTGGCGCAATATCCCTTTCCATTCATGTGGAGAGCCGATCCAGAAGGCGGGGCAGTCAACAAAGGTGACAAGGGGAATATTGAAAAGGTCACAGAAACGGACGAACCTTGCCAGTTTGTCAGCGGCATCACAATCCAGTCCTCCCATCAGAACCTTGGGTTGGTTCGCTACGATTCCGGCTGCCATGCCGTTAAACCGCGCAAAACCAATAATGAGATTGCGGGCGAAATATTTGTGGATTTCATAAAAACTGCCCTTATCTACGACCATGTCGATGAGAGGATACATATCATAGGGTTTTCGAAGATCAGGATCTGGTAGAAACTCATCGAGTTCGGGGATCACCCTGTTTGGATCGTCGTTACTTTCAATTCTCGGAGGCTTCTCCTTGTTATTGGAAGGGAGATAAGAGAGAAGCTTCTTGCAGAGTTGGATGCACTCTCTGTCGTCTTCCCCAACAACATGCGTACCACCGGACTTCATTGCATGGGCCTCCCAACCAGCTAATTTCTCGAGGGTGATATTCTCACCGGTCTGGGTCTTGACAAAGGCAGGTCCAGCAATCCCCAGGAAACCCGTTTTTTTACTCTGGATGAGGAAGTCGTTCATGATGGGATGATAGGCTTGCCCACCGAGACATGGACCCAAAAGCAGGGCAACCTGAGGAATAATACCAGAGGCGAGGATCTGGGCACGGAAGGTCCAACCATAGGACTCCAGGGTATCCATTCCCTCCTGGAGACGTGCACCTCCAGAATCGTTTATTCCGACGAAGGGCCATCCCTTCTCCTTGGCAAAATCTAAAGCCCACACGAACTTCTTTCCATGATACTCGCCAAAGGAACCAGCCATAGCGGTGAAGTCTTCAGAGGAGACCACAACCCACCTGCCATTTATCTTCCCATACCCGGTGACAACACCCTCGGCAGGGATAAGTTTACCAGCCATGCCAAATTCAGTTTGCCTATGCGTTACAAAGGTACCGACTTCAACAAAGGTACCAGGATCAAGAAGCATGTCGATCCTCTCTCGCGCATTGGTCTGTCCCTTTTCTCGGCGTTTTGCGATTTCTTTATCGCCTCCCATTTCAAGCACAGCTTTCCGTCTTTTCATATAATCGTCATATATTGCGTCAAACTTTCCCATTACACCCTCCTTTCTTACATATTTTAAATGGTTTATGTTCAAAATATTACAAATTCAATTTACTTGCTGTTTAATTAAGGGCTTCTCAAAATCGATCATCTTCTAAAAATATGGTCTCATGTACGATATCTCCTATTTCATAATTAAAGAATTTTTTCACAATATATTTACCAGATAAATGCAAATAGTGCAAGAATTTTTTTATTTACTTTTTCTTTTATTTTTGGTAAGTTATAAGTAATGAAAATCTCTATTAAAACCCAGTTAGGCCTCGCGTTTTTGGCAGTCGCCTGTTTCATAGGCGTTGTGACGAGCATCATCGTCAATTCTGTCATTACTAACCAGATTATTTCTGAAGCCCAAGAAAGGGTAAAGGAACATCTCAGTACAGCCAGATGGGTCTATGAGTCAAAAATCAGGGATATTGATAGGACGATCCGTTGGACATCAATCAGGCATGTCCTGAAAAGAGGATTAAAAGAAAAGGATGTCTCTTCTATCAAAAATGAACTTTTAGGATTGATGGCTGAGGAGGGACTGAATTTTTTGACATTAGTAGACCGAAAGGGAACGGTTATATTTAGATTCCATAACCCCAAAGTATCAGGAGACAGTTTGATTCATGATTCTTTTGTCAAGGTAGCCCTGGGGAAAAAGTCGATTTCAGGAACCCAAGTTCTTTCAGGAGATGAGTTGTTGAGGGAAGGAGAGAATTTGGCCCAGATGGCAATCATTACGTCGGTTCCAACACCTAAAGGGAAACCGACTAAAAAAGTGGAGGAGACCTCTGGGATGGTATTGGAATCAGCCCATCCGATTATTGATTTCAATGACGAGGTCTTGGGGGTTTTGTCAGGAGGAATCCTCCTCAACCGAAATTATGAGATTGTCGATCGGATTAAGAACATCGTTTTTAAGGATGTCAAATACAAAGGGAAAGAAATCGGGACCGCCACTATCTTTTTGGGTGATTTAAGAATATCGACTAATGTCATGGATAAGGAAGGAAATAGGGCGATTGGTACTCGGGCGATGAAAGAGGTTCAAGAACAAGTCCTCGGAAAAGGAGTACCTTGGATACATAGGGCGTTTGTGGTCGATGATTGGTATATCACTGCCTATGAACCGATCCGGGATATTCAGGATAAAATCGTCGGGATGCTCTATGTTGGGATGATGGAAAGTAAATATGCAGTGATGAAGGAAAGGCTAATCCTTCTTTTCTTCCTCTTCTCTATGTCAGGAATGTTGGTTGCCCTGACCGTTTCCTTTCTCCTTTCGTGGAAGATTCTAAAAAAATAATCTTAGAAACAAAAAAGTGTCCAAAATAGAGATTGATTCCCTGTCTGCCGATAGGCAGGGGCTTCGCCCTGTATACCATGTAGTGCAGGGCATCGCCTCGAAATGACAGATGTGGGTTTTGTCATTCCGAACGAAGCGAGGAATCTCGTTTTTTAAAACTTGTAAAATCGATGTGTTGAATTCCGAATTTGGACAAGTATTTTTTGGAAAGATAATAATTAATCTCCGTTATCATTTTCTTTTGAGCCTTTATCCCTTCCTCTTTTTCTTAACCCTTTTCTGAAACCTGAGATCAGGAGCCATATGACAATGATGACGATGCCGATCGCTAAGAAATTCGGGGTGCCTGTCCTTCTCAAAAAATCTGAGAAATATTCAATCGTCTCCATCATTTCGATCTCTTGGCAATAGCAAGAAGAGAGGTGCCAAAGGGGAGGGGAAGGAGGTCTGCCATTTTGAACAGGGGAACTAGGAGGTTATAGATTCTTAACTGAAGGGAGGGGAGTCTTTTTCTCCTGAGTATTTTACTGTTTAAAAACCAACCCAGAATCCCGGTTCGATTGAAGTGTTTCAGGAGAATGACATTGAACCCTGCATTTTCTAATTTCCTTTTCAACTCCTCCTTACCATAGCGCCTGTGATGGCCTAAATGTTGATCCAGACTTCCATAAAGCCAACGATGAGAAGGGGCAAAGAGGAGGAGTCGGCCTCCGGATTCCAAGATATCGAAGATGTTTTTCAAAGCCTTTTCATCCTTTTCAATATGTTCCAATACATTGAAGCAGATGACGGAATCGATGTGATAGGGTTGGTATCGTTCCACATCGGAGCTGGAGATGTCGAAATTTTCGATCATAAATTTCTTATATTTTCCGAAGGTATTTTTTAGAAGAGTGAGGTACCTGGGCTCCACATCGGTGGCAATGACGAAATCTCGATCCAGAAGATACTTGGTGATGTTTCCGATCCCGGAGCCGATCTCTAAAACCCTTCGACCCAAATAGGGATGAAATTTTGAAAAAATCCATTGATTATAACGATGAAGTTTCTTCATCCTCTGAAAGGATTGATAAACGATATCTCCGGTTTCTGGGTCAAAAAAGTTATACCGTAGGATAGAGAAGATTGCCTTTAATCCATCGATCCAATTGATCTTCTTTCCTTCCCAGTAATCTCGTCCGCTATAGGAGATGGGGACTTCATAGATTCTGCAGCTCATCTTAGCAATCTTGGCTGTGACCTCCGGTTCGAAACCAAACCGATTGGACTTTAAATGGATATGGTCCAACACTTCCTTCTTAAAAACTTTATAACCCGTCTCCATATCGGTGAGGTTGAGATCGGTGCAGAGGTTGGAAAGGAAGGTGAGAAAGTTATTTCCGAGGGTATGCCAGAACATCAGAACTCGCCTCGGGGTACCTAAGAATCGGGACCCATAGACCGCATCTGCCCTTCCGTCAAGAATCGGCTCAATCAGTTTGGGATATTCCTTTGGATCGTATTCTAAATCCGCATCTTGGATGATGACGATATCACCTGCGGCCGCTTTGAACCCGGAGCGGAGGGCAGCGCCCTTCCCCATATTCTTTGGTTGGAAGAGAATGTGGACTTGATTCTTGAGCCCTTTGTCCTCCTTGGTTACCCATTCTTTTAGGAACTCCCTCGTTCCATCTGTAGAGAAATCATCAACGACAATCACTTCTTTGGGGATATCGTCCTGGAGGACTCTGGAGAGAATTTCCCCAATGGTATTGATTTCATTATAAACGGGGATGATGACCGAAAGTTTCATGAAGTGAGTTGAATGTCAAAAGATTTCGGGAAATTATATCAGAAAACTAATTTTTATACCATATTTTGAAAACAGGGGCACAAAGATTGTTCCTCCCAAATCCCGATTTAGGATACGGTCTTTGCGAGCGAAGCGAAGCAATCTCGCTTTTTCCAATGAGATTGCCACGCACCTTTCAGGTGCTCGCAATGACAGGCCGAGAAAGGGTTTCCCTTTTCTAAATCGGGATTTGGGTTCCTATTCAAACTACATGCGATATTTATCATGCAATTAGGTTTCGATCCAAGGTGCGATACTGAATCTCTTCGGAGAGATGGGAAGGCTGAAGGAACCAAGTCTTCAGTCGTGAAGGCCAATGTAATGGACTGCGCAATCTGCGCCAGGCGAATTGGGCGATGGCGCATTGTTCGCTATCAAGAATGATTTCTCCGTAAACCTCCTGATTGAAGGCTTCGATAATCAACTCAATCTCTGTTTTTAATGAAGGGAATCGATACTTCAGACGCAGACCATATTCTGCAGGGGTCTCGCTTAGAAAATAGGGCAGACCACTGTGGCGTCCCCAAGTTAGAAGAGCGGCATAAAGTTGAACCGCCCCTCTGTAACCTTTGGCTCTACGCACTATCTTCCTCCAGCAGAAAACCAGAAATTCTCGTAGTCTTATGGCCCACAATGATATCAGATACCACGAGCTTTGTTTCTTTTGGCTGATAGAGGTTCTCGAGAAGAGCCACCGTAATAAGTACAATATTGCCAAACTAAGTATAATTAGTATCGTCAATCCTAATATCGTCCCAAGCCCCCAACCCAAGATCTTTTCCAAAAGTTCTGTCCACCAGCTGCTTTCACCCGGAGAGACGAAATCTCCTGTACTTCCCTCCGGTTGAGGAGAAGTGTTTTCTGAACGAATGGTGCCACGCATAAAAAGAAAACGTAGAACGCTTACCAAGATAGGGCCCAGTGGGGCAGCTACACTCTTGAGTATTCCGTGTCCCATCTCGGCAGCCGTGGTCAAATAAGGAAAGAAAAACAAAATCAGTCCTGTGCTAAACAGAAGAACGGTCACAGCAAAACTTAATATTAACCCAATGCCTTGATAGCCAGGGAGAAAATCCCTTGGGGCAGTATTCCAATTTCGAACCAGGCCAATGGCCAAAAGACTAAATATAAAAAATGGAAAGAGTAAGAGTTCGGATTTGGGATCGTCTATCTTTATTCCCCCTTTTATCAGCAGCAGAAATTTTGTCAGAAAGAGGAGGAAAAAGGCCGCTATACCCAGATCGAAGCGGGAACAAATGGTAGTGTAAACCATTGACCTTCGGGCCAAGGTCACGCCTCCTGCCCAAAACATGATGGCCCAGATGAGGAGAAGAAAAAGGAACAGCCACTCCAAGGGATTTCTTGGGGTGTTGAAGAATCCTATGAGCCAAGTCTGATCCCAAAAAGAATATGACCCAGAGTTGAAGACATAAACAATTCTTAGGGCGGTAAGCATAAGACCAAATACCTGAAGGCCCAATATATAAACAACCCGCCATCCCTTTCCCTTAGAAAAAAGGGTAAGGGCTAACGCCAGTACAAATGTACCGATCGCCTCTTTAAAAGGAAAAGGTTGACGGAGGGTTGAAATCGTGAGAAAAGTGGCCCAGGCATAGAGCCAGCTCAATTCCATACCCCCACTGACAAAAAATAAAAGAGCCCCCCTTTCCCTTTTCATCCTCTCTCAACCTCTTTGATACAAATGTCATCCAGACGATGAATCTTATGCCAAACCTTAGCCTTATCTTCTCCTGAGGTAGAGCAAGGCCGGCATACAAAAAACATCACAGGTATTTTGCGAAGTTTAAAGTATTCCTTCAGGCCGACAACTGCCTCGTTCTCTTCATAGGAAAAGTGAACGCAACTTATGCCCCAAGATAGCTCTAATCCACGGCGCAGGGTGTCTATGAGATCTCTTTTGGGTTCCATTTGAAGCCTGGCCAGGACCTCCAGAATGACAGGCAACTGCTTAGCATTTCTTGTTATAGGTACAGATGTTGGACCTTCCCCCACCATCACACCATTTGTCACCAAGCCTATGGCGTAACCCTTCTTGTCCAACCTTACGGCCAGAGATGCCACTATTTCAAGGGTATGTTCGAATTCCTCATCTGCCTTATTCCTTGCGAATCGATCCACATCAACAACGAGCAATACCTTTTCCCGTTCCGTGGGCTCAAAAACCTTTTCCTGCAATCGGTGGTGTCGAGCACTCGCCTTCCAGTGAATATATTTGGCTGGTTGCCCATGTTGGTAATCTCTGGTACCAAGGATATAGATTGGGTCCTGCACGGGACTCTTGGCCCCGGGAACACCAAAGAGATCGCGCCTCGGTAAAGGAAAAGATTTCAATGAGACAAGTCGTGGATAGACAATGATATAATGAGACTCTTCAGCCTTCTTTTCCCTGGAGAAGAAAGCAAAAAGGTCACCAGCGAAGATATGGGCTGGCCCTATTTGATGAACCCCTCTCCGCTGGGCGGTCAGTTCCCACTGGAAATGTGCCCTTTGATACCATAATAGGCTACTTTCCTTCGTTAATGTCGTTTCACCAGAGGCGGGACGTAAAAGACTGTCGACAGGGACATTCACCTGGAGCCAGACCGGAAGGAACTTATCATTTTCTGCACTTATTCTTAAAGTGAGTTTTTGGCCCGGAAAGACCTTCTGTTGATCGACCGACGAATGGCATTTTAACCCAGAAAGGCTTATCTTGGTCCACAGTTTTGCACCGCCTGCCGTGCCTAAAACAAGGAGGGCAAGAATAGTGAGATTGCGCTCACCATGTAATAAGGCGATGAAAAGAAGCAATCCCACAATAAACTGCATAAGTGGGATGACAAAGATCGTTGGTACACCGCGATCCTGTGATACCATACACATCCCCTTATCCAGTAGGAGCAGGCACCGGCATTTGACGGATGATCTCCTCCAGGAAACGTTCTGGGGTTTCTCCTCGCAGCCGTTCTTCTTCTTTAAGAATCAATCGGTGAGCAAGGACAGGGATCACTAAGGATTTGATATCGTCGGGCAGCACATATTCTCGGTCTCGCAGCGCTGCCAGAGCTTGACCGGCACGCATTAAACCGAGAGAACCTCGTGGGCTTGCTCCGAGACGTAAGGAAGTGCTGTTGCGGGTAGCCCTCACGATATTTGTGATGTATTCTTTGACGGGATGAGAAATAAGAATTCCCTTTCGGGCATGCTGCAATTCAACAAGTTCTCCAGGATTTGCTACAGACTCTAATTCAATGAAGGGATCTTTTTCTTGAAAGCGCTCTAGGATTGCAATCTCTTCATCTTTTTCAGGATACCCCAAACGTATTTTAAGGAGAAAGCGGTCGAGCTGTGCCTCAGGTAGAGGAAATGTTCCTTCCAGTTCAATTGGATTCTGGGTGGCCATGACAAAGAAAGGACGAGGTAGTTGATAGGTCTTACCATCTACGGTTACTTGTCGTTCCTCCATACTTTCAAGTAGACTGGACTGGGTGCGGGGAATCGTGCGGTTAATTTCATCAGCCAACAGAATATTGGTCATCACTGGTCCTGATTGGAACGTAAACTGCCCTGTTTGCTGATTATAGACATTAAAACCAGTAATATCTGCGGGTAATAGGTCTGGTGTAAACTGGACCCTTCTAGAAGAGCCGCCAATACTCTTGGCCAGAGATTTGGCAAGCAGCGTCTTTCCCAATCCTGGAATGTCTTCAATCAGAACGTGACCATCTGATAGCAGGGCCACCAGAAGGAGCTCAACAGAATGTTGTTTGCCCACAATCACATGAGAAATGTTTTCTGTAATTCTTTTGCATAGACTGAAATCCAAGATAATCCTCCCCAATACCTTTGTTTGTTATGAGAAAAACGAATGTTTGTCTGATTGCCAAATAACATAACATATCAACTTTGTAAAGGAATGTCAGAAGTGACACAAATAGGGCAACATAGGCTTATTTTAAGGTATCAGGTAAAGAAAAAAATGACGTTAATAGAAATTATAGCTTCATGAGTATGCAGGAATGGGTAAAAAGGAAAAGGGTAGTTCCCGTTTTTTGATCTTTCAAGAAATCAGATTTCGACCTAAGGGGCGACATGGAATGGCTTCTGAGAGATGAGCAGGTTGAATATCCTTGATCAGAACCTGAATAAAGCAGCACCCCAGGTAAAGCCTGCGCCAAAAGAATTCACCAGGATGAGGTCTCCACGCCGGATCTTGCCGCTTCGAACTGCTTCATCCAGAGCTGTAGGGATGGAGGCCGCGGAGGTATTGCCGTACTTGTGGACCGTTACAATCACCTTTTCGAGAGGGATTCCCAACCGCTTGGCCACCACCTCCATAATTCGCATATTGGCTTGATGGGGAATGAACCAGTCTATTTCTTGGCTGGTGATCCCTTTCGATTTCATCGCCCTCCGAGCGGCATCCACCATTGTACGAATGGCATGTTTAAAGACCTCGTTTCCCTGCATTCTTAAATGATGGAGACCTGCATCTAACATCTGATAAGAAGGAGGGTTTCGTGATCCCCCTCCAGGCATATAGAGTAGACTCCAGAGGTCCCCATCGGAGTTGAGACGGATAGTCAGAATCTCTCCCTCATCGTTTCCGTTGGAATGTCCCAGAACAGTGGCGCCTGCCCCGTCCCCGAAAAGGACGCAGGTGGTCCTATCCTTGAAGTCGATCCGGTTGGAGATGATTTCTCCACCCACCACAAGGGCATGATGGTGTGAACCGTCCTGCATAAACTTCTGGGCTATTGCCAAGCCATAGATGAATCCTGGGCAGGCTGCATTGACGTCGAAGGCCACAGCATTTTTTGCTCCCAGTCGGTGTTGGAGGATACAGGCAGCCGAAGGGGTCAACAAATCTGCTGAGGAGGTTCCCACAATAATGATGTCCAGCTTTTCGGGAGGGAGACAAGCCATTTCCAGAGCACGTTCAGAGGCCGGTGTGGCCAGATCGGTCAGGGCTTGACCCGGTTCGATCATTCTTCGGGTTTGAATTCCGGTGCGGGTGGTGATCCACTCATCCGTGGTATCCACCATTTCTTGGAAATACGAATTAGGGACGACTCGCTCGGGAATGCAAGAGCCGGTTCCCTTAATACCTATTTTCTTCATGGAATGATTTACCCCGTTAGAAAGCCCCGGCATTTATGCCGGGGATGTTATAAATAGAAAGCATCAACCCCTTGTAAAGGCGGGGACAAAACCCCACCTTTCTAACGGGGTTTACTCCTCAAGATGGTTGTTAGATAAAATACCTACCCCTTAGAAAGTCAAAAAGGTCTAAATTTAACTTTTAATGTTACTTAAAATTCACTAAAAATCAAATAAATATTTGACCCCCTTCTCCCGACCGCTTTGTCCCAAAGTGTATCGTTTAGGTTTAACCCCATGACCCCACTACAGACTGAAACACTCTCGCTTTCACTCATACTTCTCAAAGCAAACTATTTGATCGAAGCCCTTTCTGAACTTTTGTGAGGGAAGTTGATCTGGATATCCCAACGGAGTCATGGCTACAACCCGAACATGTTCTGGAATCTTCAGAATTTTCTTAACCTCCTCCTCCTTAAAAGCGCCGATCCAACACGTTCCCAAACCTAACTCATAAGCCTGTAGTATCATGTACGCACAGGCAATGGATACATCGACTGTATGGGCGGGTTGACCACAGGCCATGATTGACTTTGATTCGGTCCCACAAGCAATAATGACGACAGGTGCTTCCCCGATAAAAGACTGTCCGAAGGCAGCGTTGGCCAGCTTCTTCCTCGTTTCCTTGTTCTTAACAACGATAAATTTCCATTCCTGGCGGTTGCTTGAAGAAGGGGAAAGTCTTGCTGCTTCCAGTATCTTCTTTAGTTTATCCTCTTCGACAACAGTGTCTTTGTACGCTCTCACACTGCTTCTTTGGCTAATGGCAGTCAAAACATCCATTTTCTTTTCCTCCTTGTCAACTTCAATCACCCATGTATCTTTTAGGCAATCGGATGGCCCCGATCTCAATTGAAGAGTATTAGATTAGGGGAAGAGTGTCAATAAACATTTGGAAGAGTGACTGACTCCATTTTTCCGGTATATTGGGTGTCTGAGCAGGGCTAAGGATCGTTTCTAACCAGGTTTTCTGCTTTCCTCACCGGATCTCCTATCTCGGCCACTTCTGCGCTCAGGCCCCTTGTAATCAGGATCGTTAAACTTCCTGCGATCGACTCCTAATCTTCGATCTTTTCTGGAAATGGGTTTGATTTCTTTACCACAGTGACGACAATATTTAACATTTGGGCTGGTAAATAATCCTTTTTTGCAACAAGGGCAAAAAAACAATAATGCAGCACCGCATAGTTCACAATAGCGGTCTTTTGGTAGTAGAGAATCAATATGTTTCATAGAATCAGATGATTCCTTAGGATGATCTAAAACAAATTGAAGAGCAGCACCTCCAGAGAAAGGAGTTGAATAATTACATTCGGGATTTGAACAAATAGAAAAATGTTGCATAAATACTTCTCAAATCTGTTAAAAATATTTATGAAAATAATAAACGGCGCAAAACAATTTACAACCTGTTTATATCTGGGCTGGTTTAAAAATACCCTCCCAATTTGGAGCTATAGACGAACTGGTTCGGATATACCTACCCTTCGAATACCATTTTAAATCTACACCTTTCATTAAACAATGTCAAAAATAGATTACAGGAAAAATAAAATAGAGGGGACATTGGTACAAAAGCAACTTAGGCTTGACGGTGTAGTAAAGAGTGGGTAAGGTGCAGATATGCCGAGACAGTCAAGACTTGATGCCCCGGCGGCGTTTATAAAATACTCATTTCGAATTCGGTAGGTCTGGTTTTCCATCCTCTCCTGAGAGATTTTCATTGATCCTTCAATCGATTTAAGGTAAGAATAACTTAAATTAGATTGATTTCAATCCATTTCTTATTTCGTGGGAGAAGAAAGGAGATGGTTTTGTGGGAGGATATGCGGGGAAAATATTAGAGATTGATCTAAGTACTGGGAAAATAGGAACCGGATCGATTAAAGAAGAGGATCGGAAGAAATTTATAGGTGGGAGCGGACTTGCCGCCAAGATATTCTTCGATTCCTTTGATCCCAAAGTTGATCCATTATCCTCTGAAAATCCTCTCATCATCATGACCGGTCCCCTGGTAGGGACCCAGTTTCCGGGGACGTCGAGGTTTGCCGTATGTGGAAAGTCTCCACTGACAGGAATCTGGGGAGAAGGGACCTGTGGTGGTAATTTTGGACCGGAGCTGAAATTCGCTGAAATTGATGGGATCATCTTTAAAGGAATATCTCCCACGCCCGTTTATCTCGCTATTGAGAACGATAAGATCGAGCTCAGGGATGCAAGTGATCTCTGGGGGATGGATAACTACGCCCTCACCGATTTGCTGAAGGACCGGCATGGAAAGGAGAAAAGACCAAAAATCCTTTCCATCGGTCAGGCTGGAGAAAATTTGGTCAAGTTCGCAGCGATCTGTAATGACAAGGGGGATTTCATCGGCAGGACAGGGATGGGAGCCTTGATGGGCTCAAAGAGATTGAAGGCCATCATAGTAAGAGGTACAAAAAAAGTGGAGACCTCTCATCCGGAGGAGTATGCCACATTGCGGAAGCTATTAATCGAAAAGTCCCGTGACGCAATGGTAGCCCAATCTTTTCGATCCATGGGTACTGACGCCGGAATGGATCTCGGCATGATGACAGGCGACGTCCCCATAAAAAACTGGACAGTCGGAGAAGACCTTCTGCTCTCAGCAAATCTCGGCGGACCCGCAATGACCGAAAAGTATCTCATAAGAAGTCATGCCTGCTCTTTTTGCCCGATCGCCTGCAAAAGAATCGTTAAGGTCGATGACGGACCTTTTAAGACGGAGGAGGGGCCGGGACCGGAATACGAGACTTGCTGCACCTTCGGAACCATGATCATGAACGATGATCTCACAGGTGTGATCAAGGCTAATGAGTGGTGCAACCGATATGGAATGGATACCATCAGTTGCGGTGCCATCATCGCTTTTGCCATGGAGGCCTTTGAGAAGGGGCTGATCACCCCAAAAGATACAGGCGGAATTGATCTCACATGGGGGAATGTGGATGGAGCTATTGAGTTACTCCACAAGATAGCTAAGAAAGAAGGAATTGGAGCGATTCTATCAGATGGAAGCAGAGAAGCAGCCAAGAGGCTGGGTAAAGGCGCAGAGGAGTTTAGCGTGGAGGTGAAAGGGTTAGAAGTTCCCATGCACGATCCAAGGGGTTTCCATGGGATGGGTCTTGCCTATATGACCTCCATAAGGGGAGGCTGCCATCTCATGCACCTTGCCCTCCCTGTTGAGCAGGGAATGAGTATATTTACTGAAGCGGGTTTCCGTGAAAGTTATATAGGCCAAACAAGTGAAGGGAAAGCCGAGATGATAAAGCTCTGTGAAGACTTTGGCCTTCCTTGCAACTCTCTGGTGATTTGTGAATTCATGGTATGGATCCTTACGGCAAATGAGCTGGCAGAGATGGTAAGGGTAACCACAGGGTTTGATTTTACATTGAAAAGTCTTCTTGCATGCGGGGAAAGGACATGGCTTTTGAAGAGAGGGCTCGGGAATATGATGGGAGTCAGTGCAAAGGATGATCAATTGCCCAAAAGGATTCTTACTCCACTGAAAGAGGGATGTGCGGCCGGTTCCGTTCCAGATGTTGAGAAATTACTGAGAGAATATTATGAGATCAGAGGGGTGGACCGGGAGGGTAAACCTAAGAAGGAGGTATTGATTAAGGCGGGACTGAATGAATTGGCAGAGAAACTGCATGAATAGCTACGATTAAATAAGGAGGGGTGATGATGGCTCTAACATTTCCAAGCGTTGAGTGGATGGAGGAATACAAAAAACAGATCAACGCCAGTGAGGGTTACAAAAAAGTGGGTGCCACCTGGACCGCCGGGCCTGTGGCATTGGTCATTTCAGCCAAGCCGGAGATTGGCATAAATGAAGATTTTGCTATGTGGCTCGACCTCCATCAGGGGGTTTGCAGGGAAGCAAAGAAAGTTAGCCTTGAAGAAGCCCAGAAGGCTCCTTTCTGTATCACCAGCGATTACGCGAGATGGAAACAGGTCATCAAGAAAGAATTGGAACCGGTGAAAGGGATGATGCAGGGAAAGCTCAAGTTGAAAGGGGATCTGCCAACCATCGTCCGTTATGTCAAGGCCTCCCAGGAACTTGTTGAATGCACCACCAGAATTGAGACGAAATTCCCGGATGAGTAAACCCCGTTAGAAATTGCAGCGGGGCATTAAACCCCGCCGGAATTATTCTAAAACCTAACCCCGCTGCAGAGCAGTGGGGCACTATTTCTAACGGGGTAAAAAGGCGCTGGAAACAATTTCGAACCGTTGGAGAGGAGGCTTGTCCAATGCCCTATGATTCCACACTCAATTTCATATTCTGGAGCCCGACCAGGATAGTTTTCGGTGAAAACGCTGCTCTCGATGTGGCTATCGAGGTTGAGAACCTTAAATGCAAGAAGGCTCTCATCGTCACAGATAAAGATCTGATTAAAAATACGGGTATTCCAGAAAAGATAAAAAAGGCTCTCGGCAACTTATGCGTAGGGATATTCTCAGACGTGGAACCTGATTCGGGTCTCCATATCGTAAATCAGGGGGCAAAGCTTGGGAAGGAGTTGGGAGCAGATTCTATTGTCAGCGTAGGTGGCGGAAGTGCCATTGATACAGCCAAGGGGATGGCAATCCTTTTGAAAGAAGGGGGAAAACTTCAGGATTATGCCGGGTTTCAGGTCCTCACGAGACCCCAGACACCCCATATCGTCATTCCAACGACCGCAGGTACAGGGAGCGAAGTTACTTATGTAGCGGTGATCAAGGATCATGAGGAGGGGAGGAAGCTGCTCTTCGGGGATTACAATATCCTCCCCAATGTAGCGATCCTCGATCCCAGAATGACAGAAGGATTACCTCCGGGACTGACCGCAGCGACGGGAATGGATGCCATGTGTCATGCTATCGAAGCGCTCCATTCCTTGCAAAGGGGACCCATGGCTGATGGAATTGCTCTCCACGCCATAAGGCTTATTAAAGAGTTCCTCCCGAAAGCCGTCAACAATGGTAAGGACATGACAGCCAGAGGGCAAATGCTCATTGCAGCCAACATGGCAGGAATTGCATTCTCCAATGCCCAGGTGGGAATGGTTCATGCCCTCGCCCATACTGTTGGAGCAAAATTTAAGGTCCACCACGGGCTGGCAAATAGCATTCTTCTCCCTCCGTGCATTAGGTACAATGCAGATGCGTCCGGTGATATCTATCTCAGCGTGCTTTCAGCCATTGGGGAGGATATTAAAGTGATTTCACCCGATGAGGCAGGATGTGTGCTGGCAGGCAAGATCGCCGATTTCACCAAGGGACTCGGTCTTCCTCAAAAACTCAGGGAAGTTGGGGTTCCTGAAGAAGGACTCAAGGAATGTTCCGAAATAGCTCTTTCTGACGGCGCCATTGTCTATAATCCAAAATTCGTCTCCGATTCCGCTGAAGTTCTTCAGGTCTATCAGCAAGCTTGGTAAGAGGTAAAATGGAAGGGCCTGCGATTATCCTCGATGAAGAGGCCAAGGATGTGGGCCTTGCAGAAATGGTGTTTAACCTCATTCGTCAAAACCTGGAGCAGAGACCTCACAAACTATCCAGTTTCAAAGCCCTCCATTCCAATGTAGTCATTGTGGCGAGAGATATTGATATCACAATTACCCTTGTTTTCAGCAGAGGGAAACTGACGATATACAATGGTATCGTAGGAAAAGCTGATCTCAAGATCATTGCCGATCACGATGCAATCTTAGCTCTCAGTCTTATTAACATCTTTATGGGCTTTCCCAACTATTTCGATGAGACCGGAAGGGATATTCTGAAAAAACTGATTCGCGGGAGCCTCAAAATTGAAGGTTTGTTAAAACATCCCCTCCAGTTGGTCCACCTGACGAAAATATTTTCAGTAAATTAAGAGGCCAGGAGTATCTTAGGGTCAGACAACGGAAACACGGTATTTTCTTTTCCTGCCCCTGACCAGATTTCCTTCCATGTCAATACCTAATTACCGTTGCTTGGCACCATGGGTGAAATTCGAGGGCCAATTAGGATTCGATTGAGGGGAGTGGATGGAATTTTATCTCTGAAATTGGATAATGTTTTGTGTTGTAGGTGACGAGTATTAACTCATGCAAAATGCAGGTCGCGGCGATGACGGAATCCGGCAAATCCAGCGTCACCCCTCTTGCCTTGTGCCGTCGAATCAATTGGGCTGCTTTGCTCGCGATCTCCATATCGACATCAAAAATCCTTAGAGACTTTAAGAAGCGGTCGGTTTTCTCCTCCTCCCCCTTCTTCACTCCCAACTGAATTTCAAGAACCGAAAGGGCAGAGCAGGCTGGCAACCCAAATTTCTGTAAATCTCTTAAGACATCAGTTACTTCTTTTCGACCCCTCAAATGCCAAATGATCACATCGGAGTCTAAAAGGAACCTACTCATTCGTAATCCTTTTTAGCCTTTTTCGATAGGACTGCCTCTTGTCGCTAACAAACTGTTCCATATCTCTTGCTGTTTTCAGTTTAGGATGGTTCTTATCACTCCATGCCCCTTGGGTTTCTTCAAGGGTTTTTAAAAATCGCTCCCTTTGAAGCTTTTCCCGGGTCGCCTCAGCAATAAATAAGCTTCTTTTTCTTTTCCCAGCGATTTGATCGACTTCTTCCAAAATATCCCGGGGGAGCACAAGATGAGCCTTCGTTTTCATAAAAGTACCTTTCTTATCCGCCTACGCAGAAGACCACGGGCTTTGTCCGTGGATGAAAGCGTTACACTCGGCTCAATCATTCATGTGATCGAGTATTAATGCTCCGGCGGATTTCGCTACTGGCGGATAACCCTCCGAAGCCTTGGCGTAGGAGGGTATTTCATGGGGTACCACGCCTACGTGCCGTAACGCACTTCGGCGTGCAGGCACGGCTTCGCCTGTGGGGCTCCATGGAACTATTTTGTTACATATAAAGTATACATATCTGTGGTAACTTGTCAAGTGTTTAAAGGGACAGGATTTGGCTAAAAAATCGGGCGTTACGGAGTATACGGTGATTAATCGGGAGAAAAATTCTTAGGATCAGGCAACGGAAACACGGTGTTTTCTTTTCTTCCCCTTGACCAAGTTTTTTTCCATGTCAATTACCTAATTACCGTTGCCTGGCACCATGGTATTTACCCCTCATCCATGGCTCTTTTGATTATCAGGATAAAATTTTGCCCTTTGGTTCTTCAGCTATTTGGATTGTTCCGAAGGTTTTTTCGTATTTCGAGATGTTGTCGCTTAAAGCTGCAAGAATCCGTTTCATGTGACCTGGGCTGACAATTACCCTCGCAGTCACCGCGCCAGCCGGTGGCGCAACCATTATGAAATCCAAGATGAATTCTTCCTTTGTGTGGGAAACCACCATGTTATTGGAATAAACGCCGCCTTGAAGTTCTTGGGGGAAGTTTATTTTAATCTCTTTTGGTTCCTGTCCGGTTGGCATAAAAACCTCCTTTTTGATTAGATGTCAAACTGCGGTGGCATAAATCTTAGGATCAGGCAACGGAAACACGATATTTTCTTTTCCTCCCCTGACCAAATTTTCTTCCATGTCAAATGCCCAATTATCGTTGCATGGTACCATGGTATTTACCTGGTTATCTTTAAATACCGGAGACGTTTCAATCCCTCGAATCATCACATGATGAAGAGTCCCTGGAGCATCTAAGCTCGCTTGG